>OGKR01001009.1_pt1 | contig 23991 bp, 20 predicted proteins | sample 1572431 | NCBI WGS metagenome assembly OGKR01 (sample SAMEA2582079, study PRJEB24529) | metagenome | biome: Human gut stool | place: China | collected 2011 | reverse complement strand
TCACTTCCTGCATTGCCGGTTTCTCTTTCCTGTCAGCAAATACGATTCCATTTGCCGAGAATTCATAGTCTGCCGGTTTATCATCAAAGTCACCACCATAACGTAAAACTTCTTTTCCTGTCACCTGATCTTTTACAAGAATTGCCTGATCGATAAAATCCCATATAAATCCACCATGATACATGTCATATTTATCAATCAGCTTCATATAAGCTCCCAGACCTCCCATGGAATTTCCCATATCATGCATGAATTCGCATAAAATATACGGTTTCTTTGGACTGTTATTTAAGTATTCCTCTACATCCTCCGGCTTTGCATACATTCTGGTCTCCAAATCAGAAATCGTATCCTCATATGCCCTGTTGTAATAAGCACTTTCATAATGAACTAATCTTCCATCTTTCTTTTCAGAAAAATAAACGTTCATTGCTTCAATGTCATCACCTGCATAAGATTCATTTCCCAATGACCAGAATAGAATGGATGTATGGTTTTTAAATGTTTCAAAATTATTTCTTGCACGATCAAGTACCGCCTCTTTCCACTGTGGAAGAGATCCCGGCACATTGCAGGATGGTTCGATCGATCCTAATTTCTGGAAGGAACCATGACTTTCCAAATTTGTTTCTGCCATCACATAAATTCCTGCATTGTCGCACATATAATACCATGGTATCTGATCCGGATAGTGACAGGTACGCACAGAATTAATATTATTTCTGAGCATACATGCGATATCTGCTCTCATATCTTCCAAGCCAATGCATCTTCCTGTTTTTGGATTCCACTCATGACGGTTCACTCCTGTGATAATCAGGCGTTTTCCATTTAAATAAATGATCTTATCAATTATCTCAATTCTTCTGAAGCCAATATCATAAGGAATTACTTCTGCTAAACTTCCATCTTCCGCCTTAAGCTCTACATACGCATGATATAAATAAGGATCATGATTATCCCATAGTTCCACAGTTTCTAAATCAGCACAGATCGTACCTTCTAAATATTCATTTTCTTTCTTTAACTGTACGGATTTTTCTGCCAACAAATTTTCTTCCCTGTCTTTTAAAATAAAGCTGGCAGTTATATTCTGAGCATCCGGTGCAGATACTTTCATGCTGACAGTTACGCTTCCACCCACATTATCCTGATTCAGCACAGGTTTGAACCATACATCATCCATATGTACATCCGGTATCGCTTTCAGAGTAACATTTCTAAAGATTCCAAAAAAGCGGAAAAAGTCCTGATCCTCTAAAAATGCTGCTGTGCTCATCTTATGAACCTGAACTGCCAGCACATTTCCCTTTTCTTTTATATAAGGTGTCAGGTCAAACTCAGAAGGCGTAAAACTATCTTCTGCATAGCCTACAAACTGACCATTCAGCCACAGATACATCGCTTCTTCTACACCTTCAAAACAAATATGGATTCTTTTTCCACACATACTCTTATCCAGGTCAAAGTATTTGATATAAGAACCTACCGGATTGTACTCTGCTTCTGAAAACATTCCTTTTTCTGCTCCGGTCGCCTCCATGCTGTAAGCTCCTCTATGGTACTCTTTTCCCTCCCACGGATACATGGTGTTGATATAACGGATTTTATCATATCCAGCCAGTTCAATATGTCCCGGAACCATAATTTTATCGAATCCTGATGCATCAAATGTTTCCTCATAAAAATTAACCGGTCTGCTTTTTACATTTTTACTATAAGAAAACTCCCACTGTCCGTTTAATGACTGAAATAATGGATTTTTCTCTTTTTTCATGTCCGAATAATCCAAATAATAACAATGATCACTGTGTGCTTCCAACTGATTCACACGAAATACTTCCGGCTTATCCAACCATTTCATATCAGCATTCATATTTTTCATTCCTTTCCAACTGTTTTCTAAGTTTTTCATTCGCATCTTCTACATTCATTCTTGACATGATAAATGTAATAATCAATGACAATACCATCGGAATCCACAAATACATAACGTGAAGCATATTTAAGCATGATTCTGGCTGGATTGCTGACTCTTTCACAAATCCACTTGCATCAAGTAACCATCCGCAAAAAGCAACTCCGATTCCTCCACCGATCTTTGTTCCGAAAGAAGTACAGGAATACATTGTTCCATCAATGTGTTTATGTTTTGTAAGGTATGTATATTCTGAACAGCTTGCAACTACAGCTCCCATATCCCCCTGCCATGGTGCCATTCCAAGTGCTGCAACCGCTGTGAACGCAAGCATAAGCGGAACACTTCCCATATAGCCGGCAAAAATCACTCCGACACGTCCTGCTGTCCCAAGAATATAGCCTGCAAGGTTCATTCTATATAAACCTTTCATCTTCTCTACCAGCATTGGTGTAATACACATCGCAATGATGACAGGGATATTGATCGCCCATGAGAATATAGAATATAAATCTTCATTTTTCAGTATGTAGATCATGTAATAAATTCCCATATTTAACATAGCTGAATAAATCTGCTGACAAATATAAGTAGCACAGATCATAAGATAATACTTATTGGAAAATAAAAGCTTTGCAGCCTCTACCAGACCATACTTTTCTTCTGTGTGATCTTTACCTGCTTTCAGTTCTTCTTCCGGAAGCTCCTTGATTGAAAATACGGAAATCGTATTTACGATCAGACCAATAACTGCATATACTACCGCAACTGTTCTCCATGCAGCTGCTCCACCGCCTGCTGTTCTTACAAACTGGACTGTAACAGACTGAATCAGTAAGCTTGTCGAAAATGCAAAGATAAAACGCCATGACCCCATCTCAACACGTTCTCTGCTGTTTTTTGTACAGAAAGTAACCAATGATGCATACGCAATATTGTTCGCAGTAAAGAATACTGCATTTAACAGTGTATATGCAACAAAGAACCATGCATACTGTGCCGTTGTTCCAAGAGTGTCCGGTATTGCAAAGTTTGCTACAAGTGTTACCGCACAACCAATATACGCATAAAGCATCCAAGGTCTTGCTTTTCCAAGTCTGCTTTTTGTTTTGTCGATCATCGTTCCAAAGAACATATCACTGATTCCATCAAACAACTTTGATACCATGATCAGTGTTCCGATAATACCGGGATTCAAACCTACCGTATTTGTCAAATAAAGCATTACGAATGATGAGAGAAACGCATATACTACATTTCCTGCCAGATCCCCCGAACCATAACCAACCTTGTTATACCATTTCAGGTATTTTTCTTCTTCCATGTGAAACTTCTCCTTTCAATGTACCCTCATTTTGTTTCCACAACTTTGTTATATCTATGATATAACAAGATACATTAAAAGAGCCATGTCACAAATCGCATAAAATATGCACAAAATGATATTATTATATGGAAATTGCAATAATTTATTGTGTCATATCACCAAAAGCATGCACAAAATAGTATTATTTATGGTATACTAATTATCAATACAGATAGTTTTTATCTATCATTGTGCTTGCAGTTGCAGTAATATTTTTAATGAGGGGATTAAAATGTATACAAATAATGCCTATCTGAATAATTCTACTGTTGACCGAAAAGACAAATCAAAACCCTTGGTGATAACCATGTGCGGTACATACAAATTATATACCAAACCAAAACTTCCTACATGGCGTCCCCGGGGCAGGCTTGACTTTCAGCTATTATACATTGCTGCTGGAAAAGCACATTTTCATTTTGGCAGCGATACGGAAGAAACCATTGTTCCGGCTGGCCATATGGTATTGTATCGACCTAAAGAACCTCAAAAATATGAATATTACGCCAACGACCAGACAGAAGTTTTCTGGGTTCACTTTACCGGTAACAATGTTACTAATTTACTACGTTCTTATGGATTAACCAATGATAAAAAAGTTTTTTATTGTGGTTTTGATTCCGAATATAAAACTCTTTTCCAATCAATGATAAAAGAATTACAGATGTGTCAGGATGGATACCCTGAAATGCTGGAAATGTATTTACGCCAGATTTTTATAAAACTAAAACGCCATTTTCATTCTTCTATAACTATCACAAGCTCTCGTACTGCTGCTGAAATAGACGGTGCTGTTTCCTACTTTAGTGAACACTATAATGAACAGATCAACATCGATGATTATGCCAAACAGAATTTTGTCAGCACAAGCTGGTTGATCCGCAATTTCAGATTATATACTGGAATTACACCAAAACAATTTATTATGAAAAAAAGAATCTATAACGCAGAAATTCTTCTGCAAAATCAGCATTATAGCATTAATGAGATTGCTCGTATTGTAGGCTATGACAATCCCTTGTACTTCAGCCGTATTTTTCAAAAAACGAAAGGCATCTCTCCTTCTGAGTATAGAAAAAATGTATAAACCAAAGGGGCTGTCGGGAAATAGCAGTTTTGGTCCCTGATGTGTAAGAAGGAGACAGGTCGGCAGAAATTCAGACTTTTTCAAGGCACTGATTTTCTACGGACTGTCTCCTTCTTTTATAACTATCTGTTTTAGGGCGCAAAACCCCCTTGTTTGGATTTTGAGAAGCGCTCCTTTGTCTAAACTGCTTTCTGCTCCTTTTTCCCTCATATTTTTCGATTTCATGATGCAGAAACCGGTGGTATTTCATGATGTTCCTGCCGATTGCATACAGCATAAACTCTTTATATACTTTTTCCGCTGACCGATAGTTGAACCACCGGAAGTCCTCGTTTTCCTTAATGTCCCCGAAGTGTCCTTCCGTCTGGATCGAGCGTGTCTGGCGTTTCAGGATTCCCGTCTCGCTCTGGATGTTCGCATTGGATTCTTCTTTCAATTCTTCCCATCGTTCATTGACCTTCATGACCTTATTCTGGTCAGGATTCTTTTCCGCATTGTATTTATAAAGGCACCTGGCTTTACGCTCACAGCCGCTGCAGTCCGCACATCCATATACCTCAAACGTCTGGGTATATCCATCCTGTTCTTTGCTTTCTGTCCGGATATGGTGCAGCTCCCTGCCATCATGGCAGATATAGTAATGCTCATCTTCAAAGACAGCGTATGTCATGTTGTAATACTTTCCGATATCTTCTTTGTATGCACGGCTCTTCCGTTTCTCATGATCCTGGAGCTTGATATAGCTCCGGATTCCGTTCTCCTTCAGATGCAGCAGGTTCTTTTCACTGCAGTAGCCGCTTTCGGCAGTAAGCGCCTCCAGTGTATCCCCGAATGCTCTCTGATGCTTTTCCAAAACAGGGATCAATGTGTTATAGTCCATCCGGTCGCTGCTTACATAACTGTGGACAATAAAATAATTCTCTACTGCGATCTGGACATTGTATGCCGGCTTTAACTGCCCGTTCAGCATATGTTCCTCTTTCATCCGCATAAATGTTGCTTCCAGATCCGTCTTGGAATAGCTGTTACGGTCTTTTCCCATGATCTCAAAACATTCCTTATATTCCATAAGGCGCTTGCCGCATTCTTCCAATTCCTCATAAAGCTTCTGGATCTCCGGCTTATGCTTTCCCATTCCACTGACAAACCCGATCCCTTCGCCTTCTGCTATCCGCATCAGATTTTTCTGCAGTTTTAAGATCTCAAGCGGGGAACAGTTATCGATCTCAATAATGGTATCGTTCGAGATCTTCTTATGCTTTGTCAGCTTCCGCTGCCTGTTTTCTTCTATCACTTTCCTGACCTTTTCCATCCCTTCAATCACGAACATCCGGGCTTCTCCAAGGTCGTATTTCGGTCCATATCCGTTCTCATACAGAAATGCGTTGTACTTTGCGTAAAGGGCGTCTATGGTGTCCAGCAGACCGGCAAGATGATAGTTTATGCTTCTACGCCAGACAAATGTGTATCTGTTTGCGTTCGCTTCAATCTTTGTCCCATCGATGTAGAGTTCTTTCAGCGTAATGAGTCCTTCTTTTTGCAGGCGGCGCATAAACTGATAGTTCAATTCATCCAGGATTTCGCCCGTTAGTTTTTTCCCTTTAAAATCATAAAAAGCATCCCTCTGGCGCAGGTCCACGATACGGTCAACCGCCCTGACTCCTCGCATATTTGCGTAAGTAACTACAACAGAATACAACATGATTGGGTTATACCCGGTTCTTCCCTTATCTGAATAACAAGCCAGAAGACCTGAAAAATCTAATTTCTCCATTACTTTTTTCAGGGTATAGACTGGATCGTCGTCGGGTAAACTCAATTCGTAGAAACTGAAGTTGATTTTTTGTTGCCCAATTTCAAAAAAGTCGTTATAATAATCTTGTTTAAGCATAGTTCCATTATAACATGGAACGGAGAAAAGATGGTTGTCGTTAGCCATCTTTTTCTTTTTAAAAGATAAATTTCAGGGGCAGATGTGATCCGCATGGATCACATCTGCCCCTGTGTAGAACTATCTATTTCCCGACAGCCCCTGTTTTTGATTACAATCTCTCTAATAATTTCTATGCCCTCCCTCACCGAAAAAACTGCTCACTACGAGAATCGGAGCAGCTCTCAGATCAAGATTCATATCCGAAGGAACTACTTTATAAAAATTCTCCTTATAATTTCCGTCTATATTTTTTACCAGCATTTTTTGCAGGGAATCAAAAAAGTGATGATTCTCAAACATAGAACCATAGAAAACAATTTGCTGCACATCCAGAAGCTGGATTGAAAATGTAATTGCATTGGCAAAAATCTCCTGTGCATTCCGGATTATTTCTGCCGCACCGCTGTCTCCCGCATATGCAGCATCAACAAACATGGAAAAAGTAACACGCGAAAAATCTCCGCCGACCTTTTCATAAAGCAGCGGTGTCGTCTCTTCTCCAAAATGAGTTCTGAGACTCGCCATCATTCCATCCTGTGATGCAATTGTGTCAAGGCAGCCACGTTTTCCGCAATGACACTTACGTCCATTGGGAACGACTGTAAAATGAGCAATTCCGGCAGCAAGATTCCTGTCGCCTCCATAAAACTGCCCGTTCAAAATGAGCGAGACCCCCATGGTTGCCTCGTTACGTATAAACAGCATATTCTGCAATTGGGAGTCATGCTGCAAAAAAGCATAAGCATTGGCATAGCTGCGTACATTATTTGCCGCAATAACCGGAAAAGAGAACTGCTTCCGAAACATCTTTACAATTGGAACATTTTTCTCTTCCCATATTCCATCACTATCAAGAATAATCCCATTTGCGAAATCAACAACTCCGCAGACTGTAATGCCTATCCCAATAATAAAATTCTCCGAATAACCATAAGAAGCAATCTTCAACTGAATCTGTCTGCCTATTGTCTCCGCAAAATACTCAGGTGTCAGAATTTCCGGGAGTTTAAAAGTCTCTTCATGGATTATCTCACCATGCAGATTAACCACTGTAAATTTTACCAGTCCCTGGCTAAGAGCAAGACCCAAAGCCACATATTTTTCACGGCTGATTTCAACCATTACCTCTCTTCTTCCCACTGCGCCGGCATTCGGAACACTGTTTCCTTCCACAAGAATAGATTCGTTCATCAATTCATTGATAATAACCGTAATAGTTGCCGGTGTCAGTTTCAAACGTGCGGCAATTTGTTTGCGCGACATCGCGCCTGCTTCATGCAACAGCCGCAAAATGGCGCTTCGATTAGATATCTTAATGTCAGTCATATTTGTTCCACACAGCATGCTCTTTAATTCCTCTTTCTTTGCATATTACCCATATTAATTCATCGCATAAATTGCACCATACCATTTAAGTATATAAAAAACTTCCAGAAATTGTCAATGCTATTCCCCTATTCTTTAATTCCCTGAGAAGCTATTCCTGCAACAAAATATTTCTGGAGAACAAAGAAAAATATAATTACCGGTATGGAACAAAGTACGCCGCCTGCCATCAACTGAGGATACTTATTTGCGAAATAGTCGGCAAGGGTGGAAAGCCCGGATACCACCGGCATTTTATCCCTGTCACGAATAACGATCAGCGGCCACATCATATCTTTCCAGGTCGACAGACCGGAAAGTATCGCAAGTGAAACGATCGGAGCCCTCAATACCGGGAGTATAATCGTAGCATAAATCCGAAAATATCCGCAGCCGTCAATCATAGCAGCCTCATCCAGTTCTCTCGGCACGGAAAGAATAAACTGTCTCATCATAAATACTGCAAATACGGAAAAAAGCCTCACAATCCATAAAGCCACCCGTGTATTCGTCAGCCCCACCGCAGCAAGCGTATTATAACGCGGAATGATAAAAATCTGTTCCGGAATCATCATGATCGAAAGCATCAGCATAAACAGAAATTTTTTTCCCGGAAAACGAAGTCTTGCAAATGCATACGCAGCGAGCGAGCCCAGAAACACCTGTGCGAGCAGTGAAATAACAACCGCTAAAATAGAATTCATAAACCATTTTGCTATAGGAAACACTTCCAAAATTTCCGTGTAATTTGTCAAAATCCATTGTTCCGGAAGAATCTGCAGCGGAATTTTTGTTGAATCCTCGAATGTCTTAAAGGAGGTCAGCAGCATCCATAAAAACGGGATCGTCATCACTGCTACTGCAAGAATCAGCACAAAATAAATCAACCATTTACCTTTTTTCATTCACTCAACCTCCGTAAAATACCCACTTTTTCTGCAGTTTGTTCTGAATCAGAGTTACAACCATGATAACTAAAAACAGACATACCGAAATTGCCGATCCATATCCTTCATTAAACTCACCGCGAAAAGTCAGGTCATAATAATAGCGCACTACTGTTCTTGATGCATCAATTGCAGGCGACGCTGTATTATATGTTGTTGACGGAATCAGCATATACACAATTTCAAATTCTTTAAACATCGAAATTACAGCTAGCGTTAAGACAAAATACAAAGTTGGTGTCAGCAATGGCAGTGTAATATAAAAAAATTGTTTGAAGCTATTTGCACCGTCAATTCTTGCCGCTTCATAATAGGTTGTTGAGATATTCTGAAGCCCGGCAAGAATGACAATCACCTGGTATCCGATTGCTCCCCATATAATAACCACCGCACAGGAAATCAGTGTATACTTCTCGTCAGTCAGCCAGGCCACTGTTTCAAGCCCCAACGACTGTAAAATATTATTAACCATTCCGTACCGGGTATTGAGCAGCCACCGCCAAGTCATAGCAATAGCGGAAGGAGCTGTTACCAGGGGAAAGAAAATCAAGGTTCGAAAAATACCTTTTCCGCGAATCTGGCTGTTGAGCATAACCGCCAGTATTGTTGAAATCACAATAACACAGGGTACACAGATCACAACATACCATACTGTATTGCCAAGGGACTGCCAGAAATTATTATCCTGCATAACTTTCGCATAATTTTCCAGCCCCACAAATATTCCGTCTTTCAGTGCTTTCTTATTGGTAAAGCTGATCCAGATATTGTTAAAAAACGCATAAAAATGGAATATCCCCAAACCAAGAAATAACGGAAAAATAAATAAATATCCTGTTGCAATCTCTCTTTTCCGCTTCTGGCTCAGATTAAGTTTTTTCATAGAAATCTCCATTCCGCCGCCTTTTAGTTGGCGGCACAAATAGTAATGAAAGTCATCCAAATCTCCACGTTATTGATAAAATAGTTTTTAAAGAAGCTATACTACAAAGCACGGGGAGATGAGTTGTAAAGACTTTCTTCGGTTTTAGACAGCATAATAATCAATGTAAGTTTCATCTTTTCAAGCACAAATAAGTGGCTCTACAAGACCACACAGTAAGAATTGTTTTGACTTCTCTGCTAAATGTGTGATGAAACAGTCAATGGCTTATCAAAAACCAATGTTGTGATGTCTGTATGGAATCTACCGGTAAATACTAGGTTCCTGTTTTTAACCTTTTGGAGGATGAAATCAATGTCACCATCGCTAATCCTAAATGGGTAAAAGCTGTTAAAGGTAACAAGGACGATACAAAAGATTTCAAGTGGATTGGGGATTTATTTCGATTAGGATTGGTTCTAGGAAGTTATATTCCCTGTAAACCAATACGTATCTTGCGTGAGTTCACAAGATACCGCTACAAGTTAACTTCCTGCCGCTCCATCGAAAAGAACAGATATCAGAATGCGCTCACTGTCTGTAATGTTGCATTAGATTCGGTTGTTTCCGATATCTTTGGGAAATCAGCTACGTCTGTTATTAATTACCTGCTCGAACAATTCACCAATTCCGTCAACCACGAAGAAATAGATTCCAGACTTCTCCGTTCCCTTAAGAAGAAGTCGGACAGTGTCATTGAATCCATCGAAGGCTATCAGATGACTGATTCCCAAAAATATCGTATGCGCCTTGTCCGCGCACATATGGATTATATCACATCTACAAGAAATGATATAGACACTATGCTTGATTCTTTGATTACTCCTTACGAAAATGCTGTCCAGTTACTGTGTACCATTCCGGGTGTTGACCGCAACAGTGCAATCACTGTTATCTCCGAAATTGGCACCGATATGACTCCGTTTTCTAATTCTAAACGCTTATACTGTTGGGCGGGATTAACTCCCTGCAACAATGAATCTTCTGGTAAAAAACGAGCCATTATTGCTATCGCACGGATGATTCTCACTGCCATCTACGTACTGATGAAGTATGGAATCCGACCGATTTATACAAGATTGATATGCCTGAACCTCTGAAAGAAAAACAGAAAGAACAGGCTATCAAACAGGCTAAGAAACTACTTACCCGTGAAGGAATCATTTCCGAATCGCAGCTAGCTTCTTAACATTTCAAAACAATATTTTTTCAAAGACTGCCATCAGTCAGCTTGTTAAAGTGCGCCATCTATTGGCTGTCCTCTACTTTCTTTCACAGTATCCTCCTTCCTTTTTATATAGATATTATTTCATAAAACCTTCAATGGCCTTATTCAATTCTTCCAGTACCTGCATATCTCCATTACGAACCGCATCTGCAATACAGTGTTCAATATGATCCTGAAGAATCACTTTTCCTGCATTGTTGACCGCTGATTTGACCGCTGAGAGTTGGACCAAAACCTCCGTGCAGTCACGACCGTCTTCTACCATGCGACGAATGGATTCCAGATGTCCAATCGCTCTGGACAGACGGTTAGACACAGCTTTTGAATTTTGATGCGTATTCGTAAAGCCGGAACTTTTACCGGTGTGTATAACTATCTTATCACCCATCCGTATCTCCTGTCTGAATCTCCGTCAATATATTATAAGCGAAAGCCGCCTGAGCGAGCGGGTGGCTTTCGCCTTAGCAGTCCTGAAATTATTTATTGAGTTCCGCAGTAATCAATTCATTAATTGCGCTTTCCAGATTTGCAAGTCCCTCCTCCGCACTGATCTCACCGTTGAATACCGGAATCAGGTTAGGACTGATCTGTCCGAGACAGGAATAGTTACACAGCGGAACATCCCATACTGTTACAACTTTATCTGCCTCCTCTACATAAACTTCTGCATAGTCATGCGAAGCTTCCCATGCATCAAAGGCGTTGACATTCGTCGGTAAATGCCATTCAATTTTTGCATAAGCATCAAGGGCTTCCTGATTCGTTGTATACCATTTTACAAAATCCCACGCTGCATCGAATTTCGTTGTGCCACTGTTAATTACAATATTATTCATAGTAACAGTATCAATATAATTGGTGCCAGATGTCGGTCCGTTTGGAAAAGCAATATAATCAAGAGTCTCTTTTACAGAAGTTCCCTCAAAAAGGCCGTTTGCTCCTGGGTCAGGACAAATAATAATCATTCCTGCCAGACCAGACAGGAAAAGTGATGCGGCATTGGTTTCCACAAGCGTATCATAATCGGCCTGGGCCCCGCTTTCCACCATCCGCTGTACCATCTCAAGCATCTCAACAGATTCCGGAACATTCAGCGCACATGCAGTAACATCTTCGTTATAAAGTTTTGCGCCATTACATGTCAACAGCAGAAGCGTACCATGAGCCGGTTCATTGATAGCAAGTGCGGATGCAAACTCATTGCCTCCTTCTGCCTTGATTTTAGAATTTAATTCTTCAGCAAGGGCTTCATAATCATTCCAGTTCCAGCCTTCTTTCGGATATTCCACTCCGTATTTATCAAAAACAGCCTTATTGTAGCAGATCGCATAGGAATCCGTATAACATGGAATTCCGTAAAGTGTATCCCCCACATAGTTTTGTTTCAACGGATACTCCATAAATACGCTCAAATCCATCTGATCCTCGGTAACCTTATCCTGCAATTCTGCCAACATGCCGGCATTTCCCCAGAGGCGTGTCTGCAATCCGGCCCAAAGGACATCCGGTCCTTCCTCAGTACCAAGAACTTCATTCATTAATGTGCCGTATTCCGACAACGGAGTCACCTGAAGGGTAACGTGTACCTGATTTTGGGAAGCATTATACAGGTCAACCATTTCCTGCATTTCTGTTTCCATACCCCATGTAGCATAAGTAATTTCCACAGTACCATCTTCTGAACTGCTATCGCCGCTTTCCTCGGATTTCTCTGCATTTTCAGCAGTTGTGTCTCCACCTGATTGATCGGAACCGCCACAGGCTGCAAGCGAAAAAATCAATACCAGCGTCAGCATTATAGATAAAATCTTTTTCATTCTTAATTCTCCTTTCGTGTCTTATCAAAATCATATTCTCAATAAAATGCGATATCCGGTTCTTCCTCTTCTTCTTTCTGATGAATAACTTTCGGATCAATCGCTTTCCCATCTACAACATTCCATCCCAGAAGTGCTTCCGGCGGGTCCACCAGTTTCATCTTCAATGCACCGGTTGGACATGTTTCCACACAGCATCCGCATCCCATACACGTAGATTCATTAACAAACAAAGCCTCATCACCATAATCACGGATGAATTTTTTGTGAATGGCATCAAACATACATCGCTTTTTATAACACAAACCGCAGTCAATACATTTCTCCGGATTCAAAACTGCACGGAATCTGGATTTGTTGTATATTTCCCGATAATGATATTTTCCCCCGGTTGCTGTGATATGGCGCAGGCCAGAGCAGGTGTTGACATTACAGTTGCATAATATAGTGCCAATATCTTTCAAATCCAAAGTATGAGCGACTATATGCATAGATGGAATCTTCTTTCCTGCTTTCTGTATGTAATCGAACATTTCCTCAAAGGATATTTCTTTTCCCAAATTATGTGCTATCATAAAATCTGCTGTTTCATCTGCGGAAATGCATACATGATCGTCCTGTCCGTATTCAGGATAACGAGTCCGGCAGGCACACTGGTTTTGTGTAAGCTTTTTCTTGCTTTTGAGAATTTCTTTGTAATTCTCTACCGGAAGAAGTTCCGGACAATCCTTTACCGAATCATATCTCGGACAAATCTGACTCAATCCATGAATACCCTCTTTCATAAGATCATGCATGGTTTCCTCGATACAGGGAGCAAAATCATACTCGTGGAACATGGCCACGCCTTTATAATAGGCGAAACCATTTTTCTCCATCCAGTCGGGGTTATTCTGCAGATCCGCCCACAGAGCGCCGCCGGGCGTCACAATCGGCTCGCCCGTAGTTTTATTATAGAAAATATCTCCGCTGAAATAGCGTTCCTCCAGCTGTTTTTGTACATACTCCTTGTCCATACCAAGCTTCCGGATAAAGGTGTCAGACACCATATGATCCCCAAGATCCGGTGTCCAGTCAGGATCCGGAAGGGCCATAAGAATTTTGGCACATTCCGCACTCATCTTATGTGCAAGAAGCCACGGCATATAGCGCGGATTCTCAATGCGCGGTTCGATTTTACGGGCCAGATCCATAAAAATCGGATCTATTTCTTTGTTAAAAATCGCATTAACTTCATTGAGTAGCTCCGGTGTTGTATTTGTATAATCCAGCATTTTATCGGTCCTCCTTCCACGTATTTTCTAAAGGCTGCTGATGATACCCCTGCAGACTCTCCGGCGGATCAACCAGTTTCATAGACAGCGCACCGGTCGGACATGTCAGTACGCAGCTTCCGCATCCCATACACTGCGTCTCATTAACCCATCTTCCATGGATACCTTTCTCAATATAATATTTAAACTGAATGGCATTGAACATACATCGCTTTTTAGAACACAATCCACAATTAATGCATTTTTCAACATCAATATGGGCTCTGAATCGGGATTTGGTATAATAATCCCAGGGCTTCAAACTGCTTCCGTAATCATGCATATTGGAAAGAACGCCGCAGTCAGTCACAGTGCAGTTACATAAAACATTGGATCTCGATACAATATTTGTATTCGTCTCATCCATCATATCGTTATTACGTGCAACATGTACAAATGCCTGTTTCTTTGCAGCTTTCTGTATAACCTCAAACACTTCTTTCCATGAATACTGACGAGAAAGACCCATATCAATCAAAAGCTTCGCCGCATCATCCGCTTCCACGCATACGAACATATCATCTCCCGTCTCAGGGTGGCGGAAGCGGCAGGGACACTCCATAACTGTCAGCATCTCACATGACTGTAAAATTTTCTTATAATTTTCAATTGGAAGTAATTCCGGAAAATCCTTTACAGATTCATAATGAGGAACGATTCTTCCCCCTGAAGGATTTACCCAGTCAGGATTTCCGACTTTGGCTGCTTTCGTCTCAGCCTCCATCCGCGGAGCCAGTTCATCTTCCAAAAACAACTGGAGTACAATATAATACGCATGTCCATTGCGCTCCCTCCACACCGGGCTGTGCTGTAAATCCATCCACTGCACCGGATCCGGACGAATGACCGGCCCCTGTTCGGGATCTGACATTACATCTGCACTAAAAAATCGATCCATAATCTGTGCATCAATCTCATATTTGTCCATTCCAAGCTTCTCTGCAAAGCTTTTCGAAACTTTTAACTCGCCAACTTCCGGTGTCCAATCCTTATCCGGAAGTGCGTCAATCACCCGTGCCTCCTCCGGTGACATCTTGTGCGCCAACATCCAAGGCAGATAACGTGATTTTGGATGATCATTCAGTATTTTTTCTGCGACTGAAAAATACACTTCATCCAGATTTTTCTGCAATATTTGATTTACCTGCTCCCTAAGTTCCTGCTCCATACTTCATTCCCCCTTCAATTTTTTCATTTTCAGCCATCGTCTTTTTTTATCGTCTCCTCTCCTTTTACTGACGACCCATATACCAGATGTAACCTTAAATCCGGCATACAATTCCCATCCAATACATTTATCTCTGACTTTTAATTAATTAGAAATATTAATTTATTATGTATTTAAAAAGCAGATTCTCATCTGCACTCCATATAACGGTAATTACTCTTTTCTTATTTAATTAATATCTCTAATTAATTTATTTTATGATAGCATAAAAAGATTAAACTGTCAATACATGTTATTCGCACGAACCCTACATAACTCACTTTATTCAGAATTGTCCATTTCCCGATCGCTCCTTTGCAACTTTTGTCTATTTATTTTTTCATTTTGGCACGAAATACGCTCTTTCTCATTTTATAATGGCATCGTAAACAGAAAGGAGATGAACTTCCATGAGAAACAAATTCCACAACTATATTGAAAATGTACTCAACTTTTATGCAACTTTTTTCACAAAAGGATTTTATCGTTTTTAAGTACCATTCTATACATAACGATTGCAATGCCACAAAGCTTATTTATTCCTTGAATTTGTATCTTCCTTTTCCATGACCGGTTACTGGTTCAATAATGTCTGCCTGCACCAAATTGGAAAGAAGTTTCGAAGCACCTGAACTTTTCAACTCAAGAAGCTCCATAACTGCACTTCTTCCAAAGATCCCATCAAAACCAAATCCATCAAAAAGTCTATGGATATGAACCATCGTTTTTACAGAGAATTCGTTGTCTTTTGCGGAAATCATGCTTTCAATATCCACTTTTCCACTTTGAATGTCCACTTTTTCATTTTCAATGTCCACTTTTTCACTTTGAATGTCCACTTTTTCTTCATTCAGAAGTCCACTTATGTGAAGGTTTCGATTTTTGAGTTCATTTTGCTCGTTCAACAGCAGGTTTCCAAGGAACATTTCCAGATATTCTGTTGTTTCATGAATACCTTTTTGCAGATTCGTATAGTTTGCACGGACAAGTGCATTTCTAAAATACCACGCATTTTCAGCAAATATATCATTGGTTACAGAAAATCCCAGTGTTCTCAAATATTTGATGAAGAACACTGCCGTCGTTCTTGTATTACCTTCTCCAAAAATATGGATTTGCCATAACCTTGAAACGAATACCGCAAGATGATGGATAATCTCATCCATTGAAAGTCCTTTATAGCTAAAATCTTTCTCCTGCGAAAAATCATATTCCAGTGTGGCTCTCAGTTCAGAAGCACTACCATACATAACGGTTGCCCCATCAAGCACCCATTCTTTCTTTGTGATGTTGTAGTCTCGAATCTTTCCTGCGTGTTTATAAATCCCCTGAAATAGTTTGCGGTGGATAGAAATATACTCATTTGGAGAAAACGAAAACGCTGTTTCTGAAAGAATTTCTGCGATACGGGACGAAACCTTATCTGCTTCTTCGGTACGCTCATCATCAGACAAATGCACTGGTCTTTCTTCATAATAGCTATCAATAAGACTCTGTGCTTCTTTCATCGTGATTTTACCCTCAATGTTCTGAATGGCGGTATCAATCAGATATTTAGAAGGTTTGAGTCCGTCCACTGCCTGAAGTCCGATTGCCGTACTCCAAGCATACCCCTTATGAGCTTTATCCGGTTCAGACTCCCTCAAATATTCCTTAAACGGGTCTTTTTCCATATCCACTACCTCTTTTCATCTCTTGCCGAAATCCGAATTGAATAAGCCGTGGCATATTTTTCCACTCACATAGCTTTGTCGTTATTTTACGTTTCATGAGTATGCATTTCCTTCCCCTTAGAATGGTTTTGTGCGTTTTAATGTATTATATTGCATTTTTTCATATGTATTAATGTGTATTTTTACATTATGTAAGAAATTATGCCGCCCCATTTAGCGTTATAAGACATGGTGTGGATTTATTCTATAATCTTCAAAGGTTTGTTCATAAACTCCGAAAAAAAATTTGGTCTTCCAACGTCTCTGGAAAGATGATTCACAGTAATAGCGGCTATTTTTGTTTTCCCTTGAAAATCGTGTAACACAATCCAACTAGGTCGCAAATGAATATCCCTATCTGAATTAAGTCAGAGTATGTAACATACATTGGCAACGCTGTCGTTAGTTTTTTGTTAGTCCGCTGTTAGTCTATCGTTAACCTGTCGTCAGTTCAGAAATTCATTTTTACATCCAAAAGCAAACCTACAATTCTTCTCTAAAATTATTTTTTGTGTTCAACAAGACAACTCTTAATCAATTTTTCCAGCATATCATTACTCGCATTTGCCGATCTGACACTGGCAGCTATCATCTCTTCTTTTGAAACATCGGTAAAATCAATTTCAAATCTACCATTGTTCAAGCATAACTGCTCAATGTATATTCTCTGAGTCCTTCCATTTTCCTTCTCTGAACGGCTGGATCACATTAATCTCACCTAGGTAATAAGCTAATCTCTCACTCATTTCTTCCTTGTCGGTTATGTCCGCCAAGAAATTTTCCTTTTTTAGTTGACGATACAAATCATCAAACTGGCTTTCGATAAATTGCACCAAACAGAAAACGGTTCCTTTGGAAATATCAACAGTTCTCGTCTTGCCCGCCCAAGAATATACATCGCTGAATAATCTCTTTCAGCCTCATGCAACGTATCTAAATCCCTTATATCCAGTTTATTCTTTAATACATTTGTTCCCGGATAACAGTACTTTGCATCCTGTTCATCATCATAGAAATAATCATACTCTTGATCCTTCAACCTGCTTCTTGGATACTCTGTATTTCTTATTTAATTCTGTAATTGCATCTGCAACAGAAACCTTTTTGACCAAGACATCTCTTACTCTTTGGCGACATTCTGCATCAAACGGCATGCTTTCCATTTTAAAACTGGATTCAATACTGCTTACTCTTCTATCAACTGTCATATAATCTTCTCCGGTATCATTATCATTTCATAGTTACCACTCGTTACATTTCAGGTGCTTACCTCTCAGACTTACCACTTTTCTTACCACTTTCAGCCGGCTTACTTCTCATGATGAACGCTTAGCGTTCGTCTACCACCTGAAAAATGTAGAACTTCAGATAATAGCTTTCATCCGCCGCCCACAAAATCGGGTGATCCGGTGCCTGTGTGCGGAATTCCACCTGACGGAGTCTCTTATGTGTTGCCTTGGCAGCCTCTTTCACAGTCTTTGCGAGAAGATCCTGCGTCATAAAATGAGAGCACGAACAGGTGGCAAGATAACCGCCATCTTTCACTAACTTTAAGCCCTTCATGTTAATTTCACGATAACCTTTGATCGCATTTTTTGTCGCCTCGCGGGATTTTGTGAACGCCGGCGGATCCAGGATGACTACATCATATTTTTCTCCTGCCTGTGCGAGTTTTGGAAGTTCATCCAAAACATTTGCCTGACGGAAATGTACGGTGTTTTCCAGATGGTTCAATCTCGCATTCGCCTCTGCCTGGCTCACTGCATATTCGGAAATGTCAAGTCCGGTGACATCTGCTGCCCCGGCGATTCCTGCATTCAGTGCGAACGTTCCCATATGTGTAAAACAGTCTAAAACTTTCTTGCCTTTGCAGATACGCTGCATGGCAAGACGATTGTATTTCTGATCGAGGAAAAATCCGGTTTTCTGGCCATTCGCGACATCGACCATATAATGAACACCGTTTTCCACGATCTCCACATTCGTGTCAAACGCATCCCCGATGAAGCCCTTCACTTTGGAAAGCCCCTCTTTCGTACGCTCATTTGCATCGCTCCGTTCATACACGCCGCGGATTTTGATACCGTCCTCTGCCAGAATTTCTTTTAAAAAATTCACGATTATTTCCTTGAACTGCTCCATGCCAAGTGCCAGACACTCGACCACGAGCACATCCTCATATTTATCGATCACTAAGCCCGGCAAAAAATCAGCCTCACCGAAAATAATACGGCAGGAAGAAGTATCTACGGTTGTCTTGCGGTACTCCCATGCATTTTTCACACGCATTTTCAAAAATGCTTCATCGATCTCCTGATCCGGTTTTCTCGTCATCATGCGGATACGGATTTTCGAGTTCTGGTTGATAAATCCTTTTCCCATCGGATATCCGTCAAAATCATGTACAGTCACGACTTCTCCGTTTTTGAACCGTCCTGTAATGGTGTCTATCTCATTGTCAAAAATCCACGCACCGCCCGCTTTGATGGTACGTCCTTCCCCTTTTTTCAATGTCACGATTGCACTCATACTTTATTCTCCTCTACATTTGTAATTACTTTAGGCAATTGCAAAACTCACAGATATTTTAAATTACATTGTGAAAAATTGACAAAAGCTTGAGAAGACACTGGGGAGCGGTCGGTCCTTAGAAGGCAGGAATGACATTAAGTCATGACTGGCTTCTTAGTACCGTTACCAGCGACACGTAGCGAAAGCGTGTCTTCGAAAATTTTGTTAATTCTTCACAATATTCACAATGTAAATCTGAGTTTTGTAATTGTCTATGTAATTTCTTGTTTATAATTCTACTCTATCGGCATATTTTAGCATGGTTTTTTGCGGTTCACAAGATTTATGATGGCTCCTCCTGATTTTCTTTGTGATTTACGCTTGTAGTTTTATAAAAAAGTATTTCTCTTCTTGCAAAATATCTCCTGACTTACGATAATAAAGACAGGGAATGCTTTTTCGTGCTGTTTCACGAATTTGCTGATCTTCCATGATAAAACACTGGATCATTCTGATTTTGAAAGGTAAGACTCTTATGATAAAAATAAGTTTATGCATGATCGTAAAAAATGAAGCTGCCATCCTGTCCAGATGTCTCGACTCTGTCTGTGACCTGATGGATGAGATTATTATTGTGGATACCGGCTCCACCGACGATACAAAGGCTGTCGCAGCAAAATACACTGACCAGATTTACGATTTCACATGGAACAATGATTTTTCTGCTGCAAGAAATTTTTCTTTTTCCCTCGCAAATATGGATTATATTTACGCACCGGATGCAGATGAGATTTTGGACGAGGAAAATCGCAAAAGATTTCTTTTGTTAAAGGAAGCCCTTCTGCCGGAAATTGAGATCGTACAGATGAAATACCGCACCGTCTCCGAATTTAACACCGTTTTGAATGCAAGAACCGAGTACCGCCCAAAATTGTTTAAACGTGTCCGGGAATTTGAGTGGATCGATCCGATCCACGAGACGATCCGCCTCACACCGGTTGTATTTGACAGTGACATTGAGATTTTGCACATGCCGCAGTCCATGCACCACAAACGTGATTTTTCCATTTTTGTGGACGCCTTCAACAGAGAGGGGACATTTTCTGCCAAGCTTCGCAGTATGTATGCAAAAGAATTATTGAAAACAGGGGATGAAAAAGATTTTGCGGAGGCACTTCCGATTTTCCGCCTGATATATGATTCCGGCACAGACACCGACGCACAGAAAGAAGCCGCCTGTGTGCTCGCACACGCCTACCGGATTGCCAGGGACACTAACCGCTTTTTCCAGATGACACTGCGGGATATGCTGTCAACGCCATGCGCCGAAATCTGTCTTGAGCTTGGAACTTATTTTGAGGAAGCCAAAGATTATGAGGAGGCCTCCCTCTGGTATTATAATGCTGCGCACGAGACTTCCAGCATTTTAGATGTACACACGGGCGGCGATCTGCCGCTTCAGGGATTGATCCGCTGTTATGAGATAATGCTTGCAACTCTGCCGGAGGATGATCCGTTTGCCGCACTTACTGCGAATCAATATGAAGAGGCTCTCGCCGATGCCAGAGAAGAACTCGCTAACTGGGATGTGCCGGAAGAATTATAATTCCTTGCGGAGCTTTTTACTCCAGTCTGCCACAGCGGCCGTTTGTGGCAAGAACTGAACATTTCTGCCCCAGAGTGACTGCGCCGCCCTCGACCGTTGTGACAACACCGCCGGCTTCTTCCACGATCAGCGCTCCCGCCGCAAAGTCCCACGGACTCAGGCGCAGCTCAAAGAATAATTCTGCACGCCCTGCTGCTATGCTGCACAGATCGATCGCTGCGGAGCCGCTTCTGCGCACATCAAGCGCTTTCTTAAAGTATGCGTAAGCCATCTGAAATGATTTTTTGCTCAGTTCTTCGTAATACGGTGCTGTGCCAAATAATACAATGCCCTCAGAGAGCGGATTTCTGGAAACATGAATCGGTCTTCCGTTTAAAAATGCACCCTTTCCACGTTCTGCCGTGAACATTTCATCCAGATACGGATTGTATACAACACCTATATATTTTTCACCGTCTTTTGCCAGTCCTACTGAAATCGCACTCACATGATAGTCTTTGATAAAATTTGTCGTTCCGTCAATCGGATCCACAATAAACGCAAATCCTTTTTTTATCGATGCGTGCACGTCATCTTCTTCCCCGACAAACACTGCCTCCGGAAGTATTTCAAGCAGCTTTTTCCGAAGGGTTTCCTGTACCTTTTTGTCATAGACTGTCACAAAATTAGCGTGTCCTTCCTTCGTCTCCACCATATCGGCAGTCCGCACTGCATCCAGCATGATTTGTCCACATTCACGCACTGCATCCGCAATTTTTTCCACAAGTGTGCGGTTCAATTTGTATAAAACCTGTGTTTCACGTTCCAGCCACGGAATTTCCGGTGCAAATGTGACCTGCTCTTTTATTTTCTGATCCATCTGTGCGATATATGCTTTCTGTAAAAAGTCATGCATCTTCTTCTGCTCTCTTTTTAATAAGGAAAGATTGCTCTGATATGCCTCCTCCACAGTCACAAAAGTTCCATGGAATCCCAGTTTTTCCTCGTAATCATCCTGCACTCCCGGCGCTCTTTTATCGCTCATCAGCCAGCACTCGTAATAACAGGATTTCATCTGAAAATAACTGTTGGGATCCTCGGTGTCAATGTTTTGTTCAAATGTTTCCCCGATTTTCACCCCGATATGGATATCCGTGTATCCTGTCTCCTCCGTGATCTCCCGAAGCAATGTTTCTTTTTCCGTTTCGCCCTCTCCCATGCCACCACCCGGGAATTTGTAATCACCGCGGTTGGTCTGTACCATAAGGATTTTATTCTGATAATGGATCACGCCGCGGACTGCGGTTCTTTGATTGATATGTACCGGTGTTTGCGGCAGCTCGTCCGTGATAAACTGTAATTGAAACTGCATATTGATGTCCCCCTTCTGTAAACGCATATGTTTTGATGTTAAAAGCTTAAATGTATTTGCATAAAAAATCAAGATGCGTCGTCTTAAGCCCTTGTAAAACATCTCATAAAGTGTTAAAATGTTAATTGATAATTTTTTAACAAACATTGCCTGTGTTTTTTATTTACTGAAAATGAAACACAGCATACATTTCATTCCAAATTTAGGGGAGGTATTTACAATGGATTACTCACAGGAATACAAACAGAAACTTGTTTCCGCAGATGAAGCTGTAAAATTAATCAAATCCGGTGACTGGGTTGATTATGGATGGTGCAATGGTACGGTTGACGTTTTGGATCAGGCACTGGCAAAACGTACCGATGAACTTAAAAATGTAAATTTACGCGGTGGTATTTTATTAAAACCGCTTGCTGTTTTTGCCCGCGAGGACGCCGGTGAACATTTCACATGGAACTCCTGGCATATGTCCGGTATCGAACGAAAACTGATCGCCCGCGGATGTGCTTACTATTCTCCGATCCGCTACTCCGAACTGCCTCGTTATTACCGTGAATCCTCATGTCCGGACGATGTTGCAATGATCATGGTTGCGCCGATGGATAAACACGGTTACTTCAACTTCGGGCCAAACGCATCCCATCTCGGTGCAATGTGTGAGACTGCCAAACATGTCATCGTGGAAGTCAACGAAAATATGCCACGCTGCCTCGGCGGTACAGAATGCGGCATCCATATTTCCGATGTCACATATATTGTGGAAGGAAACAATGCTCCGATTGGCGAACTTGGTGCAGGCGGTCCTGCCACTGATGTTGATAAAAAAGTTGCCCAGCTTATCGTAGACCAGATTCCAAACGGTGCATGTTTACAGCTCGGTATCGGCGGCATGCCAAATGCAGTCGGTTCCCTGATCGCAGAATCTGACTTAAAAGATCTTGGTGTCCACACGGAAATGTATGTAGACGCTTTTGTTGATATCGCAAGAGCCGGAAAGATCAACGGTTCCAAGAAAAACATCGACCGTTTCCGCCAGGTTTACGGTTTTGGTGCCGGAACAAAGAAAATGTATGATTACCTTGATGAAAACCCAGAACTTATGAGTGCTCCGGTAAGCTACACCAACGATATCCGTTCCATCGCAGCTCTGGATAATTTTATTTCCATTAACAACTGCGTGGATATCGACCTTTTCGGACAGATCAGTTCTGAATCCTCCGGTATCAAACAGATCAGTGGTGCCGGCGGACAGCTTGACTTTGTTTTAGGTGCTTATCTGTCAAACGGTGGTAAGAGCTTTATCTGCTGCTCCTCTGCATTTATCGACAAACAGGGTGTTATGCACTCCCGCATCCGCCCGACTTTAGTAGAAGGTTCCATTGTTACCGATACACGTGCCAACACACATTATGTTGTAACCGAGTATGGTATGGTAAATCTGAAAGGACTTTCCTCCTGGCAGAAAGCTGAGGCATTGATCTCTGTTGCTCATCCTGATTTCCGTGATGAACTGATCGCTGAAGCTGAGAAAATGCATATCTGGAGACGGTCGAATAAATAGTTGACAGGAGTTTAACTAGCGTAGTGTCGCAGATTTTGTGGTGCTTTTATAGGGTGTGAAGGGCAGATATAAGCGTCCTCTCACAAGTCGGAATTTTATATGTAATGAAAAAGAAAAACGGTACAGACGAAATATGATGTTCCTGTT
>OGKR01000966.1_pt1 | contig 24762 bp, 25 predicted proteins | sample 1572431 | NCBI WGS metagenome assembly OGKR01 (sample SAMEA2582079, study PRJEB24529) | metagenome | biome: Human gut stool | place: China | collected 2011 | reverse complement strand
GCGTAGTGGCTTGAACAAAGTGAAAGCCAGCGTCTTTAGGCGCTGGCCGGTAACAAAGGCTTATAGCCTCAGAGCAAACCACCCGTTAGACGGGTGGTGGTGATTTTGCAATGCCGGGAGAGCCCATGAAGGAGGTAACGGCAATGAATATAGATGTTGTAGATGTGAGACTGGACGAAAGAAAGCTGGCGTACTTGGTCAGCGAGACGGTAGCAGAATACAGAGGGGAATATGTTGGAGAGCAACAGCTGAAAGTAAATTCCCCGGAGAAGGTTGTAAATGTGCTGAACAATGTTTTTCACATGAAAGACTTTTCGGAAGAAAAACTGTATGTGATGTTCTTATCTGCAAGTCTTCATGTGATAGCTTACGCAGAAGTCAGCCACGGAGTAATTGATTCGGCAACTGTGGGAATCCGGGAAATTATGCAAAGAGCGTTTCTGACCAATGCAGCCGGAATCATTCTGGCACATAATCACCCCGGGTTGGGTAGTACGGCGAACCCATCGACGCAGGACATTGATGTGACACAGGGGTTGATGCGAGCCTGCGAAATTATGGGGATTAAATTATTCGACCACATTATTGTAGCAGGAAATGAGTATTACAGTTTCAGGGAAAAGCACGCAGAACTTTACGTGAAGCGTGAGGAAAGCAGGAAAAAAGATGGAGGTAGAGAAGTATGTTAGCAGAAGCAGTAGATATGAAAGAAGCGGTAAAGGAAGAAATGGAAAGGCGCTACCCGAACTGTAGAATACAGCTGGCAGAGGTGAGAAAGAACAACGGATTGTTACTTCACGGTATTTCTATATATGCTCCGGGAAGCATCATGGCACCGACCGTCTATATTGACGGATACATTCAGAATGGCATTTGCATTTGATGAGATTGGTGCAGATGGCATTTCTGTAGATGAAGATGTAGTTTTCGAACGATTTTCCTAAAACAAAAAAATCGGCAGGGGCGTTAGAGCTCCTGTCGATTTTATTTCGTCTTATCATGCTCGATAATGTCAGAAACAGGACAATCGAGGATGTAGCAGAGCACATCGAGTGTCTTTGTAGTGATTGCTTCCCCCTTTTTCATGCGGTGAATGGTATTAGCGGAAACACCGTGCCTAAAAATCAGCTCGTATTCTGTCATGTTCTTACGAAGTAAGGTGTCAAAGAAAGGCTTGTATGATATCATGTTATTAGATTGAACCTCCTATCAAATATTATAAAAAGAGTATCATACTTAATTTCTTGACTATACCTAATATATTGACTATAATGTAAGAACGATAGAGAACGATCACATGAAAACAAAAGTTAATCGCTCGAAATAAATTCTCTCAACGAAAGCGAGGAAAACCAACTATGAAACACAGAACACACAAGCCCGCTGCGAAAGCCGTAGCAGCAATCCTTTGCGCAGCACTGATGCTGACCGCATGTGGCAGCAAGGAAACAACCAGTAACGAAACTGCCAGCACAGAGACCACTCCTATAGAGGCAGCTACAGAAGCCACTTCTGTAGAATCCACTGAAATGACAACCACAGAAGCAACCGTAGAGCCGACCGAAGCTCCCACAGAGACTGCTCCTGCGGAATCTCCTGCACCCGCTGTAGAACCAACAACAGCACCTGTAGAACCCACTGCTGTAAGCACAGGGTATACTTATTCGGAACTTAACCAGACCATGTATGCGAAGTCTGCAGTAAATGTCAGAGACCTGCCCAGCACCGATGGTAAGAAGATTGGCAGCCTGAAAGCCAGCCAGGAAATCACCGTTACAGGCAAGTGTGACCAGACTGGATGGTATCGCTTTGACTGGAATAACACCACTGGTTATGTAAGTGACAAGTACATTGTATCCGAAAAGCCTGCTGTGAATACCGTTGCAGCAAATACTGCATCTACACAGACAACTACGACAGGTACGACGGACACCTCTGGAGAATACTTCGACAGAGCCATGGCAGAACAGGTATTTGCAATGGTCAATGCCGAACGTGTAGCAAACGGTATTCCTGCACTCATCTGGAGTGAAGATGTGTACAACATCGCCGTACAGCGGTGCTATGAAAATGACATCCATGCAGGTATGAGAGCTGGCACCAGCGAAAACCAGTCCGAAGGTCAGCAAACTGCTGAAGAAATCTATCAGGGATGGCATGACAGTCCTGGACACCATGACAATTACATGAACCCAAACTACACCTACAGTGCTGTAGCTGTAAGAGTTGTACCACTGATGGGCGGTGCACTGGGAAATATGCATGTACATTATCAGGTATTCACCTGGGATAACACCGCTGTAAACAGCTCTGTAACCATCAACGCTCCTGTACAGGACGACTCCGTCGCAGCAGCTCCTAAGACTGCCGACGAGGACACCAGCACTTCCAGCTCTAACGTAGGCTGGTCTATGACCCCGCCCACACAGGAAGACGGCTTGAAGAAGTGGCAGGAGCAGAACCCTGATGCGGAAGTGTCGTTCGGAAATTAAATAGCAAGTACCAAGGCGGACGCTGATGCGTCCGCTTTTCCTATTTTACGGAAGGTCTGCTGTACAGACCGGGTGCAATACGAAAAAGAAAGGCTGTCGCTTGACAGAATGGTAAAGAAATTATGGATCGAGATATGGACTTATGGAATGCTCTACAGAAGCACATGGGGCATAATGTGAAAATCACGTTCGAGGGTGCGGAAGATAACCCCGAAAATATCTTACTGCAATGTGAGGACTGCCATTTCGATATTTTGAGTGCTGACATTGAGACCGTGTGTGCAAGGGAGGATTGTTGACAGAGGAATAAGGAAAAGCATACCGCAAAGAATAATAGCATACTCCATTGACTGCATAACAAAATTTGTGTATAATTTTACTATCACAGAAGGAGGTGCTTTTATGCCGACCATTAAATCAAGTGCTGACTTGCGGAACAATTATAATGAAATATCGACCTACTGTCATAACTACCCGGAACCTGTTTTTATTACGAAGAATGGAAAAGGTGACCTTGCTGTAATGAGCATTGAGGCATACGAAGAATTAACCAGCCGCTTTGAACTATATAGCCAGATTAAGGAAGGGATGGATGATATTGCCGCTGGCAATACCAGACCGTTTCAAGAAGCCATGGCTGACATTCGGAGCCGCCGCAGGAGATGAATTATCAGGTACACATCACCAAAACTGCGGAGCATGACATTGCGAAAGCAGCAGATTACATCGAATTTGTCTTGAAGAACCCACAGGCAGCAGACCATCTGTTGGATGTTGCAACGGAAAAAATCGGTGAACTGACCCAGATGCCGGAAAAACTACAACTGGTGGATGATCCCGTTTTGGCTGGGTGGGGAATCCGATTTATTAGGGTAAACAATTATCTTGCGTTTTATACCATAGACGAAGACAAGAAGGTGGTAATCATTGTACGTTTTCTTTATCAAAAAAGCAACTGGAACACCATTCTTCGACAAGGCTTTTCACTCATTTAAGGAACCTGCTTTTGCAGGTTCCTTTTTGCAGTCCGCCGGACTGCCGACAGGGTGCTTGGAAGGAGTGTGGCAAATATGAGGAAGAGAATACTTTCAGGTATCAGAGACTTATGGATTGTCCTGTTCTGTCTGATGGAGAGAACGTTATTACAGATTCTTCTTGCAGTACCCGTTCCGGTCAGAATGGTTCTTGCGGGAGTACTGGCAGCAAAGTATGTGGAGTGTCTGTTCTGTACAAGCCTTAGCATGACAATCCTTACCGTTGTGATGACGGTATTTGTGTCTACAAATATCAAGAAGTGGAACGCAGAATTTCAGATCATATATGTGACGGCAAGACTCAGAAAGCGTTCACGAAAAAAAGCATATAATTTTATTTAGAATAAACTAGAGAATCTACGGGCAGCCGAAAGGCCGCCCATTTTTTTAGGCAGGTAATGTACCACCTTTGGGCGCAGAATGAGCCACGGATTGTACCAGGTCTGGGTTGAACTTTTTCGGGTCAGAGAATGTACCACTTTTGGGTTTATTTTGGTACATTTCCTGTACCGGAAGTGGAACAGAAAAACAGATACCTAAAATGGAACAATGATGTACCGAAACAGTCCCAGACTTGGTACAATCATTGTACCAAAAAGGAAAGAACAGGCATTCCCTACATTTGTGTACCAATATGCGCCCAAGATTGCCCCACATCTGGGCGGAAACTGGTACAGAGAATGGTTCACTTTTGAAAGAAAAAGGCATGACACGATGCACAGAACGACCGGCAGCGGTCACATATTTTTAGAAGGTTCCCGTAAGGGAATTTTTTTTAGGACAAGCTGCGCAGAACCTTACGGTGCAGTCTAAGGTCTGCGCAAAGAACTTTCTTGTAAACAATGTTTACAGAAAAGTGCCAATATTCTGACGGCTCGTTTACAGGCTTAAACCCGCATAGTTACGGGGTTTTCGCAGAAATCTCATTGCTTTCTCCGCTAAAGGCTCCGGAAAGCAAAAAGGGCATAAGTAGAGCTGACGCAGCTTCGCTGCGGTCGGCATAGCCGACGGCTCTACTTACTGCGCTTCGCTTGCCCTTGAAACGTCCACCGGACGTTCCTACGGGTGCCCTGAAACAAGCAGAGCTGTCACATCTGCGATGTAAAAGAATGAAAAATGCTTTTGAAAAGAGACCTAAAAAATAAGAGAAGCTACACCTTACGGCAGATTTATTTTTCATAAAATCATTTTCCAAAAAGATAAGCAGAGAAGAAAGGCTCGAAAAAACAGTTGTACCAACGAGTGGTTGCTGGAAGAATGTTTGACATCCTGTGTCGGAACATTCATAATAAAATACAGGATAAAAGTAAGGGAAAGCGAAAGGAGAAAGCAGCATGGAATTTGAAAAGTTTGAGGAAGTATATCAGGTACTGGAAGCGCAGAAGGAAAAGGACGAGACCGCCGCAGAACTGTATGCAGATGTAAAGGAGTTTGCCTACAAGTATGCAACGATGCGGTATCGGTTCAGTGAAATGAGCAGAGAAGAGAAAGCCGAGAATGACAGCTACCGCACCAGCCAGCACAACCGGTTCATGGACAGTGTCCGTATCTATTTCCGTTATCTACAGAACAACGGGGTGAGCGTGCCTGACATCAGCAAGCTGGAAGCAGATCGGAAGATTTTCGGTAATTTTGCCTGCTACTATATTTTCCGCATTGAGTGTGAACAGGCATAGAGAAAAGCCTGTTCCCCCAAAAACCGCCCATCCTCTTGACAAAACCGAAAAAATGTGCTAATTTCTGAGTAGGTTGAGACATCAAGTTACTTGTGTCTCTTTTTTTGACTGATAATTCAGGAAAAGAAGAGATCAGGTTCAGATGTATGTTTCAACTTTGGGAAAGTGCAAAAAGAAATTTAAACATACATCTGGGTTTGTTTTAGAAACAAGTCGGATGTATGTTTTTTTATGAAATCAGACGGCGGCGTGGACTATCAGAAAAAACGGATGCAAAGGAGAAAAACGGATGAGCGGCAACACGCAAAAAGAAGGAATCTACAGAACAGCGATGCGGATTTGCAGAATGTGGGGAGTGGCAGAAACTTTGGATAGCGGGATACCGCCTTATGAAACTCCCATAGCTACACAGTCTGCGGAGAATGAAAAGCTGGTTCTGCAATGGGCAGAGGAATATGTACAGCTACGTGAGAATGGAGAAGAACTCTGGAGATTCTTTGAAAAGAAGATAAAGAATCTACGCAAGCCGGAGCAGAACTAGCAGTATTATCATTTCTACAGGGGAATTATCATTTCCTTATATCCTCTATTAAATAGGATTCCCTGCCTTGCATTGCTGCCCGTAGGGTCGCATCTTCCGAAAGCATAGTAAAACCTGCTTCGCACCGCTGTGAGCGGCTTTGGGTTTGACAATGCTTTTGGAAGGATGCGGGAGGGTAACCAGGCAATGCAATGAAGGGGTGTATTATATCGCCTTTTATCTTAGAGATTCAGAGGAAAAGGAGAGTGAAACCTCATAAGTCTTGCGGTAGATATTTCGGAATATTACAAAAAGCTATATACGGACAATGGCTATATTGCGGTCTTGGAGAATGAGCTAAAGGAGACGGAAAAAGGAATTGCCAATTTGATTAAAGACATTGAAAAAGGTGTGATTTCAGATGCCGTGACAAGCCGTCTGGAGAAGCTGGAGAAAGACAAAGCCAATCTCAAAGAAGCCATGGAAGCTGAAAATTAAAATACGCGCTGGCAGAGGACGAGAACTGCATCAAGAAATATTTCGATATGTATGCAAAAGCCGACTTTGATGATGAGGACACCAGAAACAAAATTCTGGACTACTTCATAGATAAGATATATGTATATAATGACCGTTTGGTTATTACATGGTGGTATTGCGATGACAGAACAACCATTGAACTGGATACGCTAACGGAGATCACAGAACTCCAGGACAAAAAGTCTAACAGAAAGTGTTCGACATTGACACAGATAACTCCATAGAAAAGTGCCGTTTTTGCGGCACTTTTTATTTTTCGTGTGTGCATTATTGAGGACTGATTCGCTGCAAAAGAGCATCCTGCAATACTTGTGAAAAGTTAATATTCATTGCAACAGCAGCTTCATTCAGCCATTCGGGAATGGTCAATGTTTTTTTAACAGCTTTGTTATTAAAACGTTTGCGATATTCCAGGGTATCGCATGCAACCATACTTAAAAAGGAATCCGCAGTAACTTTGATGTCTGACATTTTGGAGGGCTGTGGAATGGGGCGTTGGTCCTTTTCATATCCATAGAGAATAAGCGCGAGGGCATCCTCAGCCATAAACAGAGCATCAGCCAGTGTGTCGCCGCAGGTATAACAACCTTCCAGATCGGGAAAATATACAGAATAACCTCCATCTGGTTCAGAAGTAAAAATAGCGGGATAAACATATTTAGACATAAGAATCTCCTTTCTAAGAATCCATTCCGGCATCGCGCAAAATAGCAATGGCAGTTCCGGTTTTTATTTCCTTTTTGTGTCGAGGAACAGCAAACTGTTTTCCCGTCACAGAGCTATACCAAATATCATGATTGCTTCCGTGGCGGATAAGAGAACAACCATTTTTCTTTAATAGTTTTAGCAGTTCGTTTGTTTTCATTGATAGCCTTTCTTAAATTATAATACGTGTAAATACGTGTGTCAATAAGCAGAAAAAAACACCTCAAATAATAAGCCTAAATGTTTAGATGATTGGCATATTATTTGAAGTGTTTTTAGATATTTTTAGCATACTGTTTTTTGAAAAAATTGTCAATGAAAAGAAGAGGTCAGATGAAAAATGTGGTATAATTTCTAAAGAGTTTTACAAGGGAGTAATTGACAAGCTATGAAAATGAAACATAACAGACCTCAGAAACGTTTGATAACACAATTGTCATTATGGCTGGCACTGCTATTGACATTCACTGGCTGTGCGGAAAGTACCGTCACGCCGCAGGATAATACCTATGCGATAGAGCAGCTGGCGACGATCCCCTCCGAATTGCTGGAAGCATTGGAGACTGCGGTATCGGAACCCGAATCCGGACAGCCACAGGAAAACGCTTCGGATACACAAGAATCGCAGCAGGTCACATCAGCAACAGACGTTCCGACAGGAGAGGGCACATCAGCATTTTCCCTCCGGGAGATTCCGGCATACTCCGGCACACCTTATACAGAGGTCAATGGTAACCAGCCTTATTTCACAGAGGAGGAGCTGACCACACAGTCCTTCGAAACCTACAGCGAGCTGGACAGCCTGGGGCGCTGTGGCATGGCATATGCCAACGTTGGACAGGATCTGATGCCGACAGAACCGAGAGGGGAGATCGGAGCCGTGAAGCCTACCGGCTGGCATCTGGTGAAATACGATAACGTGGACGGAAAATACCTATACAATCGTTGCCACCTGATCGCCTATATGCTGGCAGCGGAAAATGCCAATCCACAGAACCTGATCACCGGAACCAGATATCTCAACGTGCAGGGAATGCTCCCTTTTGAGACGAAAGTCTGCGATTATGTCAAAAATACAGGGAACCATGTCCTGTACCGTGTCACTCCCATATTTGACGGTGATAACCTGCTGGCAGACGGTGTCCTCATGGAAGCCTATTCCGTGGAAGATGCCGGGGAGGGTATCTGCTTCTGTGTATTTGCCTACAATGTGCAGCCGGGGATCGGCATTGACTATGCCACCGGTGATAACTGGGCGGAGGGCAGTGGAACCTACCAAAGCACAGCAGCGCCTGCCGCGGTAGAGACACCGGCACCACAGCCTGGGACCGATACCGCGGTACAGATCACACCGGAATCGTCGGTGTCGCAGGAATCCCGGGAAACCACCTATGTGCTGAATACCAACACCAAGAAATTCCACTATCCCACATGCTCCAGCGTGGACGATATGAAAGAGAAAAATAAACAGATCTACACCGGCAGCAGAGACGAGGTCATCAATATGGGATATGTTCCCTGCAAACGGTGCAATCCCTAAATCGAAGGCACACAAAAAGAGATACGCGCAACAAATTGCGCATATCTCTTTTTGCGTTAGAAGATGGAAGAGAAGATGAAACGGATGAAATATGGATGCATAATTGGAAAAAATACACAAAAATAGTTAATAAATATTAGAATTATTGTCAATTTAAAATACAAAATGCACATGTTATAATCCAAACATAGCAGAGCAAACGGTTGCGCAAACGAGTTGCGCACCACAGGGAGGATGCTAAGTGGGATATAGCAGTCCGGCCGGTGCGGGATACCGGTCGGAAAGAAGAAAGGGAAGGTGCATTATGAAGAAAAGAGACTGGAAGAGAAGTCTGGCATTTGTGTGTGCAACGGCTCTTATCGCAGGAAGCTTAAGTGAATTTGGACCATTGACCCAGGTAAAGGCAGAGGAGACGAATCTGTTTACGGATGGTGATATGGGCGATGATGGCAGTGATTTGTGGACTGCTGGAAACTGGAAATTTGAAGAAACTACCTGGAAGGCAGCCGATACTATAAAATACAATCAATGGGCTGCTTATGACGGTACTTCAAGTGGACTGGGAATCAACTACGGAAATGGAGACGGTACAGTAAGCATGTACCAGACCATCACATCTTTAGATGCCGGAGACTATACCGTTACGGGATGGATCAAAGACAGCAATAGTAAGACAGGAAAGGTTACAGTGTATCATGGAGAGAATATCACAGATAAGAGTTCATTGGATATTACTTCTTCTTTTCAACAGTTTACCGGACATTTTACATTAGACGAAGCAGAGAACAATTACATAGTCGGCGTCCAGATCACCAGTGAAAATGGCGCATGGGTGTGTCTGGACAGCCTGAGCCTTACGAAAGATGCAACAGACGAAACAGAAGAGACTCCGGCACCGGAAGCAACCGAATCCCCGGAGCCCACAGCTACGCCGGAAGCTTCTGTCACTCCTGCACCGGAGAACAATGTTCTGTATTTCAAGACTTTTGAGGAAGGAACCGATCCGGCAGATATGTCTGACTGGTCACAGACCTGGAGTGTAGACAGCAGTGCTACCTCTATAGCAGATACCGGCGCCGGTAATAATACTACAAATGTCTGGAACTACTACTCGGCAACGGCACAGAATCTGACAGCTACTACTACGGTGACAGCATCCGATGCCGGTAACTATAAAGCATCTTTCCTGACAGCCGGAGAGAACGTGACCGGAACCATCAGCCTCACAGCCGGAGATAGAAAAGTATCGGCGGATCTGACCGCAGGAGGCTGGGATGTCTATACTCCTGCAGAGACCGATGCATTAAACGTAGAGGCAGGTACGGAGCTTACCATTACCATTTCTCTGGATATTGCAGCAGGCGGCTATCTGAAGATAGATGACATCCTGGTGACGAAAGCAAGTGACACTGAAATTCAGGGTGCAAAGAAAGTAAAAGCAGAAGAATTGCAGAATCTGATCACGGAATATAAAGCATTAAACGAGTCAGATTATACTGCTAACAGTTGGAAAGCTCTGCAGGAATCCCTGACAGCAAGCGCGAACTTCCTGCAGGTATTGAATGGCGATTATACTTCCACAACCGTCACAGAGATCGAAGAGAAGATCACGAATCTGAAAAAAGCGAAAGATGAATTAAAAAGCGCAACTGTAGTAAAAGCCGGAATCAATGTGGAAAAGGTCAATGGACTGACGAGTGATTTCATCGGCGGTGTGGATATCTCATCTTACAGAGCTCTGAAAGACAGCGGTGTAAAATATTATGATTTTGAAGGAAATGAATTGGATGATGCCGGATTTTTTAAGCTGCTGAAAGATAGCGGTATTAACTACGTACGTATCCGTGTATGGAATAACCCTTACGATGCATCCGGTAACGGCTACGGCGGTGGCAATAATGACCTGCTGAAAGCGGTGGATATGGGTAAACTGGCTACAGATGCAGGAATGCGTGTCCTGATCGATTTTCACTATTCCGATTTCTGGGCTGATCCTGCCAAGCAGAAGGCACCGAAAGCCTGGGCAGACATGACGATTGCGGAAAAGACAGCAGCAGTAAAAGATTATACGATGAATAGCCTGAACACTTTACTGGATGCAGGTGTCGATGTCGGAATGGTACAGGTCGGTAATGAGACAAACAACGGAATTGCCGGAGAGAGCGGTCTGGAGAACGCCAACACCACAGCAATTTTCCGCGCCGGATGTGAAGCAATCCAACAGGTGGAGCAGAATCGGAACAAAGAAATCAAGGCAGTAGTGCATTTCGCAAATCCTGAGAAACAAAATTATATGACTTACGCTAAAGCATTGGCCGATGCCGGTGTGGAGTATGATGTATTCGCCTCTTCCTATTATCCTTACTGGCATGGAACCCTGGATAACCTTAAGAACCAGTTAAATGCGATTACGGAAAAATATGTAAAAGAAGTCATGGTAGCGGAGACCTCCTGGGCGACCGGCTTAGAGGACAGTGACGGTCATGCAAACACCGTCCGCGAAGGCAATAACGATGCAGGCATGGATTATGATTTCAGCATCTACGGACAGGCGAAGGAACTGCGTGAGGTGATCAATGCCGTCGCAGAAATGAACAAAGGTATCGGAGTGTTTTATTGGGAGCCTGCATGGATCCCTGTAAATGTGTATGACCCGGAAGCAGAAGATGCCAAGCAGACCCTTGCAACGAATAAGGCAGCCTGGGAAAAATATGGTTCCGGATGGGCAGCTTCCTATGCGAAAGAATATGATGCCGAGGATGCCGGAAAATGGTACGGCGGATCCGCAATAGACAATCAGGCATTGTTTGATGCCTCTGGCCATCCCCTGGAAACCTTAAAGATATTCAGTTATGTAAAAACAGGTGCAGAGACGGCTAAAAAAATCAGTACTGTTAAAAATGCAGATGCAATCGAGATTGAATTAGGAAGTACCTTTACTTTACCGGAGACGGTAAAAGTTACCTATTCAGATTACACTTCCGGAGCAGAAAACGTAACCTGGAACGCACAGGATGTTGCCGCAGTCAACACCAACGCAGCAGGAAAATATACTGTGAACGGAACAGTATCTCTGGAAGGAGAGACCTATCAGACAAAATGCGTGATCACCGTGAATCCGCAGAACCTTCTGAACAATCCCCGGTTTGAGGATGGAGAGAACGCATGGATATTAAGCGGAACCGGTATTAAAGTCCTGATGGATGGCAAGGACTCCAAAGATGGAAACGGATATCTGCATTTCTACAATGACAGTGATTTTACCTATGATGTAACACAGACAATTACGCTGGATGCAGGAATTTATCGGTTCGGAGGATATCTTCAGGGTGGTGGAAACTTAGCAGCAGACAGCTACGAGGTCTATGCCTCCGTAGATGGTAAGACACAGACAGCAGAAGGCGAATTGAACGGCTGGAAGAACTGGAGCAATCCGGAGGTACAGAATATCGAGATCACTAAGGATGGAACAAAAGTTACGGTAGGAATCCGGGCAACTGCATCTGCCGGAGCCTGGGGATCCTGGGACGATATGTACCTGAACAAAACCGGAGAAGCTACCCCGGCACCTGTAGTTATCCCGCAGCCGACCGCAACCCCGACACCTGCAACAGCACCGGAAACAGAGAGCAGCTCTGCGGACAAGGATACATCTGCACCGGTACAGACAGTAGACTGGAATACCGTGACTTCCAACGTACAGGCAAAGATCGCGGAAGTGACACAGAATCCGAATATTAACAGTGTGAGCATGAATATCGTATGCTCCGGAGAGACCAGACTCCCTGCCGCAGTGCTGGGAAGCATCAAAGGCTCAGACATGACCCTGGCACTTCATAGCGGCAACGGTGTGGCAGTCAGCATCGGCGGACAGGATCTGAAAGGCACAGCCCTGAATGCATTACAGAACATTGATCTCACCGTGGACAGCAAAGCCCGGAATATCCCGGCAGCCATGGTGGCATCCAAGAAGGCAGAAGCTACAAAACAGCTGTCTGTAAAAGACACCGGAGCATTCCCGGTAGCTGTGAACATTCATGTGAATGTCGGAGCAGAAAACAGCGGAAAATACGCAAATCTTTATCGTTATAATGCCGAGAAGAAACAACTGGAATACTGTGGCTCCTTCCCCGTGACCAGGAATGGTCAGTCCATGTTTGCTCTAAAACAGGGTGGTGATTACATGGTAACGGTAACCGCGGAACAACCGAAGGAGACCGTATATTTTAACAGTGGCGATTATGCAGTGAAAGCAGGAGATACCCTGTCCGCCATTGCCAAACGCAACCATATGTCATTGGTGGAACTGAAAGCCAAAAACCCGCAGATCAAGGATTTACATAAGATCCGTGTGGGACAGAAATTGAATCTGAATTAAAAAATAGAATGGGACTCCGAAGTTGATTTGGGGTTCCATTTTTGAATTAATAGTTGCGTGTGTAAATAAAAAAGGTAACACAATTGATATTGTGTTACCTTTTTGCTTTCACATAGTATATCGGTACGCTCGCAGAAAACTTAACCCCTGTTTTGAAAAAATTGAACCCTCTTATTTTTCAAAGTAAATGTAGCCCCGAAAAGTATGTGTTATAGTTCACAGATATATAAAAAATGCCGGTTTTATGCGGTCTACACTAATTTCTAGGAGGAATCAGATGAATACAGCACAGCCAATTCGTAACCTGGAGGATCTGAAAAATTTTAAAAACTACTATAAGGAAATCCACCCCAATGCCAGGAACCAATTGTTAGTGATCCTGGGCTTGAATACTGCACTGAGGATTTCGGATCTGCTTACACTGCGGTGGGAAGATGTTTATAACTTTTCTCAAAACAGATGGCAGGAGCATATTGAGATCATTGAGCAGAAGACGGGAAAGACCTCCTGCATCTATATCAATCATAATATTCACGCATGTCTTCAAAATTATCAGGCACAGCTTCAAAAGGAGCGAAAACCTATTCAGCCAGAAAAGTATCTTTTTCCCCACAGCAATAAAAATGAACCCATCAGTCGGGTGCAGGCTTTTCGCATCATCAAAAAGGTGGCAGCTTATTACAATATCCCCGGTGTGATCTGCTGTCATTCCCTTCGCAAAACCTTCGGATATCATGCCTGGCAGCAGGGCGTACAGCCGGCAATGCTGGTCAGCATCTATAATCATTCGTCTTATGAAGTGACTAAACGATATCTTGGCATTGAGCAGGATGACCGGGATAAAATTTTTCAGGAGATCATACTCTGAACACAAGGGTAACACAATATCAAGTTTGTTACATTACGATCAGTATTTCCAAAACACAGCAAATTATAAGGAAATAATTGATTCAAGGAGGAATGGCTATGCTGAGATTATCGGTGAGAGATGAAGAGTTTCTGATGATCGGAGACGATGTGAAGATTGTATTTCTGGGAAGCAGCGGCGGACAGACACGTATCATGATCGACGCTCCCAAGGATGTGAACATCGTACGAAGCAAGGCCATTGAAAAACGGATCCGGGATCCGGAGCTTCTGGCGACGATCCCGAAGTATTACAAGAATCCGGAAGGCACCGCCAAGAAGAAAAAATCCAACGTCGTGATCGTACAGAATAAATAACTTCAGATACTGTGGGACAAAAGCTTGCTAACAATGCGGAATCCTAGGGCCGCAGTAACTATTAACCACGAAATGCAGATAAACGGATGTATCTGCAACACTTTTTACACATGGAGGTAAATATTATGGTAGTACAACACAACTTAACAGCAATGAACTCTAACAGAATGTTAGGATTAACCACCGCTTCTCAGGCAAAGTCCACCGAGAAACTGTCTTCCGGTTACAAGATCAACCGTGCAGCTGATGATGCAGCAGGTCTGTCCATCAGTGAGAAAATGAGAAAGCAGATCAGAGGTCTGACACAGGCTTCCCTGAACGCACAGGATGGTATCAGTGCCGTACAGACCGCTGAAGGTGCTCTGACCGAAGTTCATGATATGCTGCAGAGAATGAATGAACTGGCAGTTAAGGCTTCTAACGGAACCAATTCTGAAGATGATCGTGGATACATCCAGGATGAGATTGATCAGCTGGTTAAGGAAATTGATCGTGTATCGGAGACAACCAAATTCAACGAGACCTATCTGCTGAAGGGTGACGGAACGGCTACACGTGAGGTTACCAAGACCACTCCTGCGCAGGAAGCAGTCGATGTAAAGGCTGAATATGTATCTGGTAAGGGAGTAGATAATGTAGCATTAAAGAATGGTAAAACTCTTGCAGCAAATGCTGTTTGGTATGAAAAAGGTAAAACAACTGCAATTACTGCTGATGATATTGACAAATTGTTTGAAGTGAAAAATGGTAATGTTGTTTTAAAAGAAGGAGTTGAACTGTTTGATGCAGCAGCAGATAGTGCTACGGATTTTGGAGCGCAGCTTACAGCAAATAAGGTTGATAACACCGCAGTACAGGGCGTATTTGAAGTAGGCAGTTCTAAAGTTTCTACTGCAAATGATGGATCCGCACTGGTCGATGCAGCAGGTCTCAATGCTTTATTTAATACAGATGGATCTATCAAGACAAAGTTTTATGCACAGAAGACAGATGGAAGCTGGGCTGAAGTAGGTGCTGAACAAGTAGCAAAGTTTATTAAGGTAACTCCTGGACAGGAAGCAGTAGCTGCAGGAACTAAGACAGAAACTGAAACTTATACTAAGGCGCTTACATTGTCGTTGCATGTTGGTGCAGATGGAAATGATGATAACAAGATTTCTCTTGATATCGAATCCATGAGCGCTGAAGGAATTGGTGTTAAGGGACTGGATGTAAGTACTGAGGATGCAGCTACCAAGTCTATTGAGACCTTGAAGGCTTCTATTCAGAAAGTATCCACCCAGAGATCTGCACTCGGTGCTATCCAGAACAGACTTGAGCACACCATCAACAACCTGGACAACGTTGTAGAGAATACCACCAGCGCAGAGAGCCAGATCCGTGATACCGATATGGCTACTGAAATGGTTAAGTACTCCAACAACAATATCCTGGCTCAGGCAGGTCAGGCTATGCTTGCACAGTCCAACCAGGCAAACCAGGGTGTACTGTCTCTGTTACAGTAATCTTAACCACAGTTTGATCCAAAACATTATTACAATTAGTTGTGTAAAAACTAACATAAAAAGGTTCCGCCGGAGATTCCGGTGGAACCTTTTTGCTGTGAACAGCCTGAAAATACCAGTGATGCGGCACTTAGTAAAGATGCACAAAATCCAAATCCGTGAAAATAGCCAATTTCAACATACTCAATTTTGTATACTTATTTTGCAGAAATTCATAGGAAAACAGTCCTCTATACCTTATAATAAACGTGGGTGCTGCCAAAACGGTAAGCGGTTCGCCTTTCGCCGAAATGGGAACATTTTGAGAACTTCCAGTATTATCGGAGGTGATACGAATGGGAAATTTAACGAAAACATTAAAAAAGCAACCGCCTCCACCAAAGGTACAAGTTGCTTTTTTAGAACTATAAACTAAGGTGAACCGTTGCTGTACGGTAGCACTCTTTTTGTCCCTTAATATTAACACTTTTTTTACGATGCGTCAACGTTTTTCGCATACTTGCAATCATTCTGCAAATGCTATAGACTAAGAGTAATCTACATTGATCTGAAAACAGTAAAGGAGACCACTATGTGCACAGCAGCAACTTATAGATCGCAGGATTTTTATTTTGGCAGAACTTTTGATTATGAATTTAATTATGGAGAAGAAGTGGTGGTGACACCGCGTAATTATTCTTTTCAGTTACGGCATCAGAATGCATTGACTGAGCATTATGCCATGATCGGTATCGCTCATATGGTAGGGGATTATCCTCTGTATTATGATGCGGTCAATGAAAAGGGTCTGGGCATGGCAGGCCTTAATTTCGCAGGCAACGCCGTATATCGTAAGCCCAAGGAGGGCAGAGACAATATCGCACAGTTTGAGTTCATTCCCTGGATCCTGGGACAGTGTGCTACGGTGCAGGAAGCACGGACGCTGTTAGCCCACATCAATCTGGTGGATACGCGGTTCAGCGAGCAGTTTCCAACATCACAGCTGCATTGGATCCTGGCGGACAGGGACGAGGCAATCACGATAGAGGCAGTCGGGGAGGGACTGAACATCTATGACAATCCCGTAGGAGTATTGACGAACAATCCTCCCTTTGACAAGCAGCTGTTCCGGTTGAATGATTACAGCTATCTGTCTCCGGACCAGCCGGTGAACCGTTTCTCAGAGCAGCTTCCGCTGCAGCCGTACAGCCGTGGCATGGGAGCTATGGGGCTGCCCGGCGATCTGTCCTCTGCCTCCCGTTTTGTCCGGGTGGCTTTTACGAAAATGAATTCTGTATCGGGGACCTCGGAGTCTGAAAGCGTCAGTCAGTTTTTCCATATCTTAGGAAGTGTGGCTCAGACGAGAGGGTGCTGCCGTCTGGAAAACGGTAAGTATGAGATCACCATTTATACTTCCTGCTGCAATGCAGACAGGGGGATTTATTATTACACTACCTATGAGAACCACCAGATCACAGCCGTAGATATGTACCGGGAGAACCTGGATGGGGAGATCCCCGTGCATTATCCCCTGGTGCAGGGAGAGCATATCTTACTGCAGAATGCGGCAGATACAACGGAGGAAAAACTGTAAATGGATGTAGTTCAGAGAGAACATGTAGTGTCCGGCTTCGCCTTCTATTCCGAGAAGGATGCCGGACTTGCGGAGCAGGAACGGCAGAAGATCGCCTATCTGGATAAGCACATTGATCATGCGGATATGCAGTCGGTTCTTGCTATTTATAAAAAAGCACTGGAAGACCGGGTGTTCCGTACTCCGGTGGGTCTGGAGTATCTCAGGGAGCTGCAGGGAGAGCTGCGCGCCCGGGAAGAAGAACTGGGGGAGGAAGTGCCTCCGATCCCTCTGTGGACGAGCTTTGCTAATGTCAGGACGAAGACGTCCCCTGCCAGAAGACGGATCCAGCCGATGCCGGAAGACGGGGGCAAAAAGGCGGGTCTTTGCCTGTCGGTGATCATGAATATCGTGATGCTCGTGGCAATCATTGCCATGTTTGTGATCACATTGAATTCCGACCAGCCCAATATCCTGAATTACGAGCGGAATCTTCAGAATAAATACGCATCCTGGGAACAGGAGCTGACCCAGAGAGAGCAGACGGTTAGGGAAAAAGAGAGAGAACTACATATAGAAAATACAGGGAATACAGGAAATACGGAGACCGAAGTTTCACAGAATTGACATATTTCCGCGCTATACTATGTCTACAACAGAAAGGTGAGGGTATGTATGGACAGACTGAAAATACTGGTAGTAGATGATGAGAGCAGGATGCGTAAGCTGGTCCGGGATTTCCTGGTAAAGAGTAATTTTGAGGTGCTGGAGGCCGGAGACGGCGAGGAGGCACTGGATATTTTTTATAAGGATAAGGATATTGCACTGATCATTCTGGATGTCATGATGCCGAAAATGGATGGTTGGCAGGTATGCCGGGAGATCCGTGTGAACTCCAAAGTTCCTATTATTATGCTGACAGCCCGCGGAGATGAGAGAGACGAGCTGCAGGGTTTTCAGCTGGGAGTGGACGAGTATATTTCCAAACCCTTCAGCCCCAAGATCCTGGTGGCGCGGGTGGAAGCGATCCTACGCAGGACGAACCAGTTAGGGCAGGACGAAGCACTGACCTGCGGCGGGATCACGGTAGATAAGACAGCACACCGCGTGATCATAGACGGCAAAGATGTGGACTTAAGCTATAAAGAATTCGAACTTCTGACCTATTTTATGGAAAATAAGGGAATTGCCCTGTCCAGAGAGAAGATACTGAACAACGTATGGAACTATGATTACTTCGGGGATGCCCGTACCATTGATACCCATGTGAAGAAGCTGCGCAGCAAGCTGGGCGAGGAAGGCAATCTCATCAAGACCATATGGGGAATGGGGTACAAAATGGATGAAACAGCAGAATAAACAGCAGAAGAAAAAAGTGCATTCCATCAGAGGACAGTTCGCCTGGATATTTATCGGGCTGATGATCGGGACGATCCTTTTGTGCCTGCTACTGAATTACATGTTTTTAGGCAGAGTCTATATGCAGAGTAAGCTGGATGTCATTCACGATGCTTATGAGACGATCAAGCAGGCGGCGGAGAGTGACAGCTATGGCTCGGAAGAATTCGCACATGAGCTGGATGATGTGTGCAGAAGCTATAACATGACAGTATGTGTCATGGACGTGAATTCCAACATGAAATATGTATCCATCAACGGCGGTGAGAGACTGGAGAATCGTCTGATCGGCTATGTGTTCGGCTTCGGAACGTTTCCGGATAATGAGCGGATCATCGAGAACGGTGATGACTATGTGATCCAGAGAACCGGGCAGGAGAATAAGGAATATTTAGAGATCTACGGAAGGCTGAACACTGGAATCTCTTTTATCATGCAGACACCGCTCTCCAGTATTCAGGAGAGTGCCAGGATCGCCAATCGGTTTTATATGATGATCGGCTGTCTGGGAGCACTGGCGGGTGGTATTATTATCTGGTTTGTCTCCAGACGTGTGACGAAGCCGATCCTGGAGCTGAACGATATCTCACAGCGGATGGTACAGCTGGATTTTGAAGCAAAATATCAGGGCAGGGCTCACAATGAGATCGATCTGCTGGGAGAGAACATTAATAAACTGTCCGATTCCCTGGAACAGACGATTTCGGAACTGAAGACTGCAAATAATGAGCTGCAGCGGGATGTGGAGAAAAAGGAAGCTGTCGATGAAATGCGTAAGGAGTTCCTGGCGAATGTCTCCCATGAACTGAAGACTCCCATCGCTCTGATCCAGGGCTATGCGGAAGGACTGCAGGAGGGCGTCAATGATGATCCCGAGAGCAGACAGTTCTACTGTGATGTCATCGTGGATGAAGCGGCGAAGATGAACAACATGGTGAAAAAGCTTCTGACGCTGAACCAGCTGGAATTCGGCAACGATGTGGTGACTATGGAGCGTTTCGACATTACGGCACTGGTGAAGAATTATATCCAGTCGGCGGCAATTCTGACCAAACAGAACGATATCACGGTGCGGATGGAAGAGTATCCTCCCATCTATGCCTGGGCGGATGAATTTAAAATAGAAGAAGTATTTATGAACTTTTTCTCCAACGCGGTGAATCACTGCGAGGGTGAGAAGATCATCGATGTCAAAATGGAACAGAAGGATGGCAGGGTGCGTGTATCAGTATTCAATACCGGCAAGCCGATCCCGGAGGATTCTATCGGCCACATCTGGGAGAAATTTTATAAAGTAGATAAAGCCAGAACCAGAGAATACGGCGGCAGCGGTGTGGGACTGTCCATTGTGAAGGCAATCATGGATTCCATGAACCAGCCTTACGGTGTGATCAATTATACCAACGGTGTGGAATTCTGGTTTGAATTAGAGACAAAATAATGATTTTAAAAGGATATATTTTTATATGAGGGAAGAACAGATGCAGGAGGCACCGGTAAAGGTGCTGTTAGTCGGTGTGGACATCGGGGAAGAAGCGGATTTTGAACATTCCATGGAAGAACTGGCAAGTCTGGCAGAAGCCGCGGAGAAGGAAGTCGTGGGCCAGATCGTACAACGGCTGGATCATGTGAACAAAGCATTGTATATCGGAACGGGCAAGGTGGCTGAGGTACGCAGACTGGCGGAGGAGAGAGGTGCGCAGGAGGTTGTATTCGACAATTCCCTGACGCCTTCGCAGGTGAGAAATCTAGGGAAAGAGCTGGAGCTTACCGTCATTGACCGGACGAATCTGATCCTTGACATATTTGCCATACGTGCACAGACCAGAGAAGCTAAACTGCAGGTGGAGACAGCGAGACTGCAATACATGCTTCCGAGACTGGTGGGCATGTACGATGCACTGAGCCGTCAGGGCGGCGCCAGCGGCAGCATGAGTAACAAGGGTACCGGTGAGAAGAAGCTGGAGCTGGACAGACGTAAGATCGAACACCGGATCACGGAACTGAAAAAGGAACTGGAGGATGTCAGCAGGACCCGGGATGTGCAGCGTAGGAAAAGACAGCAGTCCCGGACTCCGCAGGTGGCGCTGGTGGGCTATACCAATGCGGGAAAGTCTACGATCCTGAACCGCATGGTGGAACAGTTCGGAGAGCTTCCGGAGAAGACGGTCATGGAAAAAGATATGCTGTTCGCCACATTGGAGACCAGTGTCCGTAGCATAGACACAGGGCATAATAAGCCGTTTTTCCTGACGGATACGGTTGGATTCATTCATAAGCTGCCTCACGGTCTGGTAAAGGCATTCCGTTCGACTCTGGAAGAGGTAAAATACGCAGATCTGCTGGTCCAGGTGGTGGATTTTTCCGATGAAAATTACAGACAGCAGATGCAGGTCACTGCCGATACTCTGAAGGAACTGGGAGCAGGTGACATTCCGCAGATTGTGGTGTATAATAAGGCAGACAAATGCGGCATGGAACCGCTGCCGCAGAAGAGACAGGAGCACTGGTATCTCGCCGCAGGGCAGAATACCGGTATCCGTGAACTGGCAGAAGCCATTGAGCAGCAGGTCTATGCGGACAATGTGGATTGTACTTTCCTGATCCCGTACAGCGTGGGGAATGTAGCTTCCTATCTTATGGAGGAGGCGCAGGTTTTTTCTACGGAGTACAGGGAAGACGGTATTTTGATCCATGCGGACTGTCACAGACAGGACATGGAGAGATACAAAACATACATGACGCAATAGATCATACAATACGGGAGGATATTATATGGAACAGAATACACAGCAGGACAGAGCAAAGCTTTTGGAACAGCAGGCAAGGGAATACCTGATGCGTTCCAACGATCCGATCTTTACACAGTATGTACAGCAGCTGATCCCGAGAATACAGAAACAGCCACAGTATGTGGAGCAGTTACAGGCAGAGCTGGATAAAAGCGTGGAATACTGGCATCAGAGACAGCAACTGAATGCGGAAAGAGCAGAAAGTGCTGCCGCAGGGCAGATACAGGAGTCCGTACAGCCTTCTACACAGGAGCCCATGCAGAAACAGCCGATAGGGCAGGCTGTTGGGCAACCGGCAGGACAGTTCACTGGGCAGCAGACAGGACAGTTCGCTGAGCAACCGAGAGGACAGTCCACTGTGCAGCCGGCAACAGAGCCTGTAGTACAGGGGACGAAGAAAAAGCAGAATGCAGAATATCTCATTGGAACCATAGCTCTGTCGGTGGTGGGAGGCATATTTATCCTGACAGCCCTGGTGCTGATGGGAATGTATTTCATGAACGGATGGATCAAGGGAATCTCTCTCTATGTGGTATCCCTGGGCGTAGTGTTGCTGGCAGAGCTGTTGATCCGGAGAAAATTACCGAAGCTAGCACAGATATTTTCGGCAATCGGCATGGCGGCTTTGTACCTGTCCACCATGATCAATACGCTGTCCTTACATAATTTCGGGATGCTTCCCGCGGCTTTGATCATTGGTGTGATCACCGTAGGCACGGTATTGCTGAGCCGGAAACGGGATTCGCTGATCCACAGACTGCTGGGAATTGCTTCCTGCTGGCTCTGTGCTTACCCACTATCCATGTCCTCCGGGTTATCGATGGCGGAGGTCCTGATGGTAATGGGATTGATCCTGATCCTGAGTATATTGTGCGCCTGTGTACCGGTGCACAGATTCCATACGGCATCACAGCTGATCCTGTTTGCCAGTACCACAGTGCTGTTTCCGACGGCTGTAGGTTGTATTGTGTGGACACAGGGCATGTCGGTTGGTGTTGCGGTTGTAGCTTATAGTGTGTTTTTCCTGATAGCACATCTGGTACTTGTCGTACAGAGCCGTTATGCGCAAATAGAAAAGCAGACCGGACGTGTGGTGAAAAGTGGAGGATTGCTTGCTGTTTACATTGCATTTATTCTGGTATCCGGAATTATGACGGGTGCCGGTATGGATGATTATTGGAGAGCAGCAGAGACGGATGGATATATTGGCATTTTTGCCCTGACCGGAATAGCATTTGTTATCACAATACTGACTGTGATCGCTTTGCGGAAGGCGGAAAAGGGGTGGCAGAAATGGCTTCCCTGCTATTTCTTCAGTTTCGTGACTTTCTGTGGATTTTCAGTAATAGAGAATGATTGGGGGATCGTGATCTGCGCTACGGTATTGCTGATAGCAGTAAAAGTACTGTCACGCCTAGCAAAAGGGGGCCTTGCGGCACTGGATGCCATCCTTACTACGGTATATTGTATCCTGCTTCTGATGAACGGGAAGGAGATCCCCTATGCTTATGTGCTTTTGGCAGGAACAATCCTCAGTATGTTCCTTGTGCATGAATGGAGTACCTACCAGGAGATCGTGCTGACTTTTTCACTGGCATTTTTTGCTCTGTCGCATTTGATGCCTATGATAAAACTGCCGGCATTTTCCGGAATTCTCTTCGTGAGCATTCTGCTGTTCAATAATGTGAATTGTATGCGGGGTAAGGGAATCCTCGTATTTAACGTATTCGTACTGATCGGACAGATCGGAGCACTGATCGCTCTGGCAAATCCGATCTATCGGAATTCCTACATTACTTATTTATGTATGTTTGTGTTTGTGCTGGCTTATCTGGTGCTGACCCTGCAGGAAAAATATTATAAGAATTTTAAACACAGAGAATTGATCCTTGTGATATTCCTGACCTATATGGCACTGATCGTCAAGACAAATATTCCTGTGATCAACAGTATTCTGATCATGCTGATCGCGCTGGTAAGCGTGACTGCAGGTTTCGTGAAAAAGGATAAGCCCGTCAGAATCTATGGTTTAGTGCTTTCTTTGTGTACTTGTGGTAAAATAGCCTTATATGATTACTGGGGCGCACCGATCCTGCAGAAGACCATACTTTTCTTCGTGGTAGGCGTAATTGCTCTTGTAATTGCCGGAATCTATATTATACTGGAAAAGAAATGCAATGAGTGATGCAACGGACAGGAAGGAAGAAAAGGAACGAACTATGACAGGACGTAATAAAAATATGGTATGCGGAGCCTTATTATGTGCAATGATGTTATCCATGACAGCCTGCGGCAACGAGATCCCGGATCTGACGGAAGAGGAATCCCAGCGGATTGGAGAATATGCGGCAGTGACACTGTTAAAATACGATGCCAATAATCGCAGCCGCCTGGTAGATCCCGAAGTGGTGATCGCCAAATTGGAAAAGGAAGCGGCAAAGGAAACAACAAAAGCATCACAGGAAGAGGGAAAAGCGGAAGAGACGGGTAGCACCGGTACCACGGAAGTGACGATGCCCACGGCGCAGGAAGAGATTACTGCCAGTATGGAAGATTTTTTTGGCCTGCCGGAAGGTGTCAGCATTACCTATGAGGATTATATGGTAGCAGATTCTTATCCCGAGGACGGGGTTGAGGATGACTATTTTGCGCTGGACGCATCCATGGGGAAGAAATTGCTGGTACTCAGATTTCATCTGACGAATGGATCAGAGCAGGAAGAGACGATAGATCTGCTGAATACGAATTCCAGATATATTATTACAGTGAATGACAGCATCAGAGCAAATGCACTGACTACCATGCTGCCGAATGACATGTCTACCTATGAGGAGACACTGGAACCCGGACAGTCACAGGAACTGGTACTATTACTGGAAGTAAACGAAGATGTGGCAGATGCTGTACAGACGATAGCACTTCGTCTTAAAAATGCATCAAATGAATATACAATTCAACTATTGTAGATATTTTTTGAAAAAAATAAAAAACAGTGTTGACAAGTGGAAGATAGGGTGATATACTCAGTTTCGTTGTCGCGGCAGTGCCAAGACAACGAAACAGCTTCCGATAAGACTTAAAAGTTTTTGAAAAAAGCTGTTGACAGATACCGACAAGGTATGATAAGATATCGATTGTCGCGAAAAATGAAAGTTTTTCAAGACAAAAAAGTTTTTAAAAAAAGTTGTTGACAAACAAAAGCGGTCATGATAAGATATCAGAGTTGCCGCTGAGAACAACAGCAACAAAAGAATCACTGATCTTTGACAAATAAACAGTAATGCAACCCTGAAAATTCCAAGATTTTCAGAAAAATGAATTGCGAGATTCAAGAACAAGCAGATCGATGAAAAAGATCGAGAAGCTACCCGAATTAACAGTAAACAATGCCAGATAAAACTGGCAG
>OGKR01000964.1_pt1 | contig 24890 bp, 17 predicted proteins | sample 1572431 | NCBI WGS metagenome assembly OGKR01 (sample SAMEA2582079, study PRJEB24529) | metagenome | biome: Human gut stool | place: China | collected 2011 | reverse complement strand
ATGCAATTAATCAGGTGAAACAAGAGCTGAATGCCACATCAAAAAATGTGCAGGAAAAACTTCACGCAATGGGTAATACACCTCAAAAAAAGATTGTCACCCATCGTTTCGAGCCAACTTCAAAGTATGTTCTTCTTTTCATTGGTGGCTTGGCTCTATCCCTTGTAATTTCCATTTGGGGCAATTTTACCCAATGGCGAGAGTACCAGGATTGGGGAGAGGCAGACTTGAAATATCGTGCTTTGAAGATGGTGCTTCCATCTGACGACCCCAATGTTCGATACATAGAGAAGTTTTTCTCTGTTTGTCGAGATGAGAAAGTTATTGATGATGTAAAAAATCGTGTTGCTGCTTATGAGGATTCTGTTTACCATCACTATAAAATGGTCAAAATGGCAGCAATTAAAGATAGCATTGCTAATAGCCTATTTAAAGAGGCGAATGAAATTAAAAAGAAAATTAATAAGAAATAATAGACAACGACCATCGGCTACAAGCGCATCCTTCGTTTCGATAAAGTAAAGACGAACGGCATTCGCATCGTGTTCAATAGTGCAAGAGCTTGTCCGTGCATCAACAACATAGCAGCATACTGACTTTTCATTAACTCTCATCTGTTCATTCGCGTCCGTGATGCCACTTGCTTGACATTGCGGACACTTTTTCTTTTATGATGGTTATGAAGAAGAAATTGGTAATTATAGCAGTTTTGGTTATCTCATTTGTTGCTTCCTATATATTATGCGGCACAGGACAAAACGATGTAGGTATTGACTCTGTTAAAGCCGAAGAATATACGGCAGTTTTAGAAAACAGTATTAACTTGGATTCCATAGCAAGGGCATATTTTGGTGTGTTACCGACTAATGTAGAAACAAACTCACGCTAAATGCTTATGGCATCTATCGTTTGAAGCAGAAATCTCCAAACGGATTCGGATGATTGCGAAGTATTGAATGTTTTTTTTCAAAGTGCTTGACGGCTGCATTCTGATGCTTGAACATCCGCAAAGTGGTGACAATATATTTTGTAAGGTGAAGAATGACTGCAGCATTATTTTGATAGACTCATTTGGTAATGAACCAAAAGCAAAGGATGTTAGTTCTTATATATTAATAAAGTAAAAAATGCCAAAATGCAATATATTTTAACGCCTTAACAACAAAAACTGTTAATAATACATAAATAACGCATTCGTTATATATCGATTTAAAATAAATTTCGTAAATTTGCATCATTTAACCAATAGTACAGTATAAATATGAAAAAGTATTTAGTTTTAATATTATTGGCAGTGATTGTATCATCGTGCCAAGATGAAATTCTTAATAATGGTACTGATGTTTCATCATTGTGTTTTGAAAAAGAGTATTACGAAAAGCCATTATTAGAAAACCCATCGGAAATTATGTTTAGTGGTGGAAGCAACAATCTTTCAGTCGAAGTGTCAGATGATAATGTTTTGGAAGCCACTATTGATGCTGGAAAAATAAAAATAAAGACAAAAAAGAATGGGATTGTTTATCTTGTTGTAAAGGATAAGACGGAGAATACTAGCGTTACTATTAGGGTTAAGGTCGTGGATAGTTACTTAGGTTTGCAATTAGGCAAACCAATTCCGAACTATTCTGTTTATAACGAAGATGACAGACTTTATTTAGTAAATAATAAAAGTAAATCATTTTATTTATATGATAAATCTTTTAATTTAAAAGCTACTGGCAATTACAAACTGTTTGTGAAAAACTCAAATTATTTTCTTTCTTTAGTCTTTTCAGATAAGGTTTGTTTTTATAATATTTCAAACAGTTCACATGCTTTTTTATGGGGAGCCATTCCTACTTATTTAGGGTTTTTATGGACGAATGAAGGTCTTACAACTACTAATGCACGAGATGTATCACCTGTCGTTATGACTGCTTTTGATTTAGACACAAATAACGTTTACTATTTTAATGTTGATTCTACCGAATTTCCTTACGGGATATTAAATTAAAACACAACAGCAATTAGCAATATACAACACCTTTCTGTTGATGCTATTTTGAATATGTAGTGGGAAAAGCAAAACTATTATGTATGTAGCTATCACTGAGTGATTATGTTTGGTTGCTTTTACGAAAAAATGAAGTTAAATTTCTATGTAAAAAAGTCCTAATTTCCATATTTCTCTTCTTGTAAATTATGGGATATTAAGAAAAATATCGTATCTTTGTCCCCGAATTGAGGCGTTCTTTGCATATTGCAAAATACAGAAACGAGCAGAAGTCCGCTCGTTTCCATATTGTTACCTATATAATATAGGCAAACGCCCAACTTCTTGATTTTCAATCAAAGTCCAAATTAGAGCGAGTTATGAGGCTTAACCTTGAAATTTTTCGATGAAACCTTTGCGTATATGCATTTTTCTTCGTAACTTCGCAGCGGAATATAAAGAAGGAAAACTATGGAAGAGATTAGAAAATATCCGGTGGGCATACAAACCTTCTCTGAGATACGAGAAGAAAACTATGTGTATGTGGATAAAACTAAGTATATTGTGGATTTCGTAAGAAATGGATCCAAATATCTGTTTCTGAGTCGCCCAAGACGATTCGGAAAGTCTCTTTTTGTCTCTACGCTTCAGGCTTATTTTGAAGGAAGAAAGAATCTGTTTGATGGACTTACCCTTGGGGATTATGAGAAGGAATGGGTAAAGTATCCAGTTTTTCATTTTGATATGAGTACGGCAAAGCACATGAATCCTGCTGACTTAATCAATGAATTGGAAGGTAAGCTAAGCCAGCTGGAACAAATCTATGGTACGGAAGATTGGGCTATTAAGACTAACCAGCGTTTGGAATGTCTGGTAAAACGTGCTTATAAGCAGACGGGACAGAAGGTAGTCATTCTCATCGATGAGTATGATGCTCCATTGCTGGATGTCGTGCATGAGAAGGAAAATCTGGTAGAACTCCGTTTGATCATGAAGAACTTCTATAGCCCTATAAAATACTTGGACCCTTGGTTGCGTTTCGTTTTTATTACTGGTATTACCAAGTTCTCTCAATTAAGTATCTTTAGTGAAATCAACAACCTGGATAATATCAGCATGTTCGACCAGTATTCTGCTATCTGCGGTATCAGTAAGGCGGAACTTCTGAATGATATGAAGCCAGATGTGGAGTTGTTGGCAAAGCATTTAGGCAGAACCTTTGAAGAGACAATAGGTGAACTGACGTCATATTATGATGGCTATCATTTCAGTGATCATTCTGAAGATATATTCAATCCTTTCAGTCTTGTGAAGGCCTTGAAGAACAAAAAGGTTTCGGCTTATTGGTTCAGTTCCGGTACGCCAAGTTATCTCATCAAGACTTTGCAGAAGTATCATGTGGGAGTAATGGATATAGAGCAGAAAAGTGTAGGGGTTGATGACTTTGATGTTTCGCCAGAGCAGATGACTTCAGCGCTTCCTTTGCTCTACCAGAGTGGTTATCTTACCATCAAGAAGTATAATCCGCTATTGCAATGCTATCAGCTGGACTATCCTAACAGGGAAGTGCGCATAGGGATGTTGAAATCGCTGGCGCCAAACTATCTGTCTCCAATTCAATTGGATAATAATAGTTTTATCTTTGCCTTTTTGGAACAGCTCTATGGCAACAACATGGATGGCGCCCTTCAGAAGATGCAAGCTTATCTTGCTAGTATCTCCAACCGTCTGTCTAATAAAAACGAGAAAGATTTTCAAACGGTGTTCTATCTCATCTTCAACCTCTTGGGTGCTTATATCCTGGTGGAAGAAGATAGTGCAATAGGTAGGGCTGATGCCGTTCTGCACATGCCTGATACCGTGTATATAATAGAGTTGAAATATGATAAATCGGCAGATGAGGCTTTGAGGCAGATTGACGATAAGGGATATCTGATACCTTATTCGGCAGATGGAAAGCGATTGGTTAAAGTGGGAATTAATTATGATAGCCAAAAGCGAACTATAGGGGATTGGAAGATAGAAGAAACATAAAAATATACAAGATTTTGAAAGAAAGCCTCGGCTACTAAGATGTAGTCGGGGCTTTTTGAAATTTGTTTTTATGCAAATACTACGTATATCCCCCTTTTCAATCGTATTATTAGCAAATAAAACAAAAGAAATATCGCATGAGACAGAAAGTTTTATACATGATTTTAGTGGCTTGCCTGCTCCTGACAAATGCTTCTGATGGTGTTGCCAAAGGCAGAAAAAAGGTGGAAGACCCAGAGATAACCAAGCTCAAGGGGAAGATAGAAAACGTGATGCAGAAGGTAGATGCGCAGCCCGACTGGCTCTATTCCCGACTGCAGATGTTCTGGAACACCCACGCTTCTGATGTCTTCGTAAATGGTGAAACCTTTGCGAAGGTGGGGGGAGAACGTGCCCCGGAACCCACCGTGAAATATAACGGAACCCGTGGAACGGCTTCGCAATACAATCGTCCCCGTCTGGAAGATATGATTCCTTTCGATGACGATGAATTGGGCAATGTAACCTATGTAAGCAAGGCTTCAGGCAAGATGGAGAAAACTTCGCCAGCCAAGACGGGTTGTAATATCGCCAGTGTAAACCGACAGATTATGGGCATTGTCCGAGATGCTGCCCGCATCTATGCCGCTACCGGCGATATGCGATACGGAAAGATGGCAGCTAAGGTTTTCGATGTCTATATGAAAGGCATCGCCTATCGCAATGTGCCTATCGACCTGAACCACGGTCATCAGCAGACACTGGTGGGAATGACTACCTTCGAGGTTATCCATGAGGATATCATCAACGAACTCACCCAGATGTATCCCCTCATCAAGCCTCTTGTGAAGGACGACCAAGCCGTCATCGAAGCTGGTTTCAAGAAGTGGGCGGAGAACATCATCGCCAATGGTGTGCCTCATAACAACTGGAATTTGTTTCAGGCCGATTTCATCACGAAGATAGCCTTGGTATTGCAAGATAACCAAGCATACGCAGATGGCAAGGGCAAGCAATACTACTTGGATTATATCGTTAATCAAAACAGTATTCGCCAGTGGAGCATGAACAAGCTCATCGACTTCGGTTTCGATCAGAAGGCAAAGATCTGGTATGAATCTCCAGGCTACAGCACCACGGTGCTTAGCACTCTCTGTGATTTTGCCAATATGCTCGATGAAAAGGCGGAAATCGATATGTTCAAGCTGCGTCCTATCCTGATTGACGGCGTGAAGACCTCTGCCGAATATCTCTTCCCTAACCGTATGATAGCAGGTTTTGGCGATACCCATCCGAACTATCTGAACCAGGGCGGCATCGATAACATCCTGAAATATGCCACCCGTCATAAGAACAAGAGTCTTATCGCAGATATGAATCTCTTTAAGAGCGCCGTTTCAAGCGATGCTCCGGTATCAGAAATAGAGAAATATACCAGTACGATGTTCTATGCTCCTAATGTATCGTGGATAGCGATACGTACGGGAATGGACAGGCAACACGACCTGATGGCTTCCATCAATGCCAGCCTGGGCAACCACGCCCATGCCAACGGCATCTCTCTGGAGCTTTATGGCAAGGGCTATGTATTGGGGCCTGATGCAGGTATCGGCAAGAATCTCTATAGCGGACTGGATTATTCTGAGTATTATTCCCAGATGCCAGCCCATAACACGGTGGTGGTAGATGGCGTATCGAGCTATCCGGTAATGATGTCGCAGCATGCTTTCAAGATAGTGACTTCATCTCCTGAGGTAAGCGCGGAGAAGCCTGCCAGCAAGAAACTCTCGGAGCAGAAGGAGAAGATGACTTACGCTACTGTAAGCTTTATAGAGCCGGAAGCTCAGGCAGAGCAGCAGCGTACCACAGCCATCGTGAAGACCAGCGATAAGGGCGGTTATTACATCGACGTGTTCCGCAGCCGAAAGAAGGAAGGGGGCGACAAGACCCACGATTACTTCTATCATAACCTGGGACAGGAAATGAAGGTGATGGATGCGGCAAACGGCAAGGTGCTCGATATGAAGCCTACCGAGGAACTCGCCTTCGCCGGAGGTCATCTCTATGCTTATTCCTATATATATAATAAGGTGAGTGCCGAAATGACCTCTTCCGTAAAGACCCAGTTTGTAACCCGAATAGAAGATGAAAAGGTGGTGGCAGCGATGGACAACCAGAAGGAGATTACGATGACGATGTGGATGAAGGCGGATGAAAACCGCACCATCTTCCAGGCACTGTCTCCTGAAAACAGAGAATATGAGCGTATGCCTAACCAGCCTTATAAGGTAATCGACCAGCCGGTATTGACCTTCGTGGCTCGCCAGAAGGGTGAGGCATGGAATCATCCTTTCGTCTGCGTATATGAACCAAGTTCTGATACAGAACCTGGCGATATAGCATCGGTAGATTATTTTACCCCGAGCGAGCCGAGTGCCGTGGGCATCATCGTGAAACTGAAGGATGGAACCGAGCAGCGCATCGTCTGCTCAGAGAATGGAAAAGTGAAGTTGAATTAAAACAAACAGACAATGAAAAAGATTGTTTTAGCAATTTTGATGATTTTTGCGTTGGTTTCTGCTCATGCTGCAGAAACCTTGCAGTCGCCTGATGGCAAGTATCATTTCGTCTTTGAGCAGAAAGGAGGTCGTCTTGTCTATCATCTAAACTATGCTGATAAGCAAGTGGTTGAGGAAGGCGAACTAGGTGTGAACATCGACAACCATCTGGTAGAGTCAGCGATGGGAATTCCTGTGGATACCAACCGGGTTTGGACCACCGGTATGGAAGTCATCAAGGTGGAGCGTTCTGCCAAGGATGATACTTGGAAACCGGTCTATGGTGAGTATGCAACTATCCGTGACCATTACAATGAGATGACCATCCATTTGATGAAAGGTGGAAAACAAGGAAACTCCAATGATAATGGCTATGACAAACGCCAGCAGTATCTCTTCGATATCATTGTAAGAGCATACGATGAGGGAGTGGCTTTCCGTTATCACTTCCCTGAGGCAACGAATGGATTGTTTATGAATATTACGGAAGATTTGACTTCTTTCCAGTTGGCACCAGGTGCTGAGGCCTATCATTTTGCATGGGCACAAGCTTCTCCTAAGAAAGTAAAACTCTTGAAGAGCGAACCTGTATGGAAGGAAGAATCAGACCGACCTCTGGTCTTGAAGTTGTCGAACGGCATTTATACTTCCATCGGCGAAGCAGCCTTGTCTGATTTTTCACGAGGAAAGTTAAAGTTGGTTGCAGACAATAAACTTCAGATGTCAATGTTTGATACGGCAAGTGTTATCACGGCTTACGACATGCCATGGCGCGTTATCATAGCTGCTGAAAGAGCTATCGACCTGATAAACAACAAGCAGTTGATGCTCAACTTGAACGCACCTTGCAAGATAGCTGATACTTCCTGGATTCGTCCAGGTAAGGCATTCCGTGTATGTCGACTGGATATGAAAACGGCTTTGCAGGCTATTGATTTTGCCGTAGATCGCGGATTGCAACACATCGAGTTGGATGCAGGCTGGTATGGACCGGAATGGAAAATGTCTTCATCTGCCCTGAAGGTGTTGGAAACTCGTGACATTGATATGCCTGAGCTATGTAGGCAGGCAAAGAGCAAGGGCATTGGCGTATGGCTTTATGTGAATCAGCGTGCGCTTTCCCAGCAATTGGACAGCATCTTGCCTTTGTATCAGAAGTGGGGCGTCAGCGGCATCAAGTTCGGTTTTGTACAGGTGGGCTCCCAGAAGTGGACAGCCTGGATGCACGATGCCATAAAGAAATGTGCCGATTATCATATCATGGTGGATGTTCACGATGAATATCGTCCTACGGGATGGAGTCGCACTTATCCTAACCTGATGACTCAGGAAGGTATCGGAGGTAATGAGGAAATGCCGAATGCAGAGCACAATGTGATTCTTTCATTCACAAGATTCCTCTGTGGTCCAGCTGATTACACTCCTTGTTATTTCAATGGCAGAGTGAAGAATACGAAGGCTCATCAGTTGGCAATGCCAGTGGTATATTACAGTCCGATTACTTTCCTGTATTGGTATGATTTGCCGGATGTCTATAAGGGAGAGAAGGAATTGGATTTCTGGAAGCATTGTCCTACGGTATGGGATGAGAGCAAGGCTCTGGCTGGAGAGATAGGAGAGTATATCATTCAGGCTCGCCGCACAGGTAATGATTGGTTTGTGGGAGCGATGAATGGCTTGCAGGCTCGTGATATCACCCTCAATACTGCTGATTTCCTGCAGAAAGGCAAGAAATATCGTGTAGAAATCTACAATGATGATCCATCTTTGCAGACCCGCACCAAGGTTTCTTCTACAGTGGTGAATGTCAAGGCGGGCAAGCAGCTGAAGCTTCATCTACAGGCTTCTGGAGGTGCAGCCCTGCGCTTTGTAATGAATAACTGAAAAATGGGTGGATGCAGAATCTTATTAAGTAAGATTTCTCGCATCCACCTTTTATATATAGTCGTAGATTAGCGTGTTACTCTAAACCAGTCTGCATCAATCCATCCTCGGTTGCCCTTGGTGTTCTTTCGCTCGCTCACGAATCCCATCTTGGCTCCGATCCATTTGCCTTGTCTCAAGGTAAAAAGATTGCCTGCGTTTCTGTATCGCTTGCCGTCAAGACTGTAAGCAAACTGGCATTTGCCGTCTTTTACCTTCATCTGGAGATAGATATCGAGATAGATGGCTGGAGAATATGGAATGGTATCCTTCTCTGATGGCTTGAAGGTAGCGAGTGTCTTCTCTGTTTCAATACCGCTTAAATCAGCATCCTTGCAAGAAAGCTGCTGGAGTAGGAAGTTATCTCCCATGTGACGGACAACCAGTGCCTGATAATCCCTGCCCATCATAATGACACCGCCATACTGATCATCCTCTTTCGATGCAAAGCGAATCTTTGCGGTAGCAGTGAAATCCTTGGCTGGAGTCTTCTGGAGTAGAAGATTGCCAGCCTGCCAAAGACTCTTGAATGGTAATGGCTTGCCAGCTTCATCTGTTGCGGTAAGATCTGCGGTATATAATCGCAGACAATCATTATTGGTTGGCATTCCCCAAAGCTGGTTATAGTTGGCGTGCCATTGCCATTGCAAGCCTAGCTCTGTGCTGTTGAATTCATCAGATTCCTGAGGATTCATCTTTACCTTTGATGTCGATTTCGGTATGCGATAGGTGAGATAAGGCTCGCCACATCCGTCGCCATCCTTGTCATTGCCCATTACTGGCCATCCTGTCTTCCAATCTACAGGCTGCAGGAAGACGACGCGACCGTATGCTGCCTTGTCATTGAAATGAAGGAACCAGTCTTCGCCTTGCGATGTATGAACCCATGCTCCTTGGTGAGGACCATTAATCTTCGTTTTGCCTTGTGCCATCACCTTTCTGGCTTCATAAGGGCCATATATGTTTTTGCTTCGCATGGCAAGTTGCCAGCCCATCTCTACGCCTCCAGCTGGACACATAATCCAGTAATATCCATCTCGCTTATAGAACTTCGGACCTTCTGTGGTGTGGTTCTTCTGTCCTCCATCAAAAACGATGCGAGGCTTGCCTATCGCCTTGGTTCCATCTGTAGAAAGCTCACGAACAGTGAGAACGGAATTAAAGCCAGAACGGCTTCCTGCCCATCCATTCACGAGATAACATCTTCCGTCTTCATCCCAGAGCGGACAAGGATCAATCATTCCTTTTCCTGCCAAAACGCAGACGGGTTCCTCCCATGTGCCACGTGGGTCTTTGGTTTTCACCATAAAGATGCCGTGGTCTGGGTCGCCCCAATAAATATAGAATTCTCCGTTGTGATGTCGGATGGCTGGTGCCCATACTCCCTTGCCGTGTTGAGGCTGGGCGAAGAGTTCCTTGGGTTCCTGTTCCTGCAGGGCATGTCCGATAATCTCCCAGTTCACCAGGTCTATGCTATGAAGGATAGGCAGACCGGGAATGCAGTTGAACGAACTAGCCGTGAGATAATAGTCTTCTCCTACAGCCACCACGTCAGGGTCACTATAGTCGGCATAAATTATGGGGTTGGTATAAGTGCCGTTGCCATTATCGGGATTCCAGACCTGCGAGTGATACTGGGCTTGGAGCGACATAGGCGTTGTCAGCAAGATGCTCGAAAAGAGCACTGATGTAATTCTCTTATTCATATTATTCTCTTATTTGTTTTATAATGATACGTATGATAAGGGAAGATTACTTATATGTCTGTTGTCAGCTTTTCTACTACGACTTTAAGTATTCTTCTTATCCGGTTCGTATTATTAATAAAACAACGACGATGAAAATAAGAAGAATACTTTTTTGTATGGCTACTATTGCCATATCACAGATAAGCATAGCGCAGAATGTACAGACTGCTGCGCAGGTTCCGGCACTCGATGTTGATAAGCAGTTGCAATACTGCCACAAGCAGGTGAAGCGTGCCCTGGCTGAGTTGCAGCAGAAAGATGGTTCTTACGATTACACGATGGAGCCTCGCAATATTCTGAAGGGGGATAAGCAGAAAGGATGGAACTGCCGCAAGGCTACAGCGGAGGAGTGGTGTGACGGCTTCTGGCCAGGTATTCTCTGGATGGATTATCAGAATACGAAGGATGAGGCTGTGCGCAAGGCTGCCGAAGGATATACGGAATCGCTGAAAGGTATTGCCTATCGCCCTTGCTACGACCATGACATCGGTTTCCTGATGTTTTGCTCCTACGGCAAAGGCTACGAGGTGAATCATTCGCAGGAATACAAGAACGTAATCCTGGCTTCTGCCGATTCGCTTGCCACACTCTTCAATCCTATCGTGGGAACGATATTGAGCTGGCCAAGAGAGGTGAAGCCTCGCAACTGGCCGCACAATACCATCATGGATAACATGATGAACCTCGATATGATGTTTTGGGCAGCTAAAAATGGTGGAAACAAACTGCTTTATGATTTGGCAGTAACCCACGCTAAGACCACGATGCAGAATCATTTCCGTCCGGATGGAAGTTGCTATCATGTGGCAGTATATGATACCATCAATGGTAATTTGATCAAGGGGGTAACGCATCAGGGCTATGCCGACAATTCGATGTGGGCGAGAGGACAGAGCTGGGCTATCTATGGTTATACGATGGTGTATCGCTATACCCACAACAAGATGTTCCTGGATTTTGCCCAGAAGGTGACGGATATCTACATCAAGCGATTGAAGGAAACCAGCGATGATCTCATTCCGCTTTGGGACATGGATGATCCTAGAGGCGTGAAAGGTGCTCCTAAGGATGTAAGTGCAGCCTGTGTGGTTGCCGATGCTCTACTGGAACTCCAGCAGTATGTGGGAGGCGAGAAAGGAGAGGAGTACAAGCAGTTTGCCATCCAGTCGCTAGCCCAGCTGAGTACCGATAAATACCAGAGTGGTAAGAAGAATGTAGCGTTTCTGATGCATAGCACAGGACATCATCCTGCAGGAAGCGAGATAGATGCCAGCATCATCTATGCAGATTATTATTATCTGGAAGCATTGAATAGGGCTCAAGATATAGTTTTTTAGGTTTTATTTGTTAGGTTTATATGATAAGAGGCAACCCGTGAGGGCTGCCTCTTATTGTATAAATAGCAAGGGCTGCCAGTACATCCTGGCAGCCCTATTACGTTAGTATGTTATGAAAAATTTGAGAGAATTGAAACTTCACAGTTTCAGAATTGTTTTACTAAACATGATTTTTTATATAGAGAAAGCATAGAAATAACTACTTCAATATCGTAGGGGAAGCAGTGGTGGTGCTTATCTGGTCGATGCCCGTGCGCTGCATGGAGTCAACCGAAGCAGAATCGCCCATGGCTACGGAAACGCCCTTGCCACTCTTGGTGTATCCTACGTTTTCAATCTGATTATCGACATCGTTCTGGAATGGAACCTGAGCAGCGTTGCCCAAGGTCAGGACGATGGCTACCACGGCAGCAGCCTTGAAGAGAGGCTTCAGACGCTCTGTCAATGAAACAACCTTTGCCTTGTTAGGCTCCTTGGTGTATTCATCTTCAATCATCGCCATCATCTTCTGGTCGAAGTCATCACCCAGCGCCTCTTGCTTAGCCTCGCCCATCTCGTAAGAGAAGAGCGCCTGATATGGCTTCAGCTCGGCAGGCAACTCGTCCTGGCTGAAGAATGCACGGAGAATCTCCTCTTCTTCGAGAGAAGTCTCGGCCTTCCAATAGCGGTCCAAAAGTTGGTTGATGTACTTATAATCCATAACTGTCGAATTGTTGAAATCTTTGTTTTACTGTTTGTCGAGCCCTGAAGATATTCACCTTGACCTGGTCTTCGGTGATGCTGAGAATGTCTGCTATTTCCTTATAGGATTTTCCTTCGATGTCTCGAAGTTGCAGACAGCTGCGCTGCTTCTCGGGCAACTCATTAATGATGTTCCTTACGATGTTCAGCTTGTCTTTCTGAATCATTCGTTCGGAAGGAGTGGATGATGTCTCGTCGAGCCTTTCTGTGGTCTGCTCTTCCAGCGAATCATTCTGATTATCCATCTTCTTGATGCGGTCGAGCGAGAGGTTGCGGGCGATGGTGAGGCTGTAGGCCTCGATAGAGTCAAGCTCCTGCCATCTGTCGCGGGCATTCCAGACTTTAATCATGGTATCCTGCACAACGTCCTCCGCTTCCTCCCGGTTGAGAGTAATGCGAAGGACCAGCCTGAAGAGTTTATTCTTCAGTGGCAAAACATCGTTTTGGAAACTGATTTTTTTCATCCCTCTATAATTAATGACGACTCACCTGTAAGAAAGTTACAGGCAACTCTGAATTATTTCTATTTTTAACTCTTAATAACAGTTCCGTGCTTTCCGTCGATGGCGGTAGCAAGGGTGATAATCACCTCTTTCACGCCTGCATTGATGGCTGCGAGAGCATTCTCCAGTTTTGGAATCATGCCGCCTGCCACGGTACCGTCTGCTTTATATCTCTCAAAATCGGCATGAGTAATCACTGGAATCACGCTGTCGTCATCCTCAGGATTGCTGAGCACGCCTTTCTTTTCAAAACTATATATCAATGTCACGTCGTAGTAAGGAGCCAGAGCCTTGGCTGTCTCGCTTGCGATGGTGTCGGCATTGGTATTGAGAATATTGCCCTTGCCGTCGTGGGTCAGCGGAGCCATCACTGGAGTGATGCCTTCGTTAATCAGGGTCTGGAGCATCTTGCCGTTGGCACGCTCTACATCGCCTACGAATCCGAAGTCGATGCCATCCTTTAATGGGCGCTTGTGACTATGGATTACGTCCATGTCAGCACCTGTCAGACCGAGGGCATTCACGCCGTTAGCCTGAAGCTTGGCAACCAGGTTCTTGTTTACCAGACCGCCATAAACCATCGTTACCACTTCCAGCATGTCTGCATCTGTGATGCGACGACCGTTTACCATCTTGCTCTCAATGCCGAGGGCTGCGGCTACCTTGGTGGCACGGCGACCGCCGCCATGTACCAATACTTTCTTGCCGGGAATGGCTGCAAAATCCTTCAAGAGCTGCGCCAGCTGCTCGCTGTCTTCAACGATGGCACCGCCTACCTTTACTACTGTTACTTTTTCCATCTTTAAGTTTAGTTTATAGTTTATAGTTAATAGTTTATAGGGCAATCTTGCTGTAAACTATTAACTATCAACTGTTAATTCTTACTGAAGATATGTGTATCCGAAGAGACCATTGCGATAGGTGCCCAGGAACTCCTTACCCTCGTCGAGAGAAATCTTGCCTTCCTTCACACTCTTGGTTACCCACTGCTCCAACTGGCGGACGAGCTTCTTCGGATTGTACTGTACGTAATCCAGAACCTCCTCTACGGTTTCGCCATCGAATATCTGGTCGATGCTGTATTTGCCGTCTTTTACGGAAATATGGGCTGCATTGGTGTCGCCGAAAAGATTGTGCATATCGCCCAGAATCTCCTGATAGGCACCTACAAGGAATACACCGAGATAGTATGGCTCGTTCTTCTTCAAAGGATGAAGAGGAAGAACGTTGCCGATATGACCATCGGTCACGAAGTTGGCTATCTTTCCGTCGCTGTCGCAGGTGATGTCCTGCAAGGTTGCGTTGCGGGTAGGACGCTCGTCCAGACGCTGGATAGGCATGATAGGGAAGAGCTGGTCGATGGCCCAACTGTCTGGCAGGCTCTGGAACAATGAGAAGTTGCAGAAATACTTGTCGGCAAGAATCTTATCCAATCCTCTGAGCTCCTCAGGCACGTGCTTCATGTGCTTGGCAAGGTTGTTGATCTCGTGGCATACGCTCCAGTACATCGCCTCAATCTCGGCACGAGTCTTCAAATCTACGATACCGTGAGAGAAGAGCTGCAATGCCTCGTCGCGAATCTGTTCGGCATCGTGCCAGTCTTCCAACATGTTGCGAGGGTTTAGGTTGTCCCATATCTCATAGAGGTCCTTCACCAGCTGGTGGTCAGTCTCTTTTGCCTCAAACTCCTCTGGCATTTCCGGCAGGGAAGCAGTCTCCAAGACATCAATCACCAATACGGAGTGGTGGGCAGAAAGCGAGCGGCCACTCTCGGTGATGAGGTTAGGATGCTCGATATTGTTCTTGTTGGCTGCATCAACGAATGTATAGACACAATCGTTTACATACTCCTGGATAGAGTAGTTTACAGAGCTTTCGCTGCTGGCAGAACGGGTGCCGTCGTAATCTACACCAAGACCACCGCCACAATCTACGAAATCTACATTGTAGCCCATCTTGTGGAGGTTGATGTAGAACTGAGCCGCCTCACGGAGAGCCGTCTGGATGCGTCGGATCTTGGTAATCTGGCTTCCGATGTGGAAGTGGATGAGGCGCAGGCAGTCGTGGAATCCCATCTCCTCAATCTTGTTGAGGGCGGTGAGCAGTTCGGCACTTGTCAAACCGAACTTCGATGCATCACCACCGCTCTCGGCCCATTTTCCTGAGCCTGAAGAAGCGAGCTTGATGCGGATGCCGATGTTTGGCTTCACGTTGAGCTTGCTTGCCACCTTGGCGATGATATCCAGCTCGTTGAGCTTTTCTACCACGATGAAGATGCGCTTACCCATCTTTTGTGCGAGCAAGGCAAGTTCGATGTAGCTCTCATCCTTGTAACCGTTGCAGATGATGAGTGAGTCGCTCTGTGCCTGTACGGCGATAACGGCATGAAGTTCTGGCTTGGAACCGGCTTCCAGTCCCAGGTTGAACTTCTTTCCATGAGAGATGATCTCCTCTACAACCGGCTGCATCTGGTTTACCTTGATAGGATAGATGACAAAGTTTTCCCCCTTGTAACCATATTCCTCCTTTGCCTTCTGAAAACAGCTTGCTGTCTTCTCGATGCGGTTGTCGAGGATGTCTGGGAAACGGAGCAGTACGGGAGCGTTGATGTCGCGTAATGCCAACTCGTCCATGATGTCGCGCAGGTCTATCTGCGTGTTGTCCTTGCATGGAGTTACATAGACATCACCCTTGTCGTTGATGCCAAAGTAAGAAGTGCCCCAACCACCAATGTTGTAGAGCTCCTTCGAGTCTTCAATAGTCCATTTCTTCATTTTCTGTTCTTGGTCTTGCTAAAAAGTTTGTTTTATAATATTTTCTGTTTATGATAAATAGTAGAAAGGTAAGCCTTCTCTTGTCTTGAGTTGGCTTACCTTTTTTCGTTATACGTTCAGCAGGCTACGAACCTCCTGTACCGTTTCGTTTACTTTATCCAAGTTGTCCATCACATTGATGTCTATGATATGTTTTGCCTTCTCATAGAAAGGCTCGCGCTGCTTCAGCTGCTCGCGGATGAATACCTGTACTTCCTCCGGAGTCTTGTTGAGCAGCAGGGGGCGTACGCCCTTGCCCATCTTGAGGTGAGCATAGAGGGTTTCTGGCGTTGCCTTGAGGTAGATGGTGCAGCCCGACTGGTTCATATACTCCATGTTGTCGTAGAAACAAGGTGTTCCTCCGCCGCAGCTAACCACTACGTTTTCAAACTCTGCCACCTCGTGGAGCATGTTGTGCTCTATGTGGCGGAATCCCTCTTCGCCCATTTCGTCGAAAATCTGCTTCACGGTCTTGCGCATACGGCTCTCGATGTACCAATCGAGGTCGTAGAACATCACGCCAAGCTCTTTGGCGAGGGCTTTGCCGACAGTCGTCTTGCCGGCTCCCATATATCCAATGATGATGATAGACTTCATTTTATTCTTTTTTACTTCTTCTGCCTCTAGCCTTTGGTTCTGGTGCTTCCTTGATGATGGTCATGCATTCCTCGTAGCTGAGTGACTCTACGTTCTCCTGCTTTGCCTTCGGAATGCGATAGTTCTTGCCATCGAATGCGATGTAAGGACCATAGCGGCCATTCAGGAGCTCCAGCTTGTTGTCTTCCTCAAAGGTCTTGATGTGGCGTTTCTGCTCGTTAGAGCGTTTTTCGTTGATAAGTTCCACTGCCTGTTCCAGGGTGATGGCCATTGGGTCGATTTCCTTAGGAATGGATACATACTTACGGTCATGGAGTACGTATGGACCGAAACGGCCGCTTCCGATGGTTACGGTAGTGCCTTCGAACTCACCAACCTGGCGAGGCAGCTTGAAGAGTTCCAATGCTTCCTCCAGAGTGATGGTCTCAATGCTTTTGTCGGCAGGCAACTGGGCAAACTGTGGCTTGTCCTCGTCTTCGGCGGTACCAATCTGAACCACTGGACCGAATCTTCCGATCTTTACGAATACAGGGCGCCCGCTCTTTGGGTCCTTGCCCAGTTCACGCTCACCGGCCTTGTGCTCGCTGCGTGCTTCCATCACGCCCTTCACTTCCGGTTCGAAACGCTTGTCGAAGTCCTTCATCCATTTGGTCCACTCGGTCTTTCCCTCGGCGATATCATCGAACTTCTGCTCTACGTTGGCCGTAAAGTTATAGTCCATGATGTTAGGGAAGTTGGCCATCAGGAAGTCGTTTACCACGATTCCGATATCGGTAGGGAGAAGCTTGCCCTTTTCAGAACCAGCCTGTTCCTTCTTGGTCTTCTGGGTAATCATGATACCCTTCAGCGTATCTACGGTGTAGGTGCGCTCCTCGCCCTGCTTGTCACCCTTCACAACGTATTCACGCTGCTGGATGGTGCTGATGGTAGGAGCATAGGTAGATGGACGGCCAATGCCGAGGTCTTCCAGCTTCTTCACCAGACTTGCTTCTGTGTATCTTGCTGGTGCCAGAGAGAATTTCTCTGTGGCGATGATTTCACGGCGCTGCAACTCATCGCCTTTCTTCATGGCTGGCAGGAGATGGGTTGAATCTTCTACGTTCTCATCCTCATCGGTAGATTCACGATATACCTTGAGGAAACCGTCGAATACTACAACCTCACCATTGGCAACAAACTTCTCGCTGGTGTTGTCGATGCTGATATTGATGGTAGTCTTCTCCAACTGGGCGTCCTCCATCTGCGAAGCGATGGTACGTTTCCAGATCAGGTCGTATAGACGCTTCTCCTGGCTGGTGCCATCGATGCTTGTCTCGCTCATGTAGGTAGGTCGGATGGCCTCGTGAGCCTCCTGTGCACCCTTGGAATTGGTATGATAGGCACGTGGCTTGCTGTATTCCTTGCCGTACTCCTTGATGATCTCATCCTTGCTGGCATTGCTGCAGAGGGTAGAGAGGTTCACACTGTCGGTACGCATGTAGGTGATGCGTCCACCCTCGTACAGACGCTGAGCCACCATCATGGTCTGGCTTACGGTGAAGCCGAGCTTGCGGGCTGCTTCCTGCTGCAGGGTTGATGTGGTGAAAGGAGGCGCTGGTGTACGCTTCAGCGGTTTCTTGGTGACAGCCTCTACGGTGAACTTGGCGTCCTTGCACTTCTCCAGGAAGGCTTCCACCTCTTCATGGGTCTTGAAACGGTGATCGAGCTCTGCCTTTACCTCTGTGGCTGCGCCATTCTCGCTGATCAGGGCGAATACGGCGTTGACACGATAGTATGGTTCGCTCTTGAACTTCTGAACTTCACGCTCACGCTCCACGATGAGGCGTACGGCAACACTCTGTACACGACCGGCAGAGAGGGCTGGTTTCACCTTTCTCCACAATACAGGAGAGAGCTTGAAGCCCACGATGCGGTCGAGCACACGACGTGCCTGCTGGGCATTCACCAAGTTCATGTCCAGATGGCGTGGGTGCTCAATAGCGTCTAAGATGGCTGGTTTGGTAATTTCATGGAAGACGATACGGCTTGTCTTCGCTTCATCCAGTCCGAGTACTTCGCAAAGGTGCCAGCTGATGGCTTCTCCCTCGCGATCCTCATCGGATGCTAACCAAATCTTCTTAGCTTGTTTCGCTGTTGATTTCAATTCTGTGACGAGCTTTTTCTTTTCCTCAGGAATCTCATAACAAGGTTCCATGGTCTTCTCGTCTATACTGAGTTCCTTCTTCTTCAGGTCACGGATATGACCGTAAGAAGACATCACCTTGAAGTCTTTACCTAAAAACTCTTCGATTTTCTTAGCCTTTGCAGGGCTCTCGACGATTACTAAATTTTCTTGCATACGCTTCTACACAATTTCTTTTGGTCTGCAAAAGTAAATAAACTTTTTGCTTATACCTTATTATATAGTGATTTTTTTGGTTTTTTAAATGTTTTGGGGCGTATTTTCATTCTTTCGTCTTGAGTTTTGCAAGAAATTTGGCCACACCTTGTCTTATGGAGCCTAATCCGAACTCTTCGGGATGTAGGTTGCCGAGAGGAATCCAGTATGACTCCTCGGCATCGTCCATCGCCTCCACATGAGAGAGGTCTTTCACCTTTACCACATAGAACATATCAAGGGTATGAACCAGAAAGTCGGAATAGAGATAGAGGTTAGGGATGCTGAACTGATAGTTTGCCCCGATTACCTCCAAACCCGTTTCTTCCTTTACTTCTCTAGCCACGCCTTCTTCACCGGTTTCATCCATATCTACGAATCCGCCCGGCAAGTCGAGGGTGCCTTTGGCTGGCTCGTTTTTTCTGCGAACCACCAGAAGTTCTTCTTTCTCGTTGAGAATGAAGGCTACTGTGGCACTGCTGGGATTCAGATAGTAGGTGAATCCGCAGTCCTTGCATTTTTTACTCTTGAAGTTGTTGATCTCGAAATGTTGAGAGCCGCAAACAGGGCAAAACTTGAATTTGTCTAAAACGTGACTCATAATATATATATTAAAGAGCGGTCGGTCTTTGGATTTCACAAAGATCGACCGCTATGTTATTAATTACCAATTGTCTGTTCGGAAAGGGAAGAGAGGCAGACCGCCTGCATTCGCCATGTTGCCGAGCTGGAAGTTGCGGAAGCAGTAGCGCAGAGCTACCGGCTTCTTGACTTCAGGGCTGGTTACGACGATGCACTCGTTCCATCCGTCGTTGCCTTCCTGCCAGAAATGCTTGGCTGTGGCAGGATGGAACACCTTGTCTTCGCCGGCTACCTCGAAGCCCTTGATGCCTTCAAAGCGGTTATAGGCTCCGTAGGTGTTGTCGAAGTGAACCTTCACAGTGTCGCCAACAATCTTCATCTCCTTGAAAGTCATACTCTCGCAGAAGAGTCCCTTCATACCGTAGGTCTTGCTGAGTGCCTGAAGAGCCAGACGCTCACCTACAGGCTGCTTCTGGCATGGGTGAATCTGCTCTACCTCGTATGGATAAACCAGATCTTCGGTGCAGACGATGCCACTGTTCGGGATGATCTTGGCTGCATTAAACTGCTGTTCGCGAAGTCTTGGACCAGCATCACCATTCACATCGCCATTATGATAAGGTGCAATCTGCACGAAATAGAATGGCAGTTCGCCCTGCTTGAAGTCTCTGCGCCACTGGGCTACGAGGTCGGCAAGACGCTGTGTGTATTGACCTGCCGGGTCGCCCACGTTGGAACAGCCTTGATAGAAGAGGATTCCCTTCACGCTATAGTTGAGGATAGGATGGAAGGTTCCGTTGCCCCAGAGAAGAGGGTAGAGGAAGTCCCACTTGAACTTAGGATTCTTCGTCATCTTGAGGGAGTCGAGGTCTTCTTTCGTGTTCTTTTTCAGATAGTCACGATCGAGCCAGCTTTCTACTCGGCTTCCGCCCTTGTTTGCCATCACCAGTCCCACTGGCACGTCGAGTGCCTTGTTGACTACCTGTGCAAAGAAATATCCGGTGGCAGATGCATCGCCCACAGTTTCCGGATTAATCTCCTTCCATTCGCAGTTGGCGTCATCGAGTGGCTTGCTGCTCATCACGCTAGGAATCTTCACGTAGTGTACACCTTTATATTGGTTGGCTTCCAATACAGCCTTGTTGTAGCCTTCTACAGGGCAGTTGCCGAAACCTTTCACCGGCATCTCCATGTTGCTTTGTCCGGCGCAGACCCATACTTCACCAGCCAATACATTATTGAGGGTAGTCTTTTCGCCATCATCGAAGGTAATGGAGAGCGGAGTGTAGCTAGCCTTGGGAGTCTGTACCTTGACAGCCCACTTGCCATCCTTTCCGGTCTTTGCAGAATATTTCTGCTGCGACCATGAGGTGCTTACCTCTACCAGGGTACCAGGCTTGTCCCAACCCCAGAGGTTGGCTTCTGAATCTTGTTGGATAATCATGTTGTCACCCAGGATGTGTGGCAACTTTACTTTAGCGTTTGCTCCTGCTGTTACGAGAGCCAATGCTGCGAAAGCTAAAAGTTTCTTGTTCATTTTTTAGTGCTTAAAATTTATTGTTGCTCTTAATCTATTGTAGCTTGTGTTGGATGATGGGAGCCGGAAGTCTGGAGAAAAGTCCAGACTTCCGGCTTATCTGTTGTATGAAAGCTCGTATTAAAGAAGGTTCTTGATGGCTGCATCAATGTCCTTGATCTGTATGTCGCGGGCTCTCAGAGTATTGCTTCTGTCGATGAGGAAGAAGGTAGGGATGCTCTGCACGTTGTAGAGCTGGAGACTTGTTCCCTGGATGCCGTTCTCCTCACGTACGCAGATCCATGGAAGGGCAGCGGTAGATGTTTTCCAGAAGTGCTCATCTGGATCTACGGAAACCTGATAGATTTCCAGTCCGGCAGCATGATATTTGTTGTAAAGCTCACGGAGCATCATGATGCGCTTGGTGCTCTCGTTGCTGGCGAAGATATGGAAATCGAGCAATACCACCTTGCCGGTGAGGTCAGAGAGGCGGCGAACCTGTCCCTTGTTGTCCTGCAGGGCAATTTCTATGCATCCGTTTACGCTCACCTTGCTTGCTTCAATCTGCTGCTGTGCACGCTGCCTGTCGATGATGCGGATATCCTTCATGCCCTCGATGGCGATGTTGTGCAGGTTCTTGCCACGCTCTGCGCCTGGATAGTAAGTATCCCAGCTTGTAGCTACGGCAGCGAATACCTTCACGTCATCCTTGTTGTTGCGAGGGTTGAAGATGAGTGAGTTGGTGTTGCCCAACTGGATAGTCTGGAAGAGTGCATAGTAAGAGGAAGCCTTCATCGGCTCCTTGAAGATGTAGTTGGTCTTTACATCCTGCTTGTATGCAGCCAGCATGCGAGCCACGATGACATCCATGGAATCTACCCCGATGTTAGGGCTCTTGATGATGCCATTGATGTTGCTCTGCAGAGTCATCTGCTTGAGCGAAAGTTCCTTGATCTTGCTGCAGTTCTCAGAGCCTTCCACCTCGTACTTGTAGCTCATCTGAGGATAAGCTGCCTTCACGTTGACGGTCTCGGTTGAGTCGATACTGAGGTTGATGCTCTGGTTGGCAATGCGGAGACGGTAGAATTCTGGAGTGATGCTGTCCATCGCATTCTCTTCGAAAGCGAAGGATCCATCTTCACCCAGTTTCACCGAGTCGATCTTCACCGGACCATTCAGACTGAGGTTCTCCAGGTAGAGCATAGAGTCCTGAGCCTCGGTAATATTACCATTGATATGAAATTTCTTGTTGTTACAAGAAGTGAGAGCCAGCGCAGCTACCATAATCACTGCCGCTGAATAGATTCTAGATATCTTCATGAATTTTAGTATTTTGCGAAATTATCGACTGCAAAGGTAGTAATAAAATCGGGAATAATGCACCTTAGATAGATAAAATTATTAAAAAAGTAGAAAATAGTTGCCCAAATATTCGTTTATTAATTATTAAAGAGGTATCTTTGCACCGTTTTAGATATTAGATGTTAGACAAAACAATAAGTTTTAATAATTAGATGAACGTAATTACAAAAAGTGTTCAGTTGCCTGATGGAAGAACCATCACAATTGAGACCGGAAAAGTTGCAAAACAGGCTGATGGTGCTGCGGTTCTCCGCATGGGTAACACAGTGCTTCTCGCAACTGTTTGTGCAGCAAAGGATGCAGTTCCGGGTACAGATTTCATGCCTTTGCAAGTAGATTACCGTGAGCAGTACAGTGCTGCTGGCCGTTTCCCTGGTGGTTTCACCAAGCGCGAAGGCAAGGCTAGCGACGAGGAGATCCTTACCTCTCGCCTTGTGGACCGTGCTTTGCGTCCACTTTTCCCTTCTAACTACCATGCAGAAGTTTACGTACAGGTAATGTTGCTCTCAGCCGATGGTGTTGACCAGCCAGATGCCCTTGCAGGTTTCGCTGCTTCAGCTGCCATGGCTTGTTCAGATATTCCTTTCGAGCACTACATCTCTGAGGTTCGTGTAGCTCGTATCAATGGTGAGTATGTTGTTAACCCTACATTCCAGCAGATGGAAGAGGCTGACATGGATATCATGGTTGGTGCTACCAAGGAGAACATCATGATGGTGGAAGGTGAGATGAAGGAAGTTTCTGAGCAGGATCTGATCGGCGCCCTCAAGGCTGCTGCCGAGGCTATCAAGCCTATGTGCGAGCTCCAGTATGAGTTGGCTAAGGAGAAGGGTACTGACGTGAAGCGTGAGTATGATCATGAGATCAACGACGAGGAACTCCGTGAGCAGATCAAGTCTGAGCTTTACAAGCCTGCTTATGATATCAACCATCAGGCTTTGGAGAAACATGCTCGTCAGGATGCTTTCGACAAGGTTTTGGCTGACTTCCTTGAGAAGTATGACGCAGCTCATACCGATCTCTCTGAGGAAGACCTGGAGGAGAAGCACGCTGAGGCTACCCGCTACTATGATGACGTAATGCGCGATGCTATGCGTCGTTGCATCCTCGATGAGGGCTTGCGTCTTGATGGTCGTGCTACTACAGATATCCGCCCTATCTGGTGCGAGGTGTCTCCACTCCCAATGCCTCACGGAAGCGCTATCTTCCAGCGTGGTGAGACCATGTCTCTCTCTACATGTACTCTTGGTACAAAGATGGATGAGAAGCTTATCGATGGTGTGCTCGAGAAGAGCTACCAGCGCTTCCTCCTTCACTATAACTTCCCTCCATTCTCTACAGGTGAGGCTAAGGCTCAGCGCGGCGTAGGCCGTCGTGAGATTGGTCACGGTCACTTGGCATGGCGTGGTTTGAAGGGTCAGATTCCTGCAGACTTCCCTTACACCGTACGTTTGGTAAGTCAGATTCTGGAGTCTAACGGTTCTTCTTCTATGGCTACTGTTTGTGCCGGTACTCTCGCCCTGATGGATGCAGGTGTTCCTATGAAGAAGCCAGTTTCTGGTATCGCTATGGGTCTTATCAAGAATCCAGGTGAGGACAAGTACGCTATCCTCAGTGATATCCTCGGTGATGAGGACCACTTGGGTGATATGGACTTCAAGACTACAGGTACCCGCGATGGTTTGACCGCTACACAGATGGATATCAAGTGCGACGGTTTGAGCTTCGAGATTCTCGAGGAGGCTTTGATGCAGGCTAAGGCTGGTCGTGAGCACATCCTCAACTGCATGATGGAGACAATCTCTGAGCCACGTGCTGAGATGAAGCCACAGGTTCCACGTATCGTAGCATTCGATATTCCTAAGGAGTTCATCGGTGCTGTTATCGGCCCTGGCGGTAAGATTATCCAGCAGATGCAGGAGGATACTGGTGCTACTATCACTATCGAGGAGACTGATGGTAAGGGTCACGTACAGGTATCTGCTCCTAACAAGGATTCTATCGATGCTGCTTTGGCTAAGATCAAGGCTATCGTAGCTGTTCCTGAGGTTGGTGAGGTTTACGAGGGTACTGTTCGTTCTATCATGCCTTACGGTTGCTTCGTGGAGATTCTCCCAGGTAAGGATGGTTTGCTCCACATCTCTGAGATTGATTGGAAGCGTCTTGAGACAGTTGAAGAGGCTGGCATCAAGGAAGGCGACAAGATCAAGGTGAAGTTGATGGAGATTGATCCTAAGACTGGCAAGTACAAGCTCTCTCACCGTGTGTTGATGGAGAAGCCTGAGGGTTACGTAGAGCGTGAGCGTCGTCCACGTCCAGAGCGCGGTGAGCGTCGTGGTCGTCGTGATGATCGTCATGAGGGTCGTGGTGAGCGTCCAGCTCGTCAGCCACGTCGTTACGAGCATCGTAACGAGGAGCAGGCTCCTAAGGATTTCAACGATTCTTTGGATCACAACAATGATGTAGAATAATCCTAGTATTATATACATTAATAAATATAGATGGGTGTATTTCGTCAAAAAAGCGGAATGCACCCGTTTTTTTTGTCAGAACCCTATGAAACTGTTTCCTTAAGGAAAAAAATAAATATCCTTAAGGAAAAAAATATTTTCCCTTAAGGAAAAAATATATTCTCCTTAAGGATACTTTTAATTGCAGAATTATATGTAAAAGATTTGCGATGAGTGTAACAGGGGGGGGTAGCCTAAGAACATTGGGTGTAAACAGGGGGCTTTAAGATGTCTATAAACAATAAAGCCCTGCAAGTGAAAACTTGCAAGGCTTATGTAATGCGCTTCAAGATGGGCTTGAACCAACGACCCCCTGATTAACAGTCAGGTGCTCT
>OGKR01000960.1_pt1 | contig 25016 bp, 20 predicted proteins | sample 1572431 | NCBI WGS metagenome assembly OGKR01 (sample SAMEA2582079, study PRJEB24529) | metagenome | biome: Human gut stool | place: China | collected 2011 | reverse complement strand
GCAGCGTCATCATCGACAAGATCATCTCTGCCAACAAGCCCAACTACGGCTTTGATGCACAGAACGAGGTCTTCGTGGACGACATGATCGCTGCTGGCATCGTCGACCCGACCAAGGTCACCCGCTCCGCTCTGGAGAACGCAGCATCCGTCGCCGAGATGGTGCTGACCACCGAGAGCCTGGTCGCTGACCTGCCCGAACCCCCGGCTGCTCCCGCAGCTGCCGGCGGCGACATGGGCGGTATGGGCGGCATGTACTAATAACTGCCTAAAAACCGCATGAATCCTTGATTTTTGGAGCGCGCAAAAGCGGATTTACGCCAAACTTACGCCACTTACGCCAAAAATCAAAGCGCACTATAGGGTAACAAAATCGGCACTCGCTGAAAAGCGGGTGCCGATTTTTGTATCCGGAAGAATTAAAAAATGATGAACCCGCTGGTGGATTCTGCGAGCGGCAGACTGTCAGCGGCTTTATTGTTGACGAAAATCAAAGGTAGGGATACAATAATAAAAAAGAATGTAAAACTGGAAGGGAGCGTGCCGCCATGGAAAATCAGAGGGACTTCTGCACAGAATGCCGCAGAAAAAGGAGCTACACCCTGAAGAAAATCAAAATCAACCAGACCATCCGGGAAAAGGAGTATACCTTTGAGCTCACGGCTGCTTTCTGCAACAAATGCGGCGGCGAGATGGGTGTTCCCGGCCTGATGGACTACAACGTAAAGGAGATTGACGAGCAGTATCGTAAAGCGGAGGAGATCATCACGGTGGAGGACATCGAACGCCTGATGAAGCTCTACAATATCGGCAAAGCTCCTCTGTCGTTGGCATTGGGTTTTGGGGAAGTGACGATTTCCCGCTATCTTGCAGGACAGGTGCCCTCCAAAGAGTACTCGGATATCATGCTGCACGCATTGGCATCGGCTTCCTATATGAAGGAATTGCTGAACCAAAACCGTGAGAAGATCGGAGAGACCGCCTACAAAAAGGCCTATACGGCTGCAACGCAACTGGAAAATCTCTATGTGGCTGTCCCGGTGGAGCTGCTGGCAGTGATCGCCTATATCTTCTCGGCGTTGCATGAGGTGACACCGCTGACCCTGCAAAAGTTGCTGTATTATATTCAGGGCAACTATGCGGCGATTTATGACAAACCGCTGTTTGATGCCCTCTGTGAAGCGTGGGTGCATGGCCCGGTGTATCGCAATGTCTATAATCTGTTCCGGGATTTTAAGTACAACCCCATTGACGATGACCGCTTTGTGCCGCTGAAGGAGAGCGCTCTGCCGCTTACCCCGGAGGCCAAAGAGGTGGTAGACCGGGTGCTGGATACCTTTGGTATGTACAGCGGAAAGGTTCTGGAAAGCATCACCCATAAAGAAGTCCCTTGGCTGGATGCCCGGAAGGGATTTCTGCCGGACGAAACTTCTCATGCGGAGATTTCGCTGGATGCGATGAAGGCGTACTTCAAAAAGGTGGATGAGAAGTATAATATTCGGACGGAGGATGGGCTAAGAAAGTATATCGGAGCGCTGTTATAAAATTATGAGGTGCGATATGTTGTATCCACAGGGGCACAAAGGGCACATTTTGCTCAAATTTATTTCGCAACCAAACGATGGCGATAAGCTAAAATATTTGCACGATTTTTTGAATGGGAATCTTTATATGAATACTCTTTCTTATTTTTGGAATGAGTATATGCCCAAAAACGGCGAAGACCCTATAGAACTTGCGAGCAATCAGACAATAAGACCCCAAAAGATTCCGAATCAACTTCCAAAAGGTCAGGGTGATATTCTAGAAGGAACGGTAGGAATGATTCCGACTGAAAATACGAGATTCGCTAAGGCGTTCAAAAATCATCTTCTGACAGATTGCATATGCAGAGCGAATGGATTTGAATATTGTAATACGCTATGTTTTTATAGGCTTGATTATCAATCTTTTTTTGCGGCAAAGGGCAAGGTTATAAGCTTCGATACATCCTCAGCTATGAATGCTTTTGGCCAATATGTTGTTGTTGTGAAGAATGAGCAGGAACTGATTCGAAGGATTTCGAAAAAAGCGGAGCGAGAAAAATTCAAGTTTGTCTGTGGGAATGTTAATTACAAACAGATAAAGAATGGAGATGTTTTGAAGAAAACGCCTCATATAATTGTAAGATGTGGAGAAGAAATTGATCTTGACAAAATAAAAAGCAATATTGTTAGCCGACGGGATTGTTTTGATAAAGAAGATATTTATAAGTATCAAAATGAATGGAGAGTCGCTTTATACCGTGGAGAAAAAAGCATCGAGGCGTACACGCTTAAAGTAGGAAACCTCAGGGATATATGTGACTGGGTTCATGTGCAGGAATTAGAAAAGTACCTTGAACGCACATTCAAATCAAAAGTAGAACCCGGAACCGTTGGATATTATGGAAATGCACAGAGAAATGAACTAAGAGACTTGTTTTATAGTCTTGGTAATAACAAAGCAAGTGTATTTGGAGTTATAGGATGAAGACGGTTTAATAGCAACAACAGCCGCCCAGCATGACTATAGCGGTCAACTGCTGGGCGGCTGTTGTTGTACTTATAGCTATACTTACGCCAAATGGAGTTTCTCTTTCAGCGCATCCTGAAGGACGCCGGAAAAGTTGATGTGTGCCGATTCGGCGGCATCGTTGAGCCAGCCGGGAATGGAAAGAGTTTTCTTTACGGGTCTGTATCGCTTTTCGTACTCTTCCATATCGAAAGGCACCATCACCACAAAATCTTCCGGGTCAACATGGAGTGCAGAAGGGATAGAAGGCTCCGGGCAGACTTTGCAATCTTCCAGCATAAGGCCGATGGCATCCTGTGCCATGCGGACGGCTTCGTCCATGGTATCGCCTTGGGTGAAGCAGCCCTCAATATCGGGAATCTCAACAGAGTACCCGGTTTCTTCCGGGTGAAAAATTGCGGGATAGAAAATAGCGTTCATAATGTGACCTCACCTTTTATAATTCAACAAACAATCAATGTACCTTCATTTAACAGGCCTACATTATTGGTTGGAAATTGTAGAATAGTCTATGCAGTGCTTCGCAGTTTCAGAATATGAAGTCTACAATCATCATATTTTTACTTTTTGAGTCCGGCTAATTTGAGAATGTTTTTCTCGGTGCCGGGCTTCAGATCCTTTGCGTGAAATGGAACGACAGTGGTTTGGTTGGTAGTTGGGTTATGGTACTTGTAGTGTGACCCATTTGCACTGACTAAAACAAAGCCGTTCTGCTCCAGCAAGCGAATCATTTGCTTGGGAGTCATCGGCATGGTGAGTGCCCCTCCTTTCCTTCAGGATTACATCTTCATTGTATACGTACTTTACGTATTTGTCAAGAGGCGAAATAAGCCGCCCAGCGACCTTACGGTCTCGCTGGGCGGCTTATTTTTTGCGTTTCCAGAGCAAATATTCTTCGTAGCGGTGCATCTCGTTCTGCTCTTCTTCGGTCAGGCGCTGGCGCTGCTTGCGGGCTTCGTCCGAGGGGTCGATGTCGGTCAGACCCAGTAGGTAGTCGGCAGATGTGCCGTAGAGCTTGCAGATGGCAAGCAGCACATTGCTGAAGGGGTAGCTCTTTCCCTGTTCCCACGCACGGATAGACCAAACGGAAATACCGAGTTTGTCCGCAAGAGTCTGCTGTGTGTCATCATTTATAGCAATCCCACGAATTAGTGCAAATAATCACAAAATTTGAACCAACCTGAGCAGTCAGAAAGAGAAACGCTCTGAGTTGAAAAGTCGTAAATGACCGCATCAACGCCCCCTGTCTGGCCTACACTGTTTCAAAAGGCCAAAGGGGGCGTTTTCATGTCCGGACGGCGGGTGCTGGCGCTGTATGCGCTGCTGGTGGGGTGTTTTGCGGCGGTGATCTGCCGGTTGTACTGGCTGTGCTCCCACGCGGACTATGCAGCCCGCGCGGCGGCGCAGAGCGTGGTGACGCTGGCACTCCCGGCGCGGCGGGGCAATTTTTACGACTGCGAGGGCCATCTTCTGACGGGTTTTGGCACAAAGTGGACGGCGCTCTGTGTGCCCGGCGGGGGAAACTATACCCGGCTCTTTTCCTGTACCGATGCGGCTGGGCAGGCGCTGCTGTACCAGAAACGAAACGCAGTCTCTCCGTTTCTGCTCACGGTGGACCGCGATGTTTCGCCGCTGGGCATTTCCTGCTGGCCAGTGGCCGTGCGCTATGCGGCCGCGCCGCTGGCTGTGCAGCTCATCGGGTATGTGGACGGCGACGGCAGGGGAGCCGCCGGGCTGGAAGCCGCGTTTGATGCGGCACTTTCCGGCACCGGGGAGGGCGACACCCTGACCTGCCTTGTCAATGCGCAGGGGCGCCTGCGGAGCGAGCCGGAACAGACCCACGCCGACAGCGGGGCCGTAGGCGTCCAGCTGACCCTTTCCCGGCCGGTCCAGCGGGCGGCGGAAGCCGTTGCGGGCCGGATGATGACCACCGGCTGCATCGTGGTGCTGGATGCCGCAAACGCCGAAGTCCGCGCCTGTGTCAGTGTGCCAGGGTATGACCCGGCGGACCCGGCTGCCAGTCTGACCGCGGTGGACAGCCCGATGCTGAACCGGGCCTTCCAGAGCTACGCGGTGGGGTCGGTGTTCAAGCCGGTGCTGGCCGCAGCCGCGCTGGAAGCAGGGGAGACCGGTCTGGTCTACACCTGCCCCGGCTGGTGCGAGGTGGACGGGCAGGTGTTCCGCTGTGCGGGCGGCATCCCGCATGGGGAGGTAGACCTTGCCGCCGCACTGGAAAAAAGCTGCAACGGATACTTTATCCGGCTGGGGCAGGTGCTGGGGGCCGAGCGGGTCCGTGCGTTGGCTGAGCGGGTGGGCTTTGGGCAGGCTGCGGAACTGACGGACCGCTTCCGCACGGCGGCGGGCATCCTGCCAACGGCGGAAGCCCTGACCTCGTCCGGGGCCTATGCAAATTTCTGCTTCGGGCAGGGGGAGCTGCTGGCAACGCCGGTGCAGGTGGCCGGGATGCTGAACGCGCTGGTCACCGGCACCTGGCGGATGCCGCTCTTTTTGCGGAACACGCTGGACGAGGCGACCGGGGAGCCGCTGGAAACGCTGGCCCACCGGAAGGCGGAGCCGGTCGTCTCGGAACAGACGGCGCAAACGCTGCGCGGTCTGCTGGCGGGCGTGGTGGCAAACGGTACCGGCCGCGAGGCGGCCCTGCCGGAGACCACCGCCGCCGGGAAGACCGGGACGGCCCAGACCGGCCAGTTCCGGGCGTGTGAAGAGCTGAAAAACAGCTGGTTTGCGGGCGTTTTTCCGGCGGAACAGCCCCGGTATACCATCGTGGTCCTGCAGGACGCCCAGACAGAACCTGCCCATTCCAGCGCCGCAGTCTTTGCCGCTCTGGCCGAAATGCTGGAAAATTTGGCTCGATGAGGCAGAGTCCATCTTGCAATTTGCGCGGTTGTATGCTATCATATTCTTGTATTTGTATGCAGTCTCAATCAAATTTACAATAAAAGGAGCGTTCCATCCATGTCTGCTATTGAAATCGTCGGCGGCGCCATCCTGCTTGCTGCCTCGGTCGTCATCATCGTCCTTACCCTGATGCAGCACACCCACGGTCAGGGCCTGTCCGGTGCGATCAACGGCGGCGCATACGGCGCAAACAACGCACGGCTGACCCCTGCCGACCAGATGCTGGCCAAGGTGACCCGCATCGCCGGTGTCGTCTTCTTCGTGGTGGCCGTCCTGGCCTGTGTGTTCGCCAGCCGTCTGGCTTGAGGACCCGCGCACAGCCCCGTGTAAGGCGGGGCTGTTTTTCTGTCTGAAATTTCTCTGTCTGCGCTGCGGACAGCTCTTCTTCTGAGGGGAGCCTCTGACAGGCCGGGTGGGTCTGCATCGGATGAGAAAAGCCCGATGGGCAAACACTGCCGGGTGCGGATGCCTCCGGCAGAAGGTGGGAAACTCAGGATTCCGCTGGAGAATTTTGAGAATGTTGTTAAGGAGTAAAATCTATGTCATTACGCGATAAGATCGAGCATGCTATCCAGAACCAGCCCTGCACCGTCAAGGACCTGAAGGCCCGCTTCGGCGGCGACCGCGGGGCAGACCGCAAGGTGATGGAAGCACTGGATGCTCTGGTGCACGAGGCTGTGGTCTGCCAGCGTTCGGGCGTGTTCTTCACCGTGCGCTCCGGCCGCGCCGAGAAGGCCCTGCTGTGCAAAGTGGTCAAACTGGGCAAGAATTTTGCCTTTGTCATGCTGGAAGATGAGACCAGCGATATCTTCATCCCCGGCCGCTTCACCCGCGGCGCGATGCCCGGCGACGAGGTCCTCGTCGAGAAGTTCGAGCATCCCCGTGTGGAGGGCAGCGACGAGGGTGCCATCCTCGCGGTGCTTACCGAGAAGAACGACCTGGTGGGCACGGCCCGCCGGATCGAGGGTCGTCTGAAGTTCGTGCCGGACGACTGCCCGGCCATCTCCATGCAGCTGATGCGGAACTGCGAAGGCGGTGCGAAAGACGGCGACAAGGTGGCGGTCGAGATCCTGATGCGCGGCAGCCGCCAGGAAGACCACCGCGTCGGCGTGGCCATGCGGTTCGGCAGCTCGGACGAGGCCAAGCGCTGCGCTAAGGCGCTGCTCTACGCCCGCGATATCCACACCCGCTTCCCGGACAAAGTCCGCGAGGAAGCCAAGAAGTTTGAGGGCATGACCGTTTCGGAAGAGGACTGCAAGGGTCGCATGGACCTGCGCGCTCTGCCCATCTTCACCATCGACAGCGCCGAGACCAAGGACATCGACGATGCCATCAGCCTGACCCGCACGCCGGAGGGCGGCTTTGAGCTGGGCGTCCACATTGCGGACGTCTCCAACTACGTCAAACCCGGTTCTGAGCTGAACGAAGAGGCATTCAACCGCGCCACTTCCGTCTACTATGCCGACCAGGTCGTGCCCATGCTGCCCAAGAGCCTGTCCAACGGCATCTGCTCCCTGAACGAGAAAGAGCTGCGCCTGGCCTTCTCCTGCCTGATGCGGCTGGACAAGGACGGCAACCTGACCGATTACCGCTTCGTGAAGTCGGTCATCTGCAGCCGGGTCAAGGGCGTCTACGCAGAGATCAATGCCCTGCTGGCCGGAACGGCCGATGCCGAGATCCAGGCCAAGTACGCCGAGGTGGCCGACCAGCTGCCCGCCATGAAGGAACTGTACGCCCACCGTGCCCGCCTGCGCACCGAGCGCGGCTGCATCGACTTCGAGAGCGGGGAAGTGAAGCTCATCCTCGACGAGGACGGCCACTGCATCGACGTCAAGAAGCGCACCTCCGGCGAGAGTGAGGCCATGATCGAGGAGTTCATGCTGCTGGCCAACCAGTGCGCGGCCCACTTTGCCCGCGTCAAGCAGATCCCCTTCGTCTACCGTGTCCACGAGGAGCCCAACGGCGAAAAGCTGGAGCGCCTGCATGCACTGCTGCAGGCCTGCGGCATCAACGACCACTTTGCCAAGGAGGTGCCCACGCCCAAGGAGCTGAGCGCCATTCTGGAAGGGGTGCGCGGCACGGCATTTGAACAGATCGTCAACACTGGCATGCTCCGCTGCATGTCCAAGGCCTGCTACGAAGAAAAGCCCAAGGGCCACTATGGTCTGGTGCTGAAGGACTATGCCCACTTCACCAGCCCCATCCGCCGCTACCCGGATCTGGCCATCCACCGCATCATGACCGATCTGCTCAGCGGCACCGACAAGGAGACCATGGCCATCCGCTACACCGATTTTGCGATCCAGGCCTCCAAGCAGTCCAGCGAGCGCGAGGTCATCGCGGTGCAGATCGAGCGCAAGGCCGAGGACTGCTACAAGGCCGAGTATGCCCGCCGCCATCTGGGCGAGTGCTACGAGGGCATCATCTCCGGCGTGACCCAGCGCGGCCTGTTCATCGAACTGGAGAACGGCGTGGAGGGCTTCGTGCCCGCTTCCAGCCTGACCCCCACCGGCACCATGCTCACCGAGGGCATCCGCCTGTCTGACCCGGTCTCCGGCAAGAACTGGAACCTGGGCGACAGCATGATGATCACCATCGTCCGCGCCGACGTCAACCTCGGCAAGATCGATTTTGAGGTCGCCCCGGAGGCAAAACAGTAACCCGAATTGATTTCATCCGCTCCCGTCTTCTGTCACCGGAAGGCGGGAGTTTTTTTGCGCTTCACACTTTCGCCATATTTCCGACAAAGGTTGGGTTTTGCATAAAGTTTATACACTGGTCATCTTTTGTATGTTGTTCTGTCACAGGGGATGGGATATACTAAGCACAACGAAAGGGCGAGCGGGAATGCCGCCCGGAAAGAACCAAAACTTCAGGAGGTCTGCGTTATGTATTATTCCAGTGGCAACTACGAAGCGTTTGCACACCCCAAAAAGCCGGAAGGCGTTGACAATAAATCGGCCTATATCATCGGTTCGGGTCTGGCGGCACTGACCGCTGCCTGCTATCTGGTCCGCGACGGCCAGATGCAGGGCGACCACATCCATGTGATCGAGAAGGACCCGCTGCCCGGCGGTGCCTGCGACGGCTACAAGTACGACATCGGCTATGTGATGCGCGGCGGCCGCGAGATGGACAACCACTTCGAGGTCATGTGGGACCTGCTGCGCTCCATCCCGTCTCTGGAGACGGAGGGGGCCAGCGTTCTGGATGAGTATTACTGGCTGAACAAGGAAGACCCCAACAAGTCCCTCTGCCGTGCCACCGAAAAGCGCGGCCAGGATGCCCACACCGACGGCAAGTTCGGCATCTCCGACCGGGGCGCGATGGAGATCATGAAGCTCTTCTTTACCCCGGACGAGCAGCTGCAGGACAAGAAGATCACCGACATCTTCGACGACGAGGTCTTCCACTCCAACTTCTGGATGTACTGGCGCACCATGTTCGCGTTCGAGAACTGGCACAGCGCACTGGAGATGAAGCTCTACCTCAAGCGCTATATCCACCACATCGGCGGTCTGCCCGACTTCACTGCCCTGCGCTTTACCCGCTACAACCAGTATGAGTCCATCATTCTGCCCATGGTCACCTACCTGAAGGACCACGGCGTGGAGTTCCGGTATGAGACCAAGGTCACCGACGTCCGCTTCCGGATCGAGGGCGGCAAGAAGCAGGCCAGTTCCATCACTGTGGAGCACAAGGGCGAGGAGAAGGTGCTGCCGCTGACCGAGAACGACCTGCTCTTCATCACCAACGGCGGCTGCGTCGAGAGCTGCACCATCGGCGCACAGGACAAGGCAGCCGGTTTCGACCCCACCATCAAGCCGGGCAACGGCTGGGATCTGTGGAAGAAGATCGCCGCACAGGATCCCTCCTTCGGCCATCCGGAGAAGTTCTGCTCGCAGCCGGAACTGTCCAACTGGGAGAGTGCCACCATCACCACTCTGGACGACAAGATCCCGCAGTATATCAAGAAGATCTGCAAGCGCGACCCCTTTACCGGCCACACCGTCACCGGCGGCATCGTCACGGTCAAGGATTCCAGCTGGCTGCTCAGCTGGACGCTGAACCGCCAGCAGCAGTTCCGTGACCAGCCCAAGAACCAGCTCTGCGTCTGGGTCTACGGCCTGTTCAGTGACAAGCCCGGCGACTATGTGAAGAAGCCCATGCGCGACTGCACCGGCCGTGAGATCTGTATGGAGTGGCTGTACCATCTGGGCGTTCCCACGGAGGACATCGCCGAGCTGGCCGACCACAGCGCCAACACCGTGCCGGTCATGATGCCGTATATCGACGCCTTCTTCATGCCGCGTGCCTTCGGCGACCGCCCCGACATCGTGCCGAAGGGTGCCGTCAACTTCGCCTTCCTGGGCCAGTTTGCCGAGACCGGCCGCGACACCATCTTCACCACCGAGTATTCGATGCGCACCGGCATGGAGGCTGTTTACACCCTGCTGGACATCGACCGCGGTGTGCCGGAGGTCTGGGGCAGCACCTATGATGTCCGCTGCCTGATCGACGCCACCGTCAAGCTCCGCGACGGCAAGAAGCTGACCGATATGGACCTGCCCTTCATCCAGAGGGTGGCCCTCAAGGAAGTGCTCAAGAAGATCGAGGGCACCGACCTTGAAAAGTTCCTCAAGGAGTATAACGCCATTTAAGGCGTTTTCTCAAACGTCTCCTCCGATCCAGTTTGGACCTCCCCCTGAATGCGGCCGGGCTCTGCACCCTGAGACAGGATGCAGGGCCCGGCCCTTTTTCGTATGATTTTACGGAGAATTTCCAAAATGGTACGACTTTTGTGAAAAGGATTTGCGCGGATTTTACAGTTTTCTCTTGCCCGGAGCGGCATTCTGTGATATGCTTAATCCAGAAATGCAGACCTCGCTGCGGCTGCGCTGCACACCACGGCTCCCCGTTGGGGAGCTTTTGTGCGGGCAGCGGCAGAGAGGCCGCAAAAAAGAGAGTACCGTAAATTGAAGGAGGTCATTTCCTGTGAAACAGTTCATTTCCCGCCGCAGCTTCCTCAAGGCTGCCGGAGCTGCCACTGCACTGACCGCAGTCTCCCTCGGCGCACCCGCCGCATCGGCCGAAGAGACCAATTGCTTCCTGGGTGAAAAGTCGGCTGTTACCATCCTCTACACCAACGATGTGCACACCTACATCGACAAAAAATCCCCCGAACTGACCTATGCCGGCATCGCTGCACTGAAGCAGAGCTATGTGGACGCTGGCCAGAACGTTCTGCTGGTGGACGCCGGCGACCACATCCAGGGCACGGCCTATGGCTCCATGGATGACGGCGAGACCATCATCAAGCTGATGAGCGAGGCCGGTTACGACCTGGCCACCCCCGGCAACCATGAGTTCGACTACGGCATGGCCCGCGCAAAGGCAGCCATGAAGGAAGCCGCTTTCCCCTATGTTTCCTGCAACTGGGTGGACCTGCGCACCGGCCTGAAGGTGCTGCCCAGCATCAAGATCTTCACCATCGGCGGCTCGCGCATCGCATTTGTGGGCGTTACCACCCCGGAGACCTTTACCAAGTCCACCCCGGCCTACTTCATGAACGCCAGCCAGACCAAGTATATCTATGACATCCTCGGCGGCGACGATGGCCAGAAGCTGTACAAGGCCGTCCAGAAGGCCATCGACAAGGCAAAGCTTCTGGGTGCGACGACCATCATTGGCCTGGGCCATCTGGGCGTAGACCCCTCGTCCGCCCCCTGGACCAGCGAAGAGGTCATCGCACACACCGCCGGTTTCGACGCCTTCATCGACGGCCATTCGCACACCGTGATGGAGAATAAGCAGGTGACCGATGCTTCCGGCAAGGCCGTCACCCTGACCCAGACCGGCTCCTACTTCAAGAATGTCGGCAAGATGACCATCGGTGCCGATGGCTCCATCACCACTGAGCTGCTGCCCAGCTACGACGGCGCAGACGCCGCTGTGGCCGCTGCCACCAGCGAGTGGGTGAGCGCAGTGGACGACATGCTGGGCGAGGAGATCGCCGTGGGCGACTCCAAGTTCTACATCACCGACCCCGCCACCGGCAAGCGCCGCATCCGCTCCGGCGAGACCAACCTGGGCGACTTCGTGGCCGACGGCATCTATGCCTACTTCAATGAGATCGAAGACCTCCACTGCGACATCGCCATCATGAACGGCGGCGGCATCCGTGCAAATGTGGACGCAGGCCCCTGGAGCTTCAAGACCTGCAAGACCGTCAGCCCCTTCGGCAATGTGGCCTGCCTGATGTCCGTCACCGGCCAGCAGATCCTGGACGCCCTCGAATTTGGTGCCCGCTTCGCCGGTGCCGAGGGCAAGGAGAACGGCGGTTTCCTGCAGGTCGCCGGTGCCAAGTATGAGATCCACGCCATGGTCCCCAACACCGTCCAGACCGACGACAAGAATGTCTGGGTCGGCAGTGCTACGACCCCGCGTGTTTCGAATGTGGAGATCTACGACAAGACCACCGGCACATACAAGCCTCTGGACCCGAACGCCACCTATGCGCTGGCCGGTATGAACTACACCCTGCGCAACCTGGGCGACGGCTTCGCCATGTTCGACGGCGCAGAGCTGATCAAGGACTATGTCTCGGAGGATTACCTCGTCATGTCCAGCTACGCAGCCATGTTCGGCGGCGTGGATGCAAACGGTCTGCCGCACCTTTCCAGTGCCAACAGCCCGCTGGCCGATTACCCCGGCTATCTGCTCAACTACGAAGATCCCTACGGCGCAGGCCGCATCCAGATGATCTGGTAATGCCCTGAACCGAGAGAGACCGCTGTGCTCCTTCCGTTATCGACGGGGCCAGCGGTCTCTTTTTGTGCCCGGCGGAGCGGACCGAGCGCGGGAACGCGCTGCGCTGGTTCGGGGAATTGCATAGATTCCGGGAGCGTTCCTTGTGAGCAATGCTGAAATTCAGAAAAGCACGGGTTGTTCGCTTGCGAACAATCGGGCTGTGGGGTATAATAAAAAACAACAAGTGATATATCAGCTGCGCATTCCCGCGCACGAAAAAGGAGAAACAAGATGGAGATTCGATACACCAGCGCTGCCCAGTGGGCCGACGCCCGCGACGGTGTCATTCCGGCACCCTATGCTCTGGAAGCGGGGGAGAGCATCACCGATCGTTACCTGGAGCCGGTGGTCTTCCACAACGAAAACGGCCCCGACATCGGTGTGACCACCTGCGGCGTCATCGTCAGGGACGGCCTGTACTTCAAGGATATGGACAACAGAGGCGAGCTGGCCCCTTATAAGGACTGGCGGCTCAGCCCCGAAGAGCGCGCAAAGGATATGGTGGCCCATCTGCGCCTGGACCAGCAGGCTGGCCTTGTGCTGAACGCCCTGTTCAATACCCCGGTGGCCCCCACCCGTGCTGCGGCCACCGGGGCCGACGGCAAGCTGGAAATGTCCAAGATCTTCAAGCGCCACGACCCGGACGAGAAGCCCCGTCCCAGCCCCCTGCCCGGCATGGCCATGATCTTTGACGACACCGATGTGACGGACCGCCACATCACGGCGGGCGTTTACCGCGGCGATATGCGCTGCGAGGCAGGAATGGTGGCCCTGTATCACAACGCAGGCACCCAGATGCTGGAATACGAAGCCTGCAAGGGCGGCGTGGCGATCCCGTACTCTCTGCACACCAACCCCATCAACATCGGCTACCCGGACTCTCTGGGCATCGGTGCAGCGGTGCTGGGAGACGGCAACGCAGATTTCGTCTATGAAATGGCCGACACGGACCGGAAGATGATGAAGGCTGAGGGCCTGCACATCATGTACGGCCCGCAGGTGGACGTGGCCACCGACCCCCGCTGGCCCCGCACCAACGGCACCTACGGCGAGCGCACCGATGTGACCAGCGACATCACCGAAGCCCTCATCAAGGGCTACCAAAACGGCGACGACGGCCTGAACGAGGGTTCGGTCGTCCTGACGGTCAAGCACTTCCCCGGCGATGCCCCCTCCGAGAACGGCTTCGAGCCGCATGTGCCCATCGGTCAGTGGCGCATCTACCGCACCCCCGGCTCGATGGAGAAGTACCATCTGCCCCCGTTCCAGCGTGCATTCGACCACAAGGCGTCCTCCATCATGCCCGACTACTCCCGCATCGCCGCCGATGGCCGCGCCGTGCCCCAGACCTACCGGGGCGAGGTGACCAGCACCGAGGCGGTGCCCAGCGCATACAGCAAGGAGCTGCTCACCGACCTGGCCCGCAACAAGATGGGCTTTGACGGCTACATCAACTCCGACTCCGGCATCACCACCGTGCAGATCTACGGCGTGGAGGACCTGACGGTGCCCCAGCGCTACGCCAAGGCCATTTCCGCCGGCACCGATGTCATCGGCGGCAACACCGACCCGGAGAACATCATCAAGGCGGTGGAGGACGGTCTGCTGCCCAAGGCCGACCTCGACCGCGCCAGCTACAACCGTCTGCTGAGCCTGTTCCGCACCAAGCGTGTGGACAACCCCTATCTGGACCCCGACCAGGCCGACCAGGCCCGGCAGGACAACTTTGATGGTGCCAAGAAGAAGGCCTACGAAGCCAACCAGAAGGCCGTCGTTCTGGTCAAGAACCACGGCGGTGTTCTGCCGCTGGCCAAAGAGAAGAAGGTCTGCATCGTCACCTTCAAGGGCGTGGACTCCGGCTTTGCCCAAATGGCACAGGCCATGGGTGCCGGTCTGGGCTCTGCCGATGCCGACGAGGCGCTGCGCAAGACACTGGCGGAGGCCTTCGAGAAGAAGGGCTACACCGTCGTCGCCACCCCGGAGGAGGCCGATGTGCTGTACCTCCACGTGTGGCCCATCAGCAACGGCGTGGTGTTCTACCAGTTCGCCATGCCCGTCATCGAGATGGGTGAGATCGTCACCGACGAGCGCGAGACCAACAAGAGCCAGAAGAAGACCGGCAAACAGGTCACGGTGACCACCCTGAAGGACGTCGAGAAGATCCGGGAGCTGGCTGATGCCATCCATGCGCGCGGCGGCAAGGTCGTGGGCACCTGCGTGGTGAACAACCCCTGGCTGCTGGACAAGCTGGAACCCTACTGCGACGCGCTGACCATCCAGTACACCGTCAGCACGGTGGCGCTGAACAACGCCCTGAACGCACAGGTGGACGTCATCAGCGGCGACTTTGCCCCCACCGGCAAGCTGAGCCTGACCATGGTGTCCGACCCCGCCGTCATCGCCATCACCGAGCAGGAGATCGACGGCGTAGTGCGTGAGATCTGCGCTTCGCCCAACGATGTGCCCGGCTATGATAAGGACCCGTACATCGACCCGGCCATCCTCGCCGGGGTGCGCGGCGGCAGCTACGCTTACTGCGACGCCGACGGCAACTATTACCGCAGCGGGTTCGGTCTGAACTACTGACCCTCTCCGTCCTTGCTTCGCAATGCCACCTCTCCCAAAGGGTGAGGCAATGGCATGTCGGGTAGCTCCTGCTGGACGCTCAAAGTTTTTTCGCTCACAAGTAGAATGGAGTTCCGTGCCGCTTGTCAAAGCCCGCCGGGGGTGCTACAATGGAACCAACGACCACGCTGAAAGGGGATAGAACTATGGAATTTCGGGACAAGCCCATGCAGAACCTCGTTCGCATCAAGGAGAAGGAGATCTGCAAGAATGTGCAGGCGCTTTTGCTGGACGGCGAGACCATCGTGGGCGCGTACAAGACCGTGCGCGACCAGGCGGTCTTTACCTCGCACCGCATCTTTCTGGTGGATATGCAGGGGGTCACCGGCACCCGGCAGGAGATCTTCGTCCTGCCGTACCGCAAGGTGCTGCACTTCGGCGTCCAGACCGCAGGCTTCGGCGACCCGCTCCAGACCTCTGAGCTGACGGTCTGCTTCGCGGATGAGCATGAGGCAAAGTTCGGGTTCATCGGGCAGGACGAGCTGCTGAATGTGGCCCGCGCCATCAGCCGCTGCATCCTGTAACACCGCACAAAAACGCAGAGCGCCCGCTCCGGCTTCTGACCCCGGAGCGGGCGCTCTGCGTTTGCTGTAATATGCGAATAACGGAGAATGGCGAACGATCAGCCGGCCACACGGTCCATCCGGCCTGCCTCCAGCATGTAGCGCAGGAAGCCGGTCACGTCGGCGGGGTCGGTTACGGTGATGTCAAAGCCCTTTCTGGGGGCGTCCATCATCCGGAGGATGGAGGATGCGGTGGCATCCTCTTTCAGGTCACAGGTCTTGCCGTTGTCCAGATGCAGCAGCACACTGCCGTGGCTGGCGGAAACCTGACGCATAAAACGGTCTTTATCAAAATATTCGATACGAAGCATAAAAATACCTCCTGTCAGAAAATTGTTTATTTGCACGCCGTCTTCCGTGTGAGCTGCTCGTGCATGACGATCATCAGGATCAGCAGCGCCAGCAGATACACGGGGAAGAGGGCAGGGGCAACGTTGTTTGCCAGCAGGCCGAACAGCGGCGGCATGACCAGATTGCCGACATAGGCGCTTGCCATCTGGATGCCGATCACAGCCTGTGACCGGTCCGCGCCGAAGTGGTCCGGCGTGGAGTGGATGATGCTGGGGTAGATGGGCGCACAGCCCAGCCCCACGAGGACGAGGCCGGCCAGCGAGAGCGCCTGCGGCCTCGGCAGAAGCAGGGCGGCCACACCCACGGCCAGAACGGTCTGCCCCAGACGGATCATCTGGGTGTCGTTGAACCGGAGGGTGACGAAGCCGCAGAAGCCGCGCCCCACCGTGATGCCCAGATAGAACAGGCCCGCAAAGGCAGCGGCCGTGTCGGCCGGGACGCCCTTGCTCAGCGTGAGGTAGCTGCTGGCCCAGAGGCCCGCCGTCGTTTCGAGGCCGCAGTAGCAGAAGAAGCAGAGCATCACTTCCCGCGCACCGGGGATGGCCAGGATCTGGGGCAGCGTCAGCGGCCTGGCCGGGGTGCCGTCCGCGCTTACGGCGGCCGGGCTGCCTTTCCAGAGCGGCAGGCTCAGCACCAGAACGGCTGTGATGCCGACCTGGATGAGGGCTACGATGCGGTAGCCACCGTTCCAGCCCTGCCCGCCGGTCAGGGCCAGGCTCATCAGCACCGGGCTGATGATGGTGCCCACGCCCCACATGCAGTGCAGCCAGCTCATGTGGCGGCTCTCGTAGTGGAGGGCAACGTAGTTGTTCAGGGCGGCGTCCACGCTTCCGGCACCCAGCCCGTAGGGGATGGCCCAGAGGCAGAGCATCCAGAACGCGCTCGACACTGAGAATCCGAACAGCGCCGCCGCCGTCATCGCCACACTGAGGGCCGTGACCTTGCCGGTGCCCAGCGCACGGGTCAGCCGGTCGCTGCACAGGCTGGAAACGATGGTCCCACAGGAGATGATCATCGAGACGATGCCTGCGTAGGACACCGGCACCCCGAAAGCGGGGTAGAGGTTCGGCCAGGCGGAGCCGAGAAGCGAATCCGGCAGGCCGAGGCTGATGAACGCCAGATAGATGACCGGCAGAAGAAGCTGTGCCATGGGTTGTGTTCCTCCCGTTTCGGTGTTATACTGGACTTGCGGCCTCTGATGAAATAATACCACGAAATCAGCGGCTGTGGTAGGAGAAAATCTGAAATTTTGTACAACAAAACCGGCATTGATAAAAAATGTTCAAAGATTTGCGGAAAGGAACTGGTCAATATGGCATATCGAACGAGCTGTGCAACAATCGTCCATGAGGGCGGCGTCCACTGCGAACCGGACATCGTGGCTGACGCCGAAGGGCGCGAGCTGGTGCAGCACGGCAGTGCGCTGTTTCCCATCGCCTGCTACGCCGAAGACCTGGCCAGCTACTCGGTGGCGTGGCACTGGCATGAGGAATTTGAATACATCCTCACCATACAGGGCCCCCTCCATGTGGATGTGAACAAGACCCGCCTGACACTGCAGACCGGGCAGGGCGTCTTCCTCAATTCGGGGGCGCTGCACTCGGTGGAACAGGCGGAGGGCACGGCCCTGCTCCACTCCGGCGTCTTCCAGCCCCGTCTGGTGGGCGGCATGGACACCATCTTCTGGCAAAAGCTCATCCGGCCCCTGCTGCAGCCCGGTGCCCCGGCGTTTTTTCTGCTGGACGAGGCGGTGCCCTGGCAGAAACAGGTACTCGTCTTTCTGCGGGACGCCTGGAAAGAGGTGGCGGACGAGCCGTTCGACTACGAGAACCGGGTGCGGTATCATCTCTCGGCGGCGCTGCGGCTGCTGAGCACCCAGTGCGTGGGCGGCAAGACCAAGGTCTCGGAGCAGGAGCAGATCGCCTCGGAGCGGATGAAGCGGATGCTCCGCTACGTGGAGGAGCACTACGCCGAGGAGCTGACGGTGGAGAAGATCGCGGCCTGCGTGGCCCTGAGCGAGAGCGCCTGCCTGCGCAGCTTCCGGCAGCTGCTGGGCATCACGCCCATCCAGTACGTCAAGCAGTTCCGGGTGGAAAAGGCCGCCGAGCTGCTGCGCTCCACCCGGCTGAAGACCGGCGAGATCGGTCTGGAATGCGGCTTCTCGGACGGCAGCTACTTTATTAAAACGTTCCGGGAGATCAAGCACTGCACCCCCCGCGAATACCGCACAAAATTCTGTTGAGATCTGGAAAAGGAAAAAAACGGAAGACAAAGTGTGCATAACCAAACAGCCGGGAGGCGTTCCGAAACGGAAGCCTCCCGGCTGTTATGGTTCAGAGGGTCTTATTGCAAAAGGCTGCTGGAATCGGTGCCGCCGGCCGTCAGGCGGGCCTGGATCCCGTTGTGCGTCCAGAGGATGTCGGCTTCATCGACCCCAAGATTCAGAAGTGCGTCGATGGAGACCGAAGTCGGACGGTACAGCAGTGTGCAGAAACGGATGGTTTCTACCCCCTGCGCTTTGAGCGTCCGGAGGGTCTCCATGGTGAGATGTGCGGTGGCCACAATGCTGTTGACGCGAATGGTAAGGACCTTGCCTTGGGCATTCAGTGTGCAGGTGTGCGTGATCTGCTTTCCCAGTGCATTGGTGACGGAAAGCCCCTCTACGGTAACGAGATACTCTGCATCCGAGGCGGTCAGCTCTTCGGCAGGAGCGGAAGTCGAGACCGCACCCGACGGCTCAGAAGGCTGCTCCGGGTTTGGTTTCTCCGGCTCCGGCTTTTCCGGTTCCGTAGGCTTGTCATCCTTTAGGGTAAGATCCACACCGGCCGAATCCCACCGTTTGATGACAGCACCTACTGGCAAACCGGCAAACTTCTGTTCTTTGAGCGGTGTATCGCCAATGGCAATGCTTCCGCCTGCGGTGGCATCAATGGTTACTTTGCCTTCAATGGTAATATCGGACTTTACCTCAGTAGCACCGTCAGCAACGCTGCCGCTGCCGATGGCCGCAGCACCGGCGAGGGGATAATTCTCGTCATTCAGAACGCCGCCGCCTGTAGCAGTAATGTTAGGAGAACCAGCTTCGGTGCTCTTGATGGAAACTTTGTTTCTGGTATCCTCGGTGTCGGGTTCTGTTTCTGCGCCGCCACCGATACCGGCAGCACCAGCGCCGCCCTGTGCGTTTTCGATGGTGACATTGCCCTCGATGGTCACGTCACCAGTTCCAAGAGCACCGCCGCCAATACCGGCACCTTCTTCGCCGCCGGCGGCGTTGCCGATTTGAGCGTTGCCTCTAATGATTACATTGCCGATGCCAATAGCGCCGCCGCCAATGCCGGAACCACCAGAACCACTTTTTGCATTTTCGATTTTGGCGTTGCCTTCAATGGTCACGTTGCCTACAGTTGGATCGATTACCATGCCATCGCCATCGGGATACAAATCGCCTTGGCCGCTGCCGATGCCAGCGCCGTTTGCGCTACTTTCTGCATTTTCAATGACTGCATCACCTCTGATGAGGATCTCGCTGTCACCATAGGTGCCACTGCCGATGCCGGCTCCAGCTTCACCGCCCTGTGCGTTTTTGATGACGGCATCACCTTCAACGGTCACTGTGCCCAGACCCTGATAGCCGCTGCCGATGCCAGCAGCCATATAGCCACCAGAGGCTTCGGTGATGGTGCCGCCGCTGATGGTGACAGTGCCATTTCCTCCAATAAGAGTGTCCTTCGGTATCGCGCCAAGACCGCCACCAATACCGGCACCATAATTGCCCGTAGCCTTTGCGGTGATATCGCCGTCGGTAACTGTGACAGTACCATTGCCGTAGGCACCGCCGCCAATACCGGCACCCAGACTGCCGCCCGTAGCGGTGATCGTACCGCCGGAAATTGTCACATCGCCGTCACCGCCGACGGCGTCCGTGTCACCGGCACCGCCGCCAATACCGGCACCCTGACTACCACCGTTGGCAGTGATCTCACCGCCCGTAATGGTCACTTGGCCGTCTTGTTTGTCACTGCCGCCGATGCCAGCACCGTGGTAACCACCCGTGGCAGTCAAACTGCCAGTAGTATCGGACGCACTTCCCTTTGCGGAGCCATCATCATTCTTTTCGTCCTGAATCGTCAGCGTGCCGCTGTCGTCGGTCTTGTTATGCTCCAGACCGGCGTGGCCATATCCGCTTGTCAGCGTGTTGTTGCCGTTCAGCTCGATGTTCGTATTGCCGCTGCCGGTCACTTCCACGGCGGTTTTGTATTGATCGGGGTCGTAGCCGTGTTCGTATTTTTCATCAACATTGATGTTCACATCTTTCAAGGTGACATTGGCCGTCTGGTCTTTGTCTGCGTCGATGGTGACCGTGTTCCCCGTGCTTGTGCCGGTGATGGTGATTTCGTTGTCCTCACGATCTTGGATGTATCCGCTGCTGTCGCTGACGTATTCCTTTTGTTCCCCATTCATAAACCACTGGCTGATGAGATTGCCGTTTTCCGTAGCGTGGATATCAATGGAGCCGCTGGCAATATCATACGTAGCGGCAAAAGCAGGAAGGGCCATGCCGGTCATCATGGCACAGGCGAGAGCGAGGGCTGCGATCCGTTGTGCGGCAACGCGGGGAGGGGGAGCTGCCTTTTTCTTGCCGAAAGGCACCGGAACATGCCCCAGGACGCGCATGGCGAGTCTGCGATAAGAGACCATTGAGAATACCTCCTATTACATATATTCTATAATATATTGGAACCGGACAGGGCGGTGCGCCACCGTCCCTTCCAACTCGTACCACAACATGGATTGAGGAACCAGAAAACAGAGGTTGCTTGCTAAGCTAAATATAGCACGTGGGGGGGGGGGTAAATGCAAGACTTTTCTGCGTGAATGGGTGCATTTCCTGCGTGAAACATGGAAAAATTCCAGAAATTCCCTTTTTTGCGGTGGCTCACGCAAGCAACGTTGAGCCGGATGCTTTTTTTGGCAGGGAGGGCGAGGCGGCAGAAAACGGGCCAGAACAAAACAGCAGCAGCCGGGAGGCATGAAAAAGATCTGCAAAAACGGAAAAAACCGGCCGCAGAATCTTGACGAATGAAGACAAACATGATAGAATAAAAAAGTAGTCAGGGAGACGCGCGAACGGCGGCTGGACTGCGATGCAAGATCTACGGAATTGAATATTCTCGGCAAAGCAGTCGAAAGGCTGTGACGCAAAGCTATAGGGCCTGTAAAATGGCAGCCAGTTGCTTCTCAAATCGGGCACGATGTGTACCCGCCTTTTGAGCGACCTTCATCTGAACAGCAGGTGTCGATTTGCCGAGTTTGCCTTGGCAAATCGACACCTTTTTCATTATGACATCTCCGTGCTTCAAATAAATCCGGGGAAGGCCCGACACGAGCAATGCTTGTGTCGGGCTTTTTCTTTACCCGGATTTATGATATACTGTTTTGCAAGGAACACAACAAACAGGAGGAGTCAGCGTGGAGGATTACCGCACCATCCGGGGCACAGCCATCGGCGAATATGAGGAGAAGAAGAGCCGCTTCATTGCGCAGCTCGCGTTTGCAGACAGTGAGGAAAAGGCCGTGGCCTTTCTGGAGCAGGTGCGCGCCGCCAACCGCACCGCGCGGCACAACGTTTACGCCTACCGCCTGCGGGAGGGCAACCGGGAGCGCTACTCCGACGACGGCGAGCCTGCCAAGACCGCCGGGACCCCGGCGCTGGAAGTGCTGCAGCACAGCGGCCTGACCGACCTCATCGTGGTCGTGACCCGGTACTTTGGCGGGGTGCTGCTGGGCACGGGCGGCCTCGTCCGCGCCTACACCACCGCGACCGCCCGCGCACTGGAAAACGCCGAGGTCGTCACGGTGCGCAGCGTGGTGGAGCTGGAAGTGACGGTGGACTATGCACTCTACGAGCGGGCTGCGCTGCTCATCCACGCCGCCGGGGCCAAACTCGCCGACCCGCAGTTCACCGACCGCGTGACCCTGCACTGGCAGATGCCGGAGGGCACCGAGCCGCCGCTGCTGGAACAGCTGCGGGAGCTGACGCGGGGCGGGGCCGAGGTGAGCGTCTCGCAGCCGTTCTATGCGCCGTTCTGATGCCCCTCTCCGTCTCGCATTCGCTCGTCCGCTCCCCCGAAGTGGGAGCCATTGGCAGTCGGCTGCATGGCTGCATGGCCGCTGCGCTCTGGGAGCAGCACCGAGAGATTTTTATAGGATAATTTTGGACAGGACAGGAAGATTCCCCCTTCGACAGAGCAATTCTGCTACAATAGCTGCGGGCGCAGCTGCGCTGGGAAGGGGGCAGGAACCAGCATGAAAGTGAGGGATACCGGATGGATGTACGCCAGCGTACCGAAGAGATCGAGCGGCTGACCTTTGCCCCCTGGGCGACCTTCAGCGATGCAAGCCGGGGCCGGGCCCGGCCGGAGCCGCAGGACCCCATCCGCCCGGTGTTCCAGCGCGACCGGGACCGCGTGATCCACTGCAAGGCGTTCCGCCGCCTCAAGCAGAAAACGCAGGTCTTCCTCTCGCCGGAGGGCGACCTCTACCGCACCCGGCTGACCCACACGCTGGAGGTGGCGCAGATCGCCCGCACCATCGCCCGCGCCCTGCGCCTGAACGAAGACCTGACCGAGGCCATCAGTCTGGCGCATGACTTGGGCCACACGCCCTTTGGCCACGCAGGGGAGAGCGCACTGGACAAGCTCTGTCCGGATGGCTTCAAGCATTACCGCCAGAGCCTGCGGGTGGTGGACAAGCTGGAACAGAACGGCCGGGGCCTCAACCTGACCTGGGAAGTGCGGAACGGCATCATCACCCACACCAAAGGCACCTGGGCGGCGACCCCGGAGGGCCGTATCGTCCGGATGGCGGACCAGATCGCGTTCGTCAACCACGACATCGAGGATGCCGTCCGTGCCGGGGTGCTGGACCCGGCGATCCTGCCCAGAGAATGCACCGCCGTGCTGGGCGAAACGAAATCCCAGCGCATCACGACCATGATTCAGAGCATCCTCGCCCACAGCGACGGCAATGTGACCATGGGCGCGGAGGAAGAGGAAGCCTTCCTTGCGCTGAAGGATTTCATGTATGCCAATGTCTACAATGACCGCACCGCCAAGCGCGAAGAGCAGAAAGTGGAAAAGGTCCTCACGGAACTGTACGAATACTACCTGACCCACATCGACCAGATGTCCAACTTCTATTTGCAGCTGGCCTATCAGGAGGGCCGTGACCGCGCCGTGACCGATTACATCAGCGGCATGAGCGACGAGTTCGCCATCCGGACCTTTGAGGATGTGTTCGTGCCCCGCAAGTGGCACGTGTTATAAAAGGAAGCAGGAAAAAAGAGCCATGATCCCACACGAGTACATTGAAGAGCTGAACCGCCGCACCGACATCGTCGATCTGGTGGGCAGCTATGTGCAGCTGAAACGGAAGGGCCGCCTCTATGGCGGCCTGTGTCCGTTCCACAGCGAGAAGACCCCCTCGTTCTACGTCTACCCGGACACCCAGAGCTTTTACTGCTTTGGCTGCGGGGCGGGCGGCGATGCCATCAGCTTCGCCAAAAAGATCAACAGCATCGACTACGGCGAGGCCGTCAAGATGCTGGCAGCCCGCGCCGGGATGCCGGAGCCGCAGGAGGACGACAAGACCGGGCGGATGCGCAGCCGCATCCTCTCGATGAACCGCGAAGCGGCCCGCTTCTTCCACGCCTGCCTGAATTCGACGGTCGAGGAGGCCCGGCAGGCCCGCGCCTACTGGCGCCGCCGCGGGCTGGACGACAAGACCATCGTGCGGTTCGGCCTCGGTTATGCCCCCAACGATGGGCAGGCTCTCTATCAGTTCCTGCGGGATAAGGGCTACAACCAGCAGGAGCTGGACGCCAGCGGCCTGTTCAAGCGCAGCGCTTCCGGGCGCATCTACTGTTTGTTCTGGAAGCGGGTCATGACCCCCATCTTCGACCTGCGCGGCAACATCATCGCGTTTGGCGGGCGTGTGCTGGATGACTCCAAGCCCAAATATGTCAACAGCCCCGAAACGCTGGTCTACCACAAATCCGAGACGGTGTTCGCGCTGCAGATCGCCAAAAAGAGCGCCTCCCGCCGGTTCGTCCTCTGCGAGGGCTATATGGATGTCATCAGTATGCAGCAGGCGGGCATCGACACCGCCGTCTGCGCCTGCGGCACGGCCCTGACGCCGGAGCAGGTGCGGCTCATCAGCGAGTACGCCGATGAGGTCATCCTGAGTTACGACTCCGACGAGGCGGGCCAGAAAGCCACCCTCCGCTCGCTGGAACTGTTCCGGAACAGCACGGTGCGGGTGGGGGTGCTTCAGATCCCCGGCGCAAAGGACCCGGACGAGTACATCAAGCGCTATGGTGCCGACCGCTTTCGCGCCCTGCTGGACGGCGTAGGCAACGCGCTGGATTTCCGGCTCAAGCGCCTGCGGGATCAATACGACCTGACCCAGGACGCCCAGCGGCTCGAATACATCCGCGATGCCGTGGACCTGCTGGCTGAGCGCTCCAACCCCACCGAACAGGAGGTCTACGCCGGGCGGCTGGCCGAGGAGACGAACATCTCCAAGACCGCCATCCTGACCCAGCTGGGCACCGCTGTCAAAAAAGCGGGCAGCAAGCGACGACGGGAGGAGAACCGCTCCCGCCTGCACTCCGGTGAGATGGATCAGATCAATGTTCCTTACAGCGCAGGCGGCTCGCAGGCGCTGGGTGTGGCCTCGGCCGAGCAGCGGCTGCTGGCGGCACTGCTGCGGGAGCCCAGCTACATCCCCAGGGTGCGGGCCGCACTGCCGGCGGAAAAGTTCCTCCTGCCCCAGCAGAAGGAGCTGTATCAGGCCATGCTGGATTGCCAGGCGCAGGGCATCGAGGTCAGCCTTTCCACCCTGCGCGGCTTTGTGCAGAGCGAAGAGGCCCTGAATGAACTGAGCCGCCTTGCGGCACAATACAGCGATGTCAACTGTACCACCGAGGATATCAACTTTTATCTGGAACGCATCGCCCGCGGCACCCCGATCGCGAAGAAGGCGGCCCAGATGTCCAATGAAGACTTAGAGCAGTATCTCCAGTCGATGCGAGAAAAGAAACAGGGAACTCTCCCTGCAGAAGACTGAGCGCTCCCTTTCCTCCCGGCTGGAGCTGGAAGGAGAAGGAATCATGCGGAAATTGTCGCAGACGGAAGAA
>OGKR01000945.1_pt1 | contig 25436 bp, 26 predicted proteins | sample 1572431 | NCBI WGS metagenome assembly OGKR01 (sample SAMEA2582079, study PRJEB24529) | metagenome | biome: Human gut stool | place: China | collected 2011 | reverse complement strand
TGGAGGGCATCGTAGATTCCACCAACGTGGGTGCCATCTTCCGCAGTGCTGCCGCGCTGAACATGGACGCCGTGCTCGTCACCCCCTCCTGCTGCGACCCGCTGTGCCGCCGCGCGGTGCGGGTAAGCATGGGCACCGTGTTTCAGGTGCCGTGGGCGCAGATCGGCACCTGCCCTGCCGACTGGCCGGATAACGGCAGTGCCCAGCTCCACGCGCTGGGATTCAAGACCGCTGCCATGGCGCTGAGTGACCGCTCGGTCAGCATCGACGACCCCGCCCTTGCCGCCGAGCCAAAGCTTGCCATCGTGCTGGGCACCGAGGGCGATGGGCTGGCCAATAGTACCATCGCCGCCTGCGATTACACCGTAAAGATTCCCATGTCCCATGGGGTAGATTCCCTCAACGTAGCCGCCGCCAGCGCCGTAGCTTTCTGGCAGCTTGGCCGCTTGTAAGTCCTCGCTTGTGCTCTCCGAAATTGCTTGACAAACGCCCCAAAACGCGGTACACTATCAGCGTCATCATCATGGGCCTATAGCTCAGCTGGGAGTGCAAGCGTTGTATTCCCGATCTGGTGTTATAGCTCATTTGCCCCCATTCAAAATTGGGTGCTTTTTTGTGGGCTCGTAGCTCAGTTGGGAGCCCATGCGGTCCTTAAACAATCTGGAGTTATATACCACGCGCCCCCAAGCGGTTTTTGGGGGCTTAAATATGGGCTCGTAGCTCAGTTGGGAGAGCGTTCGGTTCGCATCCGAAAGGTCGAGGGTTCGACTCCCTTCGAGTCCATAAAACGCCGTATCGTGTTAAACGATACGGCGTTTCTTTTTGCCGTTCTTTGCAAAATCGTGCATCATTCGTCTTGACAGCGCAAAGTGACGTGTGCCGAACTTTTCGGCATAATGTTCATAGCTTCACCAGAAGTTTTGTCAAAAACGACGATTCCCCCATTCGGAGTACCCAGCCCCCTAACGGGTGCTTGTTTAAGGTTCGTTTTCCGCCCACTCGGAGTACGCACCGAGAGTGAATGACTCTTAAATTCTTCAAACTCCTCCAGTGGAACATTGAGGATGATCTCAATATCATAATCCCGTCCAACACGGACTTCCTTGATGAACTGGTTGAGGATTGCCTGCCGCTGCTGAAAGGATGCGTTCTGATAGGTGCTTGCCCAAGTGAACAGATTGCTGCAATCATTTTCAGCTTTCTTGTTTTCCTGCTCAATCTCCTCCAGCTTGTTCTGTGCAGCGGTCAGGGCGTCCTGTGCTGCTTGGATCGCAGCTTGATTTTCATCCAGAAGCTGCTGGATCATATCACGGTCAATGCTGCTCTTTCCCCGGATGACGCGAATCATTTCATCCTTCAATGCATTCCGTTCGTCATCCTTGAGGTCGAGTTCACTCTTTGCGCGTGATACTTCTTTCTGCGCTACTTCCATGTCCTTGCGAAGCATATCCTGAAGCAGCTTGCTTTTGGAACACTCTAAAATCTCCGAAAACTTGGTGCATACGATACTCTCTACGATTGCGTCCAGTTTTGTTACACCGTAGCCGGACTGTCCATCGCATTGACCCGGATGCCGTACATTATAATGGCAGCTATAACGGAACCGCTTTTCCTTCACCGTGGAGCCATCCGCACGCAGTCTGGTGCGTCCGCTGCTCGTGATGTTCAGGCGATTTCCGCAGTGTGCACAGAACACCTTCCCACAAAGCAGAGCATGAGGACTGTAACTATCAGAGTCTTCGCCCTTCTCTCTGCGACGAGCATCCCGCAGCTCCTGAGCCTTTTCAAATACTTCCGGCTCGATGATCCTCAATTCCGGGCATTCCTTTTCGACGTTGCCGTTGATGAGGTAGCCCAGATAGGTTTTATTTCGCACCATCCGAACCAGAGTCGTGGTCGGGATGTTCTTGCCGTTCCGTCCCATGATGTTGTTCTCTACAAGGTAGTTGCAGATTCGCTTTACACCGTAGCCTTCATAAACGTATTTCTGGAATATCAGACGGACGATCTCTGCTTCTTCCTCGTTGATTTCCAGCTCACAGACTTCCTGATTTTTCTTGTTCACGCGACCCTTTTTTACACGCTTGTACCCGAAAGCAACCGTTCCACCGGTATAGTGACCTTCCTCTGTAAGCTGTTCTATACGGGTGCGAGTACGGATAGAGGTCTTGATGCTCTCGCCGGATGCCTGCCAGTAGCGGATGTAGTTCATCAGCTTATCGACATGGGAATCAAAACGCTGCTGACCTTCATTTACGCTCCAGACCTCGACCCCTTGCTTCGTGAACCATTCCACGATAAAGGGCGTTTCGTCGTCACGCCGACCCAGACGGTCAAACATGAACACCAGCAGAACATCAAACTCTCCGGCAGCAGCAGCCTGCTGAAGCAGCTGGAGCTGATCGCGGTCTTTTGCAGATTTCTTAAAACCGGAAACGCCTTTTTCGGAAAACTCCTTGACGATTTCCCAGCCCTGCCGTTCTGCAAATTCGTGGCAGGCTTCTTTTTGCATGGGTATGTCATCCTTTTCGACCTGTCCAATGGTCGAAACGCGGTATAAGGTATATACACGTTTTTTCATCGTTGTCACTCCTATGTAAAACTAAAACAACGATACTGTGCGCACACTCGTTTGTTTGAATTGGTTGCTGCATCAACTGTACCATTATTTTAGTGCTGGACTATCCTTGTTGCAAGGATGTCGATTCAATTGTAATTCTTGGCTTCTTCGCGGAGGGTATCATGAATCAGTTTCTGAAGAACCTCCATGCTGTCACCATCTTCTGCATAAGTGATTTTCACTTTGCAGCCATTAACGATATACGAATCCTGCGACACAGGAATCACATTCATATTGGTCATATCTAGCCCTTCTTTCAAAAGTAGCGATAGCGCGATATAATTATGTAATAAGAGGCACCCACAGCTTGCAGATGCCCCTTGGCATAGGAAATATGTTTTAGAATTTCATCGGCAGAGCGTCCTTGCGGCCTTTGCCGTTGTAAGCCATGTAGATGGGAAAAACGTATTTCTTCCATCCGGGCAGCTTGGCAGGGTTATCCCTGCCGACACGGTAAATTTCCATAGGATGGACGTTGCCCAGCGCACGAACCAGCCGTTCCTCGCTGAACTCGCCGTGATACAGTTCCACAAAGTGCATCATGCCTCGCAGGACAGATGCACGGAACGAATCAGGCTTGCCTCCCCAAGCTACCACGATCAACCGCAGGGATTCGCAGTAGATCTTTTCGCCCATCTCGTTATACAACTTGAGCGCGGTGCCCACGCAGCTGATGCGGTAATCGCTCAACTGCAAACTGTCATAGTTGAATGCCAGCCCCACCCGGTTGGTAGCAGCGAGAAATTCTTTGGAAGGAGCATCATCGCCCGCAACCTTTGCTCGCAGCTTGATGCCCGCAGACAAAGGGGCAGAATGGCCGTTCTGCTCGGCAAAGAGCAGGGCTTCCTGCTGCATGGTCATACCGTTGTAGACCTTGCAGAGAATCGGCAAGGCTCTGCCGCCGTTACGAAGGATGCGCGCTTCGATGGTGTGCTGGCCATCCACCACATAATACTTGCCGTTGCGGAAGCTGATCTTCGGCTCATTCGCAACGTATTCGTTGAAGTCAGCAGCAATCAGTTCCACCCGCTTGCGCTGCACACCCCGCTGGTAGATTTCACGGGGGTAGATCAGCTTACTGCTGTGAATCACCCTCATTTGGTAAGGCGGGGTGATATTGAAGGAAGCTGCAAAATTTTCAGTGTCATTCTTCAGGCGCATCTGATTTCCTCCTTAATTCGCCAAATGTATTTTTCAGCTTCGGTCAAAATCTCAGTCACTTGCTTCTTACGCTTCGGGCTGGTGAGCAAGCTGGGATTAAAGGTGAAGCTGTATTCAAGCCGCTGGATCATTGCGTGAACAGCGGATTGCAGTTCGGTGTATAACATCATTTCTTCGACTGTTCCTGCATCCTCAAAATCGGATTTGATAGGAGTGTAGGGATAGACAGGCGGCTTACCGTCAACTACTTCTGGCGGTGCGTAAGCCGCCGTAGAACGGACGATCGGTTTGAGCTTTTGGATGCTTCCCATTGGGTTCAGAGCAAGGCTGATTTTCACAGCATCATCGACCCGCCCCATCTCTTCTGGGGTGAGGTGTCCGACAAATCTTTTGACACGGCTTTTGTCGATGGTGAAGATTTGCTCAGCCTGAACGATGGACGGCTCCAGCCCTTCCGGTTCCACCAGACAATGCGTTGGTTGCGTAGCTTTCTTTTCTGTCTTACTTGTCAAAGTCGCAACGATCAATGTCGGTGAGCAGGAGTTTCCCACATCGTTTTGCAGGATGACCGCTGGACGGGTTCCGCTTTGTTCGGAGCCCGTGCGGTTGTCAAGTCGAACGAAGTAGATGTCTCCGCGTTGGAATTTCAAAGTAGATTCCAAATTGCGAAACCTCCGTTTGAATATGTAAGAAACCCGCTGCACCTCCTAGGCAGCGGGCTTCTGTTGAAGTATGGGAGCAATTCTTTTTATACGATACACATCACTTCCTCCGATGATTGAAATGAAGCACCAGCATCAGCGGTGCATTACAACATAATCGTAACCGCGCCGGGTCTGACAGACAGTGCAAGTGTCCATGCTGTTGTCTGCACTCGGCACGATAGCAATTTTGAAAGCCTTGGCTTCTACGAAATGTCGCAGACAGGTTGCACAGAGGGTTCGGATGGACTTGATCATTTCCGGGGTCAGTTCCATCTCCTCATAAATTTCCTGTTCGCGCACCGTAGGATTCAATTCGTCCATTTGAGTAGTCCTCCGTGTTAGTAAAGGTGATTAGCGGATAAATATGTAAAAGAACAGGAGTGACCGGAGACCGAAAACAGCATCCGGTCACTCCTGATAAAATATGTTCAGGTCTCGCATATTCGCCCTCGGCCCCCTGCGAGTGGGGCATGAACATCTGGCAGCGGACTTGTACCGCTTCATTGGCATTTCAGCCACCCCGTCTGCTTTGTGACCGGGCCGCGAATTACGGAAGTATCATTATCGGAGTACCAGATGACGGAACTATTCAGTTTTCAAGGTGCGCGAGGTCGGACGCTTCGTGTAGTGGCTTTCGCCATCTGGTGAATCGTCCTCTCACTTGGTAGGCATCGAGAAAGGGCAAAAAGTAACCAGAAAAAGAAATTCGCTCAAAAGTTTTTCAAAAGTTTAGTGATTTTCTCAATTCGCTTATGAATTGCAATCTTCGAACCACCAAGCTCTCCTGCAATCTCGGATTCCGTGTAGCCGACGTAGACGTAGAGCGTAAGAATTTTGAGGTCAAGTTCCGATAGGCTTTCAAGAGCAGATAGCAGCTGTTCGTCCTCAATTTTTCCGATCCATGCAAAACGGCTGTTGGTTTCGCAGTAGTGGTCCGTAACGGAAATAGCATCCTGATACTTGTTCATCAATGGCGAGTAGGATTCTTCGCTCTGTTCAAAGGACGGAGCTGCAATTTCCTGCGTATGATTCTGGTAAGCGCGAGTAGCATTAAAAACAGACCAATCGTAATCATACATTGTCTGAATTGCTTCGCTGCTCATACCAGCATCTTCATACTGCTTGCGGGTCACAGCCCACTGACTATCAAAATTCTTCTTCTCCAAACCGTAGTTAAAGCCCATGTTAAACCTCCAAATTTTCGATAAAGTGTGAAAAGTCGAAAATTCGGAAGGTTACGGATATTTCGCCGCTTGGGGCATCCACGAAAAATGGACAAACATAAAGCCTGCTCCTTTTTACGGGAGCAGGCTACCTGAAGGCTAAAAAAATAGCCGGACAACCAACTAACAGAGCGGTTCTAAAGCAGAATCACTCTATCAGCTGTTGCCCGGCTATTTGGTGCGCGTTTCATACATTGCCTTGCGGCAATGGCCCGTTGCTCGGTGACGAACAGTCCATATTCAGGGTGCAATGCACCCGATTTTTGAAATTGTGTTTTGCCTATAAAGCAATCAACGCCTACGATAGGCTAAATCAACCGTTGCTACGTTGCCGCACTTGAGGCACTTTATGCGGATAGTGCCTGAACAGCTCTCATCTTTTTGGTAGAGCTTGTGTCCGCAAACGGGGCAAAACCTCCAGCCGATGCTGAATTGTGCCTGCTGTATATTGCTCAGCGGTTTATTTTTGAAAGGACGATTATTTGACTGAATCATGTTTATTCTCCAAATCGGATGATGTCCAATGGATGGCAGTGGATGGGTTTGCCTTTTATGACCTGCATCTGCTGTAGTCTGATCCTGATAGCAGACCACGATACTCCCATCCGCGCAGCCATCTCCAGAATTTTTTCATAGTTCGGGTCAGATGCGGATTTGTATAGGATTCCATTCGGCAGGCACAGCGCTGCTCGTTCTATTTCGGCGTTGACTAGAAATGTTGGCATCAGCAACTCTGCCGCAAGGGTATTTGCCTGCCATTCCTCCCATGAGGGTTGTCCGTTTCGTTTCCGATAGGCAATGTGCCCACGGCACTTGACTGCTTTTCCATAGTCGTTCGGAAACAGGTCAGCCAGAATATGGTGTGCCGCCTCATGCGCTATCGTGAAATTCCGGCATCCAGTGCACCTGTCTGCCGCAAGGGCGGAATCGATTACAACGTCCTTCGGCATGAATATCTCTACAAGCTTTGTACCATCCCCTAAAGTTACGGTAAAACCGCATCTTTGAAAAACGGTCAGCCCGAGGACACTGCCATCACTACATAGCGGCAACATTTTCACATTCAGCCCAAGAACAGCGCTTGCAAGCCGTTCAGGGTCAATGGGTTCCGGGGCATTCTTGCTGATTCCAAAGCGGGTATAGTACTGGTCGATATACTTACCCGCTATGCGCGAAAGGTCTGCGCGGGATAAGTACCTTGCCATTACGAAGCACGGCTTTCCGGCACGGAGCAGTAGGCTTCCACGAACCACTTGCCCTGTTCAAGCCAGAGATTCCGCTTCTGCCCGCAGATCATGCAGGTGAAGCACTGCCCCTTCCCGCCAAGGCGCGATGTGCCACGCCTGACAGCCAAAACACGGTCGATTCCATAGATATGGCTTTTGTCGTAGTTGATGGCAAGAGGGCGGATCTTGCCATCAGGTGTAAAGCGAACGTCCACTTCAACGTATCTCTTTTCACGGTGGAGCTTGTTGTCATCACGCATCGAGGGGCCTCCTTCTCATTTTTTAGGTTGTTTTTGCGATGGTTTAATTTGGATTTTTTACACCAATTTGGTGTTTACTGTTCGATTATACTGCGATTGGTTTTAGTTGTCAACTACAAATTTACGAAAATATTTTCGAATGCCAGTTGATTTTACTTAAACTGCACGCCACAACGCAGTCACAACCGTTAGTATTCTTTCCCTCCCATCTTCTCCTTAGCCTTGTCTGGCACGTCGATCAGGCCAAAGCGGTAGAACAGCCCATAGATATACGACACACCCCGGATATCTCCCAGCGCCTTGGGTCTGTCCACTATCTCTCCGATTTTACTGATATTGTGATACGCCAGCGTCACGGAACTCCAAGCAAGGCTCTTGCTGTCCTCTCTGCGGTCGATCCACAGCTCCTTGGTGAACTCATCTCCCCTGCCCTTTTTCAGCGTATATGTAAAGGGCAAGCCGGACAGAGTCTTGAACTTATATCCACGAAAATCCACCACACACTTCCAGAGGTTCACTTCGCTGGGGTTCTTCTTCAGCGCAACCACAGCTCGGTAGTGACGCTGCCGCTCTGCACCGACACTGATATTCGCCGCTTCAGCTTCCTCCGAGAAGTACACGCCTTTCTCATACGGCAGATAAGAGGTCACAGAGGGACGGGACAGCTGCAAAGCCGACATAGTGGAGGTGACAGCAGCAGAATAACTCTGCGTACTTCTGAAAGAATCGAACGTCCGCTGGACGAGCTTTGCCGTGTCTGACTCGTAGACCCCGGCTGTAATGAGCAGCTTCCGAACCTTGATAGGGTTGAGGGCTAGTGCGTCTGCAATGGCTTGCAGACTCATTTTGTCCGTATAAAGGTCAGTAGCTGCTTTCATCTGCTGTGTTAAGTTCTTGGCTGCACTGTACTCTGGCTTTGATGGCTTCCGCCCACCGCCGGGCTTACGCGCGCGTGTATTACTCACTAGTTTTCACCTCGTTTTTATTTCCGTCACAAAATATATATTGTGCTCAAGAGTATGCCGTGTGAACTTCTGGAATTCAGTCCACACGGCTTCACATTCTCTTAGAAAACAGATCCACTGACCGAATTTTGAATATTTATCAATCCGATCTGAGGCTGTATATTGAGCTCTTTTACAAACGATATTTCACCTTTCTTTTTTAGTTCATTGTTCCCTTTTGTCGTCAAAATATATCCTGATATTCCTGCGTCCGGTTCCACTTTTTTTATATATCCAGCACCCTCAAGCTCTTCAATATATGCGCTATACTTTTCTTTGGATATACCCAATATATGCTCATCAATAAACTGTTCTCTCCGAATCGTTCGTAGGAGCGCCTTATAATAATCTAAACTGCCATCAAAACGTTTGCGTGGAATATACGGTTTTTTATATCCGGCAGTAGCAGCATCTCCCCATCTACACACATACCAGTAATATATCTTTTATAAACATAAGACAAAACAGTATTTTTGCTGCAACTCCACTTTTGAGCCGCTTCATCAATAGTAATCATCTGAAGCCCTCTTTTTTCAGTTTGTACTTTCTCTGCATCCTAGCCACAGCATCTATGCTGTGTTGTCTGCCGCTCACCGCGTAGAGATGTGCAAAGTTTCGAGCGACAAAACCGTGAGAAATCTCCCACGGTTCAAATATAACCCTTTAAAAACCAGTTTTCAAGGGCACAGGTGAACTATACATCAACCTGTATTGCAGTATCAAGGCTACATTCAGACCGCGTAGCCCTTGTTCTTGATGACCTCCACGACCTGAGACACATACTTCTGGCAGGTATCGTGGTCAGGTGCTTCCACCATCACGCGCACCAGAGGCTCAGTGCCGGACTCACGGACGAGAATACGGCCGATATCGCCCAGAGCCTCTGCAACGGCCTTGACTGCCTCCTGCACCGCCGGGTCGTTCTGCGCGGCCTTTTTGTCGGTCACTCGGACGTTTTCCAGCACCTACGGATAGATCTTCAGCGGCTCAGCCAGCTTGCTCATGGGCATCTTCTTGGCCAGCATAACTTCCATCATCTTCAGGCTGGTCAGGATACCATCACCGGTGCTGGCGTACTTGGAGAAGATGATATGACCACTCTGCTCGCCACCAATACGGCAGCCATTCTTCGCCATATACTCGTAGACGTACTTATCGCCCACAGCAGTCTTGACGTAGCCGATGCCCTGCTCATCAAAGGCCTTGTACAGACCGAAATTGGACATGACAGTGGTGACCACAGTGTTAGTCAGCAACTTGCCACGCTCCTTCATGTAGCAACCGTAGATGTACAAGATATGGTCGCCGGTGATTACATTGCCCTTCTCGTCCACACACAGGCAGCGGTCAGCGTCGCCATCGAAGGCAAAACCGACATCCAGACCGTTCTCCACCACAAACTTCTGCAGGCCCTCGATATGAGTAGAGCCAGCGTTGTTGTTGATGTTCAGACCGTTCGGCTTGTTGTTGATGACGTAGGTATCTGCGCCCAGAGCATCAAACACGGATTTGGCAATATTCCAGCTTGCACCGTTGGCACAGTCCAGACCAACCTTGACGCCCTTGAAGGAGTAGATACCGAGGCTGATCAGATAACCCATATAACGGTTGCGGCCTGCCACATAGTCCACCGTGCAGCCGATGTGCTCATGGTGGGCGAAGGGCAGCTCCGGCCAGTCCTTATCGAATACATGGAGCTTGCCGTCGATGTAGTCTTCCACCAGCAGTAAGATTTCCTCCGGCATCTTCTCGCCATAGCAGTCGATCAGCTTGATGCCGTTATCGTAGTAGGGGTTGTGGCTGGCAGAGATCATGATGCCGCAATCAAAGTCATCCACGCGAGCGATGTAAGCCACACTGGGCGTAGTAGTGACATGCAGCAGGTAAGCGTCTGCTCCGGAGGCGGTCAGTCCTGCGACCAGACTGTACTCGAACATATAGGAGCTGCGACGGGTATCCTTGCCAATGACGATGCGGGCAGACTCGTTGTTGCCATTGCGCTCGCGCAGTGCATTGTAGTACCAGCCGAGGAAGCGACCCACCTTGTAGGCATGGTCAGCGGTCAGATCAATACCAGCTTCACCACGGAAGCCATCAGTTCCAAAATACTTTCCCATTATAATTTTTCCTATTCCCCAAAAGTGAACGTTTAGATATGGATATGCTTTAGCCGGAGTACAATCCGTTGCCTGCTGCTCACCACGGAGAGGTAGCACATTTGAGCAGCACAGCCATGCTAATGCATGGCTGTAATTTTAGAGTTTTTCTTCCAGTATATCTGCAATCCGCTCACAGGCGTGTCCATCGCCATACGGATTGCTTGCCTTACTCATTGCCTCGTACTCATCTTTATCAGACAGCAGACGGCTGAACTCTTTATAAATCGTTTCTTCTTCCGTGCCAACCAACTTCAGCGTACCTGCTGCAATACCTTCCGGACGCTCCGTGGTATCACGCATAACCAGAACCGGTTTACCCAAAGAAGGAGCCTCCTCCTGAATTCCACCCGAATCCGTCAGAATCAGATAGCTACGGCTCAGGAAGTTGTGGAAATCCAGAACATCCAGCGGTTCAATAATGTGAATGCGATCGTCATTTCCCAGATACTCATTTGCGGTTTCGCGCACAGCAGGATTCATGTGAATGGGATAGATTGCCTTAACATCAGGATGCTCATCCATCACACGGCGGATTGCCTTAAACATGTGACACATCGGCTCACCGAGATTCTCACGGCGATGTGCAGTAATCATGATCAAACGGCTGTCCTTTGCCCATTCCAGTTCAGGGTGCGTATAGTTTTCCCGCACAGTGGTCTTCAAAGCATCAATAGCCGTGTTTCCGGTAACATAGATGCTGGCAGGATCTTTGCCCTCTTTCAGCAGATTCTGCTTAGAAAGCTCTGTAGGAGCAAAGTTGAATTTACTAATAATGGATACCGCCTGACGGTTGAATTCCTCCGGATACGGGCTGTAGATATTGTAGGTGCGCAGACCAGCTTCTACATGGCCAACCGGAATCTGCATATAGAAGCAAGCTAATGCAGTCACGAAGGTCGTGGAGGTATCGCCGTGCACCAATACTACATCAGGTTTTTCCTTTTCCAGAACAGCCTTGATGCTATTCAGAATATTAGTAGTCACATCAAACAGCGTCTGTTTATCCTTCATGATGGACAAATCATAATCCGGGGTAACGTCAAATACCTCAAGAACCATATCCAACATCTGACGATGCTGTCCGGTCACGCAAACAACAGTTTCCAGTTCTTTACGTTTCTTAAGTTCATTGACAAGCGGACACATTTTAATTGCTTCCGGTCTTGTACCAAAGACCAACATTACTTTTTTCATATCTTCTCCTCTTCCTTGGTTTTTAATTTTTTTAATTTAAGTATTAGCATCAGCGTCAAACCTGCTTCACCGATAGCAGCCGCACTGGAAACGCCATAGACGCCAAAAGCGAAACCTAATGTAACATTCAGAAGCACAGTGACAACTGCACTTAAAGAGAATGCCTGGCTATACTCTTTTTGATGTCCACTTGCTACAAGAAATTGAATTCCCAGAAAATTGTTTGTAATTGACAATATCATCCAAATGACCAAAGGGATAATTATATTAGAATACTCTGTGTAGGCTACACCAAAGGCAATAGAAATCAAAAAGTCACGCAGCAAAATAATCAGAAATCCACCTATTGCAAAAAGACCTACGATACATATTGCTGCCTGCTTAACCGTTTGACATCCCTTTTGGAAAGATTCCGAGAATTTCACACTGATATGTGGATAAAGTGCTTGGCTAACCGGACTGAAAAACAAAATCATAATATAGGGAATCTTATATATTGCAGAATAAATACCCACAATGCTTGAAACAGCAACCGTCCCAAGAACAGTGACTCCTACGCTGCTAAAAATTTTAGACATTGCCTGAGAAATAAACAAATACCAACCATCTTTTATTTCATCAATAGCTTCCTTAAATTTGCAAAGCCTTACCTTCAATCCATACTTTTTTCTTGACAATGCCAAACCTAAAACAGCCGAAAAAATAAATGTCACCGAATAGCAAAAGCAATACAAATATAAATGAGCTTCCGTTTTAACAACCAAGAAAACCAGAATCACTGAAATCAAGCGAGACACTGCATTGATTATGGTAATCAGTTTCATATCCTGTTTTCCTTGAAAAAGCCAGGTCAACTGGAATGCAACGCCAATAATTACAAGAAATAGAATGTTCATACTTACAAACTGTTGCACACCAACATGTGTTACATAAGCAAGAACATTCATTCCCAAATAGGAAACTGCCAGCAATAAAAGTCTTGCGCTTATTATTCTACTATATAAGTTTTGTAAATTATCATCTCCTTCGATAGATACCTTTCTTGCTCCCGTAAAACCAAAACCATATTCTACAATAACCTGAAAATAAGTCACCCAGTTCAGAGATAATGAAAAAACACCATAGTTGGATGTGCCCAAAACTCTTGTAATGTACGGAAGTGTCAGCAATGGTACAACTGTATTGAAAATCTGTAAGATGAACAGCCACATTCCATTTTGGAAAAGCTTGGTGCCCAACATTTTTTTAATTTTATCCATTTATCTTCTTCCCAATACTTTCTTCACACACATTTTCGCCGCATGAATAATTGGCCGTTTCAGTTTTTCCTTTCTAAACACAGAATCACACGCTTTGTCGAATCCTTTCTCCGGATACAATTCCACAAAGCGATTACGGTATGCGGATGGAGTGGATGGATTAGCAAGCTGATTTTCAAACTTCAGTGCTTCTTCAATGGGTCTTGAATCAATAGAAAGGTATTTTTCATTCCCTAGCTGTGCAAGAAACTTCTGTCCCTTCTCTGAATTACAAAGCACACAAGAAATGCCTTGATATTTCATTTCTGCAAGATTTCCGTCAACAGAAGCCGCTCTACCGAGTCCGGTAAAGTCTCCAATGGTTAAATCGCCACATCTGTTAGGTCCCGCATACATACAACTATAACAATTAGGTCTGTAAATTGTTGCGTTGTGATATCCAATCTGGAAATTATCATTACTTTCTACGTATTTATGATAGTTCTTCCTATTATAATCAACACTAAATACGAATTTGGATGTCATGAAACGTTCATCTCTGAATGATAGTCTGTCAATTTCAGCTCCACCATTGCATATGGTTTTAACATGCTCCTTAATGTAACTATCAGAAGGCACACCATGACAAATGATATCGACTGTAAACAGGTTCTCCGTGTTGACTTTTTTTATTTCTGCATATTTTTTTACTGCCGCCACCTGGCAAGGCAACCCAATAAAAACAAGCGATTTCCCATTTTTTAAGATGTCAATAACATCTTCACTAATGCTTCCCATAAAAGAAAATGTATACTTAGAATTCACAAATTGATGAATATCTTCTTCTGAAAATCCCAGTTTATACTTGGCCGTCAATTCTTTGTTATCAAAATACACACCCGCAAATGGGATATCATTTTTCAAGCACCATCTATATACTGCTTGCGCAACACCGCCAGAAGCGCTAGATTTCCGAATTGCCTTGTTTGTAGCATAACAGGAGTAACACTGCTTTGGTGTAATCTTTTCTACTTGATTAATTGCGGGACACGCTTTTTGGCATAAGCCACACTCTACACATTTACTGCTGTCGATCACCGGATAAATATTGTTCAACGCATCTCGTGTAAACGTAACAGCTTTTTTCTTGCATGCCAATCTACAATTTCCGCAACCAGTACAGACATCTTTACTTGCTAGTTCCATTCTCTTTCTCCTCACCGCAACTTGCTTTCTCTAATATCACTTCTTGTTTTATTCGAACAATTTTAGCCTTTTTTTATTGATTATCGGTAACTCGTTTTTTATCTTCGAAACATAATAAATCACACAGCAAATCAAAAGAATAAAAGCCTGATCCCTTCCTTCGACCTGAGCATGCAACATCAGCGTAGTCAGAAAACCGCTTAGAACATTAGTGATAAGTATAGGGCACTCCCTCGACATTCTACTTGTTCTTATAAGAATAAAAATAAAAAAAGCAAGTAGAGCTATACCTCCGGCCAACAAGAGTGTCAAATAAGTGTTATGTGGGTTTCCAGTATTAAACAATCCAGTAGTTGTTCTTTCTTTGACCATAAAATTAAAGCTGTCATCATCCAGATATCCATAACCAAACCAAGGTCGCTCTAATATCCACTTAAACGAAATTGACCAAAGCGTCGTTCTATAAGTTAATGTGGCGTTTCTACCCAATGCTTCAAAAATATTTACATAAAAATTGGATATTGACTGCATAATTACTACAGTAAAAAAGATAAATGCATTAAATATTATTGAAAATGTCGGAGTAAGAAACTTAATATCTTTTACTTCTAATATAAGCAAAAATGCAACAATAATTACAGCCATAAGCTTTGCAGTTGCAATATCACGTAAAAAAGCAAACAGAATTAGATTAAATATAGCAAATACTGGAATTTTATATTTTTTCCTATGATAAAAATTATATAGTACGCCAAACATTATGGATAAAATATATAGTCTAATTGTAGCATTATCTCCACCTAGCAAAAAAACTGAAGCTGCTCCCATCGCATCAACATACATGGAATTGGGAAATATAATTGCAGAAATAGTATTTAATACAGTACAAGCCAAACTAATTTTATATGCCCACTTAAAAAAGTTTCCCCCATCGGATGTAACTCCAATCTTTACTGTACTCCACATGAGCAATATTCTAATTACTTCCTTTAAACAATGTGTATATGAAGTCTTATTTATTATATTTATTGCTGTCATTAGTACACAAAAAGCAATAATCAACTTATCATATCCACCAATTTTATATTCATTTCCTTGCAGTAGATATATTGCTATAAACAACTGAAGTAGCGAAAGTCCCAAATAGAGCACTGCAAAAAGTCTGTCAACATACAATAGGCACTCGAACTTATAAATCCAAAATATACCCAATATATAGCATAATGTGGTCAATCGAATTTTGCCCTTCATTTTTTCGCCTCCCTTTATATCAGAAACAGTCATCCAAGCATAAGAATATGTTGTTTATATGTTTTCTTTAATAATCCGTTTCATCAATGCTTCGTTATCTGTTCCCTGATAAAACTCATAGGCGTTTTTAGCATACAAATCATAGTGTTCTTCAATATCACGAATCGCACGCATCAGAGCATCTTTTTTCATGGGTACGCAAACGCCAGCCTTGGCAGCCCCAATCGTATTAACCAAACCGGGAACTTCATTTCCGATTGCCGGAATGCGCAGACCGGAGTATTCATAAATCTTATTGGGCGCACAAAATGCACGGTTCAGACTATTCCGATCGTCATAAAAAACAAAACCAATGGCAGCATAGCTAGTCACTTCCAGATGATATGGTGCAGGAATGTTCTTAATAAAAATACTCTTATCGTATTCTTTTTTAATATCTGCAAAAATATTTTCCGGATCCAGACCCATCAATACAAAGTAATAGCCAGTACCGGAATCGCGAATTGCCCTTGCCATCTCCAACATATAATCCCGGCTTTTCAAGATTCCCTGATAGATAATAAATTTCTTATCCTGAACCAGTTCAATTGCTTTCTTGGTTGCTTCAATAGATGGAGTCTTGCGTCTCGCGTCTTGAAAATCGTATGGTTTATTGGGCATAACATAAGGCAACTTCTTCAGACCATACCAGTTCCTCATAATAAAAGCTCTCGTTGTCTCGCAACAAACAATGAACTTTGCATCTCCTGTGAGCATACTAAAAAGCCTATTCTTAGTCTTATTGTCATCCAAGAGTTCCAAGGATGTCAGCGCGTAATTATATCCCTTCAACTTGCCCACCATCGGCATGGCAGTCTCTGCGGTTCCAAACCAAAACAGCGTTTGTGAAGCATCTTTTACAGTTTTCATTTTCTTTTTCACTGCAGAAGCAAACTGATACCAGTTATTGAGTCTATCCAGTTTTCCGGGCAGTTTTCCACGCTGTTCGTGAAGATCAACATAAGGAATATTTTCTGCATCAAAAATGGCCAGCAGCTGCTTAGCGCAAGAGCCATACCATACTTCAACATCCACACCGTTCTTCTTCAACATACGAATTTGTGCAATGCAAGGGGGATAAATATGTAACTCAGATTTCACTATATAGATAACTTTTTTCATTTCACTACCCTCTCATTATCGATTGCACTTTGAAGAAATGCCTTTGATGCATCTGCAGCCGATCGAATTTTGGGGTCTACTTCCGTGTAATCAATCTCTTCTTTTGGAATAACCGGTGCATCACCATAAAAAATTCTACTTTCAAGGCCAATCAAGGTCAGATAATCCCGAATTCTGGAATCAGTGCTTTGCCTGTTATTGATCACGGAATACATGGGCTTGTTAAATATTGTAGAGAAAACCGTACCATGATATCCGTCTGTCATGACGGCCGAAGCATGATACATATAATTCAAAAATTCTACCGGACTTGCATCATTGATAAAATTGCCACGGAAGGATTCTTTTTCCAAATGCATCCAAATATACTTAATTTTCAGTCCACGCTCTTTTGCAATCTGCTCTGCAATTGCCATGTTCTGCTTGATAGGTTTCTTATCAATGAGATAGCAAAGCAGGTATTTTTCCTTAGCAAGCGGACTGCTTTTATCTACAAATGTTTCCCAATCTTCTCTTGTCAGTAAAAGGACCGGATCAACTGTGTCCACAACACTGTGCCCGCAAATTGCTTCTACTTTTTCTTTCGCGCCCTTTTCTCTCAAACCAACATACGGAAAATCCTTTGCGTATTTAGAATATCCACGAATATCCTCCAAAGATGACTCTCCGATACTTACTGAATAGCCAATCTTTGTTGCCTTCGTCTCAAATGGGAAAAAGAACATCTCGTCAAAATCAAAGATATGCGGATTCCACACCTGATCACTGCCGGTGATAATGGCCCGATACTGTTCCCGGTCCACCAATGCTTTTAGCTGCTCCACATTTACAACTTTTTCTGTATGCGGAATATAATTTTCTACAAAATCTGCAAACCCTTTTTCTTTCCTGAGCCTCTGCTTTACAAATGGCAGCAATACAACATTCACAATTACATTCTTAATTCCATCTTTCTTATGAAAGACAGAATTGTTTTTCTCCTGAACTCTGGAAATTGCATTCAGTACCGTTGCCTCGCAACCCACTTTCTCCAAATATTTTCTGAGGGCATAGCACTGTAGAACTGCTCCATAGTTTCTGGCGAAATGATATGTAATGATTCCAACTTTTTCTTTACTCATATATGAACCTCTATCTCTCTCCTATCTCTTTATTACACGCTTCGCTTTCTCCAACAAAATCGTAGGATTGAACTGATAATACAGCAAATCAATCACTTCAAGACTACCCATTTTATTGAGTGTATGTACACGTCGATAGTTTCTTTTACTATTTATGGTCATGTCAGAGACGGAATAAGTACCAATTTCTTTTTCCTGCAACGTCTCGCCATCAAAGGAATCTAATTTGCACAAATGTAAATATTCACCATATACTCTACCGCATTCCTGCAAAGCATGATAGATTCCATTATCATATTGAATAAAATTACCAGCCGGTCGCTTATCCACATAGTTTCCCTTAAGTGCAGCAAGTTCTGCCTTCCATGTATTTGTATCAATTTTGAACAACACATTCTTTTTTTCCGGAAGTTTCTGTCCAACAGCGTACATAATATTGTCCTCTGTCTTAACAAAGACGGTATCCACAACCGCAATATCATCATACAGAACAGACTGCAGTTCCCATTTATAAGGGAAATCCACTGCTTTATAAAGTCGCAGCTGATTAGCTTCGCTGGTTTCCGGCATCATATAAATATCGTTTTTAAATTTAAAAGTATTAGGAAACGACATATGGAATGGTTCATTAATAATTTCTACAAATCCTTTATTATCCTGAAGGTCAATTACACCGATCGTTCCTTTTTCACCGTTAGCATCATCCATTATTTCTACAAAAATATATTCCCGACCCTTTTCAACAAAAGGAAAGGAATCCGCATACCAACGATGTAATGTTGGCTCCAGCACTTCAAACGGCTGAGTATTATCAAAATGTGTAGCCGTATCATTAACATGCCGATAGCCAACTGCATAAGCACCTTTATAGAAATTATGCAAAAACTTCTTTATTTTCTTTTTCATCTTTCCTGCTCCTCCATAAGAATACTATCATACAAGCGATTAACCTGAACAACATATGTTGCATAACTATAATCCGCACATTTGAAAGAGTCTCTTATGTTTTTTTGGAACCTATCTATAACCGTATCTTCCAATGAAATCCGAATTTTTTGTTTCAGAGTCTCTACATTACCTGTATCATAAATTAAACCATTTATGCCATCCGTGATAGTTTCCGTAGCGGAAGTACAATCTGTAACAATACACGGCAACCCTGCTGACAAGGCTTCTGGGATGGTCAATGGTGATCCCTCGTTACAGATAGATGGGAACACCAGAGCTCTGGCTGTCTGATAGTATTTTGTCAGCTGCACACTATTAACCCAGCCGACAAACTCTATTTTAGGATATTTCTGCTTTAATGTATCAACCAACGGACCCACTCCCACAACTTGTCCGCGAATGTCAACGTTTTTCTGTACTTCTGTAATAGCTTTACAAAAATCCTCTACACCCTTTTCTTCTGATACTCTTCCCGCACAAAGATAAATATTGCTACAATGATGATTCATTACCATCTGATCTGATAAGTCGATGGGATTTCTCAAGTAATGAAATTTTGTCGACTTCAAATATGGCTGTGATAAAGTTAAAATTCTATTAGAGATATATGCAAAATGAATGTCCTTGGCGTTTTTTACATATCGATTTTGAACTGACTGTCTCATACAGCGCCAAATTTTTTGAAAATAGGAACGTTTGTCACAATTACAGGATATACATTTCCAACTCATCGGCTCTAAATGACAAAGCTCTTTCTTCTGGTAATTAAAAAAGCCTCCATTTGGACATACCGCAAAGTAGTCATGTAATGTAATGAGAACCGGAAAATGCATATTCTGAGCAACAGCAACAACAGATACTGATAAAGCTTTGCTCCACCCATGGATATGAATAACCGTATGCTTTGGATCTAAATCCGATAACAATTTTGCAAATTCTGTTTTTGCCTGTCTATTCCAAATGCCATACAGACTCGCTTTAATTTTATTTTTGTTACTAGCAATGTGCGGTGTATCAATGCAAACTACCTTGATGGCATCATTAGATTGCAGGCATTCATCAACTTCTGCATTTGCGGCAAAATAAATCACTTTATTATCTGGATTCTTTGCCAATTCAACTGCGCTTTGAATAGCAATTTTTGCAGCACCTCCGCTGATAACTGCCTTGTCATAAACCATTACAATTGTTTTTTTCATATCTTCTCTCGTTGTTCTACAGTTTTTTTATGATACGATATTTCAGCCATTCTGGAATATGATTTTTAACAATGCTCTTTATAGTTTTTTGAGGAATCATCCTTTCAACAAGATCACTCTCATTCAAGCTATATTTCATCTTACAGTTAGCATCTGTACTTTTAATAATACTGGAATTGCACGCAACAACGGTTTCATATTGAGATTTCTTCTTTCGAATTGCCGTGTCTGGAATATCTTTGAATAAATGCTTACCTTTATCACTATATATCAAAACAGCAGATGCACCATACTTCGCATCAAAATCAGGATGGGCTTTTTCAATTCCCCAAAAATCACACAGCAGTATATCTCCTGTGTGACCAGCACCTTTATATTTGCAGTGATAGCAAGTATCTCTTAATGTTTTTCCTTTCAAAAAAGCGGCATAAAACGGATCTTCATTGGAATACTTATAAAACTTTCTTCCAGTCATATCTTCGAATGCAAAAGTATAATGCTCTCCTTTTTTATGCTTCACTTTATTTCTGAATGTATAGTTTACAATTTTAGTATTATATTTTTTTTCAAGCCAATCAATATATCTTATAAATAATCCGGGAGCTGGAACACCGTGGCATGCCACTTCTACAGTATATAAAGAATCGAAATCCTTCCCCAAATAAGATTTAAGTCCTGCTATTTGGCATCCTGTTCCACTATATAAAACAGGCACATTATTCTTCAATAAATCTTGTACCTCTTCAAATGTATCTGCTGTGTTCGATTGAATATATTTTGATTTTTGAATGCTGAGCAGAGCATCTTTCTGAGTTACCTTAATATGTTTTATATGGAAATCCTCATTCCATGTACAACCAAATACAACACCATTTTGAGATAGGATTTGTCCTGCTAGTAGCGCAAACACACCACCTGATGTACTTTCTATCAAATTTTCTTTTTTAATATCTGCCGCTGCCCAAACTTCAATTACTTTGTTTTGAGAGTAAGATTTCTTTTTTTCTGGACATACAGCTACACACAGACCACATGACACACACCCGTCGCCAATCTGAGGAATCAGAAAGCCTCGATCATTTTCGACCATCCGGATACATTTTTTTGGACATTTCTGATAACAAGCACCACAACCATTGCAGGATTCTTCACTTATATTTTCTAAACTATGCTTCATCACTCACACCTTTTAAGCATGTATTTAACCATTCTCTAGACGCAGATGCATTTATTTTCATTCTCCCATGCAAGGCTTCCCAGTTAAAATCATGCTTTTTATCAATATCCTGAATTTCAGACACCATACAATCTTCACACCCATATGTTTCCAGTAAAGTGTAAATTCTGGAATTTTGGGATTTAACACTCGTATCATCGAATCTTTTCGTTACATAGAAATCCTTTTTGAAAATAAGTGAAAAAATGCTACCATGAAAAGAATCAGTAACTACTGCACATGAATTTTCAACCAGTCCAAGCCATTCACATGGACCAGCGTTCTGAATAATTGTGCCATCAAATTTATAGTGTTCTTTTTGCGTTGGAATTAAAACGAGTTCACAATTATATTTCTGAGCAACTTTTTTTGCGATTTCTTCATAAGATTTTTTGCTTGACAAAAAATAAGCAAAGACATATTGGCCATTTATGCAAGGATTAACCGCAAGCTCATTCCATTCCTCATATTCTAATAGAAGCGTTGGATCCACATTCATGGGCACATTTTTTCCTGTCAATGTTTTTACAATTTTTACACCTGTCTTTTCACGGACAGAAATCTCAACAAATTTTTCCAGATACTCCCGAATAATTTCCATCTTTTTACTAGGAATTTCACTGACACCAAAACTGCAGGCATACGCATATCTGCGTTCATTCTCAGACAAAAAGTTGAAATAGTAAACTGGGTTTAGAAGCATTGGGGACCAAATTTGATCCGATCCGCATATATAAGCATCATATTTTCCTGATAATTCCGTCAATTCATTTGGTTTTGAATATTGTTTGGTTAGATTAAAATTTTTACTCAGAAACTGTTCAAAGGCTTTATTCCTTTGGCATAACAATTCTGGCTGTCCCTGTTTTTTGCTCAAATACCCATCTAACTTTTCCTTAAACAAAGAAAAAGAATTATGACATTTGATTAGATTCTTCGCTTTTTCTATCGCAGAAGGTTTATAGTTAATATTACTAACATCATATCCTTCTCTCTTTAAAAAACTCTGTAATGCATAGGCCTGTAGGAGGGTTCCATAATTTCCGTTATACAGCCATGTCAATATTGCTATTTTCATTATTTTAATCCATTTCTTTATCGAATAATTTGCTATGTTCTTCAGAAACCCTTCGCGCATTGAACCTATTATGCACATCTTCCAGACCTTGTGCTATTATCTTTTCCTTTAGATCTTTTTCTTTATAGATTCGTAGCACAGCTTTACTCGCTCCAGCGGCATCATCCACTTCAACCAGCAGACCGTTTTCTCCATCCTTGATTATATTGGGAATGGCATCCACTCTGCTCGCTACAATGGGTTTACCTGCCATCATATATTCAGGAAGTGCTAGTCCGAAGCCCTCCCATCGGCTCAACAAACATGCAACATCAAAAAGCTCTACATAACTCATTGGGTTACCAACCCAGCCGGTAATATGTAAGCTGTCCGAGAATCCATTGTCTGCCGCATACTTTCTAATATCGGATTCCTGATCTCCGTTACCGACGATAATAAAGTGTGCATTGGGAACTTTTTCCTTCACCTGCTTTGCCATCTTAACAAAGACATCCGGTGCCTTTTGAGGACTTATTCGTCCAACCATACCAACAACAAATGCGTTTTCTGGAATGTTCAGGTCTCCCCTTTTAACTGTACCATGCACGCCATTTTCATAGGCCTCGATATCCACACCGTTAAAGATAACTTGTAACTTTTCCTCTCTGCAAATCTTTTTATCCAAAGCAGACTGCTTTTCCGCTTCTGAAATGCAGATAATCTTATCACAGAATGGAGCGGCAATCTTTTCAATAGCTTTGTACATTGCTTTTTTCTTTGCAGAACAACGCATGTTAAAAGCCCACCCATGTGGGTTATATACACAGCGATTTTTTATCCCGATATCAGCAACACGAGCAATGGCTCCAGCCTTACTAGAGTGAGCATAAATAATATCAGGGTTATACTTCTTTATCAGTGTTCTTACCTCTTTTATTGCCTTTAAGTCAGTCCTTCCAATAGCTCTGGTCATCTCAATTTGTTCAAAAGAGTCAAGCAGTCCTTTGTAATCTTCCTCATGGAAATCCTGTGAGCAAACTAATATATTCTCGAACTTTTCTTTATCCAAATACTTGAGAAGCATTCGGATGTAACGGTCCACGCCGCCTGCAGCCTGCGCCACATGCAGTATTCTGATTTTATTCTTCCTCATCCCTCATACATTCCTCGTCATTTTTTCCACAAGTCTATGTAAGCCTTTTACTCCCCACGCCCCAGTAGACATACCTTGAAGGTCTTAAAAATAATCTTCCAATCCACCCAGAAGCTGCGCTCCTTGACATACTTCACGTCCAGATCCATCCACTCTTCAAAAGAGAGGTCGTTGCGGTGCGGGGCGATCTGCCAGTAGCAGCTCAGGCCGGGGGTCACATACAAACGCTGCTTTTCGTAGTCGCCGTACTGCTCCACCTCGCGGGGAAGTGCGGGGCGGGGACCAACGATGCTCATATCGCCCTTCAGGATGTTCCACAGCTGCGGCAACTCATCGAGGCTGGTCTTGCGGATAAACTTGCCCACGCGGGTAATGCGCGGGTCGTCCTTGATTTTGAACACGGGACCATCCATCTCGTTCTGATCCAGTAGATCGTCCAGCTTTGCCTCTGCGTTGGGGCACATGGAGCGGAACTTATAGAACTTAAAGGGCTTGCCATTGCGGCCGATACGTTCCTGACTGAAAACAGGGCCAGCAGACGGATCGTCCACCACAATTGCGATGGCCGTAGCCAGCATAACCGGCGACAGCACCACCAGTGCCAGCGATGACAAGATCACGTCCTGCGTCCGACGTCCGATCCAGTACAGGCGATGGTCGCGCAGATTTTCCTTGCGGTTAACTTCAACTTCCTTATCGATTCCAACAGTATTCGTAGCCATTTTTTCTCCTCACATAAATCCTTGTCTATGCACTTCTTATCGTCATTCGTTTTATCGCAATTTTCAGAAATAGTGCCCTATCAACACGGCATATTTGCGATATGCAGTTTGCGGATGCTGCTTGCGCATTAAAAACACAAACTGCTATAAAGTAATCCCTTTAACTCACACCGTTCCCGCAAGCACCTTCCTTTTAGATAACCGTTCCTCTTTTCCTAAAACCGGCAGACCGTTATTCCTGATCTCCGGGCAAGCAAAAGCCCTCGGACGACAGCTTCGCCCAAGGTCATTTCAAATGCAATGTGGCCGTAATGAAAACCAGAACATCATGCTACAGTTCAAACGCCGCATGTGCATTGCTTCCAGTATGCAATATTTCACATTTTTGTAGAACCTCAACAAGCCCACTTCATTTTCACCTTTGCGCATCACGCCAGCAAGGGAAACAGCAGTGGGCTTTTTATTTTGATCTATCACATGATTGTTCGCAAACAGACATAAGCCCACCGGATTCACCTCCTTACCGCAATCAAGGCGTATCCTTCCATCACAAAACAGAGGATACCAGTTCTTCTACGTGGCCGTCTGAATTCTCTTATTATTCTATCATGGTTATATCTGGGAATCAATAGAAATACGAGGAAATGTGTCCATTTATGTTTTAGAAAAATTTTCGATTCAACCTGAACTTTTTTACACATTGCCCAGTTTCGCATGAAAACTCCAGATGAAATCACTGTTGGACAAAATGTGTGGTCATATAGTTGTCCAAGGCGCTGGAGAGTGCAGTCAGGTGTGATAGCAACCCCGATGTAATGACAACCGTTAAATAGAGAGCGCCCCCTCGCGCGGAAAAGCCGGTATATGCTGTCACATTGATCAGGAGTTTTGACGAGGCATATTACACAGTACCACATAATTTCTACTCTCTCCCCTGCTGCTCCTATTTATATCAGCATTCCGTCACTGCAGGTACCACCTGCTCTGAGTCGGGCTATTTGTTCGCACAAAGAAAGCCCCTACCAATCACATTTCTGTGAAAGGCAGAGGCCTTCTGCTGCTAGATTTTAATCAGGTCTGGGGAGATAAAACAACTATCTCATTCTACTGGGTCAGTGTCCCCTTCTAGATTTTTAACTACCCCCGGGGTGTCTGACATGGCGTTTTCCTGCTGCATTCTGGCACATACAGCTTCGTAGATATAGGCGTTTACGCTTTTTCCCGCCTGTTTCGCTGCCTGCTGGATAGTTGCTTTTTCTCCTTTGGGCACCGATAGCTCCAAACGGTCATAATTATTTTTCACATATTTGTGAACTGCACGCTGTTGTGCTGCACTCGTCTTTGCCATTATTTTTCCTCCCGTACATTATAGTGTTTATTATAGCATCTGTGGCCTATTCTCGTGAATATGCAATTTGCACAAATTAACGCCCAAATCATTGTACAACATTCCATCTTGATATATTCCCGTGAATAGTTTATACTCATGCCATCGGGAACACCTGTTCTCACATCCGACCATTCACCCAACGATTTGAAGAGAGGTACGCACATGAGTATCAACGTTTTACTGACCCTTGTCGAGCAGTACAAGGAGGCCGCCCAACTGATCG
>OGKR01000908.1_pt1 | contig 26181 bp, 14 predicted proteins | sample 1572431 | NCBI WGS metagenome assembly OGKR01 (sample SAMEA2582079, study PRJEB24529) | metagenome | biome: Human gut stool | place: China | collected 2011 | reverse complement strand
TTGCAAATATGATGTGTTTTATAATTATGTCAAAATTCTTAACTTAATGACATTGATTGAAGCCCTTCTTTTTTTTCATTTCTTTCTTCATCAGATTTTTCTCATAGGAGCCTCGCAGCTTCTCAACCAGAAGTGTCAGATTCCTAAACAGTGACTCAGCCGCAAAGCCAAACACTATCATGAGAAGAATACATATATTTGACAAATCTGTCAGTGCAAACAGTTTCTTTAAGAAGAAACCCGAAAATACCAGACCTGCTATATTTCCGATAATAACAGCATATTTCATTCCATTTAGCGGCTCACTGATTTTAAAGAGAATCATAAAGCCCACTACTGAAAGCACAAGCGTCGCTATCGTTCCTATGCTTGCATCTGATATACAAAATACTTCTCCGCATACAACCAGCGCTCCGACAGCTATTACATCCGTAAGTCCACCCGGCAGTGCCTTTAGCATGACATTGGTGATAAAGTGCCCCTTTATCCTGTCCTTATTCGGCTCCAGTGCCAATAAGAATCCCGGTACTCCTATGGTAAACATACTGATGAGCGATACCTGTGCCGGCTCAAGCGGATACGTAACCATAAGGATAACCGAAAACAGTGAAAGTAACAGTGAAAATATATTTTTCACAAGAAACAGGCTTGCTGAGCGCTGGATATTATTTACCACCCTGCGGCCCTCATACACTACATCCGGCATGTGTGCAAAGTCAGAGTCCAAAAGAACAACCTGCGCTGCCTGGGCTGCCGCCTCACTTCCCGATGCCATAGCCACACTGCAGTCTGCATCCTTCATGGCAAGTATATCGTTGACTCCGTCTCCTGTCATCGCAACCGTATGCTCTTTAGCCTGCAAAGCCTTTACAAGCTGTTTCTTCTGCTTTGGTGTCACTCGCCCGAATACAGTATATTTATTCACTGCATCGGCTATTTTATCCTCAGTATCAAGTGTGGCCGCATCGACAAAGCTTTCTGCATTTTCTATTCCTGCCTGTATGGCAATCTGTGAAACCGTACGCGGATTATCACCTGAAATAACCTTTATCGCAACACCCTGACTCTTGAAATACTCAAAGGTCTTTATCGCATTCTCTCTGATAGGATTAGCAAGTGCCAAAAATCCAAGCGGAGTAACGCTGCCATTTATGCCATTCTCCACGTTTTCCCCATCGTACTTTGCAAATAAAAGCACTCTGTCTCCTTTGTCAGCATACGGTATGATTTCTTCCTCAATGCGAGAAAAGTCATCGTGCATGATAAATTCCGGTGCTCCAAGCAGATATGTTCCGTCAGAAAAAGTAACGCTGCCATACTTAAGGCTAGACGAAAACGCCTGCTGTGAAAGTGCCGTACGATGCAGTGCAGATATATTATTTGTCAAAGCATCCGCTGCATATGCCTTTAGTGCGAGCATAGTCGCATTGTTGTCAACCGAAGCATTCGCATAATCCGAAATCAGGCTCTTAAGCTCATCTATTGTCAAAGCTGTCTGTGTGCCGTCTGCTCCACTGTTTTTACAGAGGAAAATTTCCTTAAGCTTCATATCAGGCTCAGTAATTGTGCCCGTTTTATCCACACAAAGCACATCCACACGCGCAAGCGTCTCAATACTTTTCATATCATGAAGCAAAACCTTTTTCCTTGCAAGCTTCATAGTGCTTAGGGCAAGCGCCACTGTGGTCAGCAGATATAAGCCCTCAGGTATCATTCCTATAATCGCTGCAACTGTCGATGTAACGCTCTTTGTGATAGACTCGCCATTCACAAAATGGCTCTGCCAGAATAAAATAAGCCCAATTGGAATAATAACTATGCCAACCCATTTGACGATTAAATTAATGGAGCGTATCATCTCTGACTGCTCCTTGTCGCCCATTGATTTTGCCTCAAGGCTCAGCTTTGAGATATATGATTCATTACCGACCTTTTCAAGCCGTGCATAGCACTCTCCCGATACAACAAAGCTTCCCGACATGAGAGTGCTGCCCTCTGTCTTTTCTACCTCATCGGCTTCACCTGTGAGCAGTGATTCATTTACCTGTATATTTCCGGATATCACAACCGCATCCGCACAAATCTGCTTTCCTGCGGTAAGTAAAATCACATCGTCCTTTACAAGCTCCTCCGTACTAATCTGCTTTACGCTGCCGTTTCGGATGACATCCGCATGCAAAGCATTCAGTAGGCTCATTTTCTCAAGAGTCTTTTTTGCGCGGATTTCCTGAACGATTCCAATTACAGTATTTCCAATAATTATAGGCAGAAATGTCAGATTTCTGAAAGAACCTACCATTATGAGAAGTATCGTTATGACAAGAAATATAAGGTTAAAATATGTGAAAACGTTTGAAATCACAATTTCCTTTGTCGTCTTGTCTGTAGATATATCAGCCCTGTTGGTAAGTCCTTCCTCCACTCTCTGCCTTACCTCTTCATCGGTAAGTCCCGTGATATTTATGCTGTCGCTGTCTTTTTTCATCTGATTCATGCTATTCACCGTTTCCCTCATTTATGATTAATCAGATTACTACATGCTATGCATTACCGTAATCTGACCCCACCTCGAAATCCACTAAAGCAGCTGTTTGCATATGCGAACTGCTGCTTTCTCGGTGTAGTGCGGACCACTAAGGTATACATCGAATTGCATGCAGGCATGCATCAATGATAGCTTTTGACCCTTTAATCATATAATAATAATGGTACAACATCAGCATGATTTCAATACATATTTCATTAAAAAAAGATGAACTATTTATTAATCCGTTGCTACTCACTTTCAGTCTCAGTACTCTCACTGTCTTCTGTTTCTACCATATCATCATTTCTTATGCGCTTTTACCTGTAATCTACTTCTTTCTCCTCATTGCCCATACAACGATTCCTATGATAATAAGCAGTATCGGTACAGCTATCATTATGATAAGCCCCGTAATAACCGCCTGCAGCGTATTTATAGTGATATTGCTTAAGGTGTAATCCTTCACCGGTATCACACTTGATGCAAGCTCAACATTCCCGGTCATTGATGTGATAACATCCTTGAACAGGTCTGCATTGTTGCCTGAAACGGCATTATCGTATGAATCATCAACCACGTAAGGTGTACCCAACACGACAACCGATGCGCCGGTGCTTGAATCGTTTACAGCAAGGCCTGTGGTAAATGGTCCGTTCTCATCCCCGTCCTCAGCCTTCGATGTGGTGATATTCTTCCAATCCTTCTTTAAAACTGCGCTGTCTGATGTAGAAAGCAGCTTTGTATATGTCACATCATCTGTATCCTCAAGATAACTGATTGCACAGCTTCCTGCCAGGAATACATATCCGTCTGTTGCATCTGAAGTGTAATCTGTCGTCTCAACCGTTGGAAGCAGGTAGAGAGGATTCTGATAATATTTTGAGCTGTCATTTTCAGCTACCACACCGGTCTTGAAGCTGACATTGTAAGCCGCAAGTATCTTGTTAAAGTTTGTAAGCTCGTCATTATATGCGTAGCAGCCGATAATCAGTGCCTTTCCGCCACCATTTAAATAATCAATCACCTTCTGTGCGTCTTCCTCGTTGAAATCAACAGTCGGGGAATTAATGATAATGGCTGTTGCATCCTCCGGCACCTTTTCCTCGTTAAAGAGCTCTATGCTTTTAAGATTTGCATTTGCCTTGCTTACAACACTCTGGAAATTGCTTCCTATTTCCGTTTCATTGTGTCCTGTTATCTGATAAATTACCGGGAGTTCATCTGCATCCATTGTGACATACTCTATAGCGCTTGTAATCTGTCCCTCGGCATCATAGCCTGTGATGCTCGACTGCGACTGGTATCCGTAATAATATGATGAACTGTCATATTCATATATATCATTATAATCAATCACCTTTGAACGTTTTTTGCTCTCGATGATAAGACTGTTTGTAGTTGGTGTCGTATCTGTGTAATCCTGATAAAACTTCGGACTTGTCGCCGGGTCTACATATTTTACCTTTATATGACTTGAAAGGTCTCTGTATCGGTTTATTGTCTCATCTATTTTTGCATCCTCTGACTTTTTGGAATTCAAAACATAGATTGTGATATCCTCGTCGAGCCTACTTACCCTGTCCTTTGTATCGCCTGTGAGCGAATAAAGCTTTGTAGCCGAACAGTCAATTGATGTGTACTTAGCAGGAAGCACTGTCACTACAAGATTTACAACCACACAGATTGCACACATTACGACAATCATTCCTGCTGAAAACGCCCCTGTGCCTATCCTCTTCTTTGAAAATGCCCATCTTCTCTTCTGGATAGACTGCGTCGTAAGGAAGCATAAAAGCAGAATAACCGTCACATAATAAGCTGCCGATGTGACACTAAAGCAGCCGCTCACAAAATTCTCAAATGGTGTGTACAAATCAAAGCAATTAAGTACCTTTGTGAGCAGATTCCCACTTGACGAGATGAGCCCTGTGATGGACTGCATCATGTATGAGAGGAATAATGCCGCAAATGTAAGTATTGCAGATATTATCACACTCTCAGATATGGACGATATAAAAAGTCCCACGGCGATGCATGATAAACCGTAAAGCCAGTAGCCAAACAAAGCAACATAGGCTTCACTTAATGCCACCTTACCGTAAATTGACAGCACGAGCGGTGAAAGTGCAAAAAGCGCTATGTCTATGGTGTATACTGCTGCCATCGCTAAATATTTTCCTGCTACAATCCTTCCGACAGATACAGGCGATGTCAGCATGAGCTGATCTGTCTTTGTCTTTTTCTCATCAGAAAGTGATCTCATCGTGAGGATTGGCACTGCAATCATCATAATAAAACCGATTCCCTTTAAATCATATGAAATATACGGATAACCGTTTTTCAGATTGTATACATAAAAATACAGGCCATACACTGCAAGAAGTGCTGCAACAAACAGCCATCCTATAACGTTTTGGAAATATGATTTGAATTCTCTTTTAAATATTGCAAGCATTATTTCTCATCTCCTTCCCCTGTAAGCTCAAGGAATACATCCTCGAGTGACTTCACAGCAGTATGCATCTCAAGGATTGGCATATGCATTGCACTTGCAAGCTCAAATATTTCCTCACGTATATCGCAGTTTGCTTTTGCTATAACCTTAGCCTTCACTGTTTTCTCTTCCTCAGACTTTTCAAATGTGACCTTATCAACATTTACTATCTTCTCAAGCATTCCTCTTGCACCAATCTCATCTGATTTGAGGACAAGGTTAATTTCCTGGTTCTTTGACATGAGATTAATCAGGTTCTCTGTGGCATCACTTGCTACAAGCTTACCCTTTGATATGATAAACACATGATCACACACTGCACTTATCTCACTTAAAATATGTGAGCTCAGTATCACCGTATGATTTTCTCCAAGCTTTTTAATAAGCTCACGAATCTCTATTATCTGCTTTGGATCAAGCCCAACTGTAGGCTCATCCAGTATAATGATTTCCGGATAGCCAAGAAGTGCCTGGGCGAAGCCCACTCTTTGTCTGTAGCCCTTGGAAAGGTTCTTTATGAGACGGTTTTTCACCTCCGTGATGCCGGTCATGTCCATGGCATCTGCTATCATTTCTTTTCTCTTTTTCCTGTCGAGCTTTTTGAGCTCTGCCACAAATTTGAGATACTCATATACCGTCATATCCACATAAAGCGGTGGTATCTCCGGCAGGTATCCGATACATTTTTTTGCCTCCTCAGGCTGTGCAAATATATCATAGCCATTTATCTTTACTGTTCCACCATCAGCACCAATATATCCGGTAACAATATTCATGGTGGTTGACTTTCCGGCGCCATTTGGTCCCAAAAGTCCGTATATCTTTCCCGGCTCAACAGTCAGCGAAAGATGATCGACGGCCATATGGTCGCCATATTTCTTTACGAGGTTACTAATTTCTATCACAGTAATACTCCTCCTGCTAAATTGTTATGATATTAGAGTATAAAAAAAGAGTGTTCAATCTGTGAATTCTGAACACTCTTTTGTACATTATTTAAAACTTTAATACTATAGTATTTTAGCTGTACTAATTGTCTGCGCGCACAATCATAGCTTCTCTGTCAGCACCTGTTCCGATGAACTTAACAGGTACTCCAATGTATTTCTCTATGAAGCTGATGTATTTCTGTGCATTCTCAGGAAGCTCCTCGAAAGTCTTACAGCTTGCGATTTCATCTCCCCAGCCGCCTTTTAGCTCCTCATATACAGGCTTTGCGTTGTTTAAAACCTTGAGATTTGTGGTAAAGTCCTCTGTCACCTCACCGTTTACATCGTAGCCGGTGCAGACTTTTATTGTATCAAACTTGCCGATTGTGTCAAGATGATTTACAGAAAGTGCTGTAAGTCCGTTAAGACGCTTGGCATATTTTAAGGTGACAAGGTCTAACCATCCGCATCTTCTCGGGCGGCCTGTTGTGGTGCCGTACTCATGTCCGAGCTCACGGATTTTGTCTCCGGTTGCGTCAAGAAGCTCTGTCACATATGGTCCCTCACCTACACGGCTTGAGTATGCCTTGATGACACCGTATACATTTCCGATATCTGAAGCAGAAAGACCTGTTCCTGTAAGGATGCCACCGATTGTAGGATTTGATGATGTAACATATGGATATGAACCAAAGTCGATGTCAAGGAGTGTAGCCTGTGCTCCCTCAACAACCACCTTTTTGTCATCCTCAAGTGCCTTGTGTAAGAGGGTGATTGTATCACATACATATGGCTCAAGCTGTGCTGCATAGTCACTGTACTCTGCAAACATCTTGTCGAAATCAAGCTCCTTTGTATAATCAGTCTCAGGATCATATACCTTAAGAAGTGCAAGCTTAAGCTCTGTCTGCTCCTTAAGGCGCTCCTTGAAATCAGGTGCGTATAAATCCTCCATTCTGATTCCGCTTCTCTCATACTTATCGCAGTATGAAGGTCCGATACCCTTTCCTGTAGTACCGATTTTCTTTGCCTTTCTCACCTTCTCAAGCGCCACATCAAGCTTGCTGTGATATGGGAAAATGACATGCGTTTTTTCACTGATTTTTAAGTATTTATCTACATCATATCCGTGCTCCTTCAGGTTGTTGATTTCCTCTAAAAGAACCTGCGGATTTAAAACTACTCCGTTTCCGATCACTCCGATTGTATGTCCTGATAAGAGACCTGACGGAATAAGGTGCATTGCATATTTAACACCGTTTGCTTTGATTGTGTGACCGGCATTGTCTCCGCCTGTGCATCTTACTGCTACATCAGCGTCTGCTGCAAGGTAATCAATTACCTTACCTTTTCCTTCATCACCATAGAAACATCCTATTACTACATCTACCTTTGACATTTTACATGCCTCCCTTGTATTTTCTGACACGACACATTGTGCCATGTTACTGCTTGATTTTAGTGGTATATTTATTATGCTTTGTAACTATTAATAATTATTTATTACAATACTCTATCTTCTTAGAGCAGGCTATTGCAAGCGCTCCGGGTCCTATATGGCATGAGACCGAAAGTGAAAGCGGATTCATGACTATCTCGTTATTTGGAAATGCTGCCTGAACCTCTTCCTTAAATGCCTCAGCTGCTGCAATATCATGCGTGTATGCCATTTCAAGATTTATCTGGCTGCCATCCGGATTATTGAAGCGCTTCTCAAAATCCGACTTCATGGCATCTATCATGATGCTCTTTGCCTGCTTTACGGTACGTGCCTTTGCAAATGCATCAAGCTTCTCGCCCTGAATCTGAAGCACCGGTTTAAGCTTTAAAAGTGTACCAAGAGCTGCCGCTGCAGGCGTGATTCTACCACCCTTTTTGAGGTAGTTAAGAGTATCTACCATGATATATATGGAAGACTCAAACTTTGCATCCTCTAATATCTGCTTTATCTCAGCTGCATTTTTTCCTGCTTCTGCCAGGTTCTTCGCATCTATAACCGACTGGCGCATTGTAACTGATATTCTCTGATTATTGACTACCTGCACTTTGCCGTCATAATCCTGCGAGAGCATATATGCTGTCTCACATGAGCTTGAAAGACCTGATGACATTGGAATGTATACAATCTCATCATTTTCCTTTAAAAACTCATCCCATTTATCTGTTACATCACCAACCAAAGGCATAGATGTCTTGATATCGCCGCCTGCCGTAAGCTTCTCATAGAACTGCTCCTGCGTCAGATCGATATTCTCATAATACATCTGCTCATCGATGTAAAAAGGCATTGGAATCACCTCAACTCCAAGCTTCTTTGCCTCGTCAGGTGTGATACCGCTGTTTGAATCGGTAACTACTATAACCTTACTCATTAATTCTCACTCCGATATAAATATTCGTTGTCGTATTTTTTCCAACACCGCTCATTATACCATAGGTGTAATTGTTTGAAAAGAAGTTTTTGATGGACAGCGGCATTATTCCACCTACATCGTAGACACGGCTGGCTTACACCAGCCTCCGTATATTCGCAATCCGCACTTGCGTGCTTCTTGCTCATATCCGGACATTCGTCAAATAAAAAATCAGAGGCAAGCGAGCTTGCCTCTGATTTTTTATTTTCCTCATTGTCTACGATTACATCATGCCCATTCCGGCGCCGGCTCCGGCTGGCATTGCTGGAGTGTCCTCTTTGATTGTAGCTACTGCTGACTCTGTTGTGAGGAGTGTTGAAGCTACTGATGTTGCATTCTGTAATGCACTTCTTGTAACCTTTACAGGATCAAGGATTCCGCTATCAACCATATCTACATACTCTTCTGTAGCTGCGTTGAAGCCTGTTCCAGGAGCTGACTCCTTTACCTTGTTGATGATTACTGCACCTTCAAGTCCTGCGTTTGCAGCGATATAGTAAAGTGGAGCCTCGAGTGCTTTAAGGATAACCTTTGCACCTGTCTTCTCATCTCCCTCAAGTGTATCAACAAACTCTGCAACCTTCTTTGATGCATGGATATATGCTGATCCACCACCTGCGATGATACCCTCTTCTACTGCTGCTCTTGTAGCGTTAAGGGCATCCTCCATACGAAGCTTAGCCTCTTTCATCTCTGTCTCTGTTGCAGCACCTACACGGATAACTGCTACACCGCCTGCCATCTTGGCAAGACGCTCCTGTAATTTTTCTTTATCAAACTCAGATGTTGTCTCATCAATCTGACCACGAATCTGGCTTACTCTGCCTGCGATAGCATCCTTGTCTCCGGCACCGTCAACGATGACTGTGTTCTCCTTCTGAACCTTAACTGACTTAGCACGGCCAAGCATATCAATTGTTGTATCCTTGAGCTCAAGTCCAAGATCTGAGCTGATTACCTGACCACCTGTAAGGATTGCAATATCCTCAAGCATTGCTTTTCTTCTGTCACCATATCCAGGAGCCTTTACAGCTACTACATTGAATGTACCACGAAGCTTATTAACGATAAGTGTTGTAAGAGCCTCGCCCTCAACATCCTCAGCGATGATAAGAAGTCTTGCACCGGCCTGAACAATCTTCTCAAGTAATGGAAGAATATCCTGGATGTTGGATATCTTCTTGTCAGTAATAAGGATATACGGATCATCAAGTACTGCTTCCATCTTATCCATATCTGTGCACATATATGCTGAGAGATATCCTCTGTCGAACTGCATACCTTCTACAAGGTCAAGCTCTGTCTGCATTGTCTTTGACTCTTCAATTGTGATAACACCATCGTTTGTAACCTTTTCCATAGCGTCTGCTACGAGATTACCAACTTCCTCATCTCCTGCTGAGATAGCTGCAACCTTAGCTATCTGCTCTTTGCCCTTAACCTTCTGGCTCATATCCTTAAGTGCCTCAACAGCCTTGTCTGTTGCCCTCTTCATACCACGACGAAGCACGATTGGGTTTGCTCCTGCCTCAAGGTTCTTCATTCCTTCCTGAACCATTGCCTGTGTAAGAACTGTAGCTGTTGTTGTTCCGTCTCCTGCTACATCATTTGTCTTTGTGGCAACTTCCTTGACAAGCTGTGCTCCCATGTTCTCGAAAGCATCCTCAAGCTCAACCTCTTTTGCGATTGTAACACCATCGTTTGTGATAAGTGGTGCACCGTATGATTTGTCAAGTACTACGTTTCTTCCTTTTGGTCCAAGTGTTACTCTGACTGTATTTGCTAATTTATCTACTCCAGCTCCAAGTGCTGCTCTGGCTTCTGAGCCATATTTAATTTCCTTTGCCATGATTTATACGACCTTTCTATTTATTTATATATTTGATATTTAATTCCAAAATGTAAGCAGCTATGACCGGATATGTAAAACGTACCGGATCTTTAGCTTCTATCCGTAAATTAATCTTACTCTACTACTGCAAGAATATCATTCTGTCTAACGATGATGTACTCTTCTCCGTCGAGCTTAACCTCTGTGCCTGCGTATTTAGAATAAATAACCTTCTGTCCGACTGTTACCTGCATCTTAACTTCCTTGCCGTCAACCATTCCGCCAGGTCCTACTGCGATAACCTCAGCCTCCTGTGGCTTCTCCTGTGCTGAACTTGTAAGGATGATTCCCGATTTTGTTGTTTCCTCTGCTTCTAACTGCTTTAATACTACTCTGTCTGATAATGGAACTAATTTCATTGTATTGCCTCCTTTTATCTCTGTTAGCACTCATTTCTTTCGAGTGCTAATTTCTTTCTGTAAATAAAATATCACTATTGCATTTCAATGTCAACAGTGATATTTCATTTTAATATTTATTTTACATTTTCTATATCAATCCGTAATGCTTTAACGCATTTTTCACTCCATCATCTGAAATATCCGATGTGACATATTCCGCAATTTCTTTAACCGGTGGCATTGAGTTGCCCATCGCGATTCCATGTCCTACGCTCTCAAGCATTTCAAGGTCATTTACACTGTCGCCTATCGCATAGGTTTCATCAAGCGGGATATCCAGATGATTGCACAGCCATTTGATGCCGGTTGCCTTTGAGGTTCCCTTCGGCACGAACTCCACTACATTTTCCACATGCTCGAGTATCAGAAAATCATCGGCAAACTCTGCCTTCACACGTTCATAATCAGTACCATCTATCACGTCAGCGGAGAATTTATTAATTCTTATCTCGCCGTCATATCCTCTTATTATATGTGCATGCTCACCAAGTGACTCAAAAAGGTAATCCACATACGGATCATTCTCAAAGCCCTCGTCATCTATCCAGTAGTCCGTGGAGCCCTCAAGCACTACAGGCATTTTACACTCAGAAAGCACCCTTATGACCTTTTGTACCATATCTGCGCTCAGGTCATTTTCGTATATTACTTTGCCATCCATTTCAATATAGTTGCCACATGCCGCAATTATTCCATCAAAACCCATATTTAAAAGTTTCTCTGACCTCACACTGGCTCTGGCACGTCCTGTACATATAAATGCACGATGTCCGTTTGCCTTAAGGACGGCCACAGCCTCCATGGTGCTTTCAGGAATCACCATGTCATCGTCCCATATTGTTCCGTCTATGTCAAAAAATACTGTTTTGCTCATTTGCCGCTCCTAATCTCTTCATTATCATGTCAAACACTGCTATCTTAACATCTTATAAGTCAAATTTCAATTAGTTTATCTGTAGTAACCGCTCCGTTAGAAAACAGTAATTTTTTTTTATACTCATCTTGAATATTTCATCAGCATAAGTTATACTATCCTTATCTTTTTAAATATTTGTGTCTTTTGTGTTCTATAATGTATTTTATTTACCCCAATTTATATGCTTAATTACAGTTTAACACTACTTTAAAAAACTATAATATGGGAAGCATCAGGAGGACATATATGACTCAAAATAACTTTAACAACTCAATAGAAACAGGTATTATAAAAAAATATGAGGATCTTACTATCAGCGATGATTTCATGTTTGGTATTATCATGCGTCAGGCTAAATACTGCAAGCCATTTTTGGAGACCGTGCTTGACATAAAAATCAAGCATATAGAGTATCCAAAAGTTCAGGAAGTTATCAATCTTGATGTAAAAGCCAAGAGCATACGGCTTGACGTATATGTTGACGATGGAGAAAACACTGTCTATAATATTGAAATGCAAAATATCTCTAAACCGGATCAGCCGAAACGCATGCGATATTATCAGGATTTCAAACTAGGCAGGCATTATTATTCCTTCGAAAACATATGCGTTGAAGATCATGGACTCAGACTAAATGATGGAACCAAAAAGATTATCCTAAACACCAAAGGCATCATTGACGATATCACTATTAATCTCAAGACACTTTTAGATTTCATTGACGGCAGTGCCCCATTAGATTCATTTACCAGGGAGCTTTCTGACGCTGTTGAGGATGCCCGTCACAGTAAGAAATGGAGGGTACAGTATATGAACTTACAATTAGCTTATCTTGATAAACTCGATGAAGGAAAAGAAATCGGAAAAGAAATTGGTGAAAAAATTGGAAAAGAAATTGGTGAGAAAATTGGCAGGGAAAATACCCAGAAGGAAAATGCGAAGCGTATGATTGCCGCCAAAAAAATCCCATTGGAGGACATCTCTTTCTATACAGGACTCTCTCTTACGGAAGTCGAAACGCTTAAAAAAGAATTATCTGCTCAATAATCATATTTCGCAATTATGCAGAGCTTTAAATCAAAATCCCGGTGCATTGCACCGGGATTTTGATTTAAAATGTATGAAATAAAATTTATTAAGGAGAATTGCTATAATGATTTGTTACTGTACTGAGAGATATGAATATCCCATGAGACTCTCATCAACCTCTCTGGCAGCCTCACGTCCCTCTCTGATAGCCCATACTACAAGGGACTGTCCACGGTGGTTATCACCTGCCACATATACGTTTTTTACGTTTGTAGCGTAATGTCCCTCCTGTGTACTTACGTTTGTTCTGGCATTGAGCTCTACACCAAATGCCTTTGCCACATAGCTTTCTGTTCCAAGGAAGCCTGCTGCTATAAGCACAAGCTCTGCCGGAAGCTTTTTCTCTGATCCCTCTACCGGAACCATCATGAATCTGCCTGTCTTCTCGTCCTTTTTACTCTCAAGACTTACAATTGTAAGCTCCTTTAAGTTGCCGTTTTTGTCCTTGTGGAACTCTTTTACGGTTGTCTTGTAGATACGTGGATCATGTCCGAATACTGCAATGGCTTCCTCCTGGCCGTAATCTGTCTTTAAGACCTTCGGCCACTGTGGCCACGGATTGTTTGCGGCGCGCTCTGTAGGAGGACAAGGCATCATCTCAAGCTGTGTGACTGATTTGGCGCCCTGACGGATTGCAGTTCCGACACAGTCGTTTCCTGTGTCACCACCACCGATAATGACTACATTTTTGCCCTTTGCAGATACAAACTTGCCATCTGTCAGGTTTGAATTTAAAAGGCTCTTTGTATTCTGGGTAAGGTAATCAACAGCAAAGTAAATACCCTTTGCATCTCTTCCGTCTGCCTTTATGTCTCTTGGATTTTTTGCACCACAGCAAAGGATTACCCTGTCATACTTCTTGTAAAGCTCTGCCGGCTTTATATCCTTTCCGACATCACAGCCTGTGACAAAATGAATGCCCTCTTCCTTCATTATATTAACTTTTCTGTCAATAATGCTCTTATCAAGCTTCATATTTGGAATACCATACATGAGCAGGCCACCGACGCGGTCCTCTCTCTCATATACTGTAACCTCATGGCCTCTCTGGTTAAGCTGGTCTGCTGCCGCAAGTCCTGAAGGACCCGATCCAATGATTGCCACCTTCTTGCCGGTTCTGACCTTTGGTGGCTTTGGAGCTGCATATCCGTTTGCATATGCAGTCTCTATTACACCATGCTCATTGTCCCTGACTGACACCGGACTACCCCAGTGTCCACATGTACATGCCTTCTCGCACAGTGCCGGGCAGACTCTTGATGTAAACTCAGGGAAATTATTGGTCTTGTGCAGACGATTATATGCCTGCTCCCAGTTGCCGGTATATACAAGGTCATTCCACTCCGGAACCAGGTTGTGCAGAGGACAGCCTGATGTCATGCCTGCTATTGTCATTCCCGACTGGCAGAAAGGAACTCCGCAGTCCATACAACGGGCAGCCTGTTTCTGTTGATTTTCTTTTGAAAGGAACACATGGAACTCGTTAAAGTTCTTAATACGCTCCTTTGGCTCTACAGACGCTGCTTCGCATCTGTCATATTCCATAAATCCTGTTGGTTTTCCCATTATCTGCGTCCTCCTTAGCCTCTTGTGCTGGCATAAAATGCCTCAATCTGTGCCTGCTCTGCGTTAAGACCCTTTTCTTCCATCTGTACAATAGCCATCTGCATACGGTTGTAATCGTAAGGAATAACCTTCTTGAACTTAGGAAGATACTCACTGAAATGATCAAGGATTTCCTTACCCTTTTCTGAGTTTGTAAGTGTTACATGCTCTTTTATCATTTCCTTAAGCTCTAATACATCGTACTTGTTTGAGACCTCCTCAGTAAATACCATCTGCTTGTTGGTTCTCATGTAAAGGTCATTGTCCTCATCAAGCACATATGCTATTCCACCGCTCATACCTGCTGCAAAGTTTTTTCCGGTCTTTCCAAGGATAACTACGCGGCCACCTGTCATGTACTCACAGCCATGATCGCCGACACCCTCAACTACTGCTGTTGCACCGGAATTTCTTACGCAGAAACGCTCACCGGCAACACCGTTTATGAAGGCCTTACCGCTTGTAGCTCCGTAAAGTGCCACGTTTCCGATGATGATATTATCATCCTTCTCAAACTTGACTCCTGCAGGTGGATATACGATGAGCTTTCCACCTGAAAGACCCTTTCCGAAGTAATCATTTGAATCTCCGACAAGCTCAAGTGTAAGTCCCTTAGGGATAAATGCTCCAAAGCTCTGTCCGCCTGCACCATTACACTTGATAACAAATGTGTCTTCATCCAGCGTATCGTCATATTTCTTTGTAATCTCAGAACCAAATATTGTTCCGAGAGATCTGTTTGTATTTGTTACCTCAATCTCAATCGCACGCTTTTGTCCACTCTCGAGTGCACTCTTAAGCTGTGTCATGATCTCGGTCATATCCTTTGTCTTTGAAAGCTCAAAGTCATATACCTGCTTAGGATCGAAGATAACACTCTGCTTTTTGCCGTCAAACGGATTATTAAGCATGCAGTCAAGGTCAATCTTTGACTGTTTCTCGCTTAGATTATCACGCTTCTTTAAGAGATCTCCACGTCCAACGAGCTCATCCACCGTCTTTACGCCAAGCTTTGCCATATACTCACGAAGCTCTTCAGCGATGAAACGCATAAAGTTCTCAACGTACTCCGGCTTTCCTGCAAAGCGCTTACGAAGCTCAGGATTTTGTGTGGCAATTCCTGCCGGACATGTATCCAAGTTACATACTCTCATCATTACGCAGCCCATTGTTACAAGCGGAGCTGTCGCAAAACCGAATTCCTCGGCTCCAAGACACGCTGCTATTGCCACATCACGGCCACTCATCAGCTTACCGTCTGTCTCAATTCTTACTTTATTCCTAAGACCATTCATAAGAAGAGTCTGGTGTGTCTCTGCAAGTCCAAGCTCCCATGGAAGTCCCGCATTGTGGATTGAGCTGCTAGGTGCGGCTCCTGTTCCTCCGTCGTAGCCTGAAATAAGCACTACCTGTGCTCCGGCCTTTGCAACGCCTGCCGCAACAGTTCCTACACCGGCCTCAGAAACGAGCTTGACTGAGATTCTTGCATCTCTGTTTGCATTCTTTAAGTCGAAAATAAGCTGCTCCAAATCCTCGATAGAATAAATATCGTGGTGTGGTGGTGGAGAGATGAGTGCAACACCCGGTGTTGAAAGTCTTGTCTTTGCAATCCAAGGATAAACCTTCTTTCCAGGTAAGTGTCCGCCCTCGCCCGGCTTAGCGCCCTGTGCCATCTTAATCTGAATCTCCTGTGCGCTTGTCAAGTATCTGCTTGTGACACCAAAACGTCCTGAAGCAACCTGCTTGATTGCTGAACAGCGGTTCTTTCCGTCTTTTCCGATTGTGAGACGATCCTTGTCCTCTCCACCCTCACCGGTATTTGATTTTCCGTGCAGATGGTTCATGGCAATTGCAAGCGTCTCATGTGCTTCCTTGGAAATAGATCCGTATGACATAGCACCTGTCTTGAAACGTGTCACAATTGAGTCAACGCTCTCAACCTCCTCGAGCTTGACACCCTTCTTAGGATAGTTGAAATCCATGAGTCCACGAATGTTTGTATTTTTCTCTTCCTCGTCCACAAGTGCTGTGTACTGCTTGAACAGATTGTAGTCACCGCGCTGTGTCGACTGCTGGAGAAGATGAATTGTAGCCGGATTGTACAGATGGTCATCAGCTCCGCTTCTCATCTTGTGTCTGCCCTTGCTGTCAAGTGTAACATCTGTCTCAAGTCCGAGCGGATCGTAGGCTGCAGAGTGAAGCTCATCCACATCGTTCTCGATATCCTGTAATGTAATTCCACCGATACGGCTTACTGTATTTGTGAAATACTTGTCAATAACACTCTTGTCAATACCGATTGCCTCAAAAATCTTTGAGCCCTGATATGACTGGATGGTTGAAATACCCATCTTTGCTGCAATTTTTACGATACCTGTGATGATTGCATGGTTGTAATCATCGATTGCTGCATAATAATCCTTGTCAAGCATATGCTCGTCAACAAGCTGCTTAACTGTATCCTGTGCCAGATAAGGGTTGATTGCACTTGCACCAAAGCCAAGCAGTGTAGCAAAATGATGAACCTCTCTCGGCTCTCCTGACTCAAGAATGAGAGAAAGAGATGTTCTCTTTTTTGTCTTTACAAGATACTGCTGCAATGCAGCAACTGCAAGCAGTGAAGGAATTGCAACGTGGTTCTCATCAACACCCCTGTCTGAAAGGATAATAATGTTGGCTCCGTCCCTGTATGCACGGTCAGCCTCTATATAAAGTCTGTCTACAGCTTTCTCAAGACTTGTGTTCTTGTAATATATAATAGGTAAAACCTCTACCTTAAAGCCATCGGCCTTTAAATTTTTAATTTTCATAAGGTCAGTGTTTGTAAGGATTGGGTTGTTAATCTTAAGTACACGGCAGTTTTCCGGCTTCTCCTCAAGCACGTTTCCGGCCTCACCGATATAGAGTGTGGTTGATGTAACTACCTCCTCACGGATTGAATCGATAGGCGGGTTTGTTACCTGTGCAAAGCGCTGCTTAAAGTAGTTGAATAACGGCTCCCTGTTACCGGATAAAGCTGCAAGCGGTGTATCAGTACCCATTGCAGCTGTGCCCTCAACACCATTTTTAGCCATAGGAAGGATTGAATCCTTGAGTGACTCATATGTGTAACCGAAGGCTCTCTGCATTCTCTGGCGCTCTTCCTTTGTATACTCAGGTACTCTCTGGTTAGGAATCTTTAAATCCTTAAGATTTACCATGTATCTGTCAATCCACTCACCATAAGGCTGCTTGTCTGCATATCTCTCCTTGAGCTCATCATCATCTATGATTTTTCCTGCAACAGTATCCACAAGGAGCATCTTTCCCGGACGGAGACGATCCTTTTTCACAATCTTTGTAGGGTCAATCTCAAGTACTCCGACCTCAGATGAAAGGATAAGATAATCATCATCTGTCACATAGTAACGTGATGGACGAAGTCCGTTTCTGTCAAGCACTGCTCCGACTAAATCACCATCTGAGAATACGATTGAAGCCGGACCATCCCATGGCTCCATCATTGTAGCGTAATACTGGTAGAAATCCTTCTTCTTCTGAGTCATGATTGAATTGTTTGCCCATGGCTCAGGAATCATTATCATAACGGCAAGTGGAAGCTCCATACCACTCATTACCAGGAATTCAAGCGCATTATCAAGCATTGCTGAGTCAGATCCTGCCGCATTGATAACCGGCAGAACCTTCTGGAACTCTTTTTTAAGCTTAGGAGACTCCATGTTCTCCTCACGTGCTGACATCTTGTCAGAGTTTCCAAGAATAGTATTAATCTCACCATTGTGTACGATAAATCTGTTTGGATGAGATCTCTCCCAGCTTGGGTTTGTATTTGTAGAGAATCTTGAATGTACTGTGGCGATTGCTGACTCATAATCAGGATCCTGTAAATCCATGAAGAACTGTCTGAGCTGCTCTACAAGGAACATTCCCTTATATACGATTGTTCTGCTTGAGAAGGAAACCACATATGTATTGTCGTTTGACTGCTCGAAAACACGTCTTGCAACATAAAGCTTTCTGTCAAACTCAAGTCCTCTCTCAACATCCTCAGGTCTTTTTACAAAACACTGCATGATGCATGGCATACAGTCTCTGGCCTTTTTGGAAAGCTTATCAGGCTCTGTAGGCACTTCTCTCCATCCGAGAAATTCAAGGCCTTCCTTCTCCACGATAACCTCAAGCATCTTCTTTGCCTGAATCGTCTTGAACTCATCATTAGGAAAGAAAAACATTCCCACACCGTAATCTCTCTCATCTCCAAGCTCTATTCCAAGAGGCTTTGTAACCTTCTTAAAAAACTTATGAGAAATCTGAAGCAGGATTCCGACACCGTCTCCCGTCTTACCGTCAGCGTCTTTTCCGGCTCTGTGCTTTAAGTTCTCAACAATCTTTAAAGCATTCTCGACTGTCTCATGTGTTTTGATACCTTTGATATTTACTACTGCACCAATTCCACAGTTATCATGCTCGTAGCGAGGATCATATAATCCCTTGGCTGTGGCTGTGCTTTCATTCCATTGTTTACTCATAGGTTCTTCCTTTCCTAGTGTAAATTTGTTAACGGATAACTTATTAAGAAGTGAATCATTTCCTGTTTATGATTTTACAACTATGAAAGCTCAATGTAAACAGTTTTTTTCTCATTATTGTCTGATTATTTGATAACTTAATATTATAAAGTCATTTTTCTGACTATAATCGTATTTTTATCTTTTTTATAAGGTTATATGTACAATTTGCTTTATAAAATTCCAAAACTTTTTTCAATAAAGCAAGGCATAAAACACTGTTTCAGCAAATTGTGTCTGAATTGTGTATGTGTTACAATAGCTTTTCATGTCTTATATCATAAAAAAATCAGCTATACTTTTTATTGTATAGCTGATTACCATAACAACCAATAACTATTCTAAATTGCACTTCCCATATTCGTAAAACTGCACGATACTCGTACTTTGTCTGCACTCCGTTTTGGTCCTGCTAAACAGTTCCTTCTGTGTGCTTCGCATAATAATAAAATATCACAGCACCAACACCAAGGCACATGACAGATACCACCCATGCCATTACACTGCCATCAACAGTCCACTTCAAAATACCGGTCTCTGTCCTTATGACTGCAAACGCATTTGCGGTGATATGTCCAATCATGGCCGCATACACATGCCCTGACTTATACATAAAAGCTGCAAGCACAAGGCCAAGTAAAAAAGCATAGACAAACTGCACTATATTAAAATGAATGAGTCCAAACAAAAGCGCCGACAAAAATACCGCCTGTGGCACATTCATTATTTTGCGCATATTTCCAAATACAATGCCTCTGAAAACGAGCTCCTCCATAATCGGAGAAAGAATTGCCGAGCCAATCAGCTCAATTACAAGAGTGCTTGCATAAAAGCTCTCATTCGCCCTGGCATATCCTTCTGAGAGCCCGATAAGCGGTGACATGGTGATGATATTATTGAGCGCAAATGAAATGAACAGTGTAATCACAATCACCCAGAGCACATTTACAAAAAGTGCCCTGTCTATCTTTGGTTTTTTAACAAACATCTGCTGTGTCGGCTTATAGCTTGCAAAATACATAAATGGTATTGTAACCGCCGCAGATATTATCTGCGCTATCATGTATGTCGAAGCTGTATGCCCGATAAACGCAAAAATAAAGTACATCGTACTTAGAAAAACAATGTAGTAAAGCACAATCGGGACAATTATCTCCCACACTATCGCTCTTAATTTTAAATTCTTATTCATGAAATCCCATTCCTATCTACTGTTTATAACCTCAGGTCTCAATGCATTGCATTTTCATAAAAGCTAATCGAAAAGCTTGGAAAGTACATCCGGAAGCTGCCTTATATCATCTATCACAGCTTTTGCTCCTGCACTCACCATCTCGTTAACATCTCCAAATCCAAAGCTTACCGCTATGCTTGGCACATCGACACGATTTGCTCCCTCGATATCAAACATAGTATCTCCGATTAAACACATCTCATCCCTTGGAATGTCTGACCACCGGCGCATCACCTCGTTAAGTACTTCTTCCTTTGTATCTATCCTGCCGTCAAACGTAGCTCCGACCACCTCATCAAACATATCCAGTATTCCAAAATGCTCCAAAATACGCTCACACGATTTTTCCGGCTTCGATGATGCAAGTCCTATCCTATAGCCGGCTGCTTTAAGCGCCTCTATGCATTCCTTTACTCCCGGAAAAAGCGAACATTCAAATATACCTATTTTGTTATAGCGCTCTCTGTACTTTTTGACCGCTTCAAGTGCCCTCTCCTTAGTAAATCCGTAGTGCTCCATAAATGTGTTTATGAGCGGTGGTCCTATAAAGAAAAACAGACTGTTTCTGTCCGGCTCATCTATGCCAAAGTATGAAAGTGCATATTGTGCCGACTTTGTGATGCCCTCTGATGAGTCAATCAGCGTTCCGTCCAAATCAAATAATATTGCTTTCATTTGTTATCTCCATTGCTTTAAATTTATTGTACTTTTAATTAAAATGCTAGGTCAGTATCTCATTTAACACTCGTCCGACAGCATCGGCAAACTCGCCTATACTCTTTATCTTCACGAGACTTCTGCCGAATATCTTTGTTGCAAGCTCACTGTCATGCGCACTTCCCATGAAGATGCCAATTACGTCTATTCCATGGTTTTTAAGTCTCTGCACCTCATTTACGGTGTCCTTAACAGCAAGAGCATCAGTGTACTCCCGGTCCTTATAAAAGGCTCCCTCCCCTGCTATCTGATCATCCTGGGGACTTGCATCTGAAAACATGAAAAGTAACTTCTTTGGCTTTGGACTCAGCTCCATCAGATGTGATGCCGCGCGCAGAGCAAGGCCATCCCTGTTATTTCCTGCCGCAACATAATGAAACAGCTCATCCTCCACACCATAATCGTCATATTCCTTAAAGATGTGCATCACCGTGTAGCCTCTTATGCTGCAGTATGAGTAAATCTGCACCGGTATGCCACAATTTGTCAGGCTCTTTGACAGTACATATGCCTGTGCTGCTATCTTCTGCTGCATCTGCTTTCTGGAAGAAGACGCATCCATCAGTATGTCGACAGAAAAGCACGGCGTCTCCACCTCATCTTTTCGCTCAAAAACACGCGGATTGTCCAGATACAGCGCCTTCCATACTCTCGCAGGCTTTATACGGCCGTGTGTTGAAGCATCCATAAATGTCTCATCTGCTGTCTCCAGGTGCATTCTAAGGCTTTCTGTAAGTCTCCTTATACTGTTTTGATACACTGCCATGTTTTTTTCAAAATGCTCTTTATTCTTGTCGTATTGCATGGCTGTCTCTTTTGTAAATGCAAGAATTTCCCTGCGCTCTCTTTTGTTGTCAATCTCATCAGGTACAGTCTGCTTTTTCTCCGATGAAATACCTCTGGTAAAAAGCAAGTGACAGTTTTTGTGATTTCCTACACAGAGCTTTTTCTCCATCTCGACCTGCTGCCTGTCAGAATACATGCTTTTTCCAAAGCAGGCTGTCACATACTGCTTCGCTTCTATTGGATCTTTCTGCAGTGCAAACTGCAGCAGATATCTCTTTGAATGCTCCATAGACAAAGCCGCTGTGTCCGAGGCCATATTTTTATTATAAAAGCTATTCGCTCTGACATACTGTGTGCTGACTTTTCCTATTGAGTGAAATGCTCCTGCTACCTTCTGTAAAAAATATATGCCCTGTGGCTTTACCACCTTTATCGGCTTATACGAGAAATACTTCCACAGATTTTCTCTCGTTTTTTCTATAATCTCATCCGTTGTCATATCAGGTGTAAAACAAAAAGCATGCAGTATCTCTTCATCCTCTTTGCAAAGGCCTGATGGCTTTCCAAGTATCCTTCTGCAATGTGCATTTCTGATTATATCAATCCTCGAATACTCCCTGTTTTTATTGACTCCTGCAAGGCTCTTTTTCGCGTACTCAAGCCTTAAATCATACAGTGCAGGCCTCGTTTGTCTCTCCTTTTCATACAGGGCATTTTCCAGGCCTATCCACAAAAGTCCCTCATACAACGCGGCATTTTTGCCTGTAAGCTGATTAAAAAAATCATCTATCCTGTCATGCTCATACCACTTGTATTCAAGCCCAATAATCAGATTCAGATAAATATCAGCGGATCCATCAGGCGCAAATGCCAGAAAAAGCGGCTCTATGTCATAGTCACAGGCCGCCATCCATATGAAGTTTCTTGCTCTTTTTGCTTCCTTTATATCCTGTTCTTCCATATGTTCCATTCCTTCATATGTCACAAGCTCATATCAACAAAACAGCTGCTCTCTGCTCATCTTCCTTGAGATTCTTGCACGGATTGTATCACGGATAAGCGTCTGCTCATACTCATCAAAGCTCTTGTTTGTTATACCCATATCCAGGGCTGTATATACATTCAACCCCTTTTCCATCATACCAATTGAACCGATGAGACCACGCAGATCAAGTGCCTTTGATGATATCTCGCCATTCTCACACTTTGCATGCAGCTCAAGAAATACCTCCGCAAGCTCATTTGCTCCCGCTTCACGTATTGCAGGATAATGCTCCTTTATGAGCTTCACAAGACTCTCTTTTGAAATCATAGGCATCCGGATTACCGCAAAACGTGATACAAGAGCCTCATTTAGCTCCTTTGTGCCTGCATAGCCGTAATTCATCGTGGCAATAAATCTTGTTGCCGGATGAAGCGACAGTCTGTCATAGCCCGGCACATCTATTGTACGTCTGAAATCAAGTGTGGCATGAAGCACTGCCATAGCCTCACTTTTTGCCATATTTATCTCATCAAGCACCGCAAAGCCGCCTGTTTTTGCGGCTGTATACACAGGTCCCGGCCTGAAGGTTACTTCTCCGGCGCTAAACGTATCGGTTCCGATAAGTGATGCTGCATCCATATTTACGTGAAATGACACATCCCAGCGTGGTCTGTTAAATACACCTGCCAGATTCTCTGCGAAAAGATTCTTTCCTGTGGCCTTTTCTCCTACTAAAAGCAGATTTTCTCCACATAAAACGGCGGTTATAGCCTGCTCCCACACATCGCGTCCGTAATAAAACTGTGTAGGCACGGGGATTCTTGACTCATACTCCTTGTCCACCGGATACTGCGAGCGAAACTTTTCAATTTCCTTAATCAGATTTTCTGAAATGCCAAGCTCTCTTAATTTGTCCAACAAGCTCATCGCTTCCTTTCATGTCAGATATTTTAACTGTTCCAGGCCATACATACTCAAAACCGTACACAGTTTATGCTTTACGTTATATTGTCATGCGATATATTATTTCTTCACGCCCTTGGTGTCACGGTTTGCAATGTGCAGCCTGTGAAGTGCCACCTGCTTACCCTTTACCTCGACCTCTTTTTCCTCCTGGTCATAAAGCAGATAAATGTCAGTAAGCTCATCCTCTCTGTCAAGCCTCATTCCCCTGACACCTACTGCTGCCTTTTTCTTTTCAGGAATAGTGCCACAGTCGATTCGAAGGAACATCTCCTTCTTTGAACGCATTACCATTGTAGCATTCTCTGAAAGCATGTCAACAAATAACAGCTCATCATCATCCATGAGCTTTGTGGCCTGCGAGGTCTTTCGTGTCACCACAAACTCAGCACCATCCACGAGCTTTATCATGGCTGACTTCGTTCCAAATATAAGCTTGTGCTTTTCAACATCCATAAGAGGTGCTATAAATACTATATCCTCCTTACTGCTGTCATAGTTGCTTACATTGTCAATAGGTGTGCCCTTGTCACGGAATTTGCCGTAAGGCAGGTCTAATACCTTGACAAGATGCATGTTTGCCTTGTTTGTAAAAATGCACAGCTTATCTATATTTTTAAGCTTCAATATCAGCTTGTTCTCTGCGTCCGCAGTCTCTTTGTTTCTCTCATAGGTTGAAGTATCTACTGTCTTCACATAGCCGAAGCGGTCCATAAGCAGCACTACATCCGATACCTCAAGCTCTTTTTTGACCACAACAGCTTCCTCAAGATTGTCAAGCTCCGTGCGTCTGTCCCTTGCATACTCCTTGCGGAACGCTTTAAGCTCCTTCATAATAACCTTTGCCATGGATGAGCGATGCTCTAAAATATCGCTGTACTCTGCAATCTTTGCCCTGGTCTCCTCGTGCTCCTTAATCAGAGCCTCAATTTCGAGTCCAATCAGCTTATACAGACGCATTTCAAGGATAGCAGCTGCCTGACGCTCAGTAAAGCAAAGCTGGGCTGCCATGGCTTCTGAAGCCTTTGACTTAAATTTAATCCCCTCTGTCTCTCCGTTTATGAGACATGCCTTTGCCATTTTCTGGTCACGGCTTCCTCTTAATATTTCAATAATCAGATCTATCACGTTACAGGCCTTTATGAGTCCCTGCTGTATTTCTTCTTTCTCCTGCTCCTTTGCAAGAAGTGTCTCATACTTTCTTTTTGCAATCTCATACTGGAAATTGACATGATGCCTTATTATTGGTACAAGACCAAGCGTCTCAGGTCTTCCATTTGCGACGGCCAGCATATTTACACCGAAAGTGTCCTCCAGCTTTGTCTTTTTATACAAAAGGTTCTTAAGTGCCTCAACATCAGCACCTTTTTTAAGCTCTAAGACAATTCTTATTCCCTCTTTCGATGACTGGTTGGTTATATCCACAATATCCGTTGTCGCCTTTGACTCGACAAGCGAATAGACATCATTTAAGAATTTTCCTATATTGGCACCAATCATTGTGTATGGGATTTCTGTAATGACAAGCTTGTCCTTTCCTGCCTTTCCCTTCTCTATTTCGATTCTTCCACGGATTTTTATCTTTCCCTGTCCGGTCTCATATATTGCTGCAAGATCATCCTGATTTGCAACAATGCCTCCTGTCGGAAAATCAGGTCCCTTTATATACTGCATCATCTCGGCTGTGGTGATATCAGGATTTTTCATATAAGCAATCACACCGTCAACCACCTCGCCAAAATTGTGTGGCGGAATGCTTGTAGCCATGCCGACTGCTATACCCTCAGCTCCATTTATCAAAAGGTTCGGCACCTTGACCGGAAGCACCTCTGGCTCTTTTTCTGTCTCGTCGTAGTTTGGAATGAAATCAACCACATTTTTGTCAAGATCAGCAAGATATGCTTCCTGTGTGATTTTTTGAAGTCTTGCCTCAGTATAACGCATCGCAGCGGCTCCGTCTCCCTCGATTGAGCCAAAATTACCGTGTCCATCGATAAGCGGCATGCCCTTTTTGAAGTCCTGTGCCAAAACAACCATCGCGTCATAGATTGATGAATCACCGTGTGGATGATATTTACCCATTGTATCACCGACTATACGCGCACTCTTTCTATATGGCTTGTCGTACCTGATGCCCAGCTCATGCATATCATAAAGTGTACGGCGCTGCACCGGTTTTAATCCATCACGGACATCCGGCAGCGCACGGGCAATGATAACGCTCATCGCATAGTCAATATATGATTTCTGCATCAGCTCCGAATATTCGGTCTGAATTATATTGTTGTCTACATTGTTATCTATATTTCTATCCATGTCTTTCTCCGATTATAAATACTGCTTAACTATTCAGAACCACTGAGAACCAAAAGCAGAAGCGTCATGCTTACACATCAAGCTCTGCGTCATGCGCATGCTCGTATATGAACTCTTTTCTCGGTGGCACATCACTACCCATAAGCAGTGATGTCACATCATTTGCCAGGCGCCCATCATCTATTTCAATACGCTTTAGCATCCTTGTTGCGGGATTTAATGTGGTATCCCAGAGCTGATCCGCATCCATCTCTCCAAGACCCTTATATCTTTGCAACGTAAACTTGCCTGTATGTGTCTTTCTGTACTTGTCAAGCTCCGCATCGTCATACAAATATTTTTCCTC
>OGKR01000906.1_pt1 | contig 26305 bp, 17 predicted proteins | sample 1572431 | NCBI WGS metagenome assembly OGKR01 (sample SAMEA2582079, study PRJEB24529) | metagenome | biome: Human gut stool | place: China | collected 2011 | reverse complement strand
TTCCCGCTTGGGCCGTGTGGAACCGCGAGAACATCTCGCCCGCCCTCCAACTGCTTCTGCGTGAGCTGGATATTGACCCGTGACATGCTGCAGAACGCATTGACGATCTTGCGTAAAAGCTCTGCTCTTTTTTCAGAAATTCAGCAAGAAAGGTCTCTCCGGCGCTGCGTGGAGAAATGCAAAGGTCGATCACATGAATCAAAACGATCCTGTCCCGGACGATTTCACTCTTTCGCCGGCCCTTGTGGATGCACTGCCCGCGCTGTTTTTTGCCTGCAACATGGTACTGGTGGCAGGAATTTTGCTTTTATCATGAATATGCAGTGAGCCGGAAGCCTCTGATCTACAGAAGGCTCCCGGCTCATTTGCTATGGACTTTTTACGTGGATGCCATTCGAGTCCTTGATCGAAACAAAAAATTCCACGTCATACGACTTGGGATTTTCTGGTAGCCTATTCTGTTGCTCAAACATCCCACTGGGGTGTTTATTGCTGTCGCAAACGCAAACTTCCGATAAACAAAAAACGTACCCGAACCCTTTTTCATAAAGAATCGGGTTCGAGTACGAACTGTATGGTGGACGGTACAGGACTCGAACCTGTGACCTCCTGCACGTCAAGCAGATGCTCTACCAGCTGAGCTAACCGTCCAGATGTCGTATCGACTTGATTATGATACCACACCTTTGGCCGGATTGCAAGCTTTTTTTGCAAATTTCTGCAAAAATCATTGCAGGGCCTTCCGGATGATGTTGTAGAGCACGGGTTTCATGGCGTCGATGTGGTCGGGCTTGCCTTCGAGGATGGACGAGTAGCACACCGACATGCACATGCTGCCCAGCGCCGTGATGCGCTGGTAGACTTCGCGCTCGGTCAGGCCGGCCATTTCGGGGCTGGACATGATGGCGTGGAGCAGTTTGCACATCAGCGGCTCGGCCTCGCCGGAGGCTTCGATCTTGTCCAGCCCCGGCCAGACGAAGCTGCGCTCCAGAAAACGGAGCATCAGGGTGTCGGTCCGCAGAGCCTCGATGATGTGGTCGATGACGAAGATCATCTTGTCGGGAAAATCCATCGGCGCGCTGGCGCGCTCACAGGCCGTCACGGCGTCGTCCAGCAGCTGGTAGCTCACGCGGGCCAGAAGCGCCTGGGTCACAGCACCTTTGTCGGCAAAATAGAGATAGAAGGTGCCTTTGCCCACCTTGGCGCGGGAGGTGATATCCTCCACGCTGGTCTTGGATGCGCCCCGCTCCAGGAACAGCTCGTATGCTGCATCCAGAAGCGCCCGGCGCTTTTCCTGCTTTTTGCCTTCCACGGTATTCATGCTTTGGGTCGATTCCTCTTTTCTGCGATGTTCTGTCGTGTAAACATTATTTTAGCAATGCTTTCCTCCCGGCGCAAGCCCCAAATAGCCGATCGGTGTTAGACAATTTTCAGTGGATGATAAAAAAACTGACGTTTGGTCAGTTTTTGTCTTGACACTTTCCGCCAGCTGGTTATAATAGTGCTTGCTCAGAAGTGACTGCGAGTCATTTTTGAGCGCCAATTCTGTTCCAACATTTCAATGGAGGGTTTTCATGAAAAAGATCGCACAGGGCATTGTGCGTCTGCGCAAACTGATCTTAACAGTAGCCATCCTGCTGTTGATCCCTTCCGCGATAGGCGCCGTTGCCACCCGCATCAACTACGACGTCCTCACCTATCTGCCGCAGGAGCTTGACTCTATGATCGGCGAACGGGCATTGGAGGACGACTTCCATCTGGCCTCCACCGGTATGATCACGGTCGAGGGCCTGCCCACGAACGAGCTCATCGCCATGAAGAAGGACATCGACGCCGTGCCCGGTGTCACCCAGACCTTCTGGCTGAGCGATGTGATCGACCCCAGCATCCCTACCGAGATGCTCCCGGCGGACATCCAGCAGTTCATGTTCGGCAAAAATGATTCCACCATGCTCATCGTCCGGTTCGACGGCCCCAGCGCCAGCGACGAGACGATGAACGCGGTCCAGCAAATCAAGAAAGTGCTCCGGAAGGATACCTTCTTTGGCGGCATGAGCGTCATCCTGCAGGACACCAAGGCCCTGATCAATGAGGAGATGCCGCTGTATATCCTGTGCGCTGTGGGTGCCAGTATGCTGGTGCTGTTCCTCTCGCTGGAGAGCACCATCACCCCGGTGCTGTTCATGCTGGGCCTGCTGTTCCCCATCGCGTACAACTTTGGCACGAACATCTTCCTCGGCCAGATCAGCTACATCACCCAGGCGCTGTCCACCGTGCTGCAGCTGGGCGTTACGATGGACTTCTCCATCTTCCTGCTGCACCGCTATCAGGAGGAAAAAGAGCTTCGCTCCTCCAATGAGGAAGCCATGGTCAGTGCCATCTGCAAGACCATGACCTCCATTTCCGCTTCGTCGCTGACCACCATCGCAGGCTTCCTGGCCCTGTGTGCCATGCGCCTGACGCTGGGCCGCGACATCGGCATCGTCATGGCAAAAGGCGTGGCGCTGGGCGTCATCTGCACCGTCGTCATCCTGCCGGCACTGATCCTGACCTTTGACAAGTGGGTCGAGAAATACAAGCACCGCACCATCATCCCGCAGCTGACCAGGACCAGCTACTTCGTCTCCAAACACGCAGCCCCCATTGTGGCGGTCTTCCTCGTGCTGCTGGTGCCCTTTGTGGCGGCGCAGCAGAAGACCGAAGTCTACTACACCCTGTTCGATTCGCTGCCCCAGGACCTGACCGGCATCGTCGGCACCAACAAGCTGGGCGAGGATTTCGGCATGACCACCTCGCACTTCATTCTGGTGCATGACGACCTGACCGCCACCCAGGTCTCCGACCTGTGCGACGAACTCAAGGACGTGGACGGCATCACGCAGGTCATCAGCCTGGATTCCGTCACCGGCCCCGGCTTTGATACCGGCCTGCTGCCCGACAGCGTGACCGAGATCCTGCAGTCCGGCGGGTACAAGCTCATCCTTGCCAACAGCTCCTATAAGACCGGTACCGACGCCATCAACAACCAGCTGGACGAGATGAACACCGCCATCAAGGCGGTGGACCCCGAAGGTGTCATCACCGGCGAGGGTGCCATGACCAAAGACCTGATCGAGGTCGCGGATGTGGACTTCAAGAACGTCAACGTCTGGTCCATCCTGGCCGTTGCCGCCATCATCCTGATCTCTTTCCGCAGCCTGTCCATCCCGGTGCTGCTGGTGGCCAGCATTGAAGCCGCCATCTCCATCAACATGGGCATCCCGTACTTCACCGGCACCCAGCTGCCGTTCATCGCCAGCATCGTCATCGGCACCATCCAGCTGGGCGCGACCGTGGACTATTCCATCCTGATGACCACCCGTTACCACGAGGAGCGCAGCTACGGCCGCACCCCGAAGGAAGCAGCCCAGCAGTCGCTGGAGCATTGCAGCCAGTCCATCCTGACCAGCGGCCTGACCTTCTTCGCCGCCACCGTCGGCGTGGCGGCCATCAGCAAGATGGAGCTGCTGAAGAGCATCTGCCTGCTCATCTCCCGCGGCGCACTCATCAGCATGGCCGTCATCCTGATCGTCCTGCCCGCTGCCCTGATGCTGCTGGACTGGATCATCCGCCATACCACCCTGCACTGGCTGGTCCCCGAACCCGCCTCGAAATCTGAAAAGGAGTAATCACCATGAAGAAATCGCTTCGCTTCGCCAGTGCGGCGCTGGCGCTGACCCTCGCCGCCAGCATGACGATGCCTGCCTTTGCCGCAGGCAAGTCCGATTTTGCCAAGTCTGAGAACGTCTACGCCGTCATGAACGCCGATGGCTCCATCAAGAGCACCACCGTCAGCGAGCATCTGTACAACGCCAACGGCCTGTCCGGTGTGACCGATGTCTCTTCCCTGACTGACATCCAGAACACCGAGAGCGATGCCGCCTTTACCCAGGACGGCGAAAAGCTGGTCTGGAACACCGACGACACCGACGTCTATTATAAGGGGACCACCGACCGTGACCTGCCCATCTCGGCCAAAGTCACCTATACGCTGGACGGCGTGACCGACAGCCTGGAGAACCTGATGGGCAAGAGCGGCCACCTGACCATTCAAATCGACCTGACCAACAACGAGACCGGCACCGTGAATGTCAACGGCACCGACCGCACCATCGTCACCCCGCTCATCACGGCGGTGGGCGTCATCTTTGGGGAGGACGCCTCCAATGTGACCGCTGAGCACGGCGTGATCGAGTCTGCCGCCAAGAGCAACGTGGCCGCGTTCGTCACCCTGCCCGGCGTGAAGGATTCGCTGTCCGGTCTGCTGCCGGAGGACCTGTCCACGGTGGAAGATTATTTGCAGGACAGCGTGACTGTGGAAGCCGATGTGGAAGATCTGGCAGCTCCGCAGATCATGCTGGCCGCAGCCACCAGCCCCGATGCGCTGGGCACGGACAATGTCTTTGACCTTGACAGCATCAACGAGCTGACCGACGGCATCCAGCAGCTGAACGACGCCATGAGCCAGCTCATGGACGGTGCGTCTCAGCTGGAAGACGGCGTCTCGCAGCTGGCCGGCGGTACGCTGGCTCTGCTGGATGGTGCATCCCAGCTGAAGACCGGTGTTGCCGCGCTGGACAACGGCCTCGGCCAGCTGACCAACGGCCTCGACACCCTGACCTCCAACAATGCCGCCCTGAATGCCGGTGCCCAGCAGGTGGCCGACGGCGTTCTGGCTTCCGCAAACAAGACCCTGATGGAGGGCGGCCTCATCGACACCCCCATGACCTGGGACAACTATGAAGCCGTCATCGACGAAGTCCTGACCATGAACGACAAGACGCTGGCCGCTGCCCGCAAGAAGATGGTCCGCACCATCTGGGAGCAGGCTCCCAACTTCAAGGACAGCCAGCTCGACCTGGCTCTCTACCTTTCCGCGACCAAAACCAATCATGACCTGGAAGCAGCCCTCCGCCTGATGCAGAGCTACGACCCCTCCATGATCTGCGGTCTGGTGCAGCTGCTGACCAATGCCGACGCCCAGCAGATCGCCCACGAGGAGCTCAAGCTGCAGGCCGAGAACAGCGACGATATCGCTAGCGTCCGCGCCCTGAAGACCAGCCTGAGCCAGATCCAGTACTTCGTTTCCAGCGTCAACCAGTACACCAGTGGTGTCGCCACTGCGGCCGACGGTGCCCACTCTGCCAAGGACGGCAGCGCCAAGCTGGCCTCCGGCACCAAGACCCTTTACGATGGCGTGAACACCCTGAACAATGGCGTCAGCCAGCTGACCGACGGTGCCACCCAGCTGAGCGATGGCCTGGTCCAGTTCAACGAGGAGGGCATCTCCAAGCTGACCGGTTCGCTGGACACCGACCAGATCCACGCCCTGAAGACGGTCCTGGACGAGATGACCAGCCGCCTGGAGAACTACACCAGCTTCGCCGGTGCACCGGAAGGCGCTTCTTCCAACGTGAAGTTCATCTATAAGACCGGTGAGACCGTGGCCGCTACCGAGAATACGGCCGTGGCCGAGACTACTACCCAGGAGGGCAGCTTCTTCACCCGCCTGTGGGAGCGCATCGTGAATCTGTTCAAGTTCTAAGTATTTTGAAGTAGAAGTAAAACAGGAACGCCCCCTGGTATCGCAGCGATACCAGGGGGCGTTTTGCTGCCATTTGGCAGGATAGAACGTTCTCAGAACCAGTTGATGTCCACGATGACCAGTTCCGGCGGATTGTTGACGCGGGGGATGCACTTGTCCTTGCCGTCGCCCAGACCGCGGCTGATGACGAGGGAGGTGTCGCCGATCTGATGCAGACCCTCGGTCAGCGTTGGCAGAACGCCCTGATCCGGCGTGTAAAGCCCGCCGATGCCGGGGATGCGGATCATCCCGCCGTGGGTGTGGCCGCAGAGCGCCAGATCGACCGGCACGTCAGAGAAGAAGCCGTCCTCCAGAAAATATTCCGGGTAGTGGACCAGCAGCAGCTTGAAGGCATCCAGCTGCTCAAAACTCTCGAAATATGCACTGGCGTACCGCTCGTAGGAAGCGGGTGCTTCGGCCACGCCGCCGATGGCGATGGTGTTGCCGTTCACCTCCAGCGTCTCGGTCTCGTCTGCCAGGAAGTGGACGCCGATGGCCTCCAGATCTTCCCGGATGGGGGAGTGGTCAAACACGATCTTGGGCCACTCGTGGTTGCCGGGCACATAGTACACCGGCGCGATCTTGACAAGCTCTTCGCACAGGTCGGTGACGACCGAATAGTCGTCCACCAGCTTGTCGTTCATGTCGCCGGTGATGGCGATGATGTCCGGCTTGAGCGCGGTGATCCGCTCGATCAGATCCGCATTGTGGTCGCCGAACTCATGCAGATGCAGATCGGACAGCTGCACGACCCGGACGTTCGAGGTCAGCTTGTCGGACTGGACCTGATAGTAGCTCTCGACGAAGCTCTGATGCTTTGCAATAAGGGTGAAGATGCCCCACAGGGCCGCCAGCAGCACCGCCAGCCCCAACACGAACTGAAGAATGCCCAGGACGATTTTTTTCAAAGGGCCGAAACGGGCCTTGCGGGGTGCGTAATGAGAAGCCAAAGATTATCCCTCCTGTCTGGTTTTAGAGCGCATTGCCTCGCGCAGCAGTGCGCGGATGGAATAGGCATTGTTGGCCTTGCTCTCCGAAATGCCGATGGCGTATTCGTAGGTCGCCTCGGTGCTCTCGGCGTTGTAGGCCGCGATGAGGCGGTGGAAGTAATCGGCAAAGCTCTCGGCGTCCTCCATCCGGCACTGGTCGAAGAAGCCGATGAACTGCTGGCCGCCGTTGTAATAGACGGTGCCGCAGGTGGCCGAGGCTTCCTTCAGGAAGCCGGCAAACTGGTCCAGCATCGCGTTGCCGCGTTCGCGGCCGTAGGCGGTGTTGATCTGGCTCAGGTTGGTCAGCTCCACCACCACACAAACGGTATCGTCCGGCAGGACGCGGCTACTGTTGTTCCGGATGAACAGATCACAGGCGGTGCGGTTGGGCATATCCAGCGACTGCTCGGTGAAGAACATGTATTCCACAAAGTCCTGGATACGGCCCAGCAGGATGGCGCCGCAGACGCCCAGGATGAAGAAGACCGCGACGCCCAGCAGGATGTACAGCTTGACGTTGATCTTCTCGCTGACCGTGGTGCTGGCCAGAACGCCCAGATTGACCGCGCCGCAGTATTCGTTGTACTCCTTCATGGTGATGGAGAGGCTCTCATACAGGGAGTTCAGCTGACTCTGCAGGGCGTCGATCTCCTGTTCCACAGACTGCTGGGAGAAGGCCTTGTTCTTGCTGGAAACGTCCGTGGAGTCGGATGCATCCTGGAACACGTCGATGATATACTGGCAGTAGGCAGCGTCGATGACGTTGCTGGACTTGCGGTTCAGGATCGTCACGTAGTCGCTGATGAGGGTGTCGTAGACGGTGGTGCGGTCTACTTTGGTGTCATACTCGTAGACATCGTTCAGCACGAAGCCGCCGGCGTCATCCTCGGTGCCGGTCCGGGCTCCTCTTTGATAGTAGAGGGAGCCGTCCTTGTTCTTGTTGCCGTAGCTCTGGATGACTTCCAGTACGGCGGCGACCTTCTCGGTGTCCACATCGCCGTCCATGATGTAGGTGTTGTAGCGCTCCTGGTATTTTTTGAGCAGGACTTCCCGGTTCTGCGTCAGCTTGCCGCCCAAAATCTCGGAGAAGAGATAGGGGATCTCAACGTCGCCGACGTAGTTGTACTCATCGAGCAGGTCCGAGAGAGACATCCCGGTGTGGGAAGAGATGAACTCCGGGTGCGATTTCTGGCAGTTGATGAGGTTGGAGGAGATCTCGGAAACGGTGTTTTTCAGGATCTCCGCCTGTTCGAGGTAGTCGTAGCCATGGCCGTCCAGCGCAGAGGCATTGTTGGGGATGGTGTAATAGTCCACGTATTTTTCGCCGAAGCTGGCAAAGTAGCAGCTCAGGATCTCATCCAGCATGGTGCGGGCGTACTCGGTGTTGTAATTGCTGCTGAGCGAGAGCGTGACGAGGTATTCGGTGGATTGGTATTCCTCCACGTCCTCACCTTTTTCAATTTTGGCCGCCTGGGTCTTGGCCACATCGTCGGGCACGATGGGGGTGACCGTGCCGCCGGAGCGGATGGTATCCACGTTGACGGTCAGGTCCAGATTTTCAATGGCCTGCTTGACGACGGAGGAAGAGAAGATCTCCGAAACATCCAGTTCGCCGCCGCTGGGGGTCTTGCCGTCCTCGGCCTGGGAGTAGTTGTATTTGATGATGGACTGCGCCGTATAGGCCTGATTGCTGGTGGCATAGCGCATGAAGAACACGCCTGCACAGAACGACATCAGCGCGATGAGCGGCCACCATTTTTTCAGATATCGGATGATGTTAAAGCTTTTCATTTCGTTTTGTCCTTATCGCGGATGACTTTGCTCTTGGCGAGGACCCAGGCTCAGAGTGCGCAGAACGTGACGCCGCCGGTCAGGATCATCCACTTGATGCTCAGCTCGTCGGCCAGAGAACGTTTCTCGAAACTGATGGTCAGGTAGTTTTTGGTCTTGTAGCGGATGTATTCCTTGTTGAGGATCCGGGAGGTCTCGATAAGGTTCTCCAGCTTCTGCTTCATATCCTGGATCATGCTCTCGGCGGTTGCAACGCTGGAAGGCGTATTGGCCGTCTGGGCATTCATCTGGCGGATGGCGTATTCGTTTTTCTGGATGATGGCCATCGTATCGTTGGCGGAGTCGTTGGCGCTCTCGGCTGCCGAGGCCTGGTAGTCGATGGCGACCTTGGTGCGGGACATATAGAAGTTGTTCTGGGTGTCCAGCGTGGGGATCAGAACAACGGCAGTCAGGGCCGAATCGTAGATCTCGATGGTGTGCAGGCGGTTCTGGTATTCAGCCATGAGTTTCTGGTAGCTGATGTTCTTCAGAAAGTTCTGGTATTCCAGCTTGCTGATGTAGCGTTCCCGGTTTTTGGAGAGGCCGCTCTGCAAAACATAGGAATCGTATTTTTCAAGGTCGATGCTGGTGAAATTGTCCACCTTCTGGCGCAGAGAGGTGAAGGTCTCGCCGGTGAGTTCGGAGCGGAAGGTGCCGTTCTCCTTGGCGTTGGTGTTCAGGAAGCGGTGGAGCTTCTGGCACTCCTTATCAAAGAAGGAGCCGATCTCCATGTACTCCTGCTTGTCACACTCGGACCAATCGGGGGAGATGCCCATCTCGACGTAGGTATAGTCCTCGTAGAAGACCTCTTTGTAGGACTCGACGATCAGGCCGAGCATATCTCTGGCCGAGATGCGGGGGCCGATCTCGTCGTTCTTTTCGTAGGTGATGGTGTAGGTGGTGGCGATCTTATAGCTCGTGGTGTCGGAAGGCAGCTGCATTCCGTTGACATTGGAAGCCCAGGCCGTGATGTTTTCGGCCATATCCTGCGCGGTGACCTGGCCTTCGAGGCCGGCCTTCGCGATGGCGCGGTCCAGCACGTCGTCCGATTTGATGAGCGAGATGTTGAACCGGGTGTTGTTGGGGTAAAGCCCTCTGGTGGCTTCCTCGTAGTTCAGGGCGATCATCATCTTTGCGGTGCGGGCTTTCAGGTGGTACATCACAAAGCTGGTGGAGCACATCACCAGAAGGATGAGGGCCAGGTAGAGGAGGCGGTGCTTCCACAGCCCCTGGAAGAGAAGTTCGACCAGCGCCCAGAACTTACTTTTTTGCGGGCGGTTCGGTTGGTTTGTTTTGGGAGATGGCATGGTTGTAGATCACCTCGTTTCGATCCAGCAGCTTCATGGCGTGGCCGATGGGCAGCAGCATGAAGATCGTGTTCATATAGCAGTAAAAGGCGGTGTTGTCGGTCGCGTAGGTCACAAACGCATAAATGGTGCAGTACAACAGCAGGAAAGCGGTCTCGGTGCCGTACTGCTTCTGGCACCAGACGACCTTGCCCTGCCAGCTGAGCCAGATCCAGAAGGAAAAGCCCCAGAAGCCAAGCTCAATGTACATGGTCACAAGGTCGTTGTGCATCCCGCCGAAGTCGTGGGTGCCAAAGACGCCGATGCCCGCTGCATTCATGATGCTGATATACCGCGTGACCCAGCCGATGCCGTAGCCGCGGAACGTGGGGCTGAAGGAATACAGGTCGGTGAAGGCTTCGTACAGGCCTTTGCGGCCCATGGTGTCGATGCCCAGGGTGTCCACCGTCCAGCTGAACAGGCCCGACCAGATGAAGAAGACGTAGAACAGGCAGGCGGCGATGGCGAAGATGGAGATGGAATGGAGCACAAAGTTCTGCCCCTTGGGCTTGAGCCGGGTGATGAACAGGTGCATCACCAGCACGCCGAGCATACCGATGAGGGCGATGCGCTTGAGACCCAGATAGAAGAAGCCCGCCGCCAGTGTGAGATGGACGACCCGCCGCCAACCTTTTTCAAAGAGGGCGTAATAGAGGACCATCAGCCCGAACCCGAAGGTCAGGTCGTGGACTTCCAGCGCCTTGATGGGCGCATTGGTGTCCACGCCGCCGGATTTGGCAAAGGCGATGAAGCCAGTGATGAACTCGCTCAGGCCGTAAGGCCGGAGGCTGTCGAACACCAGGATGCAGACATTGGCGATGCACATGCCGTAGAAGGTGTAGTCGATGGCTTTGCCGCCGAACAGATACACTGCTGCGCACATCGAGGTAAGCGAGATCATGTGGTAGAGGATGGTGGAACACCCGCGGGACATGTAGTTCAGCTGCTGGAAATCCAGCGACCAGACAAGCATGGACCACGCCGCCATCATCACAAAGGGGATGAGAAAGATGATGTAATATTCCTCGATGAGGGGCAATCGGTTAAAGTCTCCGGTGATGAGCAGAAAACAGGCGGCCAGGCCGACCACGGCGGCCTGCACCAGGTACTTCATGAACCAGGGCAGGCCCATGCCGCGGTACCAGAACCCGATGCCCATCATGGCAATGTAGAGCAGCGGCAGCCAGAACGGCCGCTGCACCGATTTCCGCTTCAGGAATTGTGTTCCTCCATGCTGCGCAAGATACTCCCAGTTTCCGCTGCCATATCCCCCAAAGAGTAGTTTTATAAAACTTTGCATCTGCCCTCCTGTGCGAGCCTGCGGGCAAGCCGCGGCTCTTCGCGTTCGTTCAGTTCAAAAGCTCCACGATGGCCTGATAGTTGCGGGCACAGTTCTGGTCATCCACCTGGTCGAACAGCGCGTCCACACGCTTTGCGTAGAAGGGGGATATCATGCCGTTCTGAGCCAGAGCGCGGTCCAGCTCCCGGAAGAGCGCTGCCTGCTCGGTGACCACAGGCCCGAAGCCGTCGTCCCGGTAGCTGAAGTAGCCGACGTCGTGGTGTACGCCCCAATACTGTGCCTCATCGAACTGGTAATAGAGGAGGGGCTTTTTCATATAGGCAAAATCGAACTGTACGCTGGAAAAATCGCTGACCATGACGGCGGATTCCATCAGAAGGGTCTGCACATCGGCCTCGCCCAGCGCCGCGATCTTCACCCGCGGGTTGGCGGTGTGGAAGCTGCTCAGAAAACGCTGCACCTCGAAATGAGGGTAGAAGACGGCCTCATAGCCGTGCTTCTCCAGCAGCGCCTCCAGCTCCGGGCTGGAGATGACGTCCTGCCAGTGCCGGAAATAGTCGCTCTGCTCGAACTCGGCCTGGGTCTTCCGCTCGATGGCGTAGGTGCGCCAGGTGGGCATCAGCAGCAGCTGGCGCTTGGTCTCGTGGGGGCGCAGCAGGGCGTCAAACCGGCACAGACCCAGCCGTTTGACAATACCAGCTGGATAATGATAGGCGGATTCTACAAAATCCCGTTCTTTTTGCAGGGAGCAGACGAAAAGGTCGGTGCGGATGTTGGGGTAGTGATACCATTTCATGTCGTCGATGAGGACCCCATGCTGCAAAAAGGCGCGGGGGCCATGGACCACATGGAGCTTGTCGAGCATGTAGTAGCTGTCGATCTCCGGGGTGTAGCCCAGCACATGGGTGCTGATCTTCATCTCCGATGCGGCGCAGAGCAGATAGTGCTTCCAGCTGCGGTAGGGCACGACCCGGCCCAGCGCCTGCACCCGCTCATAGTCCGGCAGGGTGGGGTCTGCTACGAACCAGCTGTTCAATTCAGGATGCTCCCGGTTCAGGTAGGCAAAGATGTGGTAGCCGTTGTCCCGCGCTTCGCGGCCCCGCTCGGAGACGAGCCAGACATGCCGGTAATCCTTGTTCCGGCACTTCAGAACGGCAGCACAGCAGGTGGCAGTTTCATATTTCAGGAGTTCCCGCAGCAGATGAAAGGCGCGCCGGGTCTTTCGCAGCAGATCGTTCATAGACGTCGTTCCTTTACATTCAGTTGATAATACAGAAAAAATTCCGATTCATCAGGCGTTCTTCACCACATCGCCATACAGGGCCAGCAGCTGGTCGCAGTAGCGCTCCAGCGTCATCATGCGGTCTTTCTTCTGGATGCAGTGGGCCGACATCTCGGCCAGCAGGGGCTTGTCTGCATAGAGCGCCCGGATCTTTTCCGCGTAGGCGGCCGGGGTGAAGGTGTCGTTCAGGATGCCGGTGCGGCCCTCTTCCACCAGTTCCGGGATGCCGCCGATCCGGTTGCAGAGCACCGGGGTGCCGAGGGACTGGGATTCCAGCAGAGCCAGCGGGCAGTTTTCGTACCAGATGGACAGGTGCAGGGTGAACAGCGCCCCGGCCACGAGGTCTTCGAGCGCTTTGCCGGTCTGGAAGCCGACGTACTTCACGTTGGGCAGGGTGCAGTTTTTGCACAGATCCTCCATGGGGCCGCTGCCCGCGATGACGAAGGGAATGTCCGGCAGCAGCTTGCAGGCTTCGAGGATGCGGTCGATGCCCTTTTCCTCCGAGAGGCGGCCGAAGTAGAGGACGTAATCTCCCTTTTCGGCAGGGGCAGCCGCAGCGACCCGGCTCAGAAAGTTGTGCAGCATCACCGTCTTGCCCCGGAAGCGGGGGACGGTGAGGAGCTTCTTCTCAAGAAACGCACTGGGGCAGATGAAGCGGTCAATCTTGTCATAGACGTGATTGCACTCGTAAAGGGTGCCCTCCACGGCACCGATGAGGCTCTTGGGCAGCGAACCGTGGATGCAGCGCTTTTTCACGCAGGGCCACTTGCTTTTTTTGCCCATGCAGGCTTCGCAGAGCTTTTTGGAGTTGAACTCCATCATCATGTGGTTGGGGCAGAGCATCTGCACATCGTGCACCGTCTGCACCATGGGCACCCCGCATTCCGCCCCGGCGCAGATGACCGAGGGTGTCAGCTGGAAATTGATGTTGTTGAAATGGATGAGGTCGGGCTGGAACTGCCCGATGACCTGCTTCAGCTTCCGTTTCGCCTCAAACGAGTAGAGGATGCGGAAGGGGTAGAGCAGCTTTTCCGCCCCGGCGTTGTGGAAGTCCATATTGGTGGTGGCAAGGTGCAGGGCATTGCCGACGGTGTTTTTTTCGTCGTACATGCCAAAATATTCGACCTCGTGGCCCCGGCGGGTCAGTTCCTCGCCGATCTTGAGGAAGTAAGTCTCTGCACCGCCGCGGGGGTAGAGAAATTTATTGACGAATAAGATCTTCACAGGGTCCAGCCTTTCATTACGAAAAGTAGAATCGGAGGATTCCTATATAATAGGTACAAATAAACAACTTAATAATAGCATCATCCCTCTTTTCCTGCAATATGTATTCACAAAATCATCGCAATTTGGCGGGGCAAACGGCCCGAAAATGCAAAAAACCGTGGGCGGCGGAATGGCATCTTCCGCGCCCACGGTTCGTCAGGGGTGGATATTCGGTCAAAGATCGTAAAGTGCGTTCAAAAATTTATTGCAGTGTGCTCGGTGCGTCGCTCAGGTTGTGCACGATGCCGTACCAGCGGCAGTTCGTCTGCTTGCTCAGGTCCACATCGCTGAACTTGGTCACGCCCGAACCGTTGATGTCCGCGTTGAAGACCTTGTACATCGTCTTGCCTGCGGGGCTGGCCGGGAAGACGTAGGCCGTCAGGCCGGTGGGCCAGGTATTGGAAGCAACGTACCATTTGAGATTCGTGATGTAAACGACATACTGGCTAGCGCCAAACTGGAACCCCTTCTGGTAGGTGTCGATGTAGCAGTCCGAGAAGCGGGTGCCGTTGCCCCGGATGTATGCGAAGACGGTGTTCTCCAGCAGGGCCTTTTTGGTGTCGTTGTCGCTGTAGTTGAAATCGAAGCACCAGGCGTGGATGTTGTGGAAGATGCTGCTGCCGTTGCACGAGAGCGCTGTCTTCACGTTCAGGATGACGGTGTCGCTGTACATCGAATCGCCGGTGTCATAAATGCCCACGGCGTTCGGGTAGTCCAGCGAAGACTCGATCATGCAGTTGCGTACCATCAGCTCATACGAGAGGTTTGCTTCCGTCTGGCCGTCGCTGTTGGTCATGGAAGCGTCGTTGAATTTGCCGCAGATGCCGTACCGCTGGAAGTTCTGGATGGAGATGTGGTCCAACAGAGTGCATTTCTGCCGTGCCACGGCGATGCAGTCGTCTGCCTTGAAGTTCGCGTTGACCTTGCCGTTGCCCCGGATGAACATGTCCTGCTGGGGTGTTTCGGGCGGGTACATCTTGCCGCGGATCTCGATGAACCGGTCCACCTTGGTGCTGGCCGTGCATTTCAGCTCGGCGTTGTCCAGTTCCATGTAGCACTGGTCGAATACCATCTTGCCGGAAAACGCATACACGCCCTTCGGGAAATACAGCGTCTCAGCCGGGTGTGTGGCAACGAGCGCATGGAACGCGGCCAGGTTGTCGGTGGTGCCGTCCCCTTTGAAGCCGTGATCCAGCACGTTCAGCATTCCGCTGCCGCCGCCTGTGCTCAGGGTGGTGCCATTCAGGTCGTATACCATATCAGTTTGCCTCCATCAGGGTCGTGATCTGTGCGTCGGTCAGCGCCGTGTCGAATACCTGGAAGTCGTACACCGCGCCATTGAAGAAACGTGCCTTGCCGTCCGTAGTTTCGCCTGAGGCGGCGGTCCACGAAGCACCAAGGATCAGCGAACGATCCACGGTCTTGTTCGCGGCATAGTTCGGGATGTTCTTCCACTCGGTCAGGGAACCGTACGACAGGAACCGGAACTGCGTCCCCTTGATCTGGAGCAGAAACTTCAGTTTCTTCCCGGATTCGATCTTGACAAAGTGACTGCCGTAGGTGAACATGTTCATGCCAACGGTTCCGTTGGTCCATGTTGAAACTATGATGCCTCTCTGATCGTTGGTGATATCGCTGAAGCAATCAAGCAAAGTTGTCACCGTATTAACTGCACTGTCAGCCACCGTAAAGGTTGCGTACACCGTCAGATTCATGCCGGTGTCGATGGCTGCGAACGGCTTGATCCCCGTGTCGATCCATTCTTTGTTGGCCGGCACAAAGGTCTTCTGAGCCGCCAGTTTATACCGCGGCGTCGGCAGGCCGTTGTTGGGGGGATTTGGTGTGTCCGGCTGGCTGGGCGTGGGCGGGACATCGGGCAGGCTGCTGCCGCTCCAGAGTGCAGCCAAGGCGTTGTAGTGGGGCAGCATCTCGCCGTTATCGTAGACGGCGTGGCGGAACAGTGCAAGGATGAGCCCGCGCTCCTCGTCGGACAGGCCGGATGCGGCGTTGCGAAGCTCCCGCTTGACCTGCTGCAAAAACTGCTGCCACGCCGGGGTGCCCGGTTCGGGCAGGGTTGGGTCCGTGGTGCCAGAGTTGGTCAGCACGCGGTACGGGACACTAGCGCTGGTCACGGTGCGGGTGCCGTCGGAGCCTTCAAAGGTGACGGTCCCGCTGCCGCCCTGTGCAGTGACGAGGGCGGGCACCTCGACGGCCCCGTCGGCCACAAGAGTGGTCAGCGGCTCGGCCGGACCGGGCAGATGCCAGAACGCCACAACGGTGGTGCCGTCCCACTCGCCGGAGCAGACGACCCGCAGCCGATAGACGCCGGTGTTGTGCGCGTAGCCAAGCAGAAGCCCGCCGGAATAGCCCGAAAGGACGGCGCGGCCGTTGGAGCAGAGCGTGATTTGTTGTTCGATCATAGAAAACCTCCCATCTGTAAAGTGAATCGAGTGCAAGCAGGAACAGGAAAAAGCAGAACGCTGCCCTGTGCAGGGAAAACGACGCTAAGGGGAATGATCCATTCGGTTTGCCTCCTTTTGGTTGTGAAATGGCTGCGTTTATGTGTGAAAACAGTATAAATCAACAACGGCAAGTTGTCAAGACGGAATTTGAAGATTTTGCAGCGTAGGTTCAGATGCGTTGCAATCGCGCGGCCGGTGCGTTATAATACAACCACACAGACACGACCAGGAAGCCCAAGGGATGCAGTGTAAGAAAGGAACGTGGATATGAACTATATCATGGCGCTGGATGCTGGGACGACCTCGAACCGCTGCATCCTGTTCAACAAGGCGGGCGAGATGTGCAGCGTGGCTCAAAAAGAGTTCACCCAGTATTTCCCGAAGCCGGGCTGGGTGGAGCATGACGCAAACGAGATCTGGACCACGCAGCTGGGCGTGGCGCTCTCGGCCATGAACCAGATCGGGGCCAGTGCGTCGGACATCGCGGCCATCGGCATCACGAACCAGCGCGAGACCACCATCGTCTGGGACCGTGAGACCGGGGAGCCGGTCTATCATGCCATCGTCTGGCAGTGCCGCCGCACCAGCGCCTACTGCGACGAACTCAAGGCGCGGGGCCTGACCGAGACCTTCCGGGCAAAGACGGGTCTGGTCATTGACGCATACTTCTCCGCCACCAAACTGAAATGGATCCTGGACAATGTGCCCGGCGCGCGGGAAAAGGCCGAGGCCGGGCGGCTGCTGTTCGGCACGGTGGAGACCTGGCTCATCTGGAAGCTGACCTGCGGCCGGGTCCATGTGACCGACTACACCAACGCCAGCCGCACGATGCTGTTCAACATCCACACGCTGGAGTGGGATGAGGACATCCTGCAAGAGCTGAACATCCCGCGCTGTATGCTGCCCACGCCCATGCCGTCCAGCTGCTTCTACGCGGAGGCAGACCCGATGCACTTTGGTTCGGGCATCAAAATTGCAGGCGCAGCGGGCGACCAGCAGGCCGCGCTCTTCGGGCAGACCTGCTTTTCGGCGGGTGAGGCGAAGAACACCTTCGGCACCGGCGGCTTTCTGCTGATGAACACCGGCAAAACGCCGGTCGTCTCGAAAAACGGCCTTGTCACGACCATTGCGTGCAGCAGCGAAAAAAGCGTGAATTATGCGCTGGAAGGTTCCATCTTCGTGGCCGGTGCGGCCATCCAGTGGCTGCGGGACGAGCTGCGGCTGCTGGAAGAAGCCCGCGACTCCGAGTATATGGCCCGGAAGGTGAAGGACACCAACGGCTGTTATGTGGTGCCCGCCTTCACCGGCCTCGGTGCGCCCCACTGGGATCAGTACGCCCGCGGAACCATCGTGGGCCTGACCCGCGGCTGCAACAAAAATCACATCATCCGTGCCACGCTGGACAGCCTGTGCTATCAGGTGAACGATGTCCTCCACGCCATGGAGGCCGACTCCGGCATCGCCATGAAGGCCCTGAAGGTGGACGGCGGTGCCTGCGCCAACAACTACCTGATGCAGACCATGGCCGACATCAGCAGCCTGCCGGTGGAGCGCCCCTGCTGCGTGGAAACGACCGCCCTCGGCGCAGCCTATCTTGCGGGCCTTGCCGTGGGCTACTGGCAGTCCACCGACGAGGTGGTCCGGAACTGGTCGGTGGACCGCACCTTCCTGCCGGATATCTCGGCCGAGGAGCGCACCAGGCGCATCAAGGGCTGGAATAAGGCCGTGCGCTGCGCCTATCATTGGGCGTTGGATGAGGAGTGAAGCGGGACAATACGGCGGTTGAGAGGAAGCACTTCGCAATGAAATACGAAAAAAGCTGCGGTGCAGTGATCTATACCGTGCAGAATGGAATGAGGCTTTACCTTGTGGAGCAGATGCAGAAAGGGCATGTGTCCCTTTGCAAAGGCCATGTTGAACAAGATGAATCGGAACATGAAACAGCGGTACGGGAGATACGGGAAGAGACCAACCTCGAAGTGGAGTTTGTGGAAGGGTTTCGGAAAACCATCGCGTATTCTCCCAGCACCGACTGCATGAAAACGGTGGTATTCTTTCTGGCACATGCAGAGCATACGGATGCGAGAGCGCAGGAGGAAGAGGTCAGAGCAATTCAATGGCTGCCGTTTGAAAACGCCGTGGAAGCATTGACCTTTGATTCGACCCGTGAAATACTGCGGCAGGCAGATGCGTTTTTGAATGGGTGAGAACGATAGTCTTTGTGTCACCACTGGTGACACAAGTCAGCTGGACGAATCATCTGCTGATTATGTCTGGTTCCAAATCCGCAGAAGAACGGCATTTTTATCTTTCTCTTTGTGTAAAAGAACATTATTCAAAACGCGAATTGGAACGTCAAATGGACAGTAAACGGTTTGCTTGACACTGGGTGAAACGAGAAGTGTGATTGAATTTACGGAGGAGCGAATGGGCGATTTTACGATAGAAGAGATGCTTGCGATGCAGCAGGCCCTACAGGAAAAATACAAAGACAAGTGGGAGCTGATTGACCCGGAAGCGGGCAAACATAAACTATTATGGATGCTCGGTGAAGTGGGAGAGGTCATCGACATCATTAAAAAGAACGGGGACAAAACTGCTGTTGAGGATGCAGCGATACGGCAGCATCTTGTGGAAGAGATGGCGGACGTGCTCATGTATTACAATGATGTCCTGCTGTGTTATGGGATCAGTGGGCTGGAACTGAAAGAAGCGTATACCGCCAAATTTGAAAAGAATATGACACGCTGGTAAGAAAGCGCAAAAAAACCCTCGGCTGGAGATGTTGGAATCTCTGACCGAGGGTTTCTCTATCCCAAAAATTACCTAAGACTTATCCCATCACGACCGTGACTTCCACGGTCTCGCCAGCTTTGGCGATGGGGAGTACATTGCCGGGGATGGGAGAACCGTTGACGGTGACGCGCTTCACGCCCTTCTGCACGGCATCGGGGTTCTCGACCCGGATGTGGTACACGGCCCCGCGGTAGCGGCGGGTGACGGTGAAGCCGGGCAGCGTGTGTGGGATGCAGGGGTCGATCTTCAGGCCGTCCAGCGTGGGCTGCACACCGAGGATGTACTGGCTGACATTGAAGAAGGTCCAGGCGGCGGTGCCGGTCAGCCAGCTGTTCTTTGCCTCGCCGAAGGTCGGGGCGTCGATGCCGGCGACCATCTGGCTGTAGACATACGGCTCGGTGCGGTGGATCTCGGAGATGTCCTCGATGTAGGCGGGGCAGGTCTTCTTGTAGACTTCAAAGGCACGGTCGCCGTGGCCAAGCACAGTCTCGGCGCAGCTGATCCACGGATTGTTGTGGCAGAAGATGCCTGCATTCTCCTTGTATCCCGGAGGGTAGCTGGAGATCTCGCCGAGGTTGAGGCGGTAGGTGGTGTAGGCGGGCTGGAGCAGAACGACGCCGTACTTGGTGTCGAGCCGCTCTTCCACGCTCCTCAGCGCCTGCTCGGCCTGACCGGTCGTTTTGCCGATGCCTGCCATGACGCACATGCCCTGCGGCTCAATGAAGATCTGGCCCTCGTCGCATTCCTTGCTGCCGATGGGCTGGCCGAAGGCATCGTAGGCGCGGCGGAACCAGGCACCGTCCCAGCCGGCGGTCAGAGCGGCCTGCTCGACTTCCGCGATGGCGGCGCGGGCCTCGGCGGCCTCCTCCGGGAGGCTGCGGTGGTCGCACAGGTCGGCGTACTCGCTGCCGTACTTGACGAACATGCCCGCGATGAAAACGCTTTCGGCCACCGGGCCTTCGCTGGGGCCGGTGATCTGGAAGCTCTCGCCGGGGTGCTCGGAGAAGCAGTTCAGGTTCAGGCAGTCGTTCCAGTCGGCGCGGCCGATGAGGGGCAGACCGTGGGGGCCGAGGTGGGTGCGGGTGAAGCGGAAGCTGCGGCGCAGATGCTCCATGAGGGGCTGTGCCTTGCTCGCATCGTTGTCAAAAGCAACGGACTCGTCCAGAATGGACCAGTCGCCGGTCTCGCGGAGATAGGCGGCGGTGCCTGCGATGAGCCAGAGCGGGTCATCGTTGAAGCCGGTGCCAACATCGCGGTTGCCCTTTTTGGTCAGGGGCTGATACTGGTGGTAGGCGCTTCCATCCTCGAACTGGGTGGCGGCGATATCCAGAATGCGGCCGCGGGCGCGCTCCGGGATCATGTGGACGAAGCCCAGCAGATCCTGGCAGCTGTCGCGGAAGCCCATCCCGCGGCCGATGCCGCTTTCGTAGTAGCTGGCCGAGCGGCTCATGTTGAAGGTGACCATGCACTGGTACTGGTGCCACAGATTGACCATCCGGTCCAGCTTCTCGTCGCCGGAATGCAATTGCAGGGTGGAGAGCAGCTTGTCCCAGTGGTCGGCCAGCGCTCTGCGGGCTTCGTCCACCTGGGCGTCGGTGGCGTAGCGGGCCATCATGGCCTCGGCGCGGGTCTTATTGATGACGCCGGGGGCGGTGAACTTTTCGTCCACGGGATTCTCAATGTAGCCCAGACCGAAGAGGATGGTCCGGGTCTCCCCGGCTTCCAGGGTCAGGTGGAAGTGGTGGGCACCGACCGGGGCCCAGCCGTGGGCGATGCTGTTGGAGCAGCGGCCCGCCTTGACGGCTTCCGGCTCGGCGGGGCCGCCGTATACGCCGCAGAAGGCGTCGCGGGCGGTGTCGAAGCTGGTGACCGGGGTGTTGGCCCAGAACACTGCGTAGTGGTCGCGGCGCTCACGGTACTCGGTCTTATGGTAGATGGCGCTGCCCACGACCTCCACTTCGCCGGTGGAGAAGTTGCGCTGGAAGTTGGAGCTGTCGTCCATGGCGTCCCACAGGCAGAACTCCACGTAGCTGAACACATCCAGCGTGCGGGGGGCATCGGTCTTGTTTTCCAGCGTCAGGCGGTCGATCTCGCAGGCGTCGCCGCGCGGAACGAACAGCTCCTGCTGGGCGCGGATGCCGTTCTTCTCACCGGTCAGGATGGTGTAGCCCAGACCGTGGCGGCAGCTGTAGGCGTCCAGCGCGGTCTTGGTGGGCTGCCAGCCGGGGTTCCAGATCGTGCCGCCGTCGTTGATGTAGATGCGGTGGCCGTCCATATCCAGCGGAGAGTTGTTGTAGCGGTAACGGGTGATGCGGCGCAGCCGCGCATCCCGGTAAAAGCTGTAGCCGCCGCCGGTGTTGGACACCAGACTGAAGAAGTCCTCACTGCCCAGATAGTTGATCCAGGGCAGGGGCGTGCGGGGCGTGTCGATCACGTATTCCCGATGCACATCATCAAAATGTCCGAATTTCATACGATCAGTTCCTCCTTTGCAAAAACAGGAAACGCGCTGCAACCATCAGAAAAGCGAAAACGATTAAGAACGCGCTGCAAGAAAAGAGAGAACGATTACGCTGCTTTAAGGATAACCGATTCCACAGCGAAATTCAAGTGGTTTTATGAAATATACAACGCACCGGACAGGAAGCGGATCTCGGCGAAATTGTAAGGATTTTGTAATGATTTTGAAGAGAGAACGAACTTTTTTCGTGTGAAGCAGGCGGGGCGGGGGAAGCGCTGCGCCTTCTGGAACCGGCCCACAGGCTCCAAACTGGGAAAGAAAATCCCCATTCTAAAGTAATAATAAGATCCTGCCAGAATGTCCCCACTGATACGAAAGCAGGAAGCGAAAAAATATTCGAAAATGAGCGAAAGAGAGCGAAAATAGAGCAAACTGCATAATTTGATTCGCCGAAAATCGAACAAACCGCCAAAATCATGGCAATCGACACAAAAGATTTTCGTTTGCGCTTGATTTTTGGTGCGAAATGCGCTATATTGAAGTTGCGAAAACGATTTAGGATTCGTTCAGAACCAATCGGTTCCTGAGAGGAGGACGACGAAATGTCATCCCTGAAAGATCTGGCGCAGGAATGCGGGGTCTCGGTGGCCACGGTGAGCAAGGCGCTCAACGGCCAGTCGGATATCTCCGAGGCCACCCGCACCCGTGTTCGGGAGGCGGCTCGCCGGATGGGCTATGTTCCCAATATGGCGGCCCGCTCCATGAAGACCAACCGTACTTATAACATCGGCGTCCTGTTCGTGGACGAACGGCAGAGCGGCCTGGCACACGAATACTTCTCCGCTGTGCTGGACAGCTTCAAAGTCCGGGTCGAGCAGCTGGGCTACGATATCACCTTTATCAACCGGAACCTCGGCGGCAAGACGATGACCTACCTGGAGCACTGCCACTACCGCGGGGTGGACGGAGCCGTGATCGCCTGTGTGGATTTCACAGACCCGCAGGTGATCGAGCTGGTGAACAGCGATGTGCCGGTCGTCACGATCGACCACGTGTTCAACAACCGGATGGCAGTCCTTTCGGACAACGTGGCCGGCCTTTCGGCGCTGGTCCGCACGGCATACCGCCAGGGCCACCGCCGCATCGCTTTCATCCATGGCGAGCGGACCGCCGTTACCGAGAACCGTCTGGCGGGCTTCTACAAGAGCTGCGATGAGCTGGGGCTGGAAGTTCCGGATGTGTATGTGCGGGAGGGCATCTACCACGACGCCGCCCGCTGCGCACAGGAAACGAAAGCACTGCTGGCGCTTCCGCAGCGGCCCACCTGCATCCTCTTCCCCGATGACTTCTCTGCCATGGGCGGCTACAATGCCATCGCGGAGACGGGGCTGAGCATTCCGGAGGACATCTCCGTGATGGGCTACGACGGCATCTACCTCTCCCGCGTCATGAAGCCGCAGCTGGCGACCTACCAGCAGAACACCATGATGCTGGGGCGCACCGCCGCAGACAAGCTGGTGCAGATGATCGAGCACCCGCGTGTGACACTGGCCGAGCAGCTGCTCGTGACCGGCAAACTGTTGGAAGGCGACTCCGTCGGCCGACCGGCCCAAACCTAGTTCCTCGGCTCCGGGCGGACCGGAGCTTTGATAAAACAAAACAGATTTCGTTTGCATGAGAACCATTGAAGGAGGTTTTCTACTATGAGAAAGATTTCGCGTCGTAATTTTCTGGTCGCTTCTGGTGCAGTCGCCATCACCGCAGCGCTTTCTGCATGCGGCGGCAGTTCTTCCACTGCCAGCTCGACCGCAGCCTCCTCTGCAGCCGCTTCTTCTGCCGCAGCCGGGCCTGCCGCACAGGGCAAGGTGCTGAACATCTGGTGCTGGAACGACGAATTCCAGAGCCGCTTCAACGATTATTACCCTGAAGTCTCCGCCATCGCATCGGATAAGTCCACCACCACCCTGAAGGATGGCACGACCGTGAAGTGGACCATCAATGCCAACGAGAACAACAACTATCAGAACAAGCTGGACGAGGCCCTGCTGAGCCAGGACTCCGCAGCCGATGATGATAAGATCGATATCTTCCTGATCGAGGCCGACTACGCGCTGAAGTATGTCGATTCCGATTACGTTCTGGATGTCAAGAAGGACATCGGCCTGACCGACGCCGACCTGGCCGGTCAGTATCAGTACACCAAGGACATCGTCACCGTCGATGGCAGCCAGCGCGGCACCACCTGGCAGGCGACGCCGGGCCTGTTCGCCTACCGCCGCAGCATCGCAAAGGATGTTCTGGGCACCGATGATCCCACCGAAGTCCAGACCTACCTGTCCGATTGGGACAAGTTCAACGACGTCGCCGCACAGGCATCCGCCAAGGGTTACAAGATGCTGTCCGGCTTCGATGACGCATACCGCACCTTCTCCAACAACGTGGCAGCGCCCTGGGTCACCGGCACCACCGTCACCGTCGATGAGAACATCATGAAGTGGGTCGATCAGACCAAGGAGTACACCGACAAGGGCTACAACAACAAGTCCAGCCTGTGGGACAGCCAGTGGGCATCCGACCAGGGCCCCAACGGCAAGGTCTTCGGCTTCTTCTACTCCACCTGGGGCATCAACTTCACCCTGCTGGGCAACTCTCTGGAGACGCCTACTTCTGAGGGCGGCAAGGAAGAGGTCGGCAACGGCATCTACGGTGACTACGCAGTCTGCGAAGGCCCTCAGCCGTATTACTGGGGCGGCACCTGGATCTGCGGCGCAGCCGGCAGCGACAACCTCGACACCATCAAGGATGTCATGCAGAAGCTGACCTGCGATGAGGCCATCATGAAGCAGATCACCCTGGATACCCAGGACTACACCAACAACGAAAAGGCCATGGAAGAGATCGCCAGCAGCGATTACAAGTCCGACTTCCTGGGCGGCCAGAACCACATCGCGCTGTTCGCAGAGGCAGCCAAGAAGATCGACATGTCCAACGCCGGCCCGTATGACCAGGGCCTGAACGAGAGCTTCCAGACCGCCTTCAAGGATTACTTCACCGGCAACGTGGATGAAGATACCGCAAAGGCAAACTTCGAGACCGCCATCAAGGAGAAGTATCCGGAGCTGACCGACGTTGTCTGGCCCGCATAAGGCAGACGCACTCGCACACAACTGAGATCAGGGGGGCGGGCCGGGCGCAGTGCCCCGCCCGCTCCCTTTTTTCCTGGAACACCCGTCAGGAGGCAGTCACATGGGAGAGAAAACAAAAAAGAAAGGGTCGATCAGCTACGCGAAATGGGGCTATATCTTCATCGCACCGTTCTTTCTCATTTTCGCGGTATTCCAGCTGATCCCCCTGGCATCCACCATCTATTACAGCTTCTTTGAATATTACCGCAGCGGTCTGAAGATCATCGGCCCCAACTTTGTGGGCTTGAAGAACTACGTGACCCTGTTTGCAACAGACCTGCCCAAATATTTCAGCAACACTCTGCTGCTCTGGATCATCGGCTTCATCCCGCAGATCGCCATCTCCCTGCTGCTGGCGGCCTGGTTCACCGACCTGCGCCTCAAGCTGAAGGGCCAGACCTTCTTCAAGACGGTCATCTACATGCCCAACCTGATCATGGCATCGGCGTTCGCCATGCTGTTCTTCGCCCTCTTCTCGGACAACGGCCCCGTCAATGCGGCGCTGATGGGCATGGGCATCCTCAAGCAGCCGTTCAGCTTCCTGAACACGGTCTGGGGCAACCGCGGTCTGATCGGCCTGATGAACTTCCTGATGTGGTTCGGCAATACGACCATCATTCTGATGGCTGCCATCATGGGTGTGGACCCCGGCCTGTATGAGGCCGCCCAGTTGGACGGTGCATCCTCGACCACAATGTTCTGGCGCATCACGATCCCGCTGATCCGCCCGCTGCTCGTCTACACGCTGATCACCAGCCTCATCGGCGGCCTGCAGATGTTTGATGTGCCGCAGGTTTTGACCAACGGCAAGGGAGACCCGAACGGCTCGACCAACACCATTATCATGTACCTGAACCAGCACCTGTACAGCAAAAACTACGGCACAGCCGGTGCTATCTCGGTGCTGATGTTCCTGCTCTGCGCGGTGCTTTGCGTCATCATCTACTTTACCCTCACACAGGAGGATGACGGCCTGACCCGTGAGCAGCGCAAGGCTGAGAAAGCCCGCATCAAGGCAGCCAAAGCGGCCGCCAGGCATCACTAAGGAAGGAGCGTGAACCAGTATGCCGAACGAGACCAAAACCGCAGCCACCACTACCGCAAAGGCAAGCAAAATTCACGACCCTATGTTGACCCTGCAGCGTGCAGTGGCCTATATCGTGCTGTTTGTCCTCTGCTTTACCTGCCTGTTCTTCTTCTATGTGCTGATCGTCAACGCCACGCACAACAACTTTACCATCCAGCAGGGGTTTGACCCGCTGCCCCGCGGCAGCTTTGGCGTCAACTTCTTCAACACCACCCATGATGCCAATGTACCGATCCTGACCGGTCTGCGCAACAGCCTGATCGTGTCGGCTGCCTGTGCGGCGCTGTCGGTCTATTTCAGCGCACTGACGGCCTACGCCATCTATGCGTATGACTTCAAGCTGCGCAAGCTGGCATTCACCGTCATTCTGCTCATCATGACGATGCCGACTCAGGTTTCGGCGCTGGGGTTTTTGAACCTGATGGACTCGATGAAGCTGACCAATACCCTCTGGCCGCTGATTTTGCCGAGTATTGCCGCGCCGACGGTGTTCTTCTTCATGAAGCAGTACATGGATTCGAGCCTGCCGCGCGACATTATTGACGCGGCGCGCATTGACGGCTCAGGGGAGTTCCACACCTTTAACACGGTCATTCTGCCTATCCTAAAGCCCGCCATGGCGGTGCAGGCGATATTCAGCTTTGTGGGCGCGTGGAACAACTACTTTATCCCGGCGCT
>OGKR01000895.1_pt1 | contig 26551 bp, 13 predicted proteins | sample 1572431 | NCBI WGS metagenome assembly OGKR01 (sample SAMEA2582079, study PRJEB24529) | metagenome | biome: Human gut stool | place: China | collected 2011 | reverse complement strand
CAACGGCCTTCTAAGCCGTGGGTCGGGGGTTCGAATCCCTCCTGGATCACCAAAGAAAAAAGCGGATAGCTCGTAATGAGCTATCCGTTTTTGATAGGTTTATAGGAGTATTCAATATGGATATAAATAGTATGATTCCGATTGTTCAGGCACTTTCACCTGCTACCCCAATTGTAACAGTATTAGCGAAAGGAATTTTTGCTACTATTTTTTGTAGGAAAAATACAGAAGCTGTTGAGTTTGAAAAACTAAAAATTGCTAAGCTTGGTGAAATAGCACAAACGTTGCTAGATAATAAGTTAATTACATATACCGAGTTTTATAAAGCATCAAATTTTGAGGGGATTGCAGTAATAGCTGATAAATATATCCAAGATAAACCTACAGATGATACTATTCATAAATTTGATTTTGATTGGTTTATTAAATTTTATGATGCAGTTGGTACTGTTAGTAATGAAGAGATGCAAGAGATTTGGGCTAAGCTATTAGCTAGTGAAATTAATGCGCCTAAATCTATATCATATAAGACTATAGAGCTATTAAAAAATATGTCATCAAAAGAAGCACGTTTACTGGAAGAATTATTGAATAAAAGCATATTAATACAAAATAATTGTTTTATTCCTAGGGATGAAGATTTTTTAAAGCATAATGATATTAAATATGAAGATTTATTGTTGCTGGAGGATTATGGTTTGTTGAAGATACCTCAAGGATTAACTATGTCAGTTCAAATATTGGCGGATGAGACGGTTAATTTATGTATGTCTAATCAGCATACGCTTCAAGTGAAAAATATAGGGGAAAAAGAACAAACACTAAAGATTGAAATGTACCCATTTACTGTATTTGCTTATCAATTATTATTAATAATTGGATCTTTAACAAATGATAAGATCTTATATTCATTTAAAGAAGTTTTAGAAAAGAACCATAATGAATTAGAAATTAAAATTGTACCTACTGTGGCTGTTGAGATAAAATAATTCTTAATTTATAATAATATGAATATATGATGGCTTTTAATAGTTGCTTTGGTAACTTTAACAAAAAGAATTTTAAATTAAATTACACCCCAAAAATTATGTCTAATTTTTGGGGTGTAATTTATATTATGTAATCCCTTTAGAAATATTTAAGCCATGTACTAATTTTTAAAACTCTGTATGTAGTTTGTAGCTCGTTAATTTATATTTATTTCTATAGTATTCCTGCGCAACCACTGTGCTAGTTCTACATTTGTCATATTTCCTGCGGCCACATTGATAATTAGGTTTTCAACTTCTTGTTGTGACGCGGCAATATCAAAACCATTGATAATAAGATACACATACATGCTGTGTAGTGCAGTTCGCTTATTGCCATCTGTAAAAGGATGGTTATTGGCGATACCATAACATAATTGTGCTGCTTTGTCATAGAGAGAGGGATATAAGTCGCTCCCCATAAATGTTTGAAATGGGGTATTTACAGCTGATACTAAAAGATTCTTATCTCGCACTCCTGAAGAGAGGACAAATGCATCTTCTAATTCTCTGTGCAGTTCGTAGATATCTTGTACAGTGAGTTGAATATTAGGTGTACTCATTTATTCTCCAATGCTTTATATAGGTCATAATTACGCTTTAATACTTGTTGCGAGATGTCTTTTATCTGCTTTTTTAGCTCTTTATTAGTATCACTAGTTATGATAGAGGGGTTGTCGTTTGTTTTGCAATCGATAATTTTCTGATCTTTTGACATCATAAATTAAATTCCTTTACTGTATTTTTGACTTTTATATTTACTATATATTTGACTTTTATATCTATTATATAGGGAATTAATCAATATAAACAATCTAATTTATAGTAAATGTTTTAAAAGTTCAAATTTAATTATTTCTCATAAACCCAGTATTTATCTATATTTTTGCCATGTAAATCTAATTGGTCAAAATAAAAGTCAAAAAAAGTCAAAAATTTTATCTTTGACCTATTGACTTTTTGACTTAATCAGATTATTATAATGTCATAAGGTTGAAGAAACCTAGAAATAAAGCAAGAAATTAAACAGATTTAAAAAGTCAAATTGATATACTTGTAGTTAAAAAGTGAGGTAATTTATATGAACAACAATTTCAATAACTTTGGTAGCGACTTCGGTAGCATGAATGATTTATTCAATCAATTGATGGGTAACATGGGTGGTTATTCCACAGAAAACCGTCGTTATAAAATTAATGGTCGTGAAGTGACTCCGGAAGAGTTTGCTTTCTATCGTCAAACTGGTCGTTTACCTTCTAATGAAGAAATGCAAGCTGCTCAAGCTGCACAACAAGGTAAAATGAAACAAGATGGTATCCTTGCCAAGTTAGGTACAAACTTAACTCAACAAGCTCGTGATGGTAAACTCGATCCTGTTATTGGCCGTAATAAAGAAATCCAAGAAACAGCAGAAATCTTAGCACGTCGTACTAAAAACAATCCTGTACTCGTAGGTGATGCTGGTGTTGGTAAAACCGCTGTAGTAGAAGGCTTGGCACAAGCAATTGTAAATGGCGATGTTCCTGCAGCTATTAAAAATAAAGAAATCATTTCCATCGATATTTCCGGTTTGGAAGCTGGTACTCAATATCGTGGTTCCTTCGAAGAAAATATCCAAAACCTTATCAAAGAGGTTAAGGCTGCTGGTAACATTATCTTATTCTTCGACGAAATTCATCAAATCTTGGGTGCTGGTTCCACAGGTGATGGTCAAGGCTCTAAAGGCTTAGCAGATATCTTGAAACCTGCCTTGTCCCGTGGTGAAATGACTGTTATCGGTGCTACAACACAAGATGAATACCGTAACACAATCATGAAAAACGCAGCTCTTGCTCGTCGTTTCAATGAAGTTAAGGTCAATGCACCATCTCCAGAAGATACTTTCAAAATTTTACAAGGCATTCGTCCATTGTATGAAGCGCATCATAATATCGAATTGCCAGATGCTGTGTTGAAAGCAGCTGTAGATTATTCCGTACAATACATTCCTCAACGTAGCTTACCAGATAAAGCAATCGACTTGATCGATGTAACAGCAGCTCACTTGGCTTCCCAACATCCTGTAACTGATATTAAAACATTAGAAGCAGATATTGCAGAAGCTAAAGCAAAACAAGAAGAGTTTGCTCAAAAAGAAGACTATGAATCCGCTATTAATGAAAAGATGCGTATTCAAAAATTACAAGAAGAAATCGACAACCATACTGAAAATCAAAAGGTTGTGGCTCAAGTTAATGATGTAGCAGAAGCCGTTGAAAGAATGACTGGTATCCCTGTATCTCAAATGGGTGCATCCGATATTGAACGCTTGAAAGACATGAAATCTCGTTTACAAGCTCATGTCATCGGTCAAGATAAAGCAGTAGAAGCTGTATCTAAAGCAATCCGTCGTAACCGTGCAGGCTTTGACGAAGGTAACCGTCCAATCGGTAGCTTCTTATTTGTAGGTCCTACTGGTGTTGGTAAAACAGAATTGGCTAAACAATTAGCCCTTGATATGTTCGGTAACAAAGATGCTATCATCCGCTTGGATATGTCCGAATACAGTGATCGCACAGCAGTTTCCAAATTGATTGGTGCTACAGCTGGTTATGTTGGTTACGAAGATAACTCCAACACATTGACTGAACGCGTTCGTCGTAATCCTTACTCCATCGTATTGTTCGACGAAATCGAAAAAGCAGATCCTCAAGTTATTACATTGCTTCTTCAAGTATTGGATGATGGTCGCTTAACAGATGGTCAAGGTAACACTGTAAACTTCAAAAACACTGTTATCATTGCTACATCTAACGCAGGCTTTGGCTATGGTCAAGATAATGACGATGAAAACAAAGTTGATGTAATGGAACGTATCGCTCCATTCTTCCGTCCAGAATTCTTGAACCGTTTCAATGCAGTTATCGAATTCAATCAATTGAAAAAAGAAGACTTGAAGAAAATCGTAGATTTGATGCTTGATCAAGTTAATAAAACTTTAGCTAAAAAAGAAATCACTCTTGATGTAACTGAAGCAGCTAAAGAATTATTGATGGAACAAGGTTACGATAAAACTATGGGCGCTCGTCCATTACGTCGTGTTATCGAATCTGAAATCCGCGATAATGTAACTGACTTCTACTTGGATCACATCGATGCAAAACACTTGCTTGCTGATGTTGTAGATGGTCACATTGTAATTAGCGACAAAGATGCTGCTAATACATCTGATGATAAATCTGCAAATGATAAAGCTGCAGACGACAGCAAACAAGCTGATGATGCTGCATCCAAGGATAATAAATAATCGATAGGCTATCGACACTAATTAATGAATCCCTTACAACTCTCTCCATACACAAACTAATGATAGACCTATTGATACTGAAAGCATCCCACATAATGTGGGGTGCTTTTTTGTGTCTTAATATGCATTTTAATATGTGTATTAATAAAGAAATTTTGTATATATGATAAAAATCATTGCTAATATATCGATTTATTTAGTATAATCATATCTATAAATTCAATATTCTATAGAATTTAAAAAAGAGATGAAGAAAGGGAGGAGATTATTGATGTCACATTATGTAGATCTAAATAGCGATTTAGGTGAAAGTTTTGGCAACTACACATTGGGCATGGATGGTGAAGTGTTAAATCACGTCACAAGTGCTAATGTTGCCTGTGGATGGCATGCTGGGGATCCTCTCATTATGGATGCTACAGTTCGTATGTGCAAGGAGAAGGGCGTAGCCGTAGGGGCTCATCCTGGATATCCTGATTTAATGGGCTTTGGTCGTCGAGCAATGGCAGTTAATCCTGCAGAGGCTAAAGCATATATGATATATCAAGTTGGTGCACTACAAGCCTTCTGTGATAGTTATGATGTCACATTGCAACATATGAAATTACATGGTGCTTTTTATAATACTGCTTGTGTAACTCCTGCATTGGCAGATGCTGTATTAGATGGATTACAAGCGGTAAACCCTAATATTGCAGCTATGGTGTTGAGCGGTAGCTATATTGCAAAAGAAGCAGAGCGTCGAGGCATTCCTGTAATTCAGGAGGTCTTTGCTGACCGCGGTTATACTGATGAAGGTACATTGGTACCTCGTACAGAACCTGGCGCTTTCATCAAAGACCCTCAAGAGGCTTTAGAACGTGTACTTATGATGGTTACAGAAGGCAAGGTTGTAACAAATACAGGTAATACTATTGATATTGTAGCTGATTCCGTATGTGTACACGGCGATAATCCAGAAGCGATAGCTTTCACAAATTACATTCGTGAAGGCCTTACAAAAGCGGGCGTTACTGTGGCTAATTTTCAAAACCGTAAATAGTAAAACGGCGATTTAAAATTAAGCAATACATAGCAAATACGTAATAAATAGTGAATACGTAATAAATAGTAAATAGTAAATATATAATAGATCGTTAATAAATAAGTTATTGTGTGGAGGTTCTTATGAAACCAATTGCAGGTAAAGCGAGTTTATCTGTCCTCTTAGGGGCAGCTTTCTTGATGGCCACGTCCTCTATTGGGCCTGGTTTTATGTTACAAACGGCGGCATTTACAAATGATTTGAAATCAGACTTTGCCTTTGCCATTATTGTTTCCGTTATTTTCTCTGTTATAGCACAGTTAAATGTGTGGACTATTATTGGGATATCTAAAATGCGCGGCCAAGATATTGCGAATAAAGTACTGCCAGGTCTTGGTTATTTTGTAGCCTTCTTGATTTCCCTTGGTGGTCTTGCTTTTAATATTGGTAATATTGGGGGCGCGTCCATGGGTCTAAACATAGTGTTTGGTATTGATACAACGACAGCAGCGGCTATTAGTGGTATTCTTGGTATTCTATTATTCGCATCTCCAAAAATGGGTGGTGTACTAGATAATACCGCTAAAATTCTTGGTACGGTAATGCTTGTATTGATTGCTTATGTAGCGTTTTCTACAAATCCACCAGTGGCTGAAGCGGTTACTCATGCAGTGGCACCAACGCATTATCCATGGCTTGCTACGATTACCCTTATCGGTGGTACAGTAGGCGGTTATATTACATTCTCTGGTGGTCATCGTCTTATTGATGCTGGCATTACCGGTCAAGAACATTTGACAGATGTACGCCGAGCAGCATTTATGGGTATGACTGTAGATGCGGTAGTTCGTATATTGCTATTCTTAGCGGTTCTTGGCGTTGTGTCCATGGGATATGTACTAGATCCTAAAGATCCAGCAGGTTCTGCGTTCTTACTTGGTGCTGGTGAAATCGGTCATAAATTATTTGGTATCGTATTCTTCTGTGCTGCGTTGACTTCTGTTGTAGGGGCAGCCTACACATCCGTATCCTTCCTTAAAACCTTGTTCAAGGTGGTGGAACGGTATGAAAAATTGACCATTATGGCCTTTATCTTTATTTCCACATGCATTCTAATCTTTATTGGCAAACCGGCTACGTTGTTAATCTTGGCAGGCTCTGTAAATGGCTTGATCTTGCCGATTACTTTAGCTGTGATGCTTTTTGCTACTCATAAATCTGACATTGTAGGAGACTACAAACACAATAAACTGTTATACTATACAGGATGGATTGTAGTACTTGTAACAGCATACATCGGTGTTACATCCTTACAAGGTATTGCTAAATTACTTGGTTAATTTGATAGTTGTGAAAGTACCATTATTTTCGTTTGAAGGTAATGGTTCTTTCTAGTTATAAGAGGAGGTACCTATGAAACCTACAATTTCACCTGTAGGAGATTGCGCTATCTCTATTGATTTTGGTCAGGTGATAGATCCAAAGATTAATCGACACATTCGACAAACTATAGAGCGAATTCAAGCGTTACAACTAGATGGGATTATTGAATTAGTTCCTACCTATTGTGCGTTACTCGTGCAATACGATGCTATGCTCTATTCCTATGCAGATATGTGTAATATCATTGAGCCTACATTTTCAGAATCTGTAACAAATAGTGATAATGAAACGGTGACTGTTATTGAAATTCCTACTGTGTATGGTGGAGAGTTTGGACCAGACCTTGGTTTTGTAGCGTCTCACAACAATCTAAGTGAAGAAGAGGTTATAGCTATTCATAGTGGTACAGACTATTTAGTGTATATGTTAGGCTTTATTCCTGGCTTTACCTATTTAGGTGGCATGGACCCACGTATAGCAACGCCTCGTTTATCCTCTCCAAGAACCTTGATTCCTGCTGGCTCTGTAGGCATTGCAGGGGAACAAACTGGTACTTATCCATCTGACTCTCCAGGAGGATGGCAAATCATAGGGCGCACACCAGTAACTATGTACGATATGTCTAAGGAAAAAGCTGCATTATTAAGTGCAGGCGACTATGTACGTTACGTGCCAATCGATGAACAGGAATATAATCGTATTAAAGCGTTGGGCGGGGACTATGTTCCAGTTATGTATGAGGTTGAGGTAGGTGAGTTACATGGCTATAAATAATTTTCAGAAATCATCTATCTACATTAATGAACCTGGCATGTATACGACTATTCAAGATGAAGGGCGCATTGGGTTCCAGCAATATGGTATGCCTGTAGCGGGTCCTATGGATAGTGAAAGTTATCTCTTAGGGCAAGCTCTCGTCGGCAATATGAAACCAGCCGGTTCTTTAGAATGTACCTTGTTACCACCAACATTAACCGTGAAAGGCACATGTATTGTTGCTTTCACTGGGGCCGACATGGAACCAACCATCAATAGTGTACGAGTACCGAGATATATTCCATTTGTATGTCACGACGGTGATGTCATTTCTGGCGGTTTTAGTCAATGTGGTGTGCGCATGTACATTTCATTTTCTGGTGGTATCGACGTGCCAAGCATCAACGGCAGTGTATCGACCCATACAAAGGCGAAAATTGGGGGCCTTGAGGGGCGACCATTACGAAAGGGCGATGAACTTGACATCAAAGCGTTCACCAGAGATGAAGTGCATGTCTGCGATTACCGTGGTGAAGGGCATACTCTATTCAATACCGCCTTATATAACCGTGGGGGCCGTGAATGTCATGAACCGTTACGCGTTGTATTAGGTGATCAGGCAAAACATTTCACCGAGAAGGGGATTAAGACCTTTAGTGATAACATCTATACACTGACTGTAGAATGTGACCGCATGGGCTTCCGCTTAGATGGTCCTGAAATTGAACACGTAGACAGTGCAGATATCATTTCTGATGGTGCTGTGTTCGGCTCGATTCAAGTTCCGTCTAATGGTCACCCTATTGTCCTTATGGCGGATCGTCAAACGACAGGTGGCTATACAAAAATTGGCACTATTATTACTGCCGATTTACCTCGGCTTAGCCAATTGCCGGTAGGGGATGGAATTAACTTTAATATAGTAACCATTGACGAAGCGCAAGACATATATCGAGCGTATATGGAACGATTACATAAGCGTATCAAATTAGCACATGAACAAAGTGCTTATGTATTTAAATTAAATAATGTCATATAAAAAATAACGTCTAAAGAGATTATTCTTTAGACGTTATTTTTGTTTTGGGCTGCCAATGTATCTCAATTTGACTGAAATTCTAATTTATAAAAATTTAATGAAATATAGTGCTGTAAAACAGGTGGGGTTAATAGAATGTAGCTATATAAGGCATTTTGACAATTATTTTTATAATTTATCAATTATATTTATATGGAAAAAGTTAAAATGTGAGTTTAAATTCATCTTCTCTTCTAAATTATGGTATAAAATCACCCCAATTATTAGGTTTTATTTTATAATGGGGTTAAAGGAATCACGTTGTTGCTGTATTTGCAATAGCTATTCCAAAAATGAAATATTAGTGAAAAAGGGGTTGCAAGCATATCGAAAAATTTGGTATACTGACTATATCGAAAAACTTGAAATTGAGATTATTTGTTATATAGAAGTTTGAGAGCTTTATAGTAGTTTAAAGGAGAAAACAATGAACAAGATTTTTAAAGTGGTTTGGAACAAATCCAAAAATTGCTACGTAGTAGTATCTGAATTCGCTAAAAATAATAGCGGTAAAAAGAAAATTGTAGTAGCTGGTATCTTTGCAGCATTGGCTATGACTAATGCTAATGTGGCATTGGCTGTAAATGATGTACCTACCGGAGCTAGTGCAACTGCTGTTGCCTTTGGTACCGGTGCTAGTGTTACAGGTGCAAATGCAGTTGGTTTAGGTAAGAATGTAAAAGCTACTCTTAGTGATGTTGTTGTAATTGGTGCTGATGCAAAAGCAGAGACTGCTGGTGGTGGGATTGCTATTGGTCAAAATGCTTATTCAAAAGCTCTATATGGTAATACACCAAGTGTTGCTGTAGGTAAAAATTCCATAGCAAATGGTGGTACTGCGATTGCTATTGGTACTGGTGCGACGGTAAACGAAGCTGGTGCTTCATTTTCACAAGGTATTGCCATTGGTGGTGGTGCATTACCGGGGCAAGGGGCTACCGTTGTAGGTGACCAAAGTATTGCTATTGGTGGTAATACTAAAGCGTTAGGCCATTCTTCCATTGTTATTGGTGGTGATGACGCTGATAGAATGACGTCTACTAGAGCAGTTTATACTGATATTACAACAGGTAAACCTGCTGTCGCTACTGTTTCTGATGCTGTTAAAGCTTTAACAGGGTATGAAATTAAGTGGCGTGATTATAATAATGCTACAGCAGATCATATCGGTATCACAGTGGGTACTAAGGGGCAATCTGGTAATGCTGGTATTGCTATTGGTACAGGCGCTGACTCTAAAAATCGTATTGCTGGCTCTTTAACAGGTATTAATACAAGTGCTGCTGATAATGATTCTGTAACAAATGCCATCGCTATTGGTACAGGTGCTAAGGCAAACCGTGATAACTCTGTTGCGTTGGGTGGTGGTTCTACTACAGATAAGGCAGGTACGAAACAAACTAGCTATACATTGCCAAATGGTGTTGTTGCTGCATGGAGCGGTGGGGATGACACTCTTGAAGGTGATATTGTTTCCTTCGGTTCTGCAGGTTTCGAACGTCAGTTGAAAAACGTAGCTCCTGGTGAAGTAAGTGCTACTTCTACAGACGCGATCAATGGTTCTCAGTTAGCTGCTATCGCAAATCAAATTGCACAGAAATATGTATCTATTAAGTCTGATGTCACACCTAATAAAGATAACACTGGTGCAAAAGCGGATGAGTCTATTGCTATTGGTCCTAATGCATCTACAGATAAGGCTGCCACAAGCTCTGTAGCTATTGGTGATGGTGCTAATACAACAGGTCGATCTACAGTTGCATTGGGGTTATCAGCACAAGCTACATCGGCAAATGCTACAGCGGTAGGTGCTAACTCCATTGCGTCCGAGGATGATACTGTGGCAGTTGGTCATGGTGCTAAGGCAACAGATGGCAATGCCAGTGCTTTGGGGGCTGATGCGATAGCTTCCAATATTGAATCTACTGCAATTGGTCATGGTACTGCTGCATCTGGTGCATCCTCTACTGCATTGGGATCTAGGGCAAAGGCCGCTGGAACTGCAGGTGTTGGTATCGGTATGTTAGCCAATGCAACTAAAGATTATAGTATTGCTATTGGCGGAGAAAGCTCTTCCACTGCAGATAACAGTATTGCTATTGGTAGAAAAAGCTCAGTATCAGAGAATGATGGTATTGCTATCGGTACTAGATCTAACGCAAGTGCAGTTAAATCGATTGCTATTGGTGATGGTGCTAGTGCTACAACTGCTGATGGTGTTGCAATAGGTTCTAAGTCTGTTGCTAGTACTGCGGCAGGTGTAGCAGGTTATAATGCTAATACTGGTCGTACTGATACTTATGCTAACTTAACTGGTGCAACGTTAACATCTACATTGGGTGGCGTTGCTGTTGGTACAACAGGTCAAACTCGTCAAATTAACTATGTAGCTGCTGGTACGGCTGATACAGATGCAGTCAACGTAGCACAATTGAAGAGTGTAAACCTTGCTTTCACAGGCGACACCGGTTCTGGTGACGTAAACCTTGCTAACAGTAAATTAGCTGTAAATGGTGACGATACATATATTACAACTACAGCTAATGGTAAGAAAATTACTATTGCTGGTAAAAAACAAGATATTACTGTAACTAATGGTATTGCTTCTGCAACTGCAGGTATGGCAGATGCTCAAAACGTAGCTGATGCAATTAATCAAGCAGTTGCTAATAGTTCTTCTAGCTGGAACTTATCTGCTAATGGTGAAGCGACAACAGCTACAGTTGAAAAAGGTAATAAAGTAGATTTCTCCGGCGACGATAACATTACTGTTGCAAGAAACGATAAAAATATCTCTTTAGCTTTGAAGAAAGATCTTACTGGCTTGAACAGTGCATCTTTCAATAATGCTGCAGGCAATCCAACTGTAAAAATTGATGGCAACACAGGCATTAATGCAGGCGGCATGAAGGTTACTAATGTAGCTGATGGCGTAGCTGATAAAGATGCTGTCAATGTTTCTCAATTGAAGAAAACAGACGATAAAGCGGAAGCGAACAAAGCTGCAATCGCTCGTAAAATTTCCTTAGGTGGCAACACTGGTTCTACTGCAGAGAAATCCTTGAGCACAGGCGATGTAAAATTCAATGTGAAAGGTGCTAATGGTTTAACTACGGTTGCTTCTGGCGATGATGTAACTGTTAAACTTGATGATACTACTAAAGACACAATCGATAATGCTGCTGATAAAAACTTGAGCAATTTAAATCCAGCAGGTGAGCAAAAGGTTAAAGATTTAGCGGCTTGGAAGGTTGTTGCTAACAGTGGTACTGCTGAAAATGTTAAAGGTGGCGATACTGTTAAGTTTATCGATGGTGATAATGTTGAAATTACCCAAGCTGGTAAAGATTTCACAATCTCCACAAAGAAAGATGTAACATTCGATAATGTAACTGCAAACCAAGCTATCACAGCTCCTAAAGTAAAAGCTACAACTGGTGTAGAAACACCACAAGTAACAGGCTTGACTAATACAACTTGGGTTCCGGGTCAAACACAACCAGTATCTGGTCGTGCAGCAACAGAAGATCAATTGAAAGCAGTCGATGATCAAGTAGATGCAAATAAAACAGCAATTACTAAAAATGCTGGTGATATTGCAACAAATAAAACAAATATCGATAAAAATACAACAGCTATTGCGCGTAAGATTTTCTTAAATGGTAATACAGGTACTACAACTAAGAAATCTTTAAGCAGTGATGATGTAGATTTCACTATTAAAGGCGAAGATGGTATTACTACAACAGCTGCTGGTAATGATGTAACTGTTAAACTTGATACAGCTACTAAAAATAAAATCGATAACGCTGCTGACCAAGATTTGAGCAACTTGACTCCAGATGGTGAGAAAAAGGTTAAAGATTTAGCGGCTTGGAAGGTTGTTGCTAACAATGGTACTGCTGAAGATGTTAAAGGTGGCGACACTGTTAAATACATCAATGGTGATAACATTGTTATTACACAATCTGGTAAAGACTTCACATTTGCGACTAAGCCAGATGTAACATTTGATTCTGTAACTGCAAATCAAACAGTTACAGCACCAACAGTGAAAGCTACAACAGGTGTAGAAACTCCTCAAGTAACAGGCTTGACTAATAAAACTTGGGATCCAAATAATATTACGTCTGGTCGTGCAGCTACTGAAGATCAATTGAAAGCTGTTGATGATCAAGTTCAAACAAATAAAGACAATATAACTCAAAATACTGGTGATATTGCTGATAATAAACAAAAGATTGCAGATAACAAAGCTGCTATCGATAAAAATGCAGGTGATATTGGGGCTAACAAAACTGCTATCAATAAAAATGCAGGCGATATTGCTACAAATAAAGCTAATATTGATCAAAATACAGCAGCTATTGCTCGTAAAATCTCCTTAGGTAGTGATGATGGTGATACAGATGAAAAATCTTTGAGCACAGGTGATGTAAAGTTCAATATTAAAGGTGAAAATGGCATTACTACTGCAGCTAATGGAGTAGATGTAACTGTTAAATTGGACGATGCTACAAAAGATAAAATCGATAACGCAGCAAACCGTGATTTGAGCAACTTGACTCCAGCTGGTGAACAACAAGTTAAAGATTTGGCAGCTTGGAATGTAGTAGCTAATAATGGTACTGCTGAAAAGGTTCAAGGTGGCGATACAGTTAAATTCATCGATGGTGATAATGTTACCATTACACAAAATGGTAAAGACTTCACTGTTGCCACAAAGAAAGATGTAACATTTGATAACGTTACAGCAAACCAAAAAATTACAGCTCCAGAAGTGAGTGGTTTAACAAATACTACTTGGGTTCCAGGTCAAACAGCACCTGTAAGTGGTCGTGCAGCTACTGAAGATCAATTGAAAGCAGTTGATGATCAAGTAGCAGCAAATAAAGCTAATATCACTAAGAATGCTGATGCTATTAAAGCTAACAAAGATAATATTGCGGCAAATAAAGAACAAATTGATAAAAATACAACAGCTATCGGTCGTAAGATTTCCTTAGGTGGTGACACTGGTTCTACTGATCAAAAATCCTTGAGCACAGGCGATGTGAAATTCAATATTAAAGGGCAAAACGGTATCGTTACTGAAGCTAATGGTGATGATGTAACTGTTAAGTTAGATGATGCTACTGCAAACAAAATCAACAATGCAGCAAATACTGATTTGAGCAACTTAACTGATGCTGGTAAACAACAAGTTAAAGACTTATCTGCATGGAATGTAGTGGCGAACAACGGTACAGCTGAAAAGGTTGAAGGTGGTAACACAGTTAAGTTCATCGATGGTGATAACATCTCCATTACTCAAAATGGTAAAGACTTCACAATTGCAACTAAGAAAGATGTAACATTTGATACTGTAACTGCTAATGACACAATTACAGCTCCAAAAGTAAAAGCAACTGATGGTGTAGAAACTCCAGAAGTAACAGGCTTGACTAATAAAACTTGGGTTCCAGGTCAAACACAACCTGTATCTGGTCGTGCGGCAACTGAAGATCAATTGAAAGCAGTTGATGATCAAGTAGCGGAAAATAAAACTAACATTGGTAAAAATGCTGATAATATTGCAGCAAATAAAGCTCAAATTGATAAAAACACAGAAGCAATCGGTCGTAAGATTTCCTTAGGTGGTAATACTGGTTCTACTGATGAAAAATCCTTGAGCACAGGTGATGTGAAATTCAATATTAAAGGCGAAAACGGTTTAACAACTGTTGCTAATGGTGAAGACGTAACTGTTAAGATCGATGATGCAACTAAAGCAAAAATCGATAATGCAGCAAACCAAGATTTGAGCAACTTAACACCTGCTGGTAAACAACAAGTTAAAGATCTATCTGCATGGAATGTAACTGCAGCTGGCGGTACTGTAGAAAAAGTACAAGGTGGCGATACTGTTAAATTCCAAGCTGGTGATAATCTTGAGGTTAAACAAGACGGTACTACTTTCACATATAGCCTAGCTAAAGACGTGAAAGGTCTTAACAGTGTAACTGTAGGTGATGAAAATGGTCCATCCACTAAGATTACTCCTGCTGGTACAACTGTAAAAGATGCAGCTGGTAACTCTACAACAGTTAATGGCGCAGGTATGACTATTAACCCTGCAAACTCTGCAGCTAGCCCTGTATCCCTTACTGTAGATGGTTTGAACAATGGTGGTAACCAAATTCATGGTGTAGCACCTGGTACAGCAGATACAGATGCAGTAAACGTTAGCCAATTGAAAGGCGCACAAGCAGGTTTACAAGAAGCTATTAACCGTGTAGGTGTTGAAACACAACGTGTAGGTGCTCATGCAGCAGCTATGGCAGCGTTGAAACCAATCCAATACGATCCATTGGAACCAACACAAATTATGGCTGGTATTGGTAACTACCGTGGTGAAACAGCTGGTGCTATCGGTCTTGCACATTACAAAACTGAAGACACTATGTTCAACATCGGTGTTACTCTTGGTTCTAGCCACAACATGATCAATGCTGGTGTAACTCATAAATTTGGTGGCAACCGTGATAGAAAAGATGCGATTCCAGAGCGTTATAAAGCTGGCCCTATCAGCTCTATCTACGTAATGCAAGATGAAGTAAGTCACTTGCGTTCCCAAAATGAAGAGTACAAATCCAAGCTTGAACAACAACAATCTGAAATTGATGCATTGAAAGCAGCAGTTAACCAATTGTTGGCAAATAAAGCATAATCATATTGTACATATAGTTAGAACTATGTATATCCCGTGAATGGATATGTAAAACTATAAAGAGCCTTCCTCGAAAGAGGAGGCTCTTTTTAGTATGAAAATAAAAATAGTTTATTAAAGCTATATCTGTAAAATAAAATAGTCTGAAAATTCTGATTTAATAATTAATAAAATTATCAATAAAACTGTATATAAGGAATAATTTATGAATATTTTTAGGCGATGATTAATTTTGTAATGAAATCTAATATTCTTTGCATTCTCAATTAGAAGCATAAAAATTCATATAATATGCAATTTATTAAGGTGAATTATAAATGAATTATGATGATACTGCGTGTTTAAGCATGCTCTATACATAATTGAGATAATATTAAATATCCAAAAATTACACTTTTAAATTGAGAAAATTAGATAAATTATGATAAAATAAAAGATAAGTTTTATAAATGTAAAGCTATGTAGCTTTCATTATTTCCAGACTGAGAGAAGTATGGAACATATAATTTATATAGTTGAGGGTTAGTAATTTAAAGAAGGAAAACGTATGAATAAGATATTTAAAGTCATTTGGTCTAAGTCCAAACAGTGCTACGTTGTAGTATCTGAAATGGCAAAAAATAAAACAGGGAAAAAGAAAATTGTAGTAGCGAGTATTTTGGCTGCCTTAGCGATGCAAGTTGGTGTAGTTGCAGATGTAACTGCAGCAGATAGACCGACTGGAACTATTGAGGGCGGCACTAAAATGTATTCAAACTTAACTAATGGTCTTGCTATCGGTAATGAATCCCAGTCCAACAGTCATCAATCTATTGCTATCGGTTACAGAGCAATAGCTAATTCACAATATGCTGATCCAGCTCAACCAGCTGTAGCTATTGGTGCTGGTGCTCATGCGACTGGCAGAGGTGGTGTATCCTTAGGCCTAATCGCGAATTCTAGTGTTCGTGGTACTGCTATTGGTAGTGCTACTAATGCGACTGGTTTTGGTGCTTTCGCGGGTGGTACATATGCACAAGCAACTAATGCTGGCGATGTTGCTATTGGTGGCGCATCATCCGATCAATTTAATAATTATGCTGTTGCTTCTGGTGGATATAGCGTAGCTATTGGTACTGCAGCTAAGGCAGATGGGAGTGCAGGTGTAAGCATTGGTTATAAGACAAATGCTAAAACATCTAATTCTCTAGCTGTTGGTTCTGAATCTCAAGCTACCGGTGAAGGTGCGGTAGCAGTAGGTAGAAAGAATACGTCTACTGGTGCATCTTCAACCGTTTTGGGGATTTTATCTACTGCTAATGCTACATCTGCTACAGCAGTAGGGATGGAGACTACTGCTAAAGGGGAAAACTCCCTTGCAGTAGGTCATAAGTCTTCCGCAGCTGGTAGAAATGGTGTTGCTGTAGGTACTAATGGAACTACGGCAGAGTTAGGCGGTGTTGCAGTTGGTCAAGCTGCTAAGTCTAATAAATTTAATAGTGTTGCTATGGGGATGAATGTAACGGCTGATGGTGATAATTCTGTGGCGTTAGGTGGTAGTGCTTCAGCAAATAGTGATGGAACTATTGCCATTGGTTCTTATGGATCTACTCCAACGAAAGCTACAGGCAATAGAGCTCTTGCAATCGGTTCTGCTACGACAGCTAATGGTCTAGAATCAATTGCCATAGGCAGTCGCGTTAACTCCACATCTCAATATTCTATTGCTATTGGTACTAGAGCTAATGCAAGTGCTGTTAAATCTGTTGCTATTGGTCCTGATTCTATAGCTACCGTAGATGGTGGTGTTGCTTTAGGTCGAGATTCAGTTGCTAATGTAATAGGTGGTGTTACTAATAAAGGTTATAATCCTAATACAAACCGTACAGATATTTATTCTGGTTTAACTGGCAATGTACTTACTAGTACAACTGGTGCCGTTTCTATTGGTAATGGTACTACTGTAACACGTCAACTTACAGGTCTTGCAGCGGGCACAAAAGATACAGATGCAGTTAACGTAGCCCAATTAAAGAGTGTTAACCTTGCGTTCTCTGGTAATGTAAATACTGGCAATGTAAATATTGCAAATAGTACATTAGGCATTAAGGGCGATAATACATATATTACAACAGCTGCCAACGGTCAAAATCTTACAATTTCCGGTAAAACACAAAATATTAATGTCACAAATGGTCAAGCTTCTGCAAATGCTGCAGGCATGGCTGATTCTAAGAATGTAGCAGATGCTATCAATAAAGCTATTTCTGCCAATGCATATCATTGGAAATTAGCTGCTGACAATACTTCTACAGCCCCTGAAGTAATCAATAAATCAGATACTGTAATCTTTGGTGGGGACAATAATATTACAGTAACTCGTAGTGGCAAAAAAATTACTACTTCTTTGAATAAGGCGATTACTGTAGATACTGTGAAAGCTAATAGATCTGTTACGGTTTCTTCTGGTGGTAATCAAATTACTCTAGATGGTTCAAATGGGGCTGTTTCTGGTAGATCTTTTACAGGTCAATCTTTTACAGCTGGCAATAATGTATTAAGTAATACAACACTACAAATGGGGTTACCTTCTAGTGCTAAAAATGTAACCATTTCTGGTGATGGGTTAACTGCAAAAAATGGTACAAGAACTGTCAAGTTTGGTACAGATGGTATTAGTGCAGGTGGTCAACAAATTACCAACGTTTCTAGCGGTGGTAATGTAGGTACTAATGCAGCCAATATTACAGATGTAAAGAATGCTGTAGATGCTGTTACATTAAAACTAGATACAAATTCTAAAACTGGTACTGTTAAGCTTAGTGAAAGTCCACTAAAAGTAATTGGTGCTAATGGTATTAGAACTGATTTAGTGGGTACGAATAATGGTAGTCTTGTTGTTGGCTTAGACAAGAATACGGTAAATGCTACGACTAAAGGTATTAGTTTAACCGGTGATACAGGATCTACAGGTCTTAAGTATCTAAAAGACGGTGATGCAACCTTTAAAGTAGTTGGTGATGGCAATCTAGTTACTACTAAGGCTTCTACTACAGGTGTACAAGTAGCTGTTGATTCTGCTAAAGTAAAAGATTTAGCTGTAGGCGCAGTAACTGTTAGCAAGGCTAATACGGCGGATAATCCTATTACAATTACACCAACAGCGGGTACAAATACTAAGGACTATGCAATTGGTATTGATACAACAAAATTAGCTAATCAAACACAATTAACATACAAAGCTAATGGTGCCAATGCAAATAAAGTATCCTTGGCGAATGGATTAAACTTTACGGATGGTACTTTTACAAAAGCAACTGTAGGTACAAATGGTACTGTAACTATTTCTACTGCCACAGAAACTATTACTAATGATGCTGATGGTAAAGCTAAAGTAAATAGCCCTACAGATGGGTTAGCGACTGCTAAAAATGTAGCGGATTCTATCAATAAAGCTGTAGATGGCTTGTCTCAAAATCTTACTGTTTCTGATGGTGCTACAGACGGTACTGTAAATCTTAAGAATCAAAAACTTACTGTTTCCGGTACGAATGGTGTGTCTACAACTGTAAATGGCCAAACTGTTACAGTAGGTCTTGATGCAGCTACAAAAACTAAAGTAGATAATGCGTCCTCAGCTGTAGCTCGTAACATCTCTCTTGGTGCAGATAGCGGCACAGCATCTAGCCAATCCTTAAAAGATGGTGATGTGGCATTCAATGTGAAAGCTGCGACAGGTGACTTAGTATCTACGAAGATGAATGGCAACACTGTTGAAATTTCCACTAAGCGTGCAGCTATTACTAGCGATGCCAATACAGGTGCAGCATCTGTAACAGGCGATGATGGCTTAGCAACATCTAAAAATGTAGCGGATGCTATCAATAAAGCAGCTGATGCAGCTAAAGCTGGTGCGGCATGGAATCTTACAACAAATTCTAGCACCACAGATAAAACAACTGTACAAGGTGGGGACACAGTAGATCTTATCAATGGTGATAATATTTTAATCACTCAAGATGGCACAGATAAAAAGAAAATCACTGTAGCTACGAAGAAAGATCTTACAGTAGATTCTATTACTGCTGGTAACACAGTAATGAACACATCTGGTTTAACAAATGGTACGACTGCTATTACAGGTACTGGCATTACAACAGATAAAGTAACTGTAGGTGGTATCTCCATTGATAAAACTGATGGTATCAACGGTGGTAACAAGACAATTACTAATGTTGCTAGTGGCGGTACTACAGATACTAATGCAGCAAATATTGGTGATGTTAAGCAAGCTGTTGCTAACTTGTCTCAAAATTTAAATATTACAGATGGTACAAATAACGGTACTATTGATCTTAAAAACCAAAAACTTAATGTAGCTGGTGCTAATGGTGTGACAGCGACTGTAAATAATCAAACGATTACTGTTGGTTTAGATACAGATACTAAAACTAAAGTGGACAATTCTTCTGATGCAGTAGCTCGTAATATTTCCCTTGGTGCAGATAGTGGTACTACATCAAGCCAATCCTTAAAAGATGGCGATGTAGCATTCAATGTAAAAGGTGCTACAGGCGACTTCGTATCTACTAAGATGAATGGCAATACTGTAGAAGTATCTACAAAACGTGCTACCATCAATAGTGATGCAAATACAGGTGCAGCATCTGTAACAGGTGATGATGGCTTAGCAACTGCTAAGAACGTAGCTGACGCGATTAATAAGGCTGCTAACCAAGCTAAAGACGGTTCAGCTTGGAACTTGTCCACTAATGATGATCCTAGTACAAAAGTATCTGGTGGGGACACTGTAAACTTCACAGGTGATAATAATATTACTACCGATCGTGATGATAAAAAGATTTCTGTTAAGTTAAATAAAAACCTTAAAGATTTGAGCTCCATATCTCTTACTAATCCAAGAGGAGAAACAATTTCCCTAGATGGTAGTACTGGTATCATCAATGCCTATAGAGCTGAGTTTAAAGATAATGTAGGTGCTGGATCCTCTATTGATAGTGATCGATTGCGATTTACGAATGGTGAAACTGGTGCTAATGAGGCCCAAACGTATATTGGTTTAGATACTGTATCAGTTCAAGCAGGTCCAAATAGTAGTGGCCTTACGTCTAAATATCTCATGTTTAGTGATGAAGATGGCAATAATGCTGAAGGCAGTGCTCAGGGTATGGCATTCCAAAATGCAGCAGGTAAAACAGTCCAATTTACTATTGATGAAATCAATGCTGGTGGCAACAAAATTAAAGAGGTGGCAGAAGGTACAGATGATACTGATGCGGTAAATGTAAAACAGTTGAAAGATACTGTAGCAAGCCAAACGTTAACATACCGTGCTAATAGTGCGGCAGATACAGATGCTAAGTCTGTTAAATTGTCTAAAGGCTTAGACTTTGTAGATGGCACAATGACAAAAGCTACTGTAGATAATGATGGTAAAGTAACATTTGATATTAACGATGATACTAAGACCAAGATCAACGATTCTGCGGCTGCTGTAAACCGTAAGGTTTCCCTTGGTGCAGATAGTGGTACTGCATCTAGCCAATCCTTAAAAGATGGTGATGTAGCATTCAATGTAAAAGGTGCTACTGGTGATTTCATTTCTACGAAGATGAATGGTGATACTGTAGAGGTGTCTACAAAACGTGCTACTATCGATAGCAATGCCACTACAGGTGCAGCATCTGTAACAGGTGATGATGGCTTAGCAACAGCTAAAAATGTAGCAGATGCTATCAACAAGGCTGCTAAAGCAAGCACTGATGCTATTAACTTGAAATTTGCTGGCGATACTAATACATCTGCTGGTGTAGTAAATCTTAAAGATGATACATTGGGCATCAAAGGCGACGGTAAATACGTAACAACTGATGCAGATGGTAAAAACTTAACTGTAAAAGTATCTGAAGCAGAGGTTAAGAAATCTGCGGTAAGTGCAGTTACGGTAAGTACTGATACAACTGATGCAGATAATCCGTTGACTGTTACAGGAACACCAAGTGCAGATGGCACAACTAAGGACTACAAGGTAACTATTGATGGCGCTAAAGTTGCTACGAAGACTAAATTGTCTTATAAAGCAAATGATGGTACAGCTAAACAAGTATCCTTGGCTGATGGCTTGAACTTTAAAGATGGCACGTTAACAACTGCTACTATCGATGATGCAGGCGTTGTTAAATATGATGTAAAAACAGCGGCTATTACAGCTGGTACAGATGGCACTGTTACAGGCCCTGCTACTGATGGTGTGGCAACAGCTAAGAATGTAGCAGATGCTATTAATGCAGCTAAAAAAGCATCTAAAACAGAAATTACTGCTAATGATGATGAAGCAGCTAACGCAACAACTGGCAATGTAAAATTAACGTCTACAACGGCTGCAGATGGTCATACAATTTACAATGTAAAACTTAATGATACATTGACATTTGGTACTGGCGCTAATGCCATTGTTATTGATGGTACTGCTGGTAAGGCTACTATTGGTAGTGCAGCTATCGATGGTGTAAATAATACAATTACAACAGGTGGTAATAAGGCGGTAACGTTAGATGGCACTACTGGTACTATTACAGGTAAAGCTGCTAATATTGGTGGCGTTACAGTAGATGGTACAAATAACCATGTAACAGGTCTCGGTAATACAACTTGGGATGGTAATGCTGTTTCTGGCCGTGCTGCTACCGAGGATCAATTAAAAGTAGTAGCTGATGCTGCAGCTAACCAAACATGGCAAATTACAGCAGATAAAGATGCTGCTACATCTGGTAAACAAACTGGTACTAAAACAGATGCAAAAGTAGGTAAAGACGCAAAGGTTACTATGATTGCTGGTGAAAATATCACAATCAACCAAAATGGGCGTGACTTCACATATTCTTTGAATAAAGACCTTGTGAACATGAACTCTGCAAGCTTCAATGGTACTGGTAATAACACAACGGTTATCAATGGTGATTCCATTACACAAACTGCGGGTACTAAAACCAATACATCTACTGCAGCTGGTAACACAGTAGCAGATGGCACTAAGTCTACAGCAACAACTGCAGATGGTACTAAGATTACGGATGGTACAAAAACAAATACTTCCACAGCAGATAGTACAGTTATCGATGACGGCAATGGTAATAACACAGCTCTTACTAAAGATGGTGTAACTATTACTGCAGCTGGTAAAAATCCTGTATCCTTAACTAAGGATGGTCTCAATAATGGGGGCAATAAGATTTCTAACATTGCAGATGGTACAGATGACACAGATGCTGTCAATGTACGTCAATTAGAGGCTAAGTCTAAGGCGTCTAAAACAGAATTGACTGCTAATGGTGGTGAAAGTGCTGGTAGTACTACAGGCAATATTGTATTGACTAAAACTACTGCCGCTGATGGACATATCATTTATGATAACAAGTTGAATGATAAGGTTATATTGGGCACAGATCCAACTAAGGCAGTTACTGTAGATGGTACAACTGGTACAATCAAGGCTGGTGATGGTGCTAATGCCGTTGCTATCGATGGCAAAGATGGTGTTGTTACAGGATTAACTAACAAAACTTGGGATCCAAATAATATTGCATCTGGCCGTGCTGCTACGGAAGATCAAGTTAAATCCGCCGTTGAAAATGCTGGATGGAATGCAACTATTGGTATAGAAGGCTCTGGTATTAACAGCACACCAACTGCAACAGCTGAAAAAGTTAAAACTGACGAAACAGTTACTTTCAAAGCGGGCAATAATATGATGGTTAGCCAAGCAGGTAAAACAATTAGTTATGCAGTAAATCCTGAACTGAAGGATATGAAGTCTGCTACATTTAAAGATGCAGCTGGTAACACAACTGTCACAGATGGTAATGGCATAACAATTACACCAGGCAGTGCAAATCCTAATAATCCAAATGCAGGCACTATTTCCTTGACTAAGGATGGCCTTAATAATGGTAATAACCAACTTAAAGGTATTGCACCTGGTACAGATGATACTGATGCAGTTAATGTTAGTCAGTTGAAAGCATCTAATGCTAGAATTGGCGATGCTATTGGTCAAGTAGCAGGTGAGGTACAACGTGTAGGTGCGCATGCAGCAGCAATGGCAGCGTTGAAACCAATTCAATATGACCCATTGGAACCAACTCAAGTGATGGCTGGTATTGGTAACTATCGCGGTGAAACAGCAGCGGCCTTAGGTCTTGCACATTATACAAATGAAGATACAATGTTCAACGTTGGTGTATCTCTTGGTGCGAACCGCAACATGGTCAATGCAGGTGTAACTCACAAATTTGGCTCTAGCCCAGAAAAGAAAAATATTCCTGATCGTTACAAAGCAGGCCCTATTAGTTCTGTGTATGTAATGCAAGATGAAGTATCTAGTCTCAAAAAAGAAAATAGTGAACAAAAAACTGTTATCGCAGATCAAGCGGCTCGTCTTAATACGTTGGAAGCTGAAAATGAGCGTCAACGTCAAGAACTAGCTGAAACTAAACAAGGTTTAGAAGACTTGCGTGCAGCAGTTAGTCAATTATTGGCATCCAAAGGTTGATAATTGATAATTAATCTCTAATAATAGACTGATATAATATTTTCTAAAATTAAAAGAACCTCTTATATGTTGGGATACCTGGTAGGGTATATTCAGATATTATAAGAGGTTCTTTCATGATTTTGATATAGATTATTAAATAAAATTATTATATATGAATGACTTTTCATATATTATTGTGATATAATACAGAAGATATTGGAGCTAATAGATAGCTCAATCTTATACGATCTTGCATGAATAGGAGTTACTATGTTAGACCGCATACAACGATGGTTATCCATTGATGCTATGTTGCCCGCTACAGAACGATTAGGTCCTGTAGGTACAACAAAGCAGATGTATAGCAATTATTTGAAAATAGCTTGGCCTGCTACATTACAAGGTTTGATGCTGCAGTTTATGACAGCTATTGATTTAGCCATGGTAGGGGCACTTGGTGCCTCCGCACTTGCCTCAGTTGGTATTATGGGGCAGCCAGAGATGGTGATGCTCATATTCTGTCGTGCCTTGTCGATTGCTGTAACGGCTATTATAGCTCGCCGCCACGGTGAAAGTGAAGTTGATGGTATGAATGCCGTTCTTAAGCAATCTATACTATTGAATTTCTTGATTTATGCACCTTTATTGACAATATGTTTCTTTAATTTAGAGCATATCTTACGCTTTACAGGTGCCGAAGACGGCTATATAGAAACGGCTGTCTGGTATGGTCGTTTTGTTGTCATTAGTCTAATATTCCAATCCTTTAGTCAAATTGTAGGGGCCGCCCTTATTGGCTATGGCAATACCAAGGTTATTTTTAAGTCCAATGTAGTAGGTAATATTTTAAATACTATAATGAACTTCTTCTTGATTTATGGTATTGGTTTCTTTCCTGAACTCGGTGTCATGGGCGCCGGTGTTTCGACAATGATTAGTAGTGCTGTTATTGCTATATTATTACTGCGTACGATTTCACAACATACTACTACAGGGCTAACTTTGCGACATCCTTCAAAGTGGAAGTTTGAACGAACCGTTTTGCACACTATGTTCCACGTAGGTGGTAGCTCATTAGGGGAACAGTTTTTTGAACGATTTGGTATGTATACGTACACAATGATCGTTGCTTCCTTAGGTGCAGTACCATTGGCAGCACATTACGTATGTATGAACTTGATGGATATATTCTATTATTTTGCCATGGGACTTGGCTTTGCAGGAGCCTCTCATACGGGGCAAAACCTCGGGCATAAACGACCTGATATTGCACGTGTCTATGGTAAAATTGGTGCCCGCATCGGACTAATCGTGGGTCTTGTGAGTGCCTTGATATTTATTGGTCCTGGTGATTTCTTGGTGCAGTTATATACTCGTGAAAGTGAAGTTGTACTTCTTTCTGGTTCTTTAATGGGCATCATGGCCGTAGCGGCTTTTCCACAAGCTTTGCAGCAAGTGTATTCTGGTGTGCTAAAAGGGGCAGGGGATACATATTATATTATGAAATACTCCCTTATTAGTGTAGCTATTATACGACCTATTATTACGTATCTATTGTGTATTACGTTTGGCTTAGGTCTTTTAGGCGCATGGTTATCCTTGTGCTTTGATCAGTCTTTACGTTTATGCTGTTCCTATTTCCGATTTGTTCGAGGTGCATGGCAGCATAAAATTGTTTAATCTTACTGATTAGTACCCAAAATATTAACTTTGAATATCATTTACGCGATGGATTTTCATATAAAATCTAAAGTTTAAATTGTTCGATATATAGCTTTGATATAGATAAAATCTACAAAGTTTTATTTAGGGTTACTAGCTATATTGAAAAAAATAGAATAATTTATGAAAAGTTTATGAAAAACTTCTTGCCTATTCAATTTGTTTGATGTACAATACGAAATGTGGAAAAAATGACACATTGGGGAATGTGTTATCGGACCCGAAATCCATGATTTCGTGTATATATGTAAGGGATATATATAAGAAACAAGTAAAAACCGCCTTAGTATTACTAAGGCGGTTTTTACTTTTATAAATGGTTTTGTTCAAGCCAAGCAATACATGCTGCTTTTCCTGCCGCTGGTAATTCGTGGCGTAGACGCTTAGCGTCTTCTCTGAGTTTAGGAATATCGATACCTGCGTTAGAAAGCTCTGCACAATGGCCCACAAGCCAACTTTCAATGAATGCAGGATCAGCCTCCATATGGAATTGAAGACCTAGAATGTGAGTGCCTACGGAGAATGCTTGATTTGGGCATAGCTCTGTTTGAGCAAGTCTCACAGCACCTTTAGGGATTTCAAATTCATCGCCATGCCAGTGAAGAACCGGTACATTACCGAGCAAGGCTAATGGGGAGGAGACGCCTTCAGTAGTATATTCTATTGGACCGAATCCAATTTCTTTTTTCCCATGCTTCATAGGTCCTACGTGACCACCCATAATACGAGATATGAGTTGGGCACCTAAACAGATACCAAGTAAAGGTTTTTTACTATTAATACGATCTGTAATAAATTTGATTTCGTCTGTTAAGAATGGATAGAGCTGTTCGTCATAGGCGCCAATTGGGGCTCCACAGACGATGACTAAATCAGCTTGTGTTGCATCATAGTGTTCAAAATTGACAAGTGGCGCTTCAATGTATGTTAGTTCAAACCCTCGCTCCACCAAGACTGACTCTAAAATACCGGCATTTTCAAAGTTAATATGACGTACAATGTAAGCTGTTTTACTCATAGTTCCTCCTATAT
>OGKR01000891.1_pt1 | contig 26620 bp, 18 predicted proteins | sample 1572431 | NCBI WGS metagenome assembly OGKR01 (sample SAMEA2582079, study PRJEB24529) | metagenome | biome: Human gut stool | place: China | collected 2011 | reverse complement strand
TCACCGAGCTTGCGGCGCGGGGCCTGCCCGTTTTTGCCGTCAGCGGCAACCACGACTCGGCAGACCGCATCGCCTTCGGCGCACGGCTGCTGGCAGGGAGCCGGGTGTACGTCAGCCCGGTCTTTGCCGCACCACCCGCGCCCATCACCCTGACGGACGAATACGGCCCGGTGGACGTCTGGCTCCTGCCCTTTTTGAAGCCCGCCGCCGTGCGGCACGTCTTCCCGGACGAGAAGATCGAGAGCTATAACGACGCCATCGGCTGTGTGCTGAACGCCTGTACACCCGACCCCGCCCGCCGGAACGTGCTGGTGGCCCACCAGTTCGTGGCCGGGGCGGCGGTCTGCGAGAGCGAAGAGCCCAGCGTGGGCGGGGTGGACAGTATCGACGTCTCCCTCTTCGAGGGCTTCGACTATGTGGCTCTGGGCCACCTCCACAGTCCCCAGAAGGTGGGGCGGGACACCGTCCGCTACGCAGGCAGTCCCCTCAAATATTCCTTCTCCGAGGCCCATCAGCACAAAGCCGCTCTCTTCATCACCCTGGGCGAAAAGGGCAGCGTCCACTTCGAGGCCGCGCCTCTCACCCCCCGGCACGACCTGCGGGAGCTGCGGGGCAGTTATATGGAGCTCACCGACCGCCGGGCCTACGACGGCACGCCGACGGACGACTACCTCCACATCACCCTCACCGACGAGCAGGACGTCCCCGACGCGCTGGCCCGGCTGCGGGTCATCTACCCGAACCTCATGCGGCTGGACTACGACAACCGCCGCACCCGGGCCGCCGAGACGCCCGACGCCGCTGCCCGGGCCGAGAGCAAAACGCCCCTCGAGCACTTTGCGGCCTTTTACGAAGCCCAGAACGGCCAGCCCCTCTCCGACGAACAGGCGGCGTTCTGCCAATCGCTCATCGAGGACATCTGGAAGGAGGACGAAGCATGAGGCCCCTGAAACTGACCCTGTCGGCCTTCGGGCCTTACGCCGCCGAGACCGTTCTGGACCTCGCCCAGCTGGGCAGAGGCGGGCTCTACCTCGTCACCGGCGACACCGGCGCGGGCAAGACCACCCTCTTCGACGCCATCACCTACGCCCTCTACGACCATTCCAGCGGCGGCGTCCGGGAAGGGGCCATGCTCCGCAGCAAGTACGCCGAGCCCGGCACCCCCACCTTCGTGGAGCTGGAATTCGAGGTGCGGGGGCAGCGCTGCACCGTCCGCCGCAATCCCGAATACCTCCGCCCGAAAGCCCGGGGCGAGGGCTTTACCACCGAAAAGGCCGACGCCTGCCTCATCTACGCCGATGGCCGCCCGCCCGTCACCCGGGCCAAAGACGTCACCGCCGCCGTGGTGGACATCATCGGGCTGGATTACAACCAGTTCTCCCAGATCGCCATGATCGCCCAGGGGCAGTTCACCCGGCTGCTCAACGCCTCCACCGAGGAGCGGAGCAAGATCTTCCGCAAGCTGTTCCGCACCCAGCCCTACCAGCGTCTCCAGGAGCGGCTGCAGGCCGAGAACGCCGCCCTCACCCGCCAGCGGGAGGAGCAGAGCGTCCGCATCGGGCAGCTGCTCTCCGGCCTGAGCTGGGCCGAGGGGGATGCCGACGAAGCCGTTCTGGACGAGCTGGCCCCCCTCTGCGAGGCGGGCGGGCAGGCGTCGCCGGAGACGTTGCTTCCCCTTCTGGACGCCCTGCTGGCCGGGCAGGAGCAGGCGCTGAGCGCCGCCACCGCCGCCCGGACTGAGGCCGAGGCAGAGCTGGACAAGCTTCAGCAGACGCTGGGCCGGGCCGAACAGGCCGAGAAGCTCCGCCTCGAGCTGACCGCCGCGCAGACCCGGCAGGACGCTCTGCGGCCCGTTCTGGACGCCGCCGAGGCCGAAGCGGCCCGCCACGCCGGAGATTCCGCTGCGTTGGACGCGCTGGCCGGAAAGCTCGAGCGGGCGAAATCTGACCTCGCGGCCTTCGACGGGCTGGACGGTCTTGAAAAGAAGCTTTCTGCCGCCCGGGACGCCGCCGCCCTCGAGAACGCCAGAGCCGAAAAGCGCCGCGCCGCCCTCGGGCAGCTGGACGGAGAACTGACCGCTTTGGAGCAGAGCCTCGCCGCCCTTGGGGGCGCGGAGGCCGAGAACGTGAGCCTCGAGGCCCGGGCCGAACAGCTGGCCCGGCGGGAAACGGCCCTCGCGCAGCTGGCCCAGAGCCTCGCCGAGGGGCAGCGCCGGGGGCAGGCCGCACGGCAGGCCCAGGAGCGTTATCTTCTCGCCGACGGAGCAAAGGAGCGCGCCCACGCCCTCCGCGACCACCTCGAGCGGGCCTTTCTCAACGCGCAGGCGGGCCTGCTGGCCGAAGGGCTGACGGACGGCACCCCCTGCCCCGTCTGCGGCAGCACCCATCACCCGAAGCGGGCCGTTCTGCCCGCCGAAGCCCCCACGCAGGCCCGGGTGGACGCGGCCAGACAGTCCGCCGACGAGGCCGACCGCGCCGCACAGGAAGCCAGTGTGGCCGCCGCCAAGGCCGTGGCCGCAGACCGGGAGGCCAAAGCCACCCTCCGCCGGGACGCCGAGGCCCTGCTGCCGGAGCGGTTCACCTCGCCGGAGGGGCCGGTGAAGCTGACCGTCTCGCTTCTGAAGACGGCTCTGGCCGAAGAGAGCGAGGCCCTGCACGCCGCACAGGAAGCCCTCGACAAGGCTCAGAAGCAGAATGCCGCCGCCCTCGCCGCCAAGACCCGGCAGGAGGACGAGCGGCAGAAAAAGACCGCTCAGCGCTCTGCCCTCGAGGCCGAGGCACGGGCTTCCGCCGAGGAAGCCGTCCGGCAGTCTGCCTCCGCCAAGGCTCTGGAGGCCCAGTGTGCCGAGGCCCGGGCCGCTCTGCCCGCCGCCGGCCGGGAGGAAGCCCGCCGGGCGCTGGCCGGGCTGGAAAACGAGCGCTGCGCCCTCCGGGCCGGGATGGATGCCGCCGCGTCGGCTCTGGCCAAGGCCCGGCAGGACTACGCCGCTGCCGAGGCCGCTGTCACGGCCCTGACGGCCCAGCAGACGGAGGCGGACGAAGCCCCCGACCTGCCCGCCCTCGAATCCCAGCGGGACGCTCTGACGGCCCGGCGCACCGCTCTCGCGGCTCAGGAAAAGGCCCTGACGGCCCGCCTCCTGCCCAACCGGAAGGCCGCTGACCTCTACCGTCAGCACGCCGCTGCCCGGACGGAGCTGGAACGCCGCTGGCAGTGGGTGAACGCCCTCGCCTCCACGGCGGGCGGCACCCTCAGCAGCAAACAGAAGATACGCCTCGAGGCTTACATCCAGATGAACTACCTCGACGCCATCCTCGTCCACGCCAACACCCGCCTTATGCAGATGACCGCCGGGCAGTACGAGCTGGAGCGGGTGGGCGCCGAGAACCAGCGCAGCCAGTCCGGCCTCGACCTCGGCGTCATCGACCACTATAACGGCACCCGCCGCAGCGTCAAGACCCTCTCAGGCGGCGAGAGCTTCAAAGCCTCACTGGCGCTGGCTCTGGGCCTCTCGGACGAGGTCCAGAGCGCGGCGGGGGGCATCCGGCTGGACACCCTCTTCCTCGATGAAGGCTTCGGCTCGCTGGACGACGAGAGCCTCGAGCAGGCCATCCGGGTCCTCGCCGGTCTCACCGAGGGCGACCGCCTCGTGGGCATCATCTCCCACGTCGCCGCGCTCAAGGAGCGCATCGACAAGCAGGTGGTCGTAAAAAAGGCCCGCAGCGTGGGGAGCACGGTGGAGGTCATTGTGTGACCGCTTCCCTTCTCTTCCTCATCGCCTGCCTTCTCAGGGCCGCGTCTTTCAGAAAGTCTTTTGCCTGCTCAGGCGGGCGGGTGGCATAGAACGCCTTGTTTTTCGGGACGTACGTCTCGGCGGGAGCCGGCCGCTCCCGGTCGCGGGCCATCCAGACCGTGGCCGCTGCCTGCCAGTTCCGCATGGGGTTCTGACCCACCCGCCAGCCGTTGGATTCATAGAACGCCCGGAACCGGTCGGCCTGAGCCTCCGTTCCGCTCTTCCGGATAAAGTAGTCCCGGACTTCACCCTCGTCCGGCGGACAAAAATCGGGCTCGTCCGGAGGCGGGAGGGGCGCGTCAGCGCAGTCAGCCTCCCCATCCGGGAGGACAATATCAGGCTCAGAATCAGATGCAGAACCAGTATCAGAGACGGAATCAGAACCAGATACAGCCATCTTTGCCATCGGCGCATGGCATTTGCTATTTTTGCCACGCTCTTCGCTGTGCCAGCGGCTCTCGGCCCCCTTTGTCCCCGCCTCGGCCCGGCGCTGGCGGGTCTCCTCCCACTTGCGGGCGTTCTCGTCGAGGCCCCCTTCCATAAAGGTCCACGCCATCCGGAGCATCGGGTCGGTGAAATCGGGCCGCTTCCCTTCGGGATAGGCCAGCAGTGCGTCCAGGAGCATTCCCTTCTGCTCCAGCGACAGCGCCCCCAGCGGGCGCTGCCACTCGCCAAATAAGATAACGCTGCGGTGTTTCTTTTCGGTCAATCCTCTTTCCTTCCTTTCCTTCTTTGTATTTTCCTCCGGCATCTACAACTCAATGTAGTTTGTCTTGTTCAAAAAGTCAACCTTTTTGAGAAAACAGTCGAAAAGTTGTGGGAAAAGGCGTAAAAAAAGAACAGGGGGCTTTTCTGACTGGAAAAGCTCCTGTTCTTTTGTCGCAAAATATGCTATACTTATTTTGCGGCCTCGTCCGCCCATTTTAAGTGGGAGGGAGGTGAACCGCCATGGATTTATTTTTATCTCTGCTTCTGTCCGTCGCAGCAAATGTAATTTCGTACTACATTTGCAAGTGGCTTGACGGATGGTTTTCGGGCCGTAAGCACTAAATAAAGAAGACCCCCTTTCGGAGTTGCAGCTCCGTGAGGGGGTTTTCTTTTCGCTTTGGTGAACCACCATAAATATGTTTATCTCTGCACTTTTATTATATGCTGTCTTGCAAAAAAGTCAACCCAAATGCAGAAAGTTTATAAACGTATATTCCCCGCCGCCTCCGCACACCCTAGGTGCGGAGGTGTTTTTTATGGAATCTCTGACGCCCTTCATCCGCCATGAGCTTGAGGACGCGCCCGGGCCGAGCGGCCCGCCGGAGGAGACGAGCAGCGTGGTCAGCCCGCCTTTGGGCGCGGGACCCGGTCAGCCGCCCGTCACAGAACCGCCAAAACCGGGTCGCGGCTCCCAGCAGCCGCCGTCGCAGCCGGACGGCCCGGATGTGCAGATCCCGCCGCCGGAAGTCCCGCAGCCCCGTCCGGACTGCGGCATCCCCATGACCGACGGCACCCCTGCGGCCTGTCGGCAGAAGAATGCCGCCGAGTATCTGGCCGGGCGGTCGCCGGGGGTGATGACCCAGTACGGCGGCGGGCTTTTCGGGGCCGAGCAGCATCTTCACAGCCGCGAACCTGCGCCCGACGAAGACCAGAGCGGCGTTTTACAGCTGGTAGAGTGGCGCGAAGAAGCGCCTTACGGTTGAAAGAGATGTAAAATTCAGAAATTATTTTCCAATTACCTGTTGAAATCTTTGCGCACTTCTTTTATTATGGTAGCAAACAAAGCAAAGGCAGGTAATGCACTATGGCAGAAATCAAATACGAGATCGTTGAACGCATCGCAGTCCTCGGAGAGCGTCCCCGCGGCTGGGAGCGCCAGCTCAACCTCATCAGCTGGAACGAAGGCGAACCCAAGTACGACATCCGCGACTGGTCCCCGGACGGCACCCGCATGGGCAAAGGCATCTCCCTGAGCCACGACGAGCTGGCCATCCTGAAGGGCATCCTCGAGGATATGGAGCTGTAAGATGACGGACCGCGAGGAATTTCTGGAGATATTCCGCACCCACGTCACCCGGCCCGGCAGCGAGAAGCTGCTGGACTGGATGGACAGCAAGACGGACTTCTTCTCCGCGCCGGCGTCCACCCGCTTCCACGGGGCCTGCGAGGGCGGGCTGTGTGCGCACAGCCTGAACGTCTACCGCGTGCTCCACGGCACCTTCTTCACGCCGGACGAGGACAGCGAGGAGACCTTCGCCATCTGCGCACTGCTCCACGACCTGTGCAAGGCCAACTTCTACAAAAAAGGCACCCGCAACGTGAAGAACGAAGCGACAGGCCAGTGGGAGAAAGTCCCCAGCTACAGCGTGGAGGACATGTTCCCTTACGGCCATGGCGAGAAAAGCGTCTTCCTCATCGAGCGGTTCATGAAGCTGAAGGTGGAAGAGGCCGTGGCCATCCGCTGGCACATGGGCGGCTTCGACGACGCTGTCCGGGGCGGCAGCTTTGCCCTGTCGGGGGCCTTCGAGAAGTACCCTCTCGCCGTCAAGCTCCACATCGCCGACCTCGAGGCGACCTATCTGCTGGAACAGCGGAGCGAATGATACAAAAAAGACCACCTGTCTTTCGACAGGTGGTCTTTTTAACTCTTACTTTTCCTACGGCATCAGCTTCGCAAGCTCGGCCAGGACCTCGTCGCCGAGTCGTTCCAGCTTTGTTTTCGACTGACAATCCGCAGCAGGCGGTGTCTGTGCAGCCGTCTCCGGGAACGGGACCGCGGGCTGTGCGGACGGAACATCCAGCTGCAGCGGGGCGGTGGATATTTTGTCCAGTTCGCTCCGCAGCTCCTCACACCGGACGGTCAGCTCGGCGTTCTCCTTCCGCAGGGCCAGCATGGTGCGCTCGTAGGCGAACATCCGTGTCTCATAGCGGCGAAGCTCGGCGTTGGCCGCGTTGAGCTTCCGGCTCAGCTGCTCGAGCTGGGTCGGCCCGGACGCAGCGGGCAGAGCCTCAGGGCATGCCTTCTCCTGTTCGGATGCCATCGCCTCTTCCACCTCCTGCAGTCTGCGCTGGGCGCAGCGATGCTCCCGGGCAGTCTCCCGGCAGAGCTGTTCCAGCCGATGCAGCTCCGGCGTCCGGCGGCTGCTCAGCCACTCCAGCGGCAGCGTCGTCTGTTGCTGCTCCACGGTACGGCCTCCTTCCGCTTTTTCTGCGCAAGGGGTTCTCTATTCTTGCGCTTATCTACGCTTGTTCAGGATCGCCAGCAGGTCGTCGTAGTAGCTGGTGTCGCTGTTCTCCTCCTCCACGGGCTTGGCGGCAGAAGCATTGCCGGAAGCGGCGGAGGGAGTGTTGACCTCGGCACTGAAGACAGCGGACGGAGCAGAAGCCGTCACGCCGGGAGCCGTACCGGCGGCAGCAGTACCCAGCGTGCTGCGCAGGCCGTCAGCAGCCTTGTTGTCAAAGCCGGTAGCCACGACGGTAACGCGCATCTCATCGGAGAGGTTCTCGTCGAAGGCAGTACCCCAGATGATGTTCGCATCGGGATGTGCGCTCTGGGTGATGAGGCCGGCGGCAGTCTCGACATCCTCCAGACCGATGTCGGGGCTGGAAGTGATGTTGATGATGACGCCGTGTGCGCCGGCGATGCTGGTCTCCAGCAGCGGAGAGGAGATCGCGGCCTTGGCGGCGTTCTCAGCCTTGCCGGCACCCTTGGCGCTGCCGACGCCCATGTGAGCGTAGCCGGCGTCCTTCATGATGGAGCGCACGTCGGCGAAGTCCAGGTTGATGAAGGCCGGCACATTGATCAGGGCGGAGATGGACTCGACGCCCTGACGCAGCACGTTATCAGCGGCCTGGAAGGCGTTCATCAGGGTGATCTTCTCCTGACTGATCATCTTCAGGCGCTCGTTGGGGATGACGATGAGGCTGTCCACGTGCATCAGCAGATTTGCGATGCCCTGCTCAGCCAGACCCATCTTCCGCTTGCCCTCAAAAGAGAAGGGCTTGGTAACGATGCCCACGGTCAGGATGCCCAGATCGTGTGCCACCTCGGCCACCACAGGAGCAGCACCGGTGCCGGTGCCGCCGCCCATACCAGCGGTGATAAAGACCATCTGGGAGCCCTTCAGAGCGTTTGCGATCTCGTCCTTGCTCTCCTCGGCAGCGCGCTGGCCGATCTCGGGGTCGGCACCTGCGCCGCGGCCCTTGGTGAGCTTGGAGCCCAGCTGCACCTTGGTGGCGGCATGGTTCTTCGCCAGTGCCTGCTGGTCGGTGTTCATTGCGATAAATTCAACGCCCTGCAGGCCGTCGCTGACCATGCGGTTGACGGCGTTGCCGCCGCCGCCGCCCACGCCGATGACCTTTATCGTCGTTACGTTTTCGTCCATTTCTTCGTCGAGCATGAGTGCCATATCATTGTCCTCCATCGGATTTTATCGTAGACCGCGCCTTGGCGCAGGATAGAACTCAACATTACTGCTACTATATAACAGTATCGTATCATCTTTTGGCCCCGAATGCAAGATAAATTTGCTTTTTCGATGGTATTTTTTTCACAGGGGCGTCAAGGGCCGGCATTTCTCTGCCAATTCGTCCCCCTAAAGAGGCCAGAACTTCCCACAGACCGGCATAGCCCCGGTCGATATGACGAGTCTCTTCCACAAAGCTCTTTCCCTGTGCCGACAAAGCCGCCACCACCAGTGCCGCGCCGCCCCGCAGATCGGGCGCAGTGAGGGCGGCTCCGTGGAGGCCGCTTTCCGGCAGCGGGCCGACGGAGAGCACCCGGCCCGACCGTTTTACCCGCCCGCCCAGCCGCTCGAAGCCCTCCGCGCAGCCGAACCGCCGCTCGAAGATGACGTCCTCGATGCTGCTCTCTCCCTCGGCGCAGAGCATGGCGGCGGCCAGCAGGGGCGCAGCGTCGGTGGCGAGACCCGGGTACACCCCGGTGAAGACCCGGCCCGCCCCGTACAGCCGCCCGAAACGGGCCACCTCGGCCCGGTCTGCGCCCCGCTCCACGGTGCAGCCCATTTGTTCCAGAATTTCCAGCACCGGCGCATAGAGCGCGGGCGGGCATCCGGTGAGTTCCACCCGCCCTCCGGCAGCAGCGGCGGCACAGGCCAGTGTGGAGGCGAAGATGCGGTCCGGCAGGGGCGAAAAATCGCAGCCGGAAAGCCCCCGCCGCCCCTCGATGCGCAGTGTGGAAGTCCCCGCACCCTCGATACGCCCGCCGCAGCGGTTCAGAAATTCGGCAAGGTCGGAGATCTCCGGTTCCCGGGCCGCGCCCCGCAGGACGGTGGTGCCTCGGGCGCAGACAGCAGCCAGCAGCAAGGTCTCCGTCGCCCCCACGCTGGGGAAGCGGAGGGTGATGTCGGCCCCGTGGAGGCCTCCCGGCGCGGCCAGCACCAGCTTTCCCGCCCCGGCGTCCAGCTCCTTTGCCCCCATCCGGGCCAGACCTTCCAGATGTAAGTCGATGGGACGGGCGCCGATATTGCACCCGCCGGGCAGCGAAGTCTCAGCCCGGCCCAGCCGCGCCAGCAGCGGCGCACAGAAGAGGATGGAGGCCCGCATTTGTGCCGCGGTTTCTCCCGGAAGGGTGCTGTTTGAGGGCATCCCGGCCACCACAATGTCTGCCCCCTGCCAGTAGGCAGCACACCCTGCGCCCCGCAGCAGCCCGAGGCTGCATTCCACGTCCGACAGCCTCGGCACGGCCCGCAGCCGCACCGGTCCCCGGCAGAGCAGTGCCGCCGCAAGGAGCGGAAGTACGCTGTTTTTCGCCGCCGGTATCGCCGCCGTGCCGTTCAGCGGCCGTCCGCCCATCACCCAAATCCGCCCGCTCTGCTGTGTCATATCCGCTGCCCCCATTCCGCAAAAGATACCCCACGATATGCAAAAGCAGGGGCGGATGTCACGCTGGACGATGATTTCAGTTTGTTGGGAGGTTTGTTATGCTTCCCCGCGTGACACCCCCAGCACCACCCCCATCTCCCCCAGCAGCATCATGAGGCTGGTGCCGCCGGAGGAGAAAAAGGGCAGCGAGATGCCGGTGTTGGGGATGGTGTTGGTGACGACAGCCACGTTCAGCACCGCCTGCAGGGCCACCTGCACCACGAATCCCACCACCAGCAGCGCTCCGAACCGGTCGGGCGCGTGGGCTGCGATGGTGATGCCCCGGCAGAGCAGCAGCACGAACAGTCCCACCACTGCGCAGGCCCCCACGAAGCCCAGTTCCTCGCAGACGATGGAGAAGATGAAGTCGTTCTGAGGCTCAGGGACGAAAAGATGCTTCTGGCGGCTTTCCCCCAGACCGAGGCCGGTGGCCCCGCCGGAGCCGATGGCATAGAGGCTCTGGATGGTCTGGTGGCCATCGCCCAGCGGGTCGGCGAAGGGGTCGAGCCAGGAGCGGAGCCGGTCGGCGGCGTAGGGGACGAGGTCGGGCATGACGGCCACCGCCGCACCAATGGCCCCGACGCCTCCCGCGCCCGCCAGCAAAAACCACCGCAGCCCCGTACCGCCCACGAACATCAGCACCGCGCCGATGCCGAGGATGAGGACGGTGCCGGACAGGTGCGGCTCCAGCAGCATCAGGGCCGCCACCACCCCCAGCACCAGCGCAAAGGGCAGCACGCCCACGCTGAAATCCTTCATCCGGTCGTGGTTCAGCGCGATGATGTGGGAAAAAACCAGCACCACCGCAAACTTTGCGATCTCGCTGGGCTGCAGGGTGCCGAACCCCGGGATGACCAGCCACCGCCTGCAGCCGTTGTACTCGGGCATGAAGAGCACCGCCGCCAGCAATATCAGCGACAGCCCCAGCAGCGGCCACGCCAGCTTATGGAAGATATGGTAATCTACCCGGCTGGCCAGCCACATCCCGCAGAGCCCCAGCGCCGCGTAGAGTAGCTGAGGCCGCAGATAGGCCCAGGCGTCGCCCCGCCGGTAGAGCGCCACGGCGCTGGACGCGCTGGCCAGCATCACCAGCCCGAAGCCCACCAGCGTGAGCACCAGGATCAGAAACGGCAGGTCCATGCCGGGCAGCGGACGCAGGATCCTCTTCTTCATCCTCTCCCTCCTTCCCTTTAGTGTACGCACCGGGGCGGACGGCTAGTCACGGGGTCTCGCGCATATGATTGCAGGAAGGGAGGTGCTGTCTCATGTCCGAATCGCCAAAACCCGCCGACGCCCTGCGCACCCTGCCGGAACGGGCGTTCCGCGCCCGGGCAGAGCTGGTGGCTGGGGTGTTCTGTCTGGTCTGCTGCGGGCTGGCGGTGCGGCTTTTATTTTTGCAGGTGCTGGGCGGCGGCTGGTACACCGACCGCGCTCTGGGCCAGCAGCTGCGGGACACCGTCGTCCCCGCCGACCGGGGCCGCATCTACAGCGCCGACGGCGTCCTTCTGGCGGCCAACAGCAGCTGCTGGACTCTCCGTGCCTCGCCCCGGGAGATGCCGGAAGATAAACTCGCCCTCGCGGCCAAGGGGCTGGCGGAGATCCTGGAGCTGGACGAAGGGAAGCTTCTCGAGAAATTCAGCGACCGCCGCTCCAACGACTGCCTCCTGCGCTACCGGGTAGACCGGGTCATGGCCGACGCCGTGCGGGACTTCTGCGAGGCAAACGGCATCACCGGCATCCGCATCGATCAGGACTCGAAGCGCTGGTACCCGCAGGGGGAGTTTCTGGCTTCGGTGCTGGGGTTCACCAACGTGGACAACGCGGGCGTCTCGGGCCTCGAACTGAAGTATGACGACCTGCTCACCGGCGAAAACGGCGTCGTCCTCACGGCGGTGAACGCCTGGGGCTACACCCTCGAGCAGAGCTATGAGACCGAGCGCTTCCCCACCGAGGGGGACGGCCTGCGGCTCACCATCGACGCCAACATCCAGCACTACCTCGAGAACGCACTGGGCTACGCGGTAAAGGAGCACCACGTCGCAGCCCGTGCCGTGGGCATCGTCATGGACGTGAACACCGGGGCCGTGCTGGCCATGTCCACCACCCCCGCCTACGACCCCAACCAGCCCCGTGTGCTGGCCGACAAGGCCGCCCGGGAGGCCGTGGAGGGGCTTTCCGGCGACGAGCGGGCGGCGGCATTGCAGCTGGCCCAGCAGACCCAGTGGCGGAACAAGGCCGTCAGCGACCTCTACGAGCCGGGCAGCGTCTTCAAGCTCATCACCTGCGCGGCGGCGCTGGACACCGGGGCTGTGAGCAAAAATTCCAGCTTCTACTGCGGCGAGAGTATCTCGGTGGCCGGCACCCGCTTCCACTGCGCCAACCACAAGCGCCACGGGGCGCAGACCGTCACTCAGGCCCTTGAGAACTCCTGTAACCAGAGCTTCATCCAAATCGGCGCAAGGCTGGGCAAAGAGGCGTTCTGCGACTACTTTGCGGCCTTCGGCCTCCGCGCGCCCACCGGCATCGACCTGCCCGCCGAGCCGAAAAAGAGCCTCTACTACACCGCCGACCGGATGGGGCCGGTGGAGCTGGCGTCCTGCGCCTTCGGGCAGAGCAGCAAGATCTCTTACCTCGAGATGGCGTCGGCGGTCTGCGCCGTGGTCAACGGCGGGCGGCTGATGCAGCCCTACGTCGTCTCGGACATCCTCGGCCCGGAGGGCGAGGTCATCGACCACCTCTCCCCCATCTGCAAGCGTCAGGTGCTGAAAGAAGAGACCTCCCGCACCATGCGGGAGATGATGGAGGCCGTCGTCCTCTACGGCGGCGGACGGAACGCTCAGATCGCGGGCTACCGGGTAGGCGGCAAGAGCGGCACCAGCCAGAAGCTGGACAGCGCCGACGAGAAGGCCCGCATCGCCAGCTTTGTGGCTGTGGCTCCCATCGACGACCCCCAGTTTTTGTGTCTCGTCTGCCTCGACGAGCCCCACAGCTGGACGACAGCGGGCGGCAGCCTCTCGGCCCCGGTCTGCGCCGAGGTCCTCGAGCAGACGCTGGTCTATAAAGGTGTCCCCCGCGCCGCTGTCCCGGATACACCCGCTTCCGATGCTGAGACTTCCGCCGACCTTCCCGAGGACGGCGACAGCTTCGACGGGGCGTAAAAATGGGCAAAAGAAAAGACCGCTGGACGGCGGTCTTTTCTCACGTTCCTGCTTCGTCCGTCAAACGTACCAGCTCTGCGGCCAGCGGCGGAAGAGTCTCTATGCTTTCTCTCTCGTCCAGATAGACGACCTCGTGATAAAACGGCTCGTCGTTCCGCTTCGATAGGATGTGCGTCACCGGATACGCGCCCTCGCTCTTGGCAAAGCCGTCCTCATCCCGCAGTGATTCCACGATGTACTTGCTGCTCTTGTACTCCCCGCTGGCGTCCTTGTGACGGTTCAGGCAGAGCACAAAGGCAAGGTCCGTCGTGCCGAACTGAAACGACTGCGTTTCAGTCGTGATATTTTCCAGCATAAAGCACTCTGAAGTGACCATGCCGGCGATGTCGCTCAGGTGTACGAGCTTGCGCTGGCAGAGCTGATAGGGGTGGTGAGGCGAAAAGAAGATCTGGTTTGCCTGCAGCGTCCCGCTCACCGCCTTTTTGTAAAAGGACATCGCGTCCAGCCCGGTATCCACGCCGGTCAGGTGACGGAATCCCTTTGCCTGATAGGCCACCTCGATGGCTCTGCCGTCGAAGACATACAAAAAGTGTTTGCCCACCAGATTTTTCTTATAGAGGCGCGCCGCCGCAGAGATTTGGGCTACCACCTGCTTTTTATCGTTCAGCTTTTTCATACGTCCTCAGTTCCTTTTATAAAGAAAGGGCGTCAGACTCTTCATCCGACGCCCATCATTCTTAAAACAGCGGTTTTCTGCTGGCTGTCAGCCGCGATGCCCGGTAGAGCATCTATTGTCGCCGGAACTTACCGTCCCCGGCGCGGACTCACCTTATCTCCCCGGTGCGGGCGCGATGTCCGGTGGGACATCTTATGTCGTGGTAATTACCCTGCCCACGCACAGTACAGCTTTGCGTGCCGCCGCACGGAACCTTCCGGTTCACTTACAGTATACACAAAACCTGACGGATTGTCAACAAAAACCGTTCAGCTCTGCTGCGGCTGGTCGCGGAACACGATCTCGCCGGTGGCGCTGTCCATGGACTCGACGATGGCGAGGCTCTCCAGCTGGATGCCCTTGCTGCGGATGAGGTCGCCGCCCTGCTGGAAGCCCTTCTCGACGGCGATGCCGATGCCCTCGACGGTGGCACCGGCCTTCTCGGTCAGCTCCAGCAGACCCAGCAGGGCGCAGCCGTTGGCCAGGAAGTCGTCGATGATGAGGACGTGGTCCTCAGGGGTGAGGAACTTCTTGGAGACGATGACATTATAAATTTTCTTGTGGGTGAAGGACTGGATCTTCGTCTCGTAGTTGTCGTAGTCCAGGTTGATGCTCATGGACTTTTTGGCGAACACCACCGGCACGTTGAACTCACTGGCCACCACAGCCGCGATGCCGATGCCGCTGGCCTCGATGGTGAGCACCTTGTTGATGGGCTTGCCGTCGAACAGGTGCTTCCACTCCTTTGCCATCTCGCGGAACAGCGGGATGTCCATCTGATGGTTGATGAAGCTGTCCACCTTGAGCACGTTGCCCTCACGGACGATGCCGTCTTTGCGGATGCGGTCTTCCAGCATTTTCATAGTTCGTCTCTTCCTCCCAATTTCCCTGTCACAAAACGGTCGATATTTCATATCAGTATACCGGATACTCTCCCGGTTGGCAAGGCTTTTTCTGCCCAAATTTGACTCGTTCTCTCCGGTTTTTTCAGCCCTTTCGATTATAAGTACGACTTTTGCGGTACAGTCTGTGTCTCAGGGCGGGCGATTTGTGCAGTTGTCTCTTGTTTTCTGCGCAAAATCGAGTATACTGGTAGCAACCGGAAACGGCTTGCTGCGGCCGACGAGGGCCGCACCGGGAAAAGGAGTCAGTATATGAAGACAGGGTTAGTATTAGAGGGCGGTGCCATGCGGGGGATGTTCACCGCAGGTGTTCTGGATGTCCTGATGGAGCACGGCCTCACCACCGACGGCACCATCGGCGTGTCGGCGGGCGCGGTGTTCGGCTGCAACTTCAAGTCGCACCAGATCGGCCGCGTCATCCGCTACAACACCGAATATTGCAACGACAAGCGCTACGCCAGCTTCCGCAATCTGCTGCGCACCGGCAACCTCTACAGCGAGGATTTCTGCTACCACGAGGTGCCGGAAAAGCTGGACCCCTTCGATGAAGAGACCTTCCGCGCTTCGCCCATGGACTTCTTTGTCGTCTGCACCGACCTGCGCACCGGCGACCCGATCTACCACAAGTGCCGCAGCGGCGACGCCGAAGACGTGCGCTGGATGGAGGCCTCGGCGTCCATGCCGCTGGCGGCGAAGGCCGTCAGGATCGGCCACTACTCCCTGCTGGACGGCGGCGTGGCCGACTCCATCCCCGTCCGCTTCTTCGAGAGCCTGGGTTACAAGCGGAACCTCATCATCCTGACCCAGCCCAAGGGCTTCGTGAAAAAGAAGAACCCCATGCTGCCCGCCATCCGTGCGCGGTATCTGCGCTATCCGGCCTTCGTGGCAGCGGTGGCCGACCGTCACGAGCGGTACAACGAGACCCTCTCCTACATCGCCATGCAGGAGGCCTCCGGCAAAGACTATGTCATCCGCCCGCCCATCCCGCTGGAGATCGGCGCTATGGAGCGCGACCCCGCCCAGCTGCGCCGGGTCTACGAGACGGGCCGCGCCGTGGCGGAGAACCAGATCGATAAGATAGAGGCGTTCCTGAACGATGTGAAGGCGACGGAGGAATAACCTCTCCGTCACGGCTGACGCCGTGCCATTGTCCGGGTTGCGGTACCCAGCATCCGCTTCGCTTTACTTGCGTATTGCTGACCGCGGCCCCAACAACTCCTCCCTGCTTCCGCCACCGGCGGCGGTCGTCGTCGTTGCCCTATCGAGGGGAGGCTTTGGCATTCCGTAAAGCTTCGCCTCTTCGCCAGAGGCTCCCCTACTAGGGGAGCTGTCGAGCGGCAGCGAGACTGAGAGGTTGTACGAAGACGAGCCTAACCTACAAACAAAGCAGGAGCCCCATCCATTCGGATGGAGCTCCTGCTTTTCTTATTGCTTACTGCATATCCGTCTCAGAGATGGGGGTATCCAGCTCATCGGCGGGGGCGTTCGCCGTCTCGGGCTGTTTGCCCTTCTTCTCCCTGCGGGGCTTTTCGCCCTTCGGGCCGCGCTTCGACTTGATGCGCTTTGCCAGCAGCAGGAGCAGCACCAGCAGGGCTGCGCCGCCGGCGCAGAAGGCCCAGACGGGGAGCTTTGCGGGGACGAAAGCCACTTCGACCTCGGTGCCGGTGGTGGTGAAGGTGGTGTAGCTGCCGAAGCTGCCCGTCTCCACCTTATGCCAGCTGCCGTTGGCCTGCTTGACGTAGACCTTGCCCTTGGCCTTGCCGGGGGTCAGATAACGGATCTGGTGGGTCTCATTGCCGTCATCGGTGAACTCCAGCAGCCACTGCTCTGTCACACCGCGGACATCGGCTGTGATGTCCTGCTGGGTGACCTGCACGGCGTTGGAACCGCCGAAGAAGCCGTCCACGAAGAAGACGGGGCGTCCGTTCTCGCGGGTGACGCTGCTGCTCAGAGACGGGATGTAGGGCGTGTACTCCACATTGACCACGGTGTCGGTGTGGAGCTGGTCGAGGACGGGTGTGCTCCACTCGGCGTAGTATCCATTCTTCTGGGGGATCTCGGGGTAGTCGGCCAGAGTGAAGGACGCACCGTAGTCAAAGCTGATCTTCTTGATGATGTGGCCGTCGGCCTTGAAGGTCAGGGTCAGCTTACGGAAGGAGTCCGGCACATTCTCCTGAGCCAGCAGGGTCTCATAAGTGACCGGCTCTGCCTGACCGACGCGGCTCAGGCGGTCGATGCCCCGCAGATCGTCGGAGACGAAGAGGTTGCCATAGAAGTCGCCGTCCTGTCCGCCGGAGACAGCACCCACGTACTGCTGGCCTTCCAGCACAGAGACGATGGCGCGGTTGTTGATGGCGATGAGGCTGCCGTCGGTGAGGTCGCTGTCGGTACCCTGACCGACGATGCCGCCGATGTACTTTTCACCGCTGAGGGCGCATTTTGCCCAGTTGCTGCGGAGCTTGGCGCTGGCCGCACCGGCAATGCCGCCCACCTGATTGACGCCGGTGACGTCGCCGTAGGACTCGCAGGCCGTCACAAGGCCCAGCTCCTCCTGGCCGACGATGCCGCCGACCATGTCCTTCTTGGCGGTGATGCTGCCCTCGTTGACGTTGCCGATGAGGACGGCGCTGACGGTATAGGAGGTACGCAGCAGCGAAGTGCCTTCGTCCTTGTTGTCCTCCTCGGGGTCCAGCAGGTTCTCGACGCCCATGGTACCGGCGATGCCGCCCACGTTCATGTCGGCGTCGATGCTGCCGCGGTTGATGCTGTTTTCAATTTTGCCGTCGGACTGGGAAGCGATGAGGTCTTCCGACTCATCCTCGTAGATGGTCTTGCTGCCCGGGTCGCTGATCTCTTCCACGGCGTCCAGCATCAGGTTGGACACGACGCTGACCTGTGCGGTCACGGCGCGCATCTTGTCGGTCAGCTGGTTGCTGGCGGTGCGCATGGTGCTGTTGATGTCGTCCATCTTGTCGTTGATGGCGCTGACAGCATCAAAGAGGGAGTCCTTGGTGTTGGTCAGTTCTGCCGAAGGACGAGGCACCTTGATGGGGTCCTGCTGGTTGAGCCAGTGGAGAATGTCGCGGGTCTGGCCCATCATATCGGTCAGGCCGCCGAGGCCGTCCTGCATCTGGCCCAGAGCCACGGAGGTGTGTGCCAGCGTTGCACTGGTGAGAGCGGCGTCGGTCTTGAGCAGGTCGAGGGAGTCGCTCAGGTCATCCATGGCGTCGCTCAGCTTGTCGGAAGCATCGCTCAGCTGGTCGAGACCATCCTTGATGCTGCCGCCGCCGTTATTGCCGACCCAGTCCTTGATGTTGTCCATGATGCCGTCGGTGATGCCGCCCATGCCGTCCAGCGCGTCAGAGGCTTTGGTCAGAGCCGCAGCCAGCTCGGGGTGGTCGGAGGCCGAGACGGACTTGGCAGCGCTGCCCACGATGCCGCCCATCTGGGTGGCAATGGTAGAGATGGTGCCGATGGCACTTGCGATTTGGGAAGTAGCACGGGCAATGTCACTGTCGTTGGACAGGAGGGACGCCGTGCGCAGCAGGCCCATGCCTGCGGTGACGGCCTTCATTGCCGGGGCCATGCCGCTGCCCAGCGTGAAGACGCTGGCCACAGAGTTGGCCACCTTCAGCAGCTCAATGCCGGTCTTGAGGTTCTTATCCGACTTCTTCTCGGCAGAGAGAGAGTCGTAGCCGGTCAGGATGGTGGAGATGGCCTGCGAGGCAGCGCTGTCATCGCCGGTATCGACAGACTCCAACAGCTGTTTGATCCCCTCAGAGATAGCCGACATACCGTCACGGCCATCCTCGGCCGCGTCGCTCACCTTGTCCAGACCGGAGCTGGTCTTGCTGAGGGCGCTGGATGCCATCAGCATCTCAGCGGCCATCTCGCGCATGGCCCACTTGAGGTTTCCGGTGGCGTCGGTCAGCTTGGTCATGGCATCTTCGCCGGTGTCCATGACGGGTTCGAGTTTGGTGAGGGTATCGGCCAGCAGAGTGGAGGCGCGGTCGATCTCGTCGGCCACCTCGTCGCCGTAGTCGCTGGCCTGGTCGTCCAGCTGACGGGCCGCTGCAATGGCGGTGTCCATCTGGCTGGTCATGGCGCTGAAGGAGTTGGAGATGCTGGTGGTGGAGTTCTCGACGACGCCGGTGGTGTCATCGACAAGGCCGCGCAGAACCTCCAGCTCCGAACGGAGACGCTTGATGGTGTCCTTGGAGAGGTCGAGTTCGCGATAGGGTTCCGCCTGACCGGCAATGCCGCCCACGTCCTTGCGGCCCAGAACACGGCCCTGGTTGACACAGCCGGATACGAGGCCGTCGGTGCGGCCCACGATGCCGCCCACATTGTAGCCAACATGCTCGTAGCCGATGGTGCCGGTGTTGACGCTGGTCAGGATCATGCCGGAGGAGCGGCCTGCGATGCCGCCGGTGTCGGTGGCGACATTGGTGACGGAATTGGTGGCGTCGTCAGCAGCGGCGGCCATCTTGTTGTTGATGTAGTCCACCATCTTGGCCGTGAAGCCGTCGGTGTCGAGAGAGGCTTCCGGATATTCGGTGTTGATGCTGCCCACATTGGTGCAGCCGGTGATGGCGCCGAGGTTGTAGCCTGCGATGCCGCCGGTGGAAGATTTGCCGGTGACGATGGCGCGGGCCGTGCTGTGGTCGATGGTGCCTTCGGACTCGTTGCGGCCCACGATGCCGCCCACCTCGCTGTCGCCGGTAACAACGCCGGTGAACTGGCAGCTGATGAGGGTACCGTGGTTGATACCTACGATGCCGCCGGTGGTGGTGTCGGCAGAGTCAGAGACAGACACGACGCCGCGGACGCTCAGGGACTCGATGGAGCCCTGTTCCTCCACGATGCCGAAGAGGCCCGCCGGGGAATACTGGCCCGTAATGGTCAGGTCCGAGATGGTGTGGCCATTGCCCTTGAACTGTCCGCTGAAGGACGGGATGGGCTCCCACAGCATCCCCTCGAGGGAGAGGTCTTTCTGTAGAATAACCGTCTTTCCCACCGACCACTGGTCGTAGGCACAGTTCCTGGCCAGCGAGAGCAGGTCCGAGACGCTGTTGATGTAAATGGTATCGCCGTCGTCGGACGCGAACACCGGCAGTGCGATGCTCAGCGCCAGCACAGCGGCCAGAAGCGCAGCCGTCAGGCGGCGCAGCAGATGGTTACTGGTCTTCATTCTGCACCTCCTGTTTTTCGTTGTCGTCCAGTTCCTGAGAGACGTTGCCCGAGATGACGGTCAGCTGGACGTCGCCGTCCACGATGGCGTTCATCGTACCGGCCACAGAGCCGTGGATCTCGCCCTGCACGATGCCGTTGACCCGCATACGGCCATTGCCGCTGCTGCGGGCCACCAGCTTCGGCACGGCAAAGGAGGTACGGTCCACGATGCGGGTGCCGATGAGCAGGATCTGGGGCAGAACGAAGAGGACGAGGAGGATGGAGATGATGGTGCCTCGGCCCAGACACTGGCCGATGCCCACGATGCAGGCGTCGGAAGTCATCCGGCCGATGAGGATGCCGGACACGGTCATGATGGTGCCGGAAGTCAGGATGGTCGGGAACGCGAAGTTGATGGTCTCGATCATGGCCTGCTTGTGCTCCATCTTATCCTTCAGCTCGTTGAAACGGGTGGCGATGACGATTGCATAGTCGATGTTCGCGCCCATCTGGATGGAGCTGACGATGAGGTAGCCCATGAAGTAGAGGTTGGTCCCCATGAAATACGGGAACGAGAAGTTGACCCAGATAGCGCCCTGAATGACCACGATGAGCAGGATGGGCATACCGACGGACTGGAAGGTGAACAGCAGCACCAGCAGGACGATGAAGATGGACACGACGTTGACGACGACATTATCGATGGCGAAGGACTTCTGGAAATCGTACTCGTTGGTGGCGTCACCGGCCATGTAGAGCTCGCCGTCCGGGTAATACTTCCGGGCGATGGAGCGGATGGTGTCGGTGAACTCATAAGTAGTCTGGCCGGGTTCCAGAGAGGGGCTCAGGTAGATGAGGACGCGGTTGTAGTCGTCGCCCTGCAGCTGGGCCAGTGCGCTCTCCATCTTCTCCCGGGCCTCGTGGAGGTCGTCCAGGTCTTCCTGAGAGAGGGAGACGATGCCGGTATCGGCCTCGTCGCAGACGTAGAGGAACATATCCACCAGCGGCACCTTATAGGAGGCGAAGTTGCCGATGATCTGGCCGTACTCCTCGTTCTCGATGGCGTAGGCGGTGTAGATCATCTGGGCGGCCTCGTAGTCCAGGTCGGCCATCTCGGAGAACTGGCGGGCGGTGAGCTTGTCTTCCAGCATATAGCCGTCCTGGGCCTCGATGTTGGACAGACCCTTGGTGGAGTCTATTTCATCATAGCGTTCCAGCTCCTCCAGCATCTTTTTCTCGATGCTGTAATCGTCGCTCTTGGGGTAGACGAGGGCCACGAGGTTCGACTTGGTGAAGTTTTCTTCGATCATCTGGTCCGCGATGAGGGATTCGTTCATCTTCGGCACCTTGATGACATCGTAGCCGTAGGCGTAGGGACAAAGGTTCGAGAAGTGGTAACCGATGAGGATGACCACCAGGAAGATGACAGGGATGACCTTGCGGGTGCGCCATGCAAAGCGGCCCACGAAGGGGATCTCCGGCACGAAGTTCCTGTGCTTGGTCTTATCCATGTAGGGTCCGAAGAGCATCAGAAGGCCGGGCATGACCACGAACACCGAGAGCATCGCAAAGAGGATGGACTTGATGAGGCAGACGGCCATATCGGAGCCGATGCGGAACTGCATGAACAGCATAGCCACAAGGCCGCCGACGGTGGTCAGGGAGCTGGAGCTGATCTCGGGGATGCTCTTGCTCAGGGACTCAATGACGGCCTCCTTCAGAGGCATGGTCTGGTGTTCTTCCTTGAAGTGGTTGCAGAAGATGATAGCGTAGTCCAGCGACAGCGCCAGCTGCAGGATGTTCGTGACCGAGTTGGACACGAAGGAGATGGTGCCGAGCATGAAGTTTGTACCCATGTTCAGGATCATGCCCACCACGAAGGTGAGGATGAGGACAGGCACCTCGGCGTAGGTCTGGGACGTCAGGAGCAGGACGATGACGATGATGACGGCAACGTACACCATGATGACCCGTACCTCGGCATCAATGGTCTCCTGCTGGGTGTTGCCCAGCGAGGTGGAGACGTAGATGTCGTAGTCGGCGAGGTATTCCTTCACCCGGTCAAGGGCCTCGAGGCACTGGTCATCGTCCTCGGGGTAGTCGAAGGTGATGGAGTAAAGGGCCGACACCGCGTCCTTATTATAATGGTCGGTCGTGTCGTCGTAGTCCAGCATCTGGACGCCCTTGAGCTCGGCGAGCCGGTCGGAAAGCTCATCGGCCTCAGCGGGCGTGATGTTGGCCACCATGACATCGGCAGAGCCGTAGGTCGTGAACTGCTCGTCCATGATGTCAAGGCCCATGCGGGTCTCCGAGGTCTTGGGCAGGTAGGTGGTCATGTCGGTCTCGACCTTGACCCACCGCACCGAGAACACCGTGAAGATGGCAGCCAGAATGACAAACAGGAACACAAGGTTGCGGCGTTCCACGATCTGGCGCGCAAGCTTGTGCATGAAGTCTATCTGTGGTTTTTCGTGTTCGTTCAAAGCGTCCGTCCTCCTTTGTCGTGATTTTTTTGCAGTTTCATCCCCGGGGATGGGCTGCACAGTCGTCTCATAAACAACCTCCGTCCGATAAACTACATTTGGTGATTTTGTGAAAATTCGAATGGAAATATTTGTACAAATGATATAATAGAGCGCTGCCCATCAAAAAGCAAGCGGCAAAACCACCCGAATGATAAAATTTGCTTGTTTTTAGCCAAGGCGCAGCTTGCCTTTTAACCTCTCCGTCACGGCTTACGCCGTGCCACTGCCTGGGTTGCGGCACCCAGCATCCGCAGCGCTTTGCTTGCGTCTTGCTGGCCGCGGCCCCAACAGCGACTCCCTGTTTCCGCCACTGGCGGCGGTCGTCGCTGTTGCTCCTAACGAGGGGAGGCTTTGGCATTTCGGTAAACTTTTCCTCTTCGCCAGAGGCTCCCCTCGCTAGGGGAGCTGTCGAGCGATAGCGAGACTGAGAGGTTTATTTCCTTCTCTTTCGCCGCGGCCCCGCATTGACGTAGCCGAACACTGTGCCGCAGACGCCGCCGACGATGTGCATGAAGTTGGCCACGTTGTCCCGCACAAAGATGATGTCATAGATCTGCTGGCCCAGATAGAGCGCCGCCACCAGCAGCATGGTGACGGGGATGCCGCCCGAGAAGCCGGACAGGGATGCCAGCATGATGAGCATGAAGACGATGCCCGACGCGCCCAGCAGCGCCGTGCGGGGGAACAGCGCACACTGCAGAATGCCCGAGATGAGGGCCGTGAGCAGGATGCCTTTGAGCAGAGGCAGGCTGCCGTACTTTTCTTCCATCGGCGGGCCGACGACGAGGAGAAGCAGCATATTATTCAGGAAATGGTCCCAGCTGCCGTGGCCCAGCACATGGCCGAAGAGCCGGATGTAAAACAGCGGGTCTTTCAGCGAGGAACGGTAGACGCTGAACAGATGGGTGGTCGTCCAGCCGCCGGTGTACTGGCCGAGGAACAGCACCCCCAGTGAGAGGAGGAAAAATGTCAGGATGACCGGCGAATTGTACTGCACAGACAGCGTGAATTTGGGTCGTTTCGTAGTTGTTTCCTTCTTTCCCGGCCCGTCCGGGGCCGCAGTATGAGTGATACGACCATCATATCATAATCTTCAAGGTTTTTCCACAACTTTCGTCGGTTCAACCCCGGGTCTGCTCCCAATAGGCCCCCATGCTCTGGCCGGGCTGGTCGGTGACTTCGTCGCTGAGGTAGTCCGCGAGGCCCACGGCGGCAGGCTGCCAGCTGCGGGCTGCCTCTACCGTGGGGTACTCCACCTCGGCGTACCAGAACTCCGTCGGCTGGCCCTCGTCCACATGATTCACTTCCAGCACCGCACCGTCCGGCAGCAGGTAGCTGCGGCGGAGCTTCGGGATAAGGGGCCTGCCGATGATCTTCGTCTCGAGGTCATTGAAAAGCGCAGGGTCGATGTCCCGCTCGATCTCTTCCCTCGCCAGCCCGCTGCCCGACTTGAAACAGAGGACGTAGTGGGTCTTGCCGCCCGTCAGGGTCTCTTCCCGGATGCGGACGGTGGGCCGCACGCTGATGTAGCCCTGCCGCATGGCAAACTCCTCTTTCAGCGGCAGCCCCTCCGGCCAGCCGTTCACCATCCACTTGCGCTCGATCTCCATGATGTTTTCCTTCCTTTCGGTGGTTTTTGTATTTATTCTAACATATTTTTATGGTATTATAAATGGTGAGTTAGAAGAACAACCTCTCAGTCTCGCTATCGCTCGACAGCTCCCCTACCGAGGGGAGCCTCTGGCGAAGAGGTGAAGCTTTATGAAATGCCAAGGCCTCTCCTCGATAGGAGAGGTGGCACGCCGTCAGGCGTGACGGAGAGGTTTATTTCCTACTTTTTCTATATTGCAGCGGCCCGACGCCCATCGTCTCCCGGAAGACGCGGCGGAAGTGGGCCGCAGAGGCGAAACCGGTCTGCTCGGCCACGCTGCCGATGCTCAGCTCTGTCGTTTCCAGAAGCTTCTGTGCCGCCTCGATGCGGCGGGCGTTGATGTAGTCCACGATGGACTGCCCCGTCACCCGCCGGAACAGCCGGCTCAGATAGTAGGGCGAGATGTAGAACCGCGCTGCCACCTCGGTGAGGGAAAGCTTCTGCTGGTAGTTTGCCGCAAGGTAGGCGCAGATCTGCTCCACCGTCTCGTTGCGGGGGCGGGCGTCGGCGGCGCTCTGCGCCCGGTGCTCCTGCTCCACATAGTGGAGCGTCAGTGCCAGGTACAGCCCGCCGGGATACTCCGGCTCGCCCATGGCGCTCCGCATCATCTCCAGCAGCGTCCGCAGACGGCTGGCCCACTGGATGCTGCCGTAAAGGGCCATCTGGCTGCCCGGTGCAAAAAGGCGGAGGAAATCTTCGCCGGTGGCGTTCTTCATCTCGTGGAGGGCCGCCTGTGGGAAACTGCATCCCAGCATTTCCGGCTGGGTGTGGCCTGCCTGCGATACCGCCCACGCCCCCGGCCCCAGCAGCAGTGCGCAGCCGGGGCTGACCAGGAGCGACGTATCCCCCCACTGGACCGTGCAGCTGCCGCCTGAAAACAGAACGATATGGCACATCTCGGCAGGCAGCTCGAGCCGCCCGCCGGCCAGCTTGAGTGCTCCCGCCGTGATCTTCGCATTGAGTTTTTCCCGTTCGGCGCGCATCCGCCCTTCCCCCTTCTTGCTATGCCTGCCCCGCCGGGGCAGTGCTCTGATCTTCTTATCCCCAGTGTACCATGCCCGCCCTCTGCGGGCAAGCCGCAAATCTACGCAAATAACTCAGGAGGCTGTAAAAATGAATCTGTCTCTCATCCGTTCCATGACCCGCAGCGCCGTTTTCGAGCTGGAAAACGGCAAGTGCTTCCGCCCGGAGCACCCCTTCGCCGTGGCTCTGAACGGCAAGACCATTTACGAAAGCTGCAACACCAACGTGTTCTCCCTCTTCTCCCTGACTCCGTCCACCGCCTACACCGTGGAGGTGGACGCCGAGGGTGAGCACTTGAAGCTGGACTTCACCACCGAGACCGAGAGCTTCTTTGTGGACGCATCCCGCTATGGCCTCGTCGCCGATGGCGAGACCGACAACACCGGCAGGCTGCAGGCTGCTCTTTCCACCTGCCCCAGGGGCGGCACGGTATATGTCCCCGCTGGCCGCTACCGCACCGCCAGCCTCTTCATGAAGAGCTGCACCACCCTCTACCTCGAGAAGGGCGCTGTGCTGCTGGGCGACAACGACCGCACCCACTACCCCATCCTGCCCGGCGTCATCCCCAGCGAGAACGAAGTGGACGAATACTACCTCACCGGCTGGGAGGGCAACCCGCTGAACAGCTTTGCGGGCCTGCTGAACATCACCCAGGTGCATGACGTCGTCGTCACCGGCGAAGGCACACTGGACTGCGACGCCCAGAACGGCGACTGGTGGATCGACCCCAAGGTCAAGCGCATCGCATGGCGTCCCCGCGCCGTGGCGATGGTGGACAGCGAGAACATCTGCCTCCACGGCATTACCGTGCAGAACAGCTACTCCTGGACCATCCACCCCATCTTCGTCAAACACCTCGACCTGCTGAACTTCAACATCAACAACCCCTACAACGCCCCCAACACCGACGGCATCGACCCTGAGAGCTGCGAGTACACCCGCATCATTGGCGTGAACATCCACGTCGGCGACGACTGCATCGCCATGAAGGCCAGCAAGGTCTTCCTCGGCATGAAGCTCAAGAAGAGCTGCGAGCACACCGTCATCCGCAACTGCCTGCTGGACAAGGGCCACGGCGGCATCGTCATCGGCAGCGAGATGAGCGGCGGCGTCAAGGACATGGTGGTCACCCAGTGCCTCATGGACCACACCGACCGCGGTCTCCGCGTCAAGACCCGCCGCGGCCGCGGCAACACCGCCGTCATCGACGGTCTGGTGTTCCGCAACGTGGAGATGCGGGGCGTCAAGGCGCCCTTCGTCATCAATATGTTCTACTTCTGCGACCCGGACGGCCACAGTCCCTATGTCCAGTGCCGCGAGGCTCTGCCCGTGGACGAATACACCCCGAAGCTCGGCACCCTGACCATGGAAGACATCGTGGCCACCGATGCACAGTTTGCGGGCTGCTACTTTGACGGCCTGCCCGAGCAGCCCATCGAGGGCGTCTCCATGAAGAATGTCACCATCACCTTCGACCCCGACGCCAAGGAGGGTCAGGCTGCCATGGCCGACAACCGCCCGCTGGTCAAGAAGCTGGCCATCTACGCCGAGAACGTCAAGAACATCAAGCTGCACAACGTCAAGATCGAGGGCTACGAGGGCGAGCGCCTGCGCTTCGCCAACGTCGGCCATTTTGAGGAGGACTAAGCCATGACTCATGAAGAGATTTTGTCCATGCTGGGCGATTATGTGGACTACCTTATCGCCAATTCCAGCGCCGAGGCACCCATGTGGAACATCGAGAAGGTCCGCAGCGGTAAGCCCAACAAGTGGAACTACATCGACGGCTGCATGATCACCGCCTGCCTGAGCC
>OGKR01000888.1_pt1 | contig 26637 bp, 23 predicted proteins | sample 1572431 | NCBI WGS metagenome assembly OGKR01 (sample SAMEA2582079, study PRJEB24529) | metagenome | biome: Human gut stool | place: China | collected 2011 | reverse complement strand
GGGCGGATTTCTCCGCCCTGCCCTTTGTCCTTAGGCTGCAATCTCTTCGGCTTGCGGTTCTTCTTCGGGTTGCGTTACCTTGCGCTCCCTTGCCCGTTCCTGCACCAAGAGGACGGCTTTCTTTTCCTCGATGCGCTGATGCCGCTTCTCGTACACCCCGTTGTACTCCCTTTCGATGTTGGCGAGTTCCTCCGGCATGTGCCTGCGTGCGAAGTCAAGCAAGAGGGTCGCCACGGTGTTGTTGCCGTATGCTCCCTTGAAATTGGCTACAAGGAAGTCCCTGCGGATGATGGTCTTCATCCTCACGGTGAGGTTGCCGATAATCCCCATCTTGTCCTCGTCCGTGATATACTGCTTGTCTTCCGCAATCCCCACGGCTGCGAAGTGTTCCTTACGGAGCGAGGACAGAAGGAAGAAGTAGAGCATCGTGTCTTCGTCCGCACTGAACTTGCCGCCCGTGATGTCGGCTTCGAGGATTTGTTTCTTGGTGTCCTCCACCGTGCGTTCGAGTGCGATTTCCTTGTTGCGCTCGTCCTGCTTCTCCAATTTCTCCACGGGTGAGAGCGGTGCGGGTGCGGGCGTTCCGTCCGCTGTCTGCGCTTCGGTCACGTTCTCCACATAGCAGAAGCCAATCTCCTTCTGCCCGATTTTGGCATAGACGGTGATTTCCCCCGCTTCGCTCCTGCGGGTGATTTCCTCCTCCTGCTCCATGTAGTCCGCCCATTGCTGCTCGTAGCGGGTGCGGGCTTCCCCGTAGCGTTCGGGGTCGTTGAAATTTTCGGCTTTGGGTTCTTTCGGGCAGCTTGGAAAGGCGGTGTACCTGTCAAGGGTCTCCACCTCGTAGCCCGAAGCGATTAGCCGTTCTGCCACCGTCTCGTTGGTGCAGTAGCGGTCACGGCAGAGCGACACGCCCGGCTGGGTCTGCATGATTTGCACAGCCCGCTCCATGAGGTAGGATGCGTTCATTTCGGCAAGGCACGTGCGGTTGGCGCAATGCCCGCACCCGCCGTCACGGAACAGCAGCAGGTTGTTGGTGTTGTGTGCGCACGTGGCGCACTCGGTCTTGTCGAAGCGGTAGTATTGCAGGTCGGTGGTGAAGTTCTGTTCGATGCGCCTTGCGACATCGGCGGCTTTCAGTCCCCGCCAACTGTTATACGTTCCCTCGTCCTGCAAATGCTTCTCGTACACCTCACGCTGAATGTCCTCCCCGTATCGGCAGATTTCAGCCGCCACGCTGATGGTCAGCTCGTCCGCTTCCAAAAGGGCGGCGATTTCGGGGATAAGGGCGGTGAATTTCAGCCGTGTGCGGATGTAGTTCTCGTTCTTTCCGAAGAGTTGCGCCAAGGTCTGCACGGTATGGCGTCCGCTCTCGATAAGCCGTTGATAGGCTGCGGCTTCCTCCACGGGTGTCACGTCCTTGCGCTGCAAGTTCTCGGTAATCGCCATTTCCTCGGCTTCCTCGTCCGACAACTCGGTTACGATTGCGGGAATTTCGTCCCTGCCCGCAATGACGGACGCACGGTAACGGCGTTCCCCGAAAACAATCCCGTAACGGTCTGTCCCGTCAACGGGGCGCACGGTGATGGGCTGCAACACGCCCTGCCGTTTGATGCTCTCGGCAAGTTCGTAAAGGGCTGCTTCATCGAAGTGTTTGCGTGGGTTGAAACCGCTCGGCTGAATGTCTGCCAATGCTACCATCGTGATGTTTTTCTCTGCTGCTGATTGATTTGCTTTTGTCTTCATAATCTGTTATTTTTAAGTTGATTGTTTATAGTTGTTCTTTTTGATTTTTGACAAACCGTTCCGTTCGGGAAATCGGTTTCTTTGCTATCTTTCTTTCCCCGCTCCGGCTCACGAAAGAAAGTAGCGGGCGGAAAATCCGCCCTTATGGGGCTACCTGCGGTTATAGCATACGTTCGCGAACTTCTTTTTCTGCTCTACTGCCCGTTTGAGGGTGTAGAACGTGCCGCCTATGGCTACCGTATCGTAATAGACCATCAGAAAAGCGGAGTTTTCCAAAAGGTAGTCGTTACGGCGCAGGAAACAGCCCTCGGTATATCCGTCCTGCAAGGTTACCACTTCATCGGCTTGCGCCAAAATGGTGTCGTAACGCTGCTTGTCGGCTTGGGTGTACCGTTCGGCTTGTCCCTTGAAGGGGACAACGCATTTCAGACGGATATGCGGGTATCTCTTTTTGAGGTTCAATACTTCCTCTGCTGCGATAAGGTCGAAGCCCTCGCACATTCCCGACAAAAAGGTGTCGTAGCCTTTTTTGATACAATAACTTTCGATGGCTGTGAACGTGTCGAACGCCACCTCCCTGAAGAGTTTCTCACGGTCTGCCGTGAACTTGGCTATACGGTTGGTGCGGTGTCCCGAAAAGGCTACCGTCTTTTCCTTGCTAACGGGTGTTCCGTTTTCTGTCAATGTCCTTGTTTCCATATCGGTAAATATTAGAATATTAAAAGAATGATTATCAGTACGAACACGAAGCCGACAAACAGCCGCCACGCAAGGGCGAAAACAAGCCGTGCCACGAAGTAAAACAGAGCCACGACAAGCAACAAGGCGAAAAGCTGCCCTGCGGCGGTGGTAAGGAAATAAGCCGCCGAAGCCCAAAGGATTAGGCGGTATATCAGTTTGTAAACAAATGCCGTTTTCATGTTCTTGGGTATTGTCGGGCGGATTGCTCCGCCCGTGGTTCTTTAACAGTTCCCTTACGGGATATAGCGGTTATCAGCCAACAGCCGGAACGTGTCGTAATCAGCCGTTCCCCGATAACTTAGGGACAGTTCAAAGGAGAGGTGTCCTTTCTCTATGTAGAAAGTGAAGCGCAAGCCGTTGCGGGTTATCGTCCCTTTCGCATAGTTTCTACGTTCCCAGCTTACGGGTTCGTTCTCGATACTTTTCAAGAAGTCGGCTACCTTTCGGGCGTTCTCCGCATTTTCCTGCTCCACCTGCCTGTATATCTGCGTGCAGTAGTTTATCCAATCGTTTATTTTCTTGGCGGTGAACACGCCGATATTGCACGGCTTTTCGTATTGGCTGCCCGCCCTTTCGATGTCGTAGCGGTTGACATACTCAAAATGCTCCATGTCGGTGGCTATCCTGTATTTGTTCTCTTTGTTTATCTTGTACACATGGAAACGGATGCCGTTGTACGTGAACTCTATGCGCACGCCGTAAAATGCGGGGTATTCACCGCTTACCACGTGGTAGCCGTATTCCGCTTGGGGCATGTACTTCCTTATCTCCTGCATGAGTGGAGACAGCTCTTTTTTTGCCTGTTCCACCTTCTCGGTAAACATAACTTTTATGTTTAACCCGTTAAATTCCTTTTCCGATAATGTTTTCATCGTCTTATGTCTTTAGTGGGGCGGACTGCTCCGCCCGTTGGTTGATACTCTTGTTCTTTGTCGTCCCGTTTAGGCTGCTGCGGGTTCGTTCACCGGTTCGGTTACCTTGTCGGCAATCATCTTCGCCGCCTTGTTCACGTCCCCCAATATCTCCACCAAAAAGGCGGGTTCTTCCTTTAGCTTGGTGAGCCAGTGTTTCAGATAGGCGGCGTTGTTCTCCTGCGGTGCGGCTGCGTAGCCGAAGAACGCACCGCAAAGGGCTGCGGTAAGTTCGGCGACAAGTTCCTCACGGGCATAGAGCGCATCCCCGAAGAAGCTGCCGAACGTGCGGTTCAGCCGTTGGGGGCTTCCCGTGCTGTGCGCCATCTCGTGCAGAAGCGTGCCGTAATATTCCGCTCCCTGCGGGAACTGCTCACGCTGCGGGCAAACGATATGGTCGGAAGAGGGCGAATAGTAGGCACTGTCCGAATACTGCACCTTGATGGGGCAATACCAATTTTGCAGACAGACAAGTTCGTCCAACGCCTCGTAAATCATCCCGTCCGAATAGTCTTCGGGCTGCTCTCCCTTTTTCATGCGCTCGTAGCGTTCGGGGTATTTCCCTGCAAAATCGGTCTGGTCGATGTTGAAGACATTGTAATACTTCATCTGCGGGATGACCTTGTAATTTTCCTGCTCGGTTGCGGTCAGCTTGCGGTATTCCTCGTACTTGATTGTCTTTTTCGTTTCCTTGTGTACCACGAACTTGAACCAATAATAAACGGGGAACGAGCGTGCGCCCTTGCAAACACTTAAATCTTCTTCCTTCGCTTGGTTGAACGTGAGGAACACGGGCAAAGTGAATTTCATAAACTCGGTGTAGAACAATAACATCAAGACATTGCCGCCGTTATAGAGCGTTCCTCTGATGTTGCGGGGCAAACCTTGTTCAAGGCTCGCTATCCAAGGTTTTTGCCAATCCGTTTTCAAGCACTCGATTTTCTTGATTAACAAATCGGTGAACATCGGTGCAATCTTTTCGATAGTGCTGTTCGTTGTTGCCATAACTCACAAATTTTAATCGTTATTACTCTGTTTTCATCGCTTGTCGCCCCAACCAATTTTTTTCCCTTGGCTGATTGGGAAGAACATTGACCATCATTGAAAGCGGAAAAGGTGAATTGCAACCATCTGAAAAAATGGTAAATACTACCCGCAGGGTGGAGATTTGGCATTTTTTGCGGATTTGCTTTCACCTCCGCCTACCTTCGTCAATGTTTTTCCAATCAGCTTAGGGAAAAAATGCCCTGTCAGTCATTTCAGTCAATGGTAAGTTACTTGCCGGGTGCAGGAAAAAGAAGCCTTCCGGAGAGCCGGGAACACCCGTTTCCCAAGGCAAGGAGATACGGGCGGGAGAAGTATATGGGAGGATGGTCAGCTTCCGGCTGCCGGACAAACGCCGGGGAACTCTTTCGGGCGGGACGGGGGTACGGGAAGTTTCGGCGAACAGCCGAAGCCCCGTGTGACAGCACGGACGGATGTGTTCCGTTTGTCCTTCCGCCCCGATGTCCGGCTTCGGCCAATGCAGCCTGCCGAAGTGGTCGGAAACGGACGCCGGGACGGGACAGCCCGTGCCCAAGGTTTAAGCGCAAGACAGTGAAAGCCCTTTCACCCACGTTAGGGATTGCAGGGGAAAGCCCACAGCATAGCGAGGACTTGCAGCGGAAAGCCCGACCCGAAGGGGAACGCCCAAACAACCACCCGCAAAAACTGCTTTTGAGCATACCATAGAAAAAAGGAAGACCGAACGCTCCGAAGTTTCGTCCTTATGATATATATTTGTAATCGAGCGAAGATATACAGCGGAAAACGTAGATAATTGCAGATAGTGTTACATATCTATTTTTGATGAGAATATTTTTTTGCATTATATTGGTGTTGTCCCCCTTTCTAATGATAAAAGGGCAAACAGACAGGGACTCTATCATCTTTCATGGCAATATAACGAACGACATGAAGGAAGAGGAGGATATTGTAAAGCTGTATAGATACAATCTGTTTTGCAAAAACAACGAACTTACCGTATCCGTAGATTCTGCTATGGACAAACACGGCAGGAGACCTGCCGCTGTGTATGTGAAACTCACCAAGGACGGAAGGGCGGCAGGAGAAAGTGTCTTCCCGCTGTCAGGCAACTGCCCGATTGAAGAGGATATAGGCGTTGAAGTCTCTGACAAGGGATTTATAATCAGAATCCCATACTGCGACGGTCATATGTTCCGTATCGGTTATGCCCGATTTGGCTATTCAGAAAAATACGATGATTTTATTTTAACAGAATACAGGGAGGAAAATATAGACAGACTGGATACAGAACAGAAAAGCAAGAATGTAGAATACAGTATCTTATCCGAAAAACCGATTGTATTCTCCATGTTTTCTCCCGAAACGATAAAAAGAATAATCCGGCAGAATCTGATTCGGGAGTATGAGATTGTCCAAACCCGTACAGCCCACTATCCGGTTTTCGGTTACTCTTCCAAAGAGAACAAACTGATGTGGATAGAAATTCCTGCCGAATTTGTCATACAGAATAACAGCCCCCAAAGAATATATGTACTTGATTCCTCTTATTATGGCTATGCTTATGAAGCCGGATACAGATTTAAAGAAAATCCTACCAAAGGATGGAGTCGACATCTCCTTCACAAAATTGAGGAAGATACTATAGGCAATTTGATTGATTCGGACCCCATTTTTCCAAAAGAATCCAACCGCTACATCATCAATTCACGAATATTTGTTTATAAAAATCCTGAATTTCAGAAACTGTTTGAGGATACGGTTGCCTCAATGTTCCGGAAACATAAGGAATCCCGTTGGCGGGTTACTCCATCTTCACTTTCCCCACGCCAGCGGAAGTTTATCAGACAGCTCATTTCAGGTGATTCCTTAAGAGTCAGGCTTTATTTGGATTCGTTGGATCGTCCTCATTCGGCAAATATTCCGCTTGATGTCGGAAAGAGGTTTAATCTTCCTTGAACAGTCGGTTAGCCACCAGACATTATTTATCCTCATAAATCAGAAGAAACAATGAAAGTAAGAATAAACAAAGCACATATATTACTACCTATTGCAGGTTTTGTGATGGGTTGCCTATATGTGCTTCTGTATGCTTTTATTGACTATTGCGATACTGCTCCATTGTATGAATCTTTTTCCGAAATGATATTCAAAATACTATCTTACGATGATGTGCGATTAGCTATTTGTTTGTGGGGATTCATAGGATTTACTTTAGGATGTATTGCAACTCTTTTGATTGTTTTGACTCAAAGACATATTAAACGAAAGAAATCAAACAACGGTAGATAGCAAACGGCGTAACCTCCCCTAAAGGTCGGTTAGCCACCAAATATTATATTTAGAATGAAGAAACGGGACTATAAGGAGCAAGAACGACAACGGCGCTATTATTTCTTCGACTATCTGTTCTGGTTGGGAGAAATGGCACAGTGGCATTACAAGGGCGAGCCAAGACGCCCCGACGGGGAGTCCATGCTGATGCTTTGCAGCATTATATTTATCTATGAGCCGATATTCTTTACAACCGCTCATTTCCTTTACGGCTCCCCGGTATTTGAGTGGTTTACAGTTGCCATGATAGCCGGAAGCGTCGCAATCCTCCACTGTATATGGCGCGGTTGGATATACCCGTTTTCACGAAGGGAAGCGGTCATGCAGCACTATGAAGGACGCAGGTTCAGCCCCTTCAGATGTTACTTCTTCGTGTTCTCCCTCGGCTTTCTGATGATTGCCGAAGCGTACCTGTTGCCAAGCACACTGATGCGGATAGACGGGCGCAAGGCGGAGCCGGTGGAGAACACACGGACGGAAGTCCCGCAAAGGTGGAGGGATTACCTTGCGCTGCATATCACGGTAGGAGCCCGTCAGGAAGTACCCAGCGAAGCCTTGCAATATCTGATCGATCAGGACGGTCGCACATCCCGATACGGGCAACCGGTCTATGTCATGCAGGTAAGGGAGGAAGATATGGGAGGAAAGTTCCGTGCAGGATTGCTGAACCACGCCACCTTTGATGAAATCCAAGACGGCAGCCGGAAATTTGTCGAATGTACATGGGTAAAGGGATATACGTCGGACAGCATAAGGGTACTGCTGACCGGGTGGTACGAGGTGAGAAACGCCGGGCTTTGTCCGGTCGATTCTTTGGAATGGACGGAGGATATGGAATTTTGAATAATCAGCAACATACCCAATAAATACACTGATAATCATATTGTAAAATACAGACTGCCCTATATATGGGAGTGGCAAGAAGATGACGAAGTGCCTGTTTTCATAAATAATTATGGGGATGTCATTCACAAAGAGGATTTGGACTTTTGGAAACTGAATATATATTTGGATGAAAATAATTTCTATTTGAACCATAAGAAAACGGAATACGGCTATGGATTGCGGTATATTTTACAGTCAAGAACGGATAAATAAATTGAGAACAAATATCCGTATCTCCGGTACAGATGCAAGCTGCCAAGCATCAGCATCCAATAGGAAAGAAGATGATAAAAGAGAAAAGCCGCTCCAGTGTTGAAAGTCGGTTATGAGTCGTCAATGGCTGAGTACCATACATTGAGATTGGATTGAAATAAAAATGAAAATTCTATATTTTATGTGTCTTAATAATTGTGAAGTATGAAGATAGCTGAAATGAAAGTCGGACAACTGATTGCATGGGTAATATACTTGCTTATGTTTGCTCTTGTCCTGATAGGACCAAACCAATATATTATGAGCATAAACGTGATTAATGATGGTCCGGGAGATGCTGTGGACGGATTGATGGCGTTTATCGGCTTTGCAGGAATCTGTGTATTGTTCGTATTCTTTGATCTTATTTTTCACTTGTTATTCCATCACATAAGATTCAGATTGTCCGCTATCATACTATTGCTATTCAATGGAATATATAAAGCATACGAGTATTGTTTCTTCTATTCAGGATATGAAGGAAAGTATCTAACTGAAGATAGATATGAAAGTGTTCCTACGGCAGACGACTTCGTGTTTTTTAGTGAGGTAAACGGTATAATAGCATTGTATTTAGTTATAATGATGTTACTTAGTAAACTTTTGGGATATTTTACCCACGTTAGGGATTGCAGGGAAAAGCCCACAGCATAGCGAGGACTTGTAGCGGAAAGCCCGACCCGAAGGGGAACGCCCAAACAACCATCCGAACAAACTGCTTTTGAGCATACCATAGAAAAAAGGAAGACCGAATATTCCGAAGTTTCGTCCTTATGATATATATTTGTGATTGAGCGAAAGAGATAGCTGCATATCAAGACTTGAAGCGAAGATAGCAGCGGAAAATGCAGGTGATTACATATTACACCTGCTTGCGTTGAAAATATAAAACAAAAATACAGTAACATGGAAAGAATCAATATTGGAGACTGGGTTACACAATGTAGAGCGGGATATTGGAAAGTGAAAGAACTGCACCCGAAGTACTCACCATTCGATCATGGCAGGCTACACAAAGGCGAGCCAATTGGTATTGTAGCTGTATTGCAGAAGGCTTTCAGCAATACATTCAAGTTTAACATGGAAATGTCCACGTGTGATTTGTCGTTGTGCCAACATGTGACTAAAGCTGTTACGAGAAAGATTGAAACGTATTTCAAGGAACATCCAGATGATAAAATAAAATTTGAGACAACACAACTCCTTGTCCCGCCAAGCGTTACTGCCATCCACTTGAATATAGATGGTGCCCAACGCAATCACATCTCATCGCTATTAAACATTGAGCTACCTCATCTGACATATCCCAAGGTAAAAGAAATCTTGTCTGACAACGGTTTGACAGAGGTTTTGCCCGGGGCAGATAACACGTTGCTCTTTCTGTTCGGATATTCATGGGAACAAGATGAAAATTTTAACATGATTTATTTCAGATACGATTTTAAGAGAAAGTAAAACTCAATGGCAAAATAGAGTGAAGGCAATTTCTTTACTTATTAAAGTCGTTATAAAACTGGAAGAACATGATAATGTATTACGTGATCGGGATTTTTATGTTAACGGGTTGAATATATGAATTATTACTGCGTACCTTCAAAAGGTAATTTTATCAAGAAACCGAATATGAGAGTTTTGCTTCTACTGCTGTTTTGCAGTGTGCTTTGCGCTCATGCGCAAGTGAGCAGCCGGAGTGATGAAATGTCAGACAGCAGTTTCATTTACGATCCCGGATTGGAAAGCCGCCGGAATATCCGTATCACCGAACACGGCGACCTGAACGAGATCTACCGCAGGACGTACAACGACACCACGTTGTACAAGCCTGTCAAGGAAGGCTGGTACATCAAGTTAGACCATTCACGATAACCTGCAAAGAGGGACGCATGAGGATATTCCAATACATGCGCCGATTCTTCCAGATGATGACAAGGATGCGTAAGGTCATCCATATCGTTTCTATGACCTGTCGGCATGAACAACGCAAGAACGGGCTGGTTCCGGTGGAATCCTACAAACGGGAAACAGACCGGAATCTCCGGATACGCAGCATAGGAACCCGTCATTCCACACGGTACAGCATCGTTCTTTTTACAGCTGGATGATGGTATTGCAGCCGCCCTTTGGACTTCCCGATCTGAATGACATTCCGGGGACACCAGTGTACGCAAGCATGGCAAGCCTCGCAACCGGTTCCCCACCGGGGCACTCCGTTTTTCAGCGTAATATTGTTCACGGGACATACACGTTCGCAGACACCACATCCCATACAACCATTTTCCAAGGAGAAGTTCAAGTGCGAGCGACTGAAAAAGGCATTGAACAGCCCTTTGTGCAACAGATCCGATAACCTGCAATACGGGAAAGGCTTTTTCCGTTTGCCTTTTTTCAAGTCGTCGATTATTCGTGAAGTGTAAAGCTCCGCCCGTTCCAGTATCTTCGTCCTCCTTACTGAAGATACCTCGTATTCCTTCAGGCAGTTCCCTACGGTGGGCAGGTTGTAGCCATAGTCCAGACGCACGCCTTTGCCGGACATGATTTTGTCCACAACGGACACCGCACAGCCCTTGTACGTGTAATATGTGCCTATGGAGAAATAGTACACGCCTTTCCTGAACGGATAACTTTCCAAGAACCGGCGGACAATGCCGGGCAGTCCGCCCATATATACGGGGAATATAAAACCTACGATTCGGGAGTCCGATGCGGTGATTCCAGCTGACGGTGTCATTCTGAACAGCCCGGCTCCTCCAAAAGCCGCCGCAATATCCTGCGACAATTTCAGGCTGTTGCCTGTGGCGGAGAAATAATAGATGGATATTTCTTTGTCGTTTGCCGTTTTGCTTTTATAGTCCATAACATTTATTTTTGCGACAGCAAAGTTAATAGGTCTCTTTAAAAAAAAGAAGAACTGTCTTGGTTATCAGTAACTTACATTTAGGTTAGTTTTCCTGTATATCAATTTGTTGGATAAAAGAAAAATGAGAAAAAAGTTAGATTACGATTATTGTTCTGCTTCCCCTATACTGGAATGGCTGGGTGACAAATGGGCTTTAGTTGTCCTATTGAAGCTACATGAGAATGGAGTAATACGTTTCAATGAACTATACAAAACAATTCCCTCTATATCGGAAAAGATGCTTTCTACTGTTTTACGTTCATTGGTGACGGACGGATTAGTAGGTAGAAAAATATATCCCTCAGTACCACCCAAAGTGGAATATTATGTATCTGAATTTGGAGAAACTTTAATCCCTCATTTAGAGCAGTTGAAACAATGGGGCAAGAAAATTTTGAAATGATAATGGAGAATAGACGAAAAAATAAGTATTGAAATTTAGTGCAAGGTGCAAGTATATATCTATATATAGCTTGCACTAACCTTAGAATTGATATGTTAGTACAACAATCAAAAATATAAACATCAACTTGAACACTTCAATCTATTATAAAAGAAAATTTAAAGGAATTTCCACTTCTATGTATTTTTCCAATTTCTCTTTTTGCAAACAGCCAAATAAGATTTCTTGAGCAATAAAATAATCGTCTATGGATATTTTACCATCATTATCTACATCTATCGCATTTTCAGCCATAAAGTCTAATATAGAATTGAGAATAAATGTGAGATAATATTTTAAATGTGCAATGTTAGTATATATTCCATTTTTTATCGCAGCATTATGCACTATCTCATTTCTTATTCGATATAAACGGGTTATATTCCAAATAAGATTTTCTTGGTGTTTCTTTAGAGAGCCTCCTATCTTATTAGGTTCTTGATACCATTTCTGAAACAAGTTTGCTCGATATTTCAAAAGTTCGGAAGCCGATTCTCGCTTAATATCTTCATATGCAGTATTAGATAATAAATATAATAAATCATCATTATATAATGTGACTTTCTGATCTAAATTTAAGCGTTTCAGTGTTTTGTGAAAATCGATTAAATTACGTTTTATATAAATCAGACTATGACAGATTGGAAAATATTTTCTTATTCTATCTATCGTTTTTTCCCCTGAATTAAATGAGGTAAAAATAAACTCTAAACCAATCCAATAGTTCAATAATTTAGTTTCCAATTCAGGAGACTCACTACCTGTTCTATAATAACGTATTGCACTCAATATCTTCTTATAACTATCCTTGTCTATATTTTTCTGTTTCAGTTTATTTATCTTATTCAATATGTTTTCAAATATATCTCCATTATTATGGAAATAACCATCTATTTGATAGTTGCTTGGCAACACGGAAGATTGTGTCGGATCTTTATCGCCAATAACCAAGCACTGAGAAGCTATTTTATAATACTTTCTGTTATACCCAAGATGATATATATCTAAATCTTTGGAAAATTTATTTACGCCCAATTGAACAGCACTGAAATGGTCTTTAGCTTGAAAAGAAATAGCAATCAATATAAATTGCTTGTTTTTCTCTATAAATTCTTTTCCATTATTTGAAATTTTAGAACATAGTTTGTTTTTTGCAATTTTGTCTACAAAAGAATATCGTGCATCAATCTTTTTAAGCTCGTTATATTTGAAAGATTGATCATCAATAGAAAAAACAATAGTGTAATTTTCATTATCACTTCTTATCAACTGCTCAAACTTATTATATTGAATATCAAAATTTGTATCATAAGTACTATACACAAAAATCGATAGAATACGTTTATATAAATACTGTTTTGAAAAACCTTTGTTTATTAATTCAATATAAAAATACTCTAGCTGTTTAATTAACCTCTTCTTACTTGTTTCATATTTCTCTGAATGAGAAGAAATTATTTCACCTTTTCTATTTATTAAATCCGTATACGAATTTAATAGGTTTGATATATTACGATAAACATTGTCAAGATATTCTGTGTTGTATTTCAAAATGATATTAATAGATTGCAATATTAAACCATAATTATTTCTATTCGGTTTCTCTAAAATTGATAGGAAATGCTTTTTGCTTAAATGCTTAAATACTAGCCCATCATTATCTTCTTCAAGAAATCTTTTTAACTCTTTTGATGTAAACTCAACATAATCATTATTTGTCAGAACCCCCTGCATTGAAGAATAGATAACCTCTCTAAGTTCTTCTAATAATGTTTTTGGATTATGCAACCTAATTCTATAACTGTCTATGCTATAAATAGAAAGCAATTCTATCGACTTGTAAATAAATAGATTTTCTAGAGGATTGACCGAATATTTAAGATTAATATTTTGCATATATTCTTTTTTTGCTTATCTTTGCATCAAATTCAGTCTGCAAAGATACAAAATTATACAGAAAGATACAGAAAGGGGAATGGATTTTTCCTCTGTTTCTAGCAATAGAACAAGATTTATCCTTTCCCTATGAAATTGAAGGAGTATTAAAAAATACTCCTTTTTTTATAAAAAAAGAATTCATACAAATTGCTCATCCAATCTTACTAAATTTTAGTGCAAGGTGCAAGTATAGATATACTTGCACCTTGCACTAACCTTAGAATGTTTATTTTCAACGATTTGCATAATCCAAAAATAATGCGTACATTTGAACCCAAGATGTTGGCAGACAGACACCGGACAACAGCAAACAGTTTTTAAGGACTAAAGCGTGACGGATGCAAAGCCGAAATTTCTGAAAGTACTGATATTGAGGAAGAAATAACGTTTGGTTCATAACCCAGGCGGATCACTTAGGAGAAAAGACAATACTCCGCCAAACTATGACAAAGCTCTCTAAACTAACGGTTTAGGGAGCTTTTTTCTTACCCCATATGGATAGTAAAAAGAACTTCAAAAGCCAATTTCAGACTAATAATCGTTACCAAATCGTTACGGTATTTTGTTACGGAGAAAATCGTAACGATTTTAATGCTAAGTCATTGATATGTCGCATATTGTCACTCGTTAGTCCGCTTCATTCCGAACATAGAAAACTAATTTTGCAAATTAAAAACGTTACGGTATGAAAAGTACATTTAGAATCCTCTTCTATTTAAAGAAGAACGAACCGAAAAAAGATGGAACAGTGACCATTATGGCACGTATCACAGTCGATGGAGAAACCAAGCAATTCAGCACGAAGAAAACAATTCTTCCTGAAGATTGGGATATAAAATCAGGTCGTGCAGTTAATAAGAGTGGGAAAAGCACCAGTGCCAAAATATCCAAGTTGAATAAAGAACTGGATGACCTGCGTGGTCAAATCTCCATACAATATACCAAGCAGCTAAACAACAACGGATATGTAGAGCCGGAGAAGTTACGCAATAATGTATTGGGTATTGAAGAAAAGCAGCACAGCCTACTCACTTACTTTACGGAGCATAATTTGCAATATAAAGACAAGGTAGGAACAACAGCTACACAAAAGACCTATTCACGTTACGAATTAACCAAGCAACGCCTGATAGACTTTATGAAAGTGAAGTACAGAGTTTCCGACATTCTTATTCGTGAAATCAATGCGGTGTTCATTGAGAACTTCTATCTTTATTTAAGAAACGAACACGGCATCAACAACAACACTGCCATGAAGTTTGTGCAACGCTTCCACTCCGTTCTTATATATGCAAAAAACAGCGGATTGAATTTTGTTGACCCTTTTGGTTCGTTCAAGTTCAGCTTTGACAAAGTGGACAGAGGCTATCTCAACCAAGACGAGATAGACCTTATCTACAATAAAGAATTTTCATCCGCGCGATTGACACAAGTACGCGATATGTTTATTTTTAGCTGTTATACATTTGTTGCACTAACTAATGTATGCTTGATTATCAATAAATTGCAAACCAATAATAAAGGTATAGGTAATGGTTTAGAAACCACCTATCTTCATCATTTTGCATGATTCCCAATCATTTCAAATAGCTCAATGCGAAGATAATATTATTTTAAGAATTAACCAAATTCTGATAATCAAAATCATACAAATCCGGTGAATTGCGGGCTATGGTTGCTCAAATTTATACTTCAATCCATATTCTTCCAGTTTATTATAGAGTGTTGTCCTGCCTATTCCAAGCAGTTCGGCAGCGACCTTCCGGTTCCCGTCAGCCTGCTTCAAAGCACGCAGAATCCGCTCTTTATCTTCTTCATCGTTGCGCAGTGCGAAGCTGACAGGTGAGTTAGGTTTTGTTACGGCAAGTTCCAGATGTTCTTTCGTGACAAGTCCTGTCTGTGCCTGCAACACCGCACCCATGATTTTCTGCCGAAGCTCACGGACGTTGCCCGGCCATGAATGGGTCAGCAATGTCTTCCGAGCTTCCCCGTCAAAGCCGATAACATTACATTCCAGTTCATTGTTCGCAATCTCACGAAAGAACTCCGCCAGCGGCATGATGTCCTCCTGACTATCACGCAGCGGCGGAACTGTTATCTCGAAGTCGTGCAGACGGTACAGCAAGTCCTGACGGAAACGCTTTTCATTGACCGCCTTTTCCAGATTCTCGTTGGTAGCAGCGATAATACGGACGTTGAAACTCTTGTCCGTTCTGTCACCCACCGGGCGGTATCTCCGTTCTTGTATGGCTCGAAGTAGCATCTGCTGTGTTTCCGGTGCGAGGTTGCCTACCTCATCCAAGAACAGCGTGCCGCCTTCGGCTTCATGGAAATAACCTTTCTTGGCACTGTCCGCACCGGTGAATGCGCCTTTGACATGTCCGAAGAATGCCGACGGCGCAAGCTCTTTGGTGAGTGAACCGCAGTCCACAGGCACGAACGGCTTGTCCGAACGTTTGCTTTTGTCATGCAGGTGGTGGGCGATATGCTCCTTGCCCGTGCCGTTCTCTCCGAAGATCAGCACACTCATATCGGTGGGGGCTACCAGCCTTATCCGGTGCATGATTTTCCGGAAGGCGGAACCGTCACGGGCAAACACTGGCATACGGCTTCGTCCGATATTCCGCTCTTTCAGTATGGTGCGGAGAAGAGGCACGAGTTTATCCTCCACGAGTTGTTTGGGTATGTAGTCCAGTGAGCCGAGTTTCATGCTTTCCACCGCCGTATGTACTTCAGCATAGTCGGTCATGATAATGAACGGCTGCGTCATGCCTTCCTTGCGCATCCAGCGCAACAGGTCGATTCCGTCACCATCAGGCAAACGCAAATCAGAAACTACTATATCATTGTCAGTAGCTTGTTGCAGATATTTCTTCGCTGTCGAGAGGTGGAAAGCCTGCACGGTACGGAATTTCTCCCGTGCCAGCAGGTTGCAAACAAACTCGCAATATACGATGTTGTCCTCCACCACGATTATTTTTGTTTTATCCATTGTTGTATTTCTTCATTTCTTCTTTTGCCATTTCAATAATCATTAAACCCATATCCGACACAGTATTTACGGCATTGTGTATTGCCTCCCAATCGGATGTGTTTTCGTTACGAAGCAATACGTAAAGTTTCTTCAACGGTTGGTCGGCACAAAGTATCTCCCAAGAACTGCGCAGGTGGTGAGTAAGTGCATCCAGTTCTTGAAGATCTTTACGCCGTTCTGCATCCTTGACTGCTTGCATTTCCTTTTCGGTTTCCGCTATCAGTTTATCCAGCATGACGGATTCATTGCCGTAGGATAGCAGAGAGGTGAAATCCGGCTTTTCATTCTGTTTGCCTTTTATGGCGCACTTGTCAGAAATCTCCATCAGTTCCGATATGGAGAACGGTTTGAGCAGGCATCCGGCAAATCCACGTTCTATAAGTTCCTCCTTGCTGCAACTGCTCGAAGCGGTTGTCACGACCACCGGAATGGTCCTTGAATTTCCCACGTTGGAAGCACGCAACAATTCCAATAACTCAAAGCCGTTTATATCCGGCATGTTCAGATCCGTAAGCAACAGACTGTATTCCTTTTTCCTTACCATTTCCATAAGTTCTGCCGCATCGTTGCAAGTGTCGCAGTGTATCCCTTCCTGTGCATACATTTCTTTCAGCATCAGAAGCAAAACTTCGTCATTATCGATAGCAATTACTTCATGGAATGTTCTGTTATGGTGAACTTGTGTTTTATTTATCTGTTCCGGCAGTTCCTCGGCTGTCTGCATGGGGATTTCCACCGTGAAACGGCTACCTTTGCCTTTATCGCTCTCCAGCCGGATTGTGCCACCGAGCATTGTCACAATACGCTGAACAATGGAAAGACCTAATCCGAAGCCATCCTTTGCGGCAGCGTTTGACAGACGTTCAAACGCCCCGAATACCCGCTGCTGTTCCTCTTCGGTCATACCTGTACCCGTATCTTCGACGATAAGTTTCAGCAGACCGTTATCATAATCTGCCCGCAAAGAAATACTGCCGTTCTCCGTGAACTTGATAGCGTTGGACAGCAGGTTGTTCCCGATTTGCAAGATGCGTTCCTTATCTGTACATACAAAGGCATCCTTGTGGCAATGTATTGTCAGAGTCAGTCCTTTGTTTATGGCGATTGGCATAAACTCCGTTTCGAGCGTATGTGTAATTGCGGAAATCCTACATGCGGAGAAATTAGGCTGTTCCTTGCCGTTGTCCAGCCGGAAAAAATTCAGCAGGGTGTTCAGCATTTCACGCATGCGGTCAGAAGATTCCTGAATGTTTCGGATATACGTCCCGGTTTTATCCGTATTGCAGTCTTTCCGCATCAGTCCGGCATAACCCGTTATTGCCGTCAGTGGAGAACGTAATTCATGGGTGATGGTATGAACGGCTTTTTTACGAGAGGCAATCAGTGCCTCGTTTTGTTTGATAGACTGTATCTGCTGTTCTATTAAATCCGCAGTTTCTCGTTTGTACCGTTTGATACGGGTGATATTTCGGTGGATGATTATGTAAGAGATTACCAATAACAACACAACGAATCCTGTCAAGCCACCTATCTGAATAAAAGAACTTTCACGCATGGCGGCTATTTCCGCTTCCCGTTTCTGTAAGTCTGCTTGAACCTTCTTGTCTATTTGAACTACCAGTCCTTGCAGTTGTCTGTTGAGTTCCGCATTTCGTGCAGCAAGACTGTCGGCGTGTTCCGACAAACGGCGGCTTTGTGCCTGTTGTTCAGCTATCATATTCCGATTAAGGGAACGCAGCATCGTAGTAGTCGCAGTTGGTTTCGCTTCTTCCTTTTTGCCAAAGATGCCTAAGAAACCCTTGCGCTTGGATTTCTTGGGCTGTTCCTGCACACTCTTCTGCACGATTACAGGTACTTGACTGGTTATCTTATCGTTGATGGCTTGTTGCTGTTCAAGTATCTGCACGATTTGGCACATCTGCCGTTCCTTGTCTTCGAGAAAATGGCGTACACTGTCTATGCGTTCTACCGGATAGATAGCTTTGAACCGACAAAGCATACTGTCCATTGTCATACGCCGAGCATGGTAAAGTCCTAAATCTTCATCATCCCATTCCAATATCGTTTCACCTAATAAAGAAAACTCTATCAAATGAATATGAATATTGTTTACCTCTTTTCGAAATTCATCGATTTCTCGGTTTTTGGCTTCCAGTCCCTCCATGTCTCGCCATTCGCCAAGCCATGTGTACATGATGCCGCCTACCAGCAAAGCTATTAGTAGATAGCCTATGGAAGTCAGCATACGGAAGTGTCTTGTTTCAGCGTTATGTCGATTCATGCGTTATTGCCATTGATTATTGATAATACAGCCCGTAGGTCTTTATAGGCTTACGGGCTGTATGGTCTTTGAAGCTCAGTCTAATAAAGATGCTATATCAAATTGGATTATAGAACATCCTCAATAGACAATTCAAAATTTCTTTCCGATATCATATATCTTTTGTAGATGTTCGGTATTTGAAATAGCCCCCTTCTCATTGACACTATTTACAAGATAATGGCCTCTGTTTTTCCATCCCCTATCTTGCGCAATGAGTTCAAAGGAACGCACTATACCGTCAAATACATGTGGGTCTTCCAACTCTCCACACGAAAGAAGCATACATTCCTTAATAGGCACATCTTTTTTACCTATGATGAAAGAATAAAACTTGTCTATGGCAGCTTTTATCTGGGTAGGAAACGAGTACCAATAAAGAGGGGTACAGAATATGATGACATCACTTTCTGCCATCAAAGATGCCAGTTCATTGAAATCATCATTAAAAATACAGGCTTTATTCTCCTTGCTAAAACAATTATCGCAAGCTCTGCATCCTTGAATATGTTTATGCGCAGTATTAAACTGCACAACACTGTTGCCCGCTTCGGATGCTCCTTTCGCAAAAGCGTCCGCCATAAGGTCGCTGTTACCTCCCCGTCGTGGGCTGCCGGTTAAAATCAAAATTCGTTTGCTCATATCCTTTACATTTATTCACCCATACGGAAATCTCCTACGTTGTCATGACTAAGAGTTATATCTTCGATGATGCTTGTGCATCCACCATGTTGCGGACACTGGCTGCTGATGCCGAGATATATTTGATCGGGATATTCATTACGATACAGACGCACCATATGCCACTCTTTTTTGTCTAATGAATAGTAGCTGGCGATAGTGCGAGTATCAGAAGATATTTTCATATAGACTGATTTTGCGTCTATCTTATCATGGTTATTGTCATCCGATGTACCTTGTGTTCGTACCGTTACGATGCGGTGGTTGCCATATTCGTCCTGCTCAAAGGCAAGTTTCTGCCAAAGTGTATCGTTGACATACACAAAAAGATCGGCGGCATTGTAAAGTCCATCAGAGGTAAACTCAGGGGTTACTTTAGCTGTCAGCGTGAATGGCTTTGTATTATCGGTCGGAATCAGTAACACAGGCAGTGTATTGTTGGACAGCTTACCCTCGTTAGGATCACAGAAGAAGTCAAGTCCTCCGGGACAGTTGAATTCCAATCCTCCGTCTGCAAGTATGGTTACACATGTATCTGCGCCATTGATGGATTTGGTAAAAGTGACATCTCCCACTTTTATCTCATAGTCTGTGATTTGGCTTGTTTCAGCCACTTTACCGGTCAAATCCGGTTCACTTGTTTTGGACTCTTTGTGCTGCTGACATGCAGCTAAAGAGAGGCATCCAACAAGAAATGCTCCATATAAAACGGTTCTTTTCATCTTTGAATCATTTATTATTCGTAATTTTGTGGCAAAATTAGGACTATTGGCGCAATCCCGCAATGGTGAAAATTAACCAATTCACTATGGAACAGGAACATCAACTAAAATCACTTCTGACTGAGCAGCAGTTTGAAGATGCTGAAAATAAGGAATTTATGCTTGCTCAAGCAAGAGCGTGCGCAAATGGTTATGCTCTTGCAACAGAAGGTATAGCAGTTGTGTCAGATTTTCAAAACAACGAATGTCATATATATTCTGGCAGATTCGGTCAAACTATAATGGACTTCCCGGAATATATGGTTGACCATACATCTGCCTTTGAAAATACCGTTTTCAGCCACGCGAATGAAGAAGAGCTTATTCAACGTCATATACTCGAACTTCGTTTCTTCAACTTTATAAAAGAACTTCCCATAAATGAAAAGACAAATTTCTCGGCTTCGTGTATCATCAGTTTCTATCGGACAGGGAGTAATGAGACAATAAAAATATTACATACAACGAGATATTTTAGTTGTAGCAACGGTGGAAGTGTCATTCTCGGTCTATGCACTTATTCTCCATACTTTGGTTCTCATAACAAACAAGACGGTATTATTGTAAATCTCGTGACAGGAGAAACCGTTAGACGAAACGTGTACGAAGCATGCGACCGAAAAATCCTTAGTCGGCGACAACTTGAAATACTATCACTAATAGCGAAAGGGGTGCCCAGTAAACAGATTGCAGACAACCTAAATATTTCCGTTTATACCGTTAATCGCCATCGTCAGGATATTTTAGCTTCATTAAAAGTCGCTAATACTGCGGCTGCTGTAGAAATCGCATTAAGAATGAATCTTATTTAATGAGCCCTCTTGCTTTATGATTGGTTAAAAATCAGTGTTGTACCAGTTATTATTGGTTCGTAATTTTGCGGGCATATAAAAGCGAAAAAGATGAATCAATTTGCTGGTAAATTAGAATTGGAAGCAGGCATAACAGTTCTGCAAAATGAATGTGAACGTATTTCTAGTTCTGTGCCCATTCATTTTGGTAAAGGCGTTTCTCTTACACACGGAGCTTCTATTTATTGCACAGGAGTAGGTGATGACATCTATATCGGAGATAATAATATCATAGGAGGAGAACTTATTTTGTTTCCGGGAGCAAGAATAGGCAATCGTTGTGTTTTTGGTACAGGAACTATAATTGTCGCGGGTAGCTTTAGTGTTGGTAATGGTTGTGTCATGTCACATGGATGTACCATAACCCAAGATGTTCCTGATAATTCGTTGGTAGTAGGCCGTAGAGGATTGATATTCAACAAATAATAGTTAATTCCTATTGCTGTTGATGCGAAAATTGGTTAGAAATCAGTATTGTGCACATCTTTTGTTCTATCTAACTTTGCAACCGCAAATAAATCACAAGGAAATTGCAATTTAATAATAATCAAATCAATATCATAATGAAAAAATTAGTATTTATCGCAGCCATTGCAAGTCTTGCAATGGCTGGATGCACCCAGAAAGAACCAGAGAAAAAAGCGGGAAATTCTGACAAGAAAGCTACAACAGAAAACGTTGAACTCGCCACATGCGACATCAATGTAGGAGGAATTCGTTTTACAAAGTCGAAAAACGGCGGAGAGAATGGCATCACACTTCTTGGCGACACGCTCAAATTTGTGGCCGGTCCTCAAACTGATTATTTCCGTTCCCCGGATGGAAGCGTAGTCAATAACTCTGCGGTCATCTTCACAGAGGTTGACAACACCAAACCTTTCACTTTCACGGCTAAAGTGCAGCCTGAATTCACTGAAACCGGAACTTATTCGGCAGGGGTGATATATGCTTATGAAAACGACACACATTGTCAAAAACTATGTTTCGAGCAGGATGAGTATGGCGATCACCGAGTGGTGTCAGTTCGCACATTAGGCACCTCTGATGACAATAACCATCAGGCAATCACGGCTCCATACGTTTATATGAGATTATCCTCCGATGGCACAACCCTTGGTAGCTATTTCTCAGAAGATGGTAAAATATGGCGTATGGCCCGACTCTATAAGAATGACTTTCCTGAAAAATTGCTTATAGGCATCAGTTCACAGAGTCCTAAGGATAATGAACACACCTGCCTATTCACCGAAGTATCTCTGACAGATAAACCTGTCGCTGACTTTAGAAAGGGTAATATAGCAGAATAATAAAACAATCTAATCATTTTCAAAGGCGCACACATATTCAAAATGTGCGCTTTTCTTATACCTTTAAACGATGAGTAAACATCCAATTATCGCAAATCGCACCGCTTTTCTCGTCATAGGTTGTCTTGAGGCTGCATGGGCACCTCTTGTACCGTATGTTAAACGTGCATTTAGTTTGGACGAAGCTTCCTTAGGACTTCTGATGCTTTGTACCGGGTTGGGTTCAATAATAGCACTTCCTCTATCAAGTTGGCTATGTGTGAGATTTGGCGCAAAACGAGTAGTTTATTTCTCCGGATTTTTAATGGCTTTTTCTCTATTGACGATAAGCCTATTGGCTAACTTCACCCTGACGGCTATAATGTTATTGGTATTCGGCGGTTGTACTATCACCATCGATGTTGCTGCTAATGTGAATGGTGTTGCAGTTGAAGGTCAGACAGGAAAACATCTGATGTCAGGATTTCATGGGGGTTATTCACTTGGTACGCTCATCGGTGCCGGTGTGATGAGTTCTCTTTTCGCATTCGGAATAATCCCTATGTGGTCGGTCGTAATATTTATGATATTGGTATTGGCTGCGATGATGGCCGGATGCCGTGACCTTCTATCCTCAAAGGTACTTAAAAGCAACGACCATCCGAAACAGGATGTGAATAAGAAATTTTATATTCCACCTATGGTGATAGTGGTCGGTTTGTTATGTTTTATCATGTATGCGTCGGAAGGTGCTGTAATGGGGTGGTCAGCAATTTTTGTTAGTCAAGAGCGTGGCATTGACATGTCCGTGGCCGGATTTTTCTATACCGCTTTTGCCATAGCAATGACTATTATGAGACTTTGCGGCGACAAGATCGTCGATCGATTTGGACGAAGGACTGTGATTAGCGGAGGGGCATTACTTATTTCCGCTGGTTTCCTGATTGTGGTATCAATTGATAGTGCGATCGCTTCTGTAGCTGGTTTTGCTATGGTCGGTTGTGGTGCGGCCAATGTAGTTCCTCAATTAGTATCTTTTGCGGCCCACATAAAAGGGATGGCAGTACACAACATCATTAGTTTTATTAATGCTCTTGGATATTCCGGCATACTTCTTGGTCCGGTTATAATCGGATTCATAGGAAAACGCTACGGTTTGCATGTGTCATTTATAGGTATTGCCGTGTTTGCTTTGATTGTTGCTATAATTTCATCTATAATATTAAGAAGCAAACAGATTACACTGCAAGTAGATTTGCAAAACGAAAGAGAAACTTGTTCGCTGTAATTCTGCAAAATAAGAAATCAGTGTGCAACGTATAAAAAAATTGCATTGCTTTTTTGTGTAACTACTCAGGTATCTAAATGTGCCCAAATGCTTGATTATCAACAGTAGCAAACTTGTTGATTTACTATATTTCGATGAAAATCGGGCATTACGCAAGATTGACCTCGTGCAATAGAGTTGATACTCAACGACTTTGCATAGCTGAGTAGTTACTTTTTTTATTCTATTTTGTTAAATTTGTCTGTACCAACTTCTATCAGCCAATATCCAAAAGCGATAAGGATTATTTGTTATTGTGGGCAGTAACGAAAACAATGACGTTACTGCCCACAATAAAAGTTATATTTTTATCCCTTTCGGACGGTTATCATCCTTGATCTGAAAACCCGGTCGTCCGATGATGACATGGTCGGCAATGAAATTGCTCGACGGACTTCGTTCATTCACCGGGCTGCGTATCTGCGGGACATCATCGGTTTGTTGTGGCGATATGCTCCGTACACCTTCCGCATCTGGCTTGATCTCCTGCCCGTTCTTTTCTTTTTCGGTGACTTCCTGCGCGGGCGGCGCAAGCTCCAACTGTATCTTGCGGTCAAGCGCGGCAAGTTCGGACTTCAACTGTTTCAGTTCGTCCTCTTTCTTCCACACCTTGCCCGCTATCTCCTGCAACTGCGGAACCTCCTTTTCCAGCACCTCGTTCTTCGCCTTATACTGGTCGATGATGGACGGAATCCTCTCCAATGCATTCAGGAAATTACGTGCGGCGGCTACCGGGTCAGCCATCGCCAGATGCCCGTTGTTATAGGTGTATTTGTAATTCCCTTCCACCACGAAGCGATTGTCGGTAAATTCCAGCCCCTCTTTGAGTATCCTCTCGCTGACCACCATTATCGGGAAACCGTAAATCTCCCCGACAGGCTTGTACAAACCGCCCGTCGTGGCGTTCTTGGCTATCTCCTGCAAACGCTTTCCAATAACTTTTTCGTCGGTTGAATCCACGCCGTCCACCTTGACAATATTAAGGCGACTACCTTCCTTATCAGTCTGCACAACGGAAAGAAAACGGTTCCAGTCCTCCGTCATGGCTTCGATGACAGCCGTGTTGTTGCGCAGTTCCCCCGTCTTGGCTTCCAGCTTGAACTCCGAATCGCGCTTGCCCTTGTTGAACGACTTGCGTTCCCCTTCAAGCGATGCGATACGCTTCTCCAGTTTCGCCTTGTCCAAAAGGTCGGTATTGCCGGAGAGCAACGCCATGTACTCCGAGAAGTTCATGCCCGATTTCTCGTCCATAGCCCCCTCATCGATGGTACGTGCGCCCATCGCCCCGCTTTTGAGCTGCGAGATGAACGTCTGCTTGCAGTGCAGCAGGTTGAACTTGTAGCTGTCCAACGACTTTTCCACCGCGTAGATGATGACATCCACATTGTTCCCGGCAAAACGCTTGGCAATCTCGTTGCCCGCCCTAACTCCGCGTCCGTCACGCTGTTGCAGGTCGGATGGACGCCACGGCGTATCCAAATGATGGATTGCGACACACCGTTTCTGCGCGTTCACACCCGTTCCGAGCATGGAAGTGGAACCGAACAGCACGCGCACCGTTCCGGCGTTCATGGCGTCTATCACCCCCTTGCGTGCCTTGTCGGTCTTGCACTCCTGAATGAAGCGCACCTCGCTTGCCGGGATGCCGTAGTCCTCCGTCAGCTTCCGCTTTATCTCGCTGTACACGTTCCATCCGTCGCCCGGCTGGTATGTTCCCAGATCCGAGAACACGAACTGCGTGCCTTTCTGCGCGTCGTATTTGTGGTAATACTCCGCAATCGTCTTGGCGCAGTGGGAAGCCTTGTTGTCGGGGTGGTCCTCATAATGCGGGTCTATCATGCGCATGTCGAGAGCCATCTTCCGCGCGTAATCGGTGGCGATAAGCATCTTCGCCTTCTCCTCCGTTTCCGACAGGGGCGGTCTGCCCAGCAGCGTGGCGTCACCCGTCTTGGCGAACTGCATCAGCTGTTTGATGAAATACTCTTGGTCGGGCGTGGGAGGTATGTGATGCAGTATCTCGTTCTTACGCGGACGATCCACACCCACGTCCTCCGCCGTGCGGTAATCGGTAATCTCGTTGTAGAAGGCGGCAAGCTCCGGCACTTTGATGAAATATCGGAAACGCTCCTTCTGAACCACATTGTTCGTCACGTTGAACTCGAAGTCGGTTGTCTTTTTGGCGAAAATTGCCGCCCATGCGTCGAAGCATCGGATATCCTGCCTTTCCAATTCCTTCGGACGCAGATACTTGAAGAGCAGGTACAATTCCGTCAGACTGTTGGAAATGGTTGTGCCGGACAGGAACGTAGCCCCCAAGTCCTTGTCCGTGCGCTCCTGTATAGTTCGTATGGCAAAAAGCATATTCAGGGCTTTCTGGCTTCCTTCCGAGTTTCCCAACCCCGCCACACGGTCATGCCGGGTGTTGAAAGTCAAGTTCTTGAATTGGTGGCTCTCGTCAATGAAGATGTGGTCGATGCCCATCTGCTTGAAGTCCACTACGTCATCCGTGCGGGATTTGATGGCGTGTTCCACTTTCTCCAACTTCGCCACAAGGTTGTGCTTGCGTTTCTCCAATCCTTTCAGCATCGCCCGCGACACGTTCTTGCCCTGCTGCCGCAGCACTTCAAGGTTTTCCTCCACCGTGTCAAGCTCCGCTTGCAGGATGCGCTGTTGCAACTCCGGCGACTGTGGTATCTTGCCGAACTGGTCGTGCGACATGATGACGCAATCGTAGTCGTTGTTCTTTATATTATTGAAGAAGCGCACACGGTTGGCGGTCGAAAAGTCCTTCTCCGAAGCGTACAGAATACGTGCGTTGGGATATGCCGCCTGATAGGTGGCTGCAATCTCCGCAACGTTGGCTTTCAGCCCGATAATCATCGGCTTGTGTGCCAAATTCAGACGCTTCATCTCATGCGCGGCGATGCACATTATCAGCGTCTTACCGGTTCCCACCTCGTGGTCGCAAATTCCGCCGCCGTTCTGTTTCAACATCCAGACGCAATCCATCTGTGAGGGATAGACGCTCTTGATACCCCGGCTTGCCAGCCCTTTCAGGTTGAGGTCGGGAAAGGTCTGATGGGAGCCGTCGTAGCGCGGGCGCACGAAACAGTTGAACTTGCGGTTATACATCGTCACAAGCCGCTCCTTGAACTGCGGCGACTGCTCTTCGAGCCATTCGGAGAAGCCGTTTCGTATCTCGTCAATCTTGG
>OGKR01000876.1_pt1 | contig 26875 bp, 23 predicted proteins | sample 1572431 | NCBI WGS metagenome assembly OGKR01 (sample SAMEA2582079, study PRJEB24529) | metagenome | biome: Human gut stool | place: China | collected 2011 | reverse complement strand
AACTTAGCATTTTCACAACTGAACATTTGCTGATCCACCTGAAAAGGTATCGCCTTTCCCGGCTGTACTGTGTCCGTAACTTCGGCAGTCAGTCCGGCACTGAAATTCTCCGTTGGCTGCACCGCAACGAACTCATAGACGACGGCGGATCACGGGATTTCCGGGTATTATACCCTTAATCCCATATAACACCTTTGCCAGTCGGTCACTCCGAAAGGGCGGTTTTCCCCTTTCCCGTGACCGGATGGCAGACGTTCAGGGCAGCAATACCCCGAACGCCTTTAATCTCAAATAAAAAGAATAAAATGGAAATTCAGAACAATATCTTTAGCTATGCCACCTTGCTTAAACAAGTCAAGGCACGTGTAGCACTCGCCCAGAAAAAGGCTATCTACGCAGCCAATGAAGAAATGCTTACCATGTATTGGGACATTGGCAAACTGCTATCCGAAAGTCAGAAGCAAATCGGTTGGGGAAACAATGCCCTCGAACGGTTATCCAAAGATTTAAAGAATGATTATCCGAAGGTAAAAGGCTTTTCACCACGTAATTGCAGGTGCATGATTCAGTTCTATAAAGAATATAATCAGGAACTTACAATTTGGCAACGAGCCGTTGCCAAATTAGAAACACCGGATATTATTCTTCCGATCAAGCAACTAAGCTGGTCGCACAATATCGCTTTGGTACAAAAGGTAAAAGACCATAAAGCCCGGTATTGGTACATGATACAGTGTATAAGAAACGGGTGGACTCGTGATTTCTTAGTCGAAGCCATCAATCAGGACTACTACAATATTCATGGCGCACTGGCAAACAACTTCGATGCCACCCTTCCCGAAATACAAGCCAAGCAGGTGAAAGAAACCTTGAAAGATCCTTATATTTTCGATATGCTGACTTTTACCGACGAGTACGACGAACGGGACGTGGAATTAGGTTTGATTAAACATATAGAGAAGTTCCTTCTCCAGATGGGGGCAGGTTTCGCTTTCATGGGCAGGCAGTACCACATCGAAGTTTCGGAAAAGGATTTTTATATCGACATCCTCATGTACAATGCCTTTATGCACCGATATTTAGTTGTGGAGTTGAAGCGGGGGGAGTTCCAGCCCGAATATATCGGCAAGTTGAATTTTTACTGTTCGGCAGTGGACGATATTCTTTGCCGGGAAGGGGATAACCAGACAATAGGCTTGCTGCTTTGCCAGAACAAAGACCGCATTATGGCTGAATACGCTTTGCGTGATGTACACAAGCCTATCGGTATTTCAGACTACGAATTAGGCAGGGCATTACCTAAAGATATTAAATCCGGGTTGCCTTCCATTGAAGAATTGGAGAATAAACTTAGTCAGGAGTTACAGGATAGTGAAGATACGATTTGAATTTAGGCATCATTGTTGCCTAAATTGAACAACAGAAAAGGTGCGACACTGTCGCACTTTTCTTTCGTATAGCTGAATTTGTGCATCAGTGATGCATAAATTACACCCTTCCGTACACCGTTCGTATCTTCTCACCGTCCAGCACCTTACAGGAGCGTACCACCCACATCGCACCGTCCCCCGTAATATGCCGCAAAGCCTTTTCGTCGCCCCCTGCGACCTTCGGCAGCGTAACTGCCACGATTTCATCTGCCAGCCCGCTATTGAGCAGCACAGCCGAAATTCCTTCGCCGTAGGCGACCATTGTCCCGTCATCCGCAGCTTTCATCCGTGAGAGTTCCGCCACTGCAACCCCCGTAATGAACTGCACCCCTTCTTTTTCCGTCAGGTTACAATCGGCTTGCGCCACTACAAAAGTTTCTTTTTCCGTCAGCGGCCAGCCGAGGTGATTCATAAATACATCCAGATAAGTTTCTTCATCCAAGAGTAGGCAGTCGGCTTTCAGAACAGCATCGTCCACCTGTTTGTCGGCACGGGCGGCGCACCCGTCAATCGTTTGGTACACATACAAAGTAATCTGTTTCATAACACTTTTCTTTTTATCGGTTATGCCCGCCAGCCGCCATAAAAAAACAGCGTGAATTACGCTATTCCGGTACGAGGTACTGGCATACCTAAGAAACGAAACAGGCAAGACACGCTGTATGTGCATACAACATGTGCATTGCGCCGTAATCCCGTTTCTTAGTGAAAAGTGCCAGTTTTCGTACCGAGACGTTCAGCGAACGTACAATCTATATAATCAAAACCCGCTTGCGTTCAAGCCGGGCAATGAACTTTCATATTTTCATCTGCAAATATAGTGCAAACCTGCCGAACTACAAAAGAATAGCCCCGCCTTATCTAATGACAAAGCGGGGCAACCGTTCACTTTTCACTTACGCTTTCTCTCCGCTACCGCATCGAATCGGTTACGGATAAACTCATGCACATCTTTCGCCCGGTAGAATACCTTCCCGCTGATCGTGAAGTAGGGCAGCAGCCCCATAGCCCGGTATCGTTGCAACGTCCGTATGCCGACTTTCAGCAGCAGGCACAAGTCCTGATTATCCAGCACCTCTTCACCGTCCAGTTGGCTGTTCTTTTTCAGCACCCTTTCCAACAGCTTTTCGGTCGTGTCGAACCGCTGCATGATCTGCAACATCCAGCCCTCAAACTCTTCCCTGTCCGTGTACATAGTAATCTCCTTCCTTTTCGACGATTTCCTTCTCACGCATATAACGAATATATCCTTTTGCCGTCCGTTCCTTCACTTCCAGCATTTCCTGTATCAGTTCGCACAGTTCGATGTAGCCGTACTTCTCCTGCCGGGCGAACGCCTCCCGTGCCATCTCCGCCAGCTCCTTCTCCTTGCGCTTCTCTTTCTCCGCCCTCGGCTTCTCGCCCACATAGACGGGCATCCCGGCTTGCTTGTCCCATCTGAACTGCATCAGGGGGATGTCCAGCGGGCTGCCGTCCCTGACCTTCAACGCCTTCACCACCGACACCTCCGGGTTCTCGTCCTTCTCGATGGAGAGGATGGCGGCGGACTTGCGTTGCAGCTCGCTGCCGAGGTGTCCCCTCAGTTTCAGACCGTTCGGTACGAAATGCACCACGGCGGCGATGCACGTGCGGTAAATCCCCGCCAGTCGGTAAATCTCGTCAATCAACGCCACGCTTTCCCCCTCGTCATTGGCGCAGCGTATCAAGTCCGCCACCCCGTCGATCACCACTAAATGAATACCCCCGTGCAGGTAATGGTACTTATCCATGCTCTGCATGATGGCGGTCAGCCGCTCGCTCCGTGACATTCCCGTCAGGCAGTACACGTGCAGGTAGGGCGGCATCTTCTCCCGTCCGGCACGCCGCAGCAGCCGCCCCGTGTTCTTGTACAGTTGTTGCTCGCTTTGCTCCGTATCGTAGAGCAGCACCGCACGCCCTTTCCGGTTCGGCTCTACCCGAACGCCCAGCAAGTCCGCATCCGTTTCCTTCTCCTGAATCGCCCCGGCAACCAGCGCAGCCGTATAATTACTCTTTCCCGTGCCTTCCCCGCCCGTGATGCAGAGGATGTTCTCTTCCGAACCCAGCGGCACGTCCCCGGCGGTCACGATGGCGACCGCCTGCTGTGGCGGGTGGTCGTAGTCTATCTCGCAGGATTTCAATACCGCCATCGTGTCACCGTACAGGCTATCCAGCATTTTAAGGAACAGCTTCACGAACTCGTCCCGTGTCCGTCCCGCCTTGAAGTAGTCCGATACGTCCTTGTCCGTCTTTTCACCCGTCAGCGGCAGCACCAGCCGTTTCACCCCGTACTCCGTTAGCTGCTGTCGGTGCTTCTCGGAGCTTTCCAGCCCTATCTTATCCACATCGTACAGCAGCACGATATGCTTGAACCGATACACTAACTTCCGGATGATCTTTGCAGGTATCACCGATGTTTCCGAATTGAAACAGATCGCATGGAACCCGTGCGCCGCCAGCGTCAGCACATCCTTTTCCCCGCCCGTCAGGAACAGCGTGTCGCCTTTGGGCGGCAACTCTTCCAGCCCGAAGCAATAATTATCTCCCGTATGACCGCCGTACACGAACCGTACTTCCGATTTCGGACGGTACACCTTCACGCCCCATTTCCCCACGTACCCGAACATCGGTTCTATGGCTGTGGACGTGAAACCCAACTCTTTCCCGTCTTTCGTTTCGCTCCGGTACTCCTTCAGCGACTGCACCCCGTAACGGTTCAGCACCGCTTCCGTTATCCCGTACCCAGCCCAATATTCCAGTTCCTTTTCCGTGAACGGCTGCTGCACCGTCCGGTACGGGCGTGGCTTATGTTCCGGCTCTGCCGCCCGTTCATCCGTTCCGTCCCTCTTAGCCGTCCCTGCCGCTCCGTTTCCTTCCGCCACGGGAACAACCCGCATGGCAGCCTGCCGTTCCCGTACCGTTTCCGGCGGCACATCCCCGCTGATACCCAGACACAGCTCACGGTCTATCGTTTCCAGTATCTCCACGAAGTCGGCGGCGTTCTTGCAGTCCAGCCCCTTGATTTTCGCCACGATAAAGAAACAGTCGCCCGAAAAGTCCCCGTTCCCGAAGTCCTTCATCCTGTACGTCCCGCTACGGCGGTCATAATACACGTTGCACGAAGCCTTGCTGTCCTCGTACAGCGGGTTCAGGAAATTCCTGCCTACCCGCCACTTCACGGGCAGGTAGTGGCGGAACACGTCCAGCCCGTTACTCGTCCTTGCCAGTATTTCCTCTTTTCTTACCATACAGCTTGTATTTACGTTCATGTAAAGGGTGTTGTCCGATCATCCGGTCGATCTGCTTGTCGGGCGTTTCCCGCATCCACCGTTCCCGGAACTGCTCCACGTCCGTGCGGCGGTAGCGGATTTTCTTCCCGCAGATGGAGAAGGCGATAATCCGGTTCGTGCGGTAACGTTGCAAGGTGCGGGGGCTGATTTCGAGATATTCGCACACCTCGCTGCCCGTCATCCACTTGCCCGTCGTGCGGCTGTTCTTCTCTTCCTGTCCCTGTTGTCCGTCCTGTTCCCTTTGCCGGGACTCTTCCACGTATGCCGCTATCCCATCTATCTTCTCCACGAGGGCGGCAAATGCTTTGCTTTCGATTGTTATTACTTCCATAACCTGTTGATTTTTAAAATTATGGTCGCAAATGTCCGCCTATTCGATTGTTTTTCTTTTCACGTCCGTACCACCTTGCCAAAGATTTTTTCCGGCACGAAAAAAGCCGCCGGAGAGCCTTTTCTTCGGTTCTTCCGGCGGCTGCAAGCCGCTTGTCACTGGTTAGGGTATGATAAAGGGAGAATTTGGCAGCTTGCTATGAACTTGGTAATCCCATAACTGGTTTTCAGTAAGTTAGCTATCCGTTTCGTCCATCCGTTTGAGCAGTTGCTTGATCATCTGGTCAAGATACACCGTCCGGCTGTTCTTCCGGTTACGCATGGCGATAAACGTGTGGTACACGTCGCCCAGATCAATGTGGAACGTCCGTTCAAATGCCGTCACGATGTCGATAATGTCCGCTTTCCCGTTATCCACGCTTCCCACCGCATGGATGCCGTATATCAGTTCCACCGCCGCCGCTTTCTTATCCGTCCAGTACAGTTTCTTTCCCGATAGCGGCTCGCCGTCCGCAGGCTCACGCATCCGCCTTGTCAGGAAGGCTAACAGCAGTTCCACCGCAATCAGCCGGGCGACCAGTCGGTCATATCCGGTGGATAGCTCCGCTTCCGGCTCGAAGATGAACGTGTCCGTTTCCGGGCTTATCTCCGTTTGTCCCCGTTTAAAGTAGAAGTTATCCCGGTACGTAGCCCCGCTACGGTAATACTGGAAGAATGACAGGCTGTTCTCAAAGGCTGCTTTCATCTTCTCTATCTCACCCTGATAATACCCTGCGGCAAGCTCATGGCTTGGCGGTCGGTTGCTCTCGATCTGGTATAGCTTGTAGAAGTAGAGCAGCCGTCCAAGTATCAGCGGCTTTTGGTACTTAAAAAATCGGATTTCCTCTGCGTCGTCCTTAAACTTGTGTGATAGTGCGAAGTCTTTCAGTTCAACCATCTTTTCTTTCAGGAACTTCGTCATTTCACGGCATCCCGGAATAATGTTTTCCCCTTCCAGATTGACCGTCCCCGTATAGCGGTCAATCTCCTGTAACATCGAATCAAAAAATTTATCCATGCAATCCTTTTTAGGTTTCTAAAAACGGCTGCAAAGTTACTGGCAATCCGAATATTACTTTTTCTGTTTCCCGTCCATTCTTTTTCGATAATCGCTCAAATCGCACAAAAGAGGCTGTTTTACCGTAATTTACACATACAATCGTGCCAAGTCAACCCCTTTCTCTTTAGCCAATTCGTAATAACTCTTATTCATATCCTCTCCGGCAAGTTTCCATATACGTTTACGCACATCTGGCAAAGAGCGCAAATCAGAATCTCTAAAATAATTATCCATTTTGGCATCCTCTTTTATTAAATCGTCCCGCCCGGAAAAATCTAATGTGGCAACAATAACCTCATAGTAACCATATCCGGTAGATGGCATCACTTTTATTTCATCATAATAAATCTGTTCTGTTATATCTATGGGAAACGCCAGTTCTCCCAATGTCAGGTAATAATCCATATTCCGGCTTCCCAATGTTTCCGGGAAACTCACTTCAATGGGATTAACCTCTCTTTTACCGACTATCATTCCCTTGTATTCACTAAGAAAATCGTTAAACACGAATGTCCCGGTAACAGCTTTCTTCTCAAAGTTCACATCTTCCACCGAAGTATACACGCCCAAGAACATTTCAACCAGCACACTCTTATTGAAGAATCCCAGATAATTAAATTCTCTTTCTTCTTCCGGCACAATCTTAATATACTGTTTCGTTACATCAAACAGCACCCTTCCGAATATAAACTCCGTTTCGGACACCGGAATAGCGAACACATCGCCCGTCGTACATTTTACTTTCTTTGCCATACGTTCTGTTTATTCTTTTTTCAAGCATTTTCCTTTTAATGCTGCTTCTGCATACATTCTCAAATCCCTGTCCGAATCGTTCAAATATTTCGTGATATATTCCTTTGTGACATTTTTATCCCATTGAGACAAGGCAGCCAGAAACGCTTCACGCGGATCAAAGCATCCTCTATTTTCATACAATCTGTCCAATGGCATATTGTCGAACAAATTTATCAAAAGCTCCTGTTCTTCTTTGGCAGGTATCATTTTATCATAAACCAGAGCATCTGCAACTCCAACCAATACACTCAAATTCCCATGTTCCATCAGATGCAATACGGGCTTTATGTCATTGTTACTTTGCCGGGTAATTCTTATATATGCCAGTGCTGCGGAAGAAGTTATCGCATCCAATCTTTTGTTCTTTTCTATAATTTCTTCAAGGTAGGGAAGAACTGCTGTATCTCTTATTTTACCCAGAGCATTAATCATTTCCATTTGAGTTTCCCATGTGCGTTTGTCTTTTCGCTCATGAAGGTATGACAAATACAATTCCTCGCCCAATTCTACAAGATTGTACTTTCTTATATTCTTGGCAGCCCGACGACGAACTGCACTCGCTTTGTTAGTCAAATCCATACGAATCTGTACTATTTCTTCTGGTAACAATTTCTTTTCCATGTTTTGTAATAGTTTATATTGTTTTCATTTCCTATTCAATTAAGCAACTCATTTTTCCGTATCTCACCCGGACTTGCCCCGAAATTCATCTGGCAGAACTCCGTCAGGTACGATTGCGACACAAACCCGCACACCTCTGCCACTTCCAGCAGCGGCAAGTCTGTTTGTGTGAGCAGGTTCTTCACCTTGTCTTTCCGCAGTCCTTTCAGCCATTCGTGGGGAGTAGTACGGAACTCTTCACGGAACAGCCGCCGGAAAGTGCTTAGGCTGTACCCGCAAAGGTCAGCCAGATGTCCCGTATTCTTTGCCTTCATGCAATGCTTCGTAACCTTCTCCACGAGCCTTTTATTCTTCACCATTCCCAGATACACCTCTGCCTGCAACAACTCTTCACCCGTCATTTCCTTTATCTTCGCACGGGCAATAGGTATTTCCAGTTCCGTTGCACCTTTCGGCAATTCCTCGCTCTTGGTGCAGTGCGGACGTTTCCGTTTCATTTGCTGCACATACTGCGCCAGTCGGTTATACACCCCGTTCAGATACCCCCGTTCAGGATAGATGTGCAATATCCGGCACAAGTACAGCAGTTCCCTGTTGCACCCGTAGTTGATATACCAACTCGATAACCGGAACACATACCGCAGTGCCGCATCTTCCCGTGACAAGGCAACCAGCATCACATATGCCTCGAAACCCTTGTCGCTGTACGTCACCGCTTCCGGTAGCTTGTTCAGCGTATCTGCCACGAACCGCATTACCCGTCCGTCCTCGGCAAGCTGTTCCAGCCCGGTAAATTCCCCGGCATCCTGCTTGCTTCGTATCATTCCTTCCATTGTTTCCACCAGAGCTTGCACCTTCTCCGCAATCTCCGGTTCTGCCGTCACCGCCCGCAGCAGTTCTTGACTTAATGTTGATGTTGTTTCCATATCCATATAATTTTTTAATACCCCCACCAATCGCTTTCGTTATAATTACTACTTTCATAAATCAATTTATCATTTTTGATAACTAAGATTTGTATTTTATCAGTTGGTACACTCATTTCCCCTTTCTCTGTTTTCAGACTTACTCTGGTGGGATTTCCTTCGTTATCAATATGAATGGTAAAATCACCTTTCGGCAACTTTCCTTCACCATACAACTCCTCGTAAAGCTCCACAACATCAAAATCATCCCTCTGCGGATAATCACTGCCGAACACCTTTTCAAAAGCAGAAAGAATCATTTGCTTGTCAAATACGAATCTAACTTCATATTGATCCTTACCTGCCGTCCAACTTATATAGATATTACGGGGACGAGCCTGTAAAGAATATAGATTCTCTTTCAGTCTTTCCCATAAAATCACATCATATTCTCCATTGAAATAATGCACTGCAATTTGTGTCAAATCCACATCTTCCATTTCTATTTCAGGAACTATATGATAATTAAAACGTTTACGGTAATTTTCAAACAACAAACTGTCAGGCAAACCATTTTTCTTTAAATTCTCATATACTCTTGGTTCATCTTCAATAGTGGACTTGACATATTCATCTTGGCTAATAATAGCACGAGGGCGAAATTCCGACATCTTTACGGGCACTTCCGGCCCATGCAGACAACAAACCTCTGTCCGTCTACCATCACCAACCGCCCAAATTTGTATCATTCCATAGGGAGCCATGCCAACAACAAGCCCGTTATATCGCTGTTCTATTTTCCGCACATTCATCCAAACCGTGTCAAATAACGATTGTAATCTGTTTTTTGGCAACCACTCCGAAACAAAATAGAATTTGTTTTCAGTAAATGACAACCATACGATCTCTATTGCTTCCGGTAAAGGTTTATATTCTTCACCCACAACGTGTAATGATTGTCCCACTCCCCACACATTGCCAACAAACGATTTACTCGGTATATAAACCGTACTTTTGTCCGGCATACCGAAATACCCTACATGGATAGTCGTAGGATAAAGATAAGGTGCGCTTTCGCTTGGTCGCCACGAATATAGCTTTTCCTTCTCCTGTTGCTTCTCCTTTTTGCCAGAGCAGGAGCTAAACAAACTTAATATTCCCATAACGATAAACAGTATTTTCATGGTTCATATATTTTATATTCCAATGGCGACAAAGATACCCCGTCACCTCATATATCCTTTTTCGCTTCCTATCCATTCTTTTTCGATAGTCGCTCACAACAGGAATATATAGCGGCTTTCTTTCTCGTCTGTTACTTAAAATGCCGCAATCGGGAACAAGAACAAACTTGCTTGATTACACCGGGTGCAGTCCATTTTTCCCAAATATAATGCAAACTTTCAGAAAACACAGTAATTACTGCATTTTATTTCCATGCAGACATAAAAAAAGCACCCCGAAAGGTGCTTCACATATCACATAAAAGATTGAATGATGTTCAATTTCCGTTCAAAAGAATCATTTCAGCAGTTTATATACAGCCTCAAATTGCCGTTTCAGTCGTTCGGTATCAAGTCCCGTGGTAAAAGCCAGCACGTATGACATTCCCAGATGTGCCATTCGGAACATATCGACGACCTCTTCCGTGGCAATATCATTTCTGATTTCCCCCGAAGCGATTGCCTTATCAATTATCTTTCGCCACATCTGTTGGTCTTTCTCAAAGATAGCATCCATTCTCTCCACAAAGTTCGGATAATACTTGTACGCTTGGAACAAGAACTGAAAATAACATTTGGCACATTCCTTTCTATCCACACCCAGTTCATTGCTTAGATAATCCATTGTCCTTTCCACCCCTTCGATATAAGTTTGCAGGAAGTCCCGCAATGAAATATCTTCCGCAAACACGAACTTGTTTTCCACCTTGTGCGGTTCAAAGATATAGGTATCTACAACCGCCTTGAACAGTCCCAGTTTATCCTTCGTATGATGATAGATACCCCGGCACGACAATCCGATAGCTTTCTCCAGTTTTACCACCGTCACCTTCTCGTAATTGTCCTGTAAGAACAGCCGGAACGCATTTTTATATATTTCAGCCTTATTCGTTTTCATATCAGCGCAGCATATATTTATCTTTGGTTTCCACGAAGATAATACATTTCTTCCGAACAGCCATAACCCCACCCGCAAAACCTCACATACACCGCTATTAAAAAGACAATCCATAATCTGTAAAGTTTTTCGGTTCTTCTTCACTTTAGTTGAAGACTTTTCTCCGTCGGTTTTATTTTAAATCTCTTTCCTACTTGTTTTTGTAGTAAGAAACCGTAAAACTTTATTTTTTATTATATTGAATATTAGGGTGTTCATTCATTGTTTTGTATCTTTATATCGCCAAACAGAAAGAACAAACTGATGTCTAAACACCCTAACATTCGCAAATATAATAATAAAAAGTGGGAACAAGCGTTTACTTGTAGATTAGGTGACCAACTAGGATTAAATCAATTTTTCAGTTCCTCACATCTTCATATAAAATCCTCTCAAATCATAAATACAGAAATTTATCTGCATTTAAGGTCCTTAGATTCCTTTGGCATCTGTCCTTACTGTGGGCAAATAAGTTATCGGGTTCACAGTACTTATGTTCGCACATTGACTGATTTGCCCATTCTCAGTCAAAAAGTTATACTCCTATTTGAAGCCCGCAAATTCTTCTGTAAGAACGATGAATGTTCCAGGAAAACTTTTGCAGAACAACCTGGAGACGAGATATGCAGATACCAAAGACGGACTCGTCGTTGTGAAAATGTTATTGGTAATTTATGTGTAAGAATGTCCGCATCATCTGCTAGTTTACTATTGCAGGCAATGGAGATTCCAGTAAGCAGAAGTACGGCTCTGCGAACTATATACCGTATGCCAATTCCTCATTTTGGAGTAGTTACTGAACTTGGAGTGGACGACTGGGCATTCCGTAAAGGGGTGACTTACGGTACTATTCTTGTGAACATGCAAACAGGGGACGTTATTGACTTGCTTGCGGACAGAGAAACAGCCAGTTTTGAATGTTGGATAAATAAACATCCTCAGATAACTCTTGTCAGTCGTGATCGCTCCACTGATTATTCCTCAGCCATAGCCAACACAGGAAGAGAAATCATTGAGATAGCAGACAGGTTTCATCTAGTGAAAAATATGACGGACTGTATAACCAAAGTAATTAGCGAGAACTATGTGGAATACAGAAAATCGCTATCCGTACAGAAAATGACTATCATTAATGAGGCACATGAATCTCCTGATAAGCCATCTGTAACCGATATGGAATTTGTAACTGATATAAAAATAGATACAAGAACTAATATGTTCAATGAAGTGAAAGAACTTCAGGCAAAAGGTTTTAAAATTAATGCTATAGCTAAAAAGTTACACATTTCCAGACAGACAGTTAGGAAATACATGCTTTACAAAGAGTTGCCTGCTAGAAGAAGTAAAGCAAGAAATGAATATTACAAGTTTGATCAGTATGTGGAACATGAGTATATTAACGGTAAGTCTCTATCCCAAATTTATAGGGAAATTAAATCAGAAGGTTTTATGGGAAGTATTTCTCCCTTTCATTATCACTACAACTATCTAAGCAAACGGAAGCAGAAGGAGCCTAAGCAAATAAAAAGTAAACCTGTAGATAACCGAGAACCATTGGTCCCTATAAAAACAATATCTATTACCGCTTTTAAAAGCATTAAAGGATATAGGTTAAATGAAGATACAAAGAAACTGATAGATACATTAATGTCATTTAGCTGGTTTGAAAACATATACAATGCAGCCAAAGAATTTTATGAGATAATAATGGGAGATGATTCCAGTAAATTAACTGGTTGGATTAATGAATATAAGAATACAACTATCACGAAATTGGAAACATTTATCAAAGGTATTATACTTGATGAAAAGGCGGTGAAAAACGCAATTGATTATACTCAGTCAAATGGAATAGTAGAGGGACTCGTCAATAAGTTGAAAACTATAAAACGCACGATGTATGGAAGAGCCGGATTAGAACTGCTAAAAAGAAAAATGGTACTAACAAATAAAAGCTTTCAACTAAAGTGAAGAAGAACCAGTTTTTCTAGGACAAGATAAAATACACCCTGAATATCAGCAACTTACAATGCCGTAAAAAATGCACAGTGCAATCCTCTTTTTGCACCCCTTTCATTCCCAGTCCATCCGTTCCCCCTCAAAAATCCCCCCCCAATAAAAAACACCGCATTTATTTTCTGTTTTCAGTCCAAATTCGTACATTTGTATCAAGTTATCAGCGCAGAGCGAAGAAACGCAAAGAGTCTTGCACAGCTACCAACTCGTTACCTATTATTCTGTTACCTCTTCTTTTCAGATTGATTACAAGCAATTTATAACAAACCTACTATTTTCTTGAAAACAAGACAATCAACTTACTCTTTTTTCAATTAGCTATATGTGACATATTATACTTCTTCAATAGCCCAGCCGAGTTTATCTTCAACATATTCTCTGAATTTGTCGAACTGATTGCCCCATTGGTGGCAAACCGCAGACACAACTCCATCAATAGTTGTAAATTGACTTAGAGGGTCGAGAAAGTAACGCTTATCGTCATTGAATCCTTTCTTAATGCGATACTGTATATTCTCAACGGAGGCTACAACACCATAACTACCCTGAAGTTCTTTGAGAAATACTTCAAGTACCTCACTCCAAGTTGACCTTGGATGGAGTTTCATGTAAAGGGAAACTACCGAGTGTACGGTACGACGTTTATTTTGTGGTTCGCCTCCATTCAGAGAATATTTTGCACGACCAGTAACTGTAACATTATTAACGCTCGACTTGCCGACCTGATCTGTTTGAGATTCATTATCATCTCTTTCCTCGATATCGAAAATGACTTCAGTGACAAGATTTTCACCTATTTGCTTCATCAATTCAATTTTATTGGTAGTGCTACTATGTGTGTTAAGCCAATAGCCTCCATCTAATAGTTTGCAGAATGCAATATATTTTAGATTTCTGGTTTTATCAATAAGAAAGCCTCCACGGAAACAAATCTTCATTTGATAAACCAACTCTGGACCTATAAGATTAATAAATTTTATAAACTTCTCCGTTGAATTTCCGGTTGTAATACGGTAATTATCAAATTCTATTGAATTTATTACAATCCAAGTCGCGCGTTTCGCTGTATTATTTGTTTCATCCGATTGAATTTCAGGCTTTTGTTGCGAATCAGCTTCTATTTTCTTCATTGCTATTGAACTTGGATTTCAACGGCTCTTTATCTGAAAAGTATGTGTCAATGAACTGAATGTATAGACGAATAGTTTGAGGAGAACCAGAATTTGTTTTCTTCGCCTCAAAGTCAGCCTGAACATCGTCATACAGTTGCGATAATATTCGTAAGTCAGTTAGATTATAAAGGTAACCGGAATGATGATATTTCAAGACCTTGCTCCGCATGTAATTACTCCTTGTAGCTGTACAATATACATTAACAGAAGATGGAGAATAATTCCGCCTGTGATTATTCTTCAATGTAGATAAGAATGAACGGAAACCTTCTAACGTACATTTGACATTATTTAGCAAAACAGCCATGCTTTGCCCTCGCTCACATTTCACAGATGATAGAATAGGTGTAATTTCAGTTGCTGGAGAAGGGGAGTCGGTATAGAACTCATGCATTTCATCTTTAAGAAGAATGCGAACTTCCTGCTCACGCTTCTTGGAGAAAATCCAACCGGCACCTTCGCGTAGTCTATTATTGAAATATCCACCTATCTCTTTGAAATCTTCAGACTAGCGTATAACGTCGCCATACACAGCTATGCCTTATCTGAATAATCAACAATGCGAACGGTTGCTTTCTTGACTGGTACTAAATATAGTGTTGTATCTGGCGTTGGAGTGATATTCGCCGAATGAGCATAATTCGTTTTCCCAATGATATCCTCATCTTGAAAGTCACATTCGTATTTGTCGCGAACAAATACTGTCGAGCCAGATTTGCAGAATGAATAGTCAAGCAGCTTTTCACCGTCGAATTGCAAGCTCATGTCAACCGAACACCTCAACCAAGATATCTTGCGGCTTAGAATTTTTATCAATTCCGGGAACACTTCCTCTTTGAGATATTGCAATTCAATGTTGTTGATTTCTTTACGTATTTCCGCAACAACGTCCTCCCCAGACTCTTTTAGTTGGTCGAGAGATTCATATAGATCTTTCAGCTTTGATGTGTCGACATTAGACTGCATTACTTCAATTCAAATATAGGCATGGGTTTGGAGAACGAACTTTCGCGGTCTATGTTGGCACATTGACGACGAATAATATCTCGACGATGAACAGCCGGTTTTAAGCAATAAGTATAGAACTCAGCAACATTCATGTCCTCCTTTTTGAGGACGTGGGGAAACAACAACTTCATATAGGCCGAAGCGATACGCTTTACGGCTTTGAGGTGGCGCATATCGGCACCCTCTGGGACTACGATAGATTGGTTTACAATAGTAGCATACTCCGTCGCTGTTCTGAGCTGGTGAAGGACTTCTGAGAAAAATTCCACATTCAATGTCCAGTCACGCAAGGCCATATCATTGGTAATGCGCGGAAGCAGCCAGCCTTCGATAAAGCCGTGGAAGCGGTCAAGAAGTGCGGACTCTTTGAACGCCTCGGGAAGTTCTTCTACATAGTTATCGGACATTGGGAAACCATCTTCTGATAAAGGTATATTGCCAAGGAGAATCAGACCACACTCAGACATAAACTCGTAGTTGTCAACGTTAGTCTTACCATATTCTAGGTAGTTCTTGAGTATGGAACGCATCTCCATGGTGTCAGTAAAGGTAATGGACTGAATCTCGTCGAGCGCTACGAGGTCATGATGAAGCATGATGCCCGGTGTCTTGCGCGACTTGTCATAAAAAAGTTTGGCACGGGATACTTTGCCTCCACCGATAAGCCAAACGAATTTTGACAAGTTGCCGAACACATAAGATTTACCAGTACCCTTAGGTGCCAATTCTATCAGGTTCAGGCGCGGTTCGATGAATGGTAACAGACGAGCTAGAAACTCTAGTTTCTGAGTTTTGCCCGAAAAGGCTGACGGAGTATACTCCATAGCCGAGATAAGCACATCAATCCATTCATCGGTAGTAAATTTCTTACGGCACTCTCTGAACGAATTGAGATCGAGACGTTCGAGCGGACGGAAAGGTTTATATTTCGACATTTCGATATACCCCTTCTCCTTATCTTGCGGTGGTATATAAACAAGCTTAATAATTCCCCACTTTTCTCCGTCAATCAAATCATCAGGATTTTGGTCTACGACGTGCTGAGGTATTTCGGTGTCCGCCATCTTTATACCCATTTCCGGAATTTGAAACTGTGTTTTGTTCTTGGCGATGTTTGTGCTTACCTCGAAACGAGTCAGCAGAGTAATAACATCGCCTTGCATAAGGCGGCTGCGAATAGCATTTGGATTAAGAGGTATGTGCTCGTCGAGAAATCTGATAAGGGCTTCGCGGCGAAGTTCGCCGTTTTGGTCAATATGTGTGGCTATCAGATAGTCCTTGACGAATGACGGCAGGTTGCGTCCAACGAATACTTCATTGTTGGCGGGATTCTTATAGACAGCAGATTCTCTGAAAACCTGTCTGATTTTATCACCTATTTCGCTCATAATTAAAAGTCATCTAAGTCAAGACCTGAGCCAAAACTCATGCCAAAGAATTCAATTTTCAATTGTGCCGATTTTCCCCTGAAAGGAATAACCGTGATGTAATGTTTGCCTTCGGTTGCATTAGAGAAGATGCCTTCCCATTGCATACCATGGCGAGCAAGAGCTATCTCCTGACCATTGAATATAGCCTTAGCCGACTGAGGTTCAGGGATAATCATGAATGCGACCTTCTTATCAGAGATGGGCACCTTAACCTCGACAGGTGTGACCGTGTATTTTAGAGGCTTCGAGGCATCATCGTTGGAAATAACAATGAATGGAACAAGCACTTCTTCAGGTGTGGCGCCGCCATGTACCTCGTGGGTCGGCTTGATGCCAAGCGACTGGTGCCTGAGTGCAACTTTATATTTCTTATGGTCACGTTCGTTTTCATGAACCACAAAATCGATGTCGCTGACCATCGTACAATCATCTGCAAGGGGCACATATCGACCTTCATGCTTTGTTTTGGAGTCAATCTTCAGTGAGTCGCACTTGCGGGACATGGCGCTAAGTCCATGATCTGACACGATGGCGATAGTGTATTTACCGACTTTATTATCGTCAAGAATCTTGTAGATAACTGCCTTAACAGTTTCCAACTCAGCAACGAGGGTTGTATATTTTTGATAGTGACCTTCGTGCGCCAGTTCGTCGAGCGCACTGAGTTTGAAGATGAAATGGTTGTCAACATTAAACGAGTTAAGGTGCGTGTTCGATGGAATGGTCGTGCGTGCGATTTGCGAAAGCACAGCTTCATAACCACTCTGTGAGTTTTCGAGCAAATAGTGAATGAACGGAATAAATTCAGCACCGAGACCGTCCACCCAATAAATTTTATCTATGGAGTAAACTTGGCCATACTGAATCTCGCTCAGCAAGTCATGACTATCCTGGAACGAGTAGTACCAATTATAGAAAGAGTCTGCGCTAGCGTTGCGTTCATCCACAATGTTCTTAAGCTCATCGGTGTAATTATCGGCCATTTTTGCCCAGCGGAATTGCCGTAGATAATCGGCAGCCCACAAAGCTGGAACTTTAGTTTCAACGGCTTCAAAGGGTGTGAGGTAGCCGGTGAGGTCAGGATAATATTCTTTAAGATGTGAAAGGTCGAAGTCTTTCTCTGCCCTAAGAACATACCAACCGAGGAATAGGGCTTTCTCAAAGTCAAAGGTGGCTGTGCAAAGCCGTTTTGCCTGAGAAAGGCTGTCATCCTTCTGAGTTATCTCGATGATATGCTCCTTGATCCAAGACTGATGTTCCTCTGGAACAAGTGTACGGAACAAGTCGCGCTGAGACCGCATGATGTCTTTGCGACTGTCGAAGTTTTGAAGACGCTCCGCATAGGTCATATAGAATATTTGCTCAGTAAGATTGACAAACAAAGTGTTGGCAATCTTGAAATCGTCGATTCCCTGAAGAATGTTGCGCATGTAGCCAGACAGTTCGTTCTCTTTGCATGTAAGAGCGTAAGCTTTCAACAACCAACGACCATAGGCTGGTGTGCCGTCCTCTGCCCAAAATGAAAGAATGTCGTTGACGGTTATCGTTTTGCGATTAAATAGGTCTTCAACATATCGTGGAAAATCGAACATCTGAGCAGCATTCTTGCCGATGCCTTGAAGCAGATCGTTCCAATATTCAAGTTCGTCATCCTTGTACTCAATAGGCAACGATATTTCAAGGAAGTCGGTGATGAACTCATGCGAATTGTCAACGGGCTGGAACGTGAATATTGAGTCTGGTTTGGAATTCGGCCAGCGGTTTAGAATTGGCGATGCTCCACAAAGGATTTTATCCTTAGGTGCCTGTTTCTTCCAGAAACTGAGCCAATCATGCATGGTCGGTAGCGAGCAAATATTAAACTTGTCGGGAATAGTATAGTCTTTGAACTTTGAGACATATACCATGACCTTATCATTCTTGGGTGTATAGTACTGCCAGATAGGGGCGCTTTCTTCAATGCGACCGAAAGATTTAAGGAAGTCCGTAAAACGGTTATGCAGTCCGATGATGGGAATATAGATTCGTTTTTGAGGATGTGCAATATCTTCCGACAAAATAATATCATTGAAGAAGCCTTTGAACTCGTCCTCTTTGAAGAATCGAGCAAGCTCTGAGAATGGTGTGACGATGCTTGAAAATTTCAAGCTCCGTACCGCATCGCTCAGAGTGTCGATGTCAATAGTTTTGTCGGGACCTAACGCAAGCTTTTCAAGATCGAACTTTTCCACGCCAAGTTCCATAACAAGAAACTTAGTGAGTTCTCGGAAAGCATCGAAGTTGTTCAACATAATGAAGCGCACACAGTATCGTTGCGCTAGCACATCACGTGACTTTACGTCGACGCTGATGGCCTCCTTAAGGTCATCAAGCGAGTGAAATACTATTACTTTGTCGGTTGCGTCCATCTTTTATAGTCGATTGAAAAAATCTGCGGTTTCGGGATACTGTTCGAGAAGATTAAGTATGGCCATTTGCCACATGGTGTTAGGCATATTTGTGGTCTTGATTTTTTCTTTGGCCTGCTTAACGATGTCCACCTTGAAGGTCTTATTTTCACCGTTAGAGCCTCCATCATTACCACCGTTGTTTCCGTCCACACCATTGCCGCTGTCATCACCGTCTTCTCCACCCAGACCGCCGTTGTCTGAGGCCTTACGGATATAGAACTGGTAGATGGCTTTTTCAACATCGGACTCCTTGCGGAATGCGATTTCGCTGGGAAGTTGCGAGAGCTTTTCAAGCATCTCGTTCCACCATGCTTTCTCAATTTTGATATCTTCTATGCTGTCAACGAAGTTTACGAATCCTTTTTCATAATTATCAACATTAGTGATAAGTATAAGAAGCTCCACATGATTGTTTTTGATGTCGCGATAAATCGCTTTGATTTTCTCGACCGAAGGAGCCTCCTGAGCAAAGATTGCAATAAGAGACTGTATTGCATTTTTCAAATCTTCCGATAAACCGGGAATATGGGTAAGAGTCCATAGAGGTTGTTTTGCATATTGCTTGCAGAACTCCTGAATGTACCATTTTGCATTGTCGAGACTCTTGACATCATCTTGTTTGGCCTTAATTGTGTGGCCTAGGTCAAATGTGTCATAAAGCAACTTAGTAAGGTCACTTTCCTCCTTCGAACCAAAACGGAGAAGCATCTTTGAGTTTGAGTCAGACTTACCGTCCTTCCACATCTTGAATAAGTCGGTCACCATGCTGCAGAGTGCCTCGTCAGAGATAGGTTGAGAGATAGTTGTTTGAAACAACTCAGACTTATATTGGCGGAGAGCGTATGCTATAGCAGCACAATTCAACATGGAGGTGAACATACCATAGGGCGGCTTTATGAACGAAGCGAGCACTACAGGCAAACTGAATTTATCAGCATATTCCTTACGTGCTTTCTCCATACATTTTTCTACATGATGACAGATTTCTACCAGCCACGAATGTCCGTTGAGAGCATTTTCCGAAAGCACTCCATCGGATTTGACAAGTGTATTACCATTTTCCTCAAATAGGTATTTCAGTGGCGAGGCACTGCTACCGTGCGATGTTAGCTGCTCACGGTTTTGTGCCTGTAGTATTTGTTGGATAACTTTCGGACAGTTGCCGTCTTTGTAGAATGTCATGGGAGGAACTACACCCTTTGGGAAACGCATTGTCTCAAATCCCATGTTATAAATCTTGGCACTGAGCTTATTGTTAAGAAGGTCTGGAAGTTGGTCAATAGTGCCTTCACGATAAGACTCGCCATTGAAATAGACATTATAGGTGTTGTGTCGAAGTTGTGTAATCCACTTAGAGACAAAAGCATGAGCCGCTTTCTCAAATTCCTTAGCTTCAGATTCATTGAAGTGACTACGAGCAACTTTAGATGTGGCCACGGCATCAATGAATTTGTTATAAGCCTGTGTTGAGAATGTTTCCTCGGCTAGGACAATGACAAGATTCTCAAACTCTTTTGAGAAATTATTAAGTAATGTCAACTTCATTTCGCGGCTTTCTTCGTCAAGTGCGAGTAAGAAGGCCACGTGCATGTAATTGGGCTTGTCCGATGTGAACTTATTCAAACGGCTGCGGAGCAGCTGCTCGTTATCCTCACATGAGAAGAACTGAACGGCAGTTTCTCGTTTAACAGAATCACCAATCTTGAATAATCCACTGAGGTCTTCTTTGCTGACAGTGTCATAATCAAGAACAGAAATAGATGTTTTATAGGCTGACTGCTCGTCCTGACGGCGTTTGTTCATCTCGTTCTGATTGTAGGAAGTGCCGCGAATTTTGAACTCGCCGAAGATGTCGCGGACTACAATCTTGTTCTCGTCAAGATAGTTCAAGATGTCGAAGACTTTGCTGTGAGCACGATCTCCGGCAAACATACAACGGAAAACGTTGTCGTTTGGGGTCATCAGCTCAATTGATTTCTTGAACTTAGGCGAAAGGGCATTGAGCAGCAGAATTGCTTTGAATACACGCAGATAGTCTTCACCCTGTGCTCTCACCTTGTCTTCAAACGAGTTAAAGAGGCCGGTGAAGGTGGTACTTGCTGGATCCGAATCAAAGTTTGGATAGAAAAAATCCCAAAGCGTATCGGCAGTCATCAGCATATCCACATCGTAGCAGTTCTCATTTTTCAAGAATGCTTCAAAGCCGGAGTCCCCATCATGCATGAATTTTATCACGCTTCGGTTCGAGGATCCAATGAAGTTGGAAACCTCAGAGCAGAGGAATGCAGTATAAGGATGCATCGGAAGCAGCCCTTTAATGTGATTCTTCTGATCAGTGTTACCGTGGGTAAGGAAGTCAATAACGTCTTCTACCTTGGGTAGAACCCTCGCTTTCAGTTCTTTTACCTGCCAATTGTTTTCCTCATCCTTGATTGTGAAGCTATGGCGCATGATCAGATAGGTACTAAGACTATCCATCACATATTCTATCTCGTCAAAGCGATCACTCATTCTAGTGATATCCTTGCCTTTATTATCTACGCTTTGTGACTCTACGCGGTGAGATATAAGAAACAGGAACACGTTGTTGTTCTGAGACTTTTCAGCGATATTCTGGAGCACGTTGATGCGGTCGCTCTTCAGGGTGTCCATCACTGAGGTAAATTCATCCCAAAATATGATAAGGCCATCGGCTATGCCTCGGTGCTCAATCTCGTTCTCAACTTCCACAAGCCAGTCGCTGATGGCGGTTTGCTCGAAAACTGCACCTATAGTTTCACGAATTGCCTTCTCAATCTCGATAAACATACCGGGCTTGAACTGCTGAAGTAAAACAATAGCTTCATCTGCCGTACTGATGCTGTCCTTAAGGTCTGAAGAGTTAGGAATAACGTCTTGCTCAAAAATTCTGCGATGGATTTCAATCCATTTAATAGCTGTGGTAAAATCCGATTTCACTTCAAAATCAGGAGCTTCCTTTCTAAGCTCCTGAGACACGGCACGTTGGAGAGAAAGAGTAAAACGAGGAATATCGTATGCCTTCTCGACGCCTTTAAGCGTTACTGAAAAAAATCGCTTGTTCTGGCGAAGATTCTGTATCCTTGCTTTGAGCTGCGGCTCCTTGATGTTCTCGGTATAGGTACTGATAGAGTCGTAGTCATCGCAAAGAAGATGCTTAACTACTGCGCTTGCATGGCTTTTACCGGTACCAAATGTACCGCGAACCCACAGACTCTTGCGGTCGCTTTTCTTATTGCCACCTTCGTTCCCTTCTTTAGGACTGGTTATGGCAGTGAGTGAACGCCTGAGAAGATCATTGAATTGAGCAGTCGGAATAAAAGACTGCCAGGACGTGGAGCTTTCTTCCAATATGTCGTATATCGGAAGAAAATCTTGTAGATGGATAAAATCAGAATATTTTGTTGCCATTGTTGCTCTAAGAAGTCTATTTAAGCATTAACTTGATAATGTCTCCAGACGTGAGATCTTCACGAAGATTGATATTGTCGAGTCCCATTTTCAACTCAGCACGAAGAACCTGATTTTGTTCCTGCTCAAGCGAGCGAAGAATTTGTTCGAAATCTTCGCGCTCGATGCCGAACTGGCGGACGATACCTTCCGTCTGGTCGGGATTGTAAAATTCAGAGACAGTGAGCGAATAACGACCGTTCTTCTCAGCATAGCGATAGAGGGAATATGCGACGGTTACAAAGGCGAGATCATTGTTTATGATACGTCGTACAGACGTCTTATTTCCTGATTTTATAACCTTACCAACGCCAAGAGGACTTTCGTTGAAAGTGTTAAGAAGTGATTTAAGAGCGTTGTCTCTAGTGCTTTCAGGTATAGATGAGAAGTAATCGGTCATCAGTGCCGAAAGAGCTTCTCTGGAGTAGTCATGTCCATAGCCCACCTTAGAACTGTACCACAAGCACAGTTCATTGTCATTACATAGGTTGACCCATACAACTTGCCAGAAAAGATTGGTATCCTGATGGTAAGCACTTGAAAGAGCCTCAGAGAGATAAGTCGGGGTTTTATCCTTAACTGATACGAGACCTGCACTTATCATCCAATTAGAGAAAATCGGGAGTTGTTTCTTCTCATTCAAAATCTCTTTCGCTTCCTTGTTCAGAAATGTGTCTGGGCTTTTATAGTAGGCCTGAACCCATCCATTTCTAAAGCCAAAGGTATTGAATTTTTTGATGGAGTATATATTCATGTCTTTATTTGATTTAGCTATGTTACTTGTTTGTTTTATTGAGTTAGCCGCTACGCATCCATTATCTTTAAATGTTAGACATTTATGGCAATGAACACATTTAGATGCGTCAACGGAAACGCACGGCACAACTGACAGTGCCCCCGTGGGGCATTCTACTTCGCAGACTTCACAGTGGACACAATAAGCAGTTTTGTTTAGAATTCTTTTTAAAAGGCTCACAAATATAATATCTTGTCCACAGTTTTTTATTAACATTTGAAGTTTTTCATCTATAAGCTTAACCGAGAATGCATAAACCTTATCTCTAAATTTAAGGGATATCTCATATTGGCTTTTTGAACGTTCTTTAATTGAAGATTTTCCAAGAACTTTTATCCACTGAAAGAAGTCTTCCTTCGGATTGGTTATAATAGCAAGTAAATCGTTATCTGCTATTTGATATTCTATGTCTGTTGACGATGCATGCCGATTACCTCCTGCACGCACCTTCCATTTACGCTCTTTAAGATAAGTATCAATACCTTTAATACCTGATTTTTTAGCATTTTCTCTTAATTTTTCAATAAACGGTTTAGCCGTTTCGGGGAAGAATTTGTGATCGAGACAATCGCCCAATTCTGAACTCAAAGGGCATATAACACACCCAACTCTGTTAAGTCCTTTTCGGTATGCTTTATTGATTGGAAAATTATGGGTAAGAATATAGAGCCAAACTTCAGTGACTGACCAATCAAAAATCGGCCTAACGTTCACTACATTACTATGTTTAACACCTTTGCCAATTCTCGCATATGTTGCTCGAGTGGAGCTTTCTTCAGCTCGGACTCCTTCGAATGCAATAACATTAGGCTGCCTACCTTTACCGCTTAGCTCCTTTAGTAAGCGATAAAGAGGAGCAGTTTTCATTACCGCACAGCACCAGCGATGAATTTTGCTTGGAGTATCAAGTTTATCCCAATAATAAAGAACTGGTTGATGATTTTTTGCGGTAAGGAACTGCAACGACGGATATAAGGCTTGGTATTTATCTCGAATCTCATCATACAAACTTAGCGAAGTTGGGAGTTCATAACCAGTGTTCGAATAGATAACATAGTATCTATCTGGCGGTATAACCCTTGAGACAAGATCCAAAACCACTTGGGAGTCTTTACCTCCGGAAAAGGAAACAATAACGGACTCGATTTTGCTATTATAGATTTTTCTTTTACCCTGTTTCTCAGCTTCATCTTCAGGCATAATATCGAAGGATCCGCAATCTTCTTGAACAACAGTATGCTTCTGATGCCTCTTTTCGTTAAGCTTAGTAGCTAACTGCTCATATTCAATGTCAGGGTTAGAAGTCTTTTTAGTGACATGAGAATCAAAAATCTGATCAATAAATTCCATTGCCTCATGTTCGATTAAGAACAGGCTATCCTCATTAACTTCAGATAGCTGTGTCATGTTCGTTGGTTCCAACACAATATTTGCAACAATGGGATTTACCTTGGGCAAATCAAATAAATTTCCCCCCATCGTTTCCAGTACAAGTTCGCCTTTGTAGAAATATCGGCGGTCGCAGGCCCATAAAAGCGGTCCTTCGCAGTGAGGATAAGCCCAGCCCAAACGATTGAGTCCCAGGAAATCAAGTTCTTCCCAAAATACAGGACGCGGACAAACATTCAAAGCTCCCCCTGACGGCGGTGCCATCGTCAGTAGAACCCCATTGTTTTCTTTATCCCATATAACTTTAAACATACGTTAATTACTTTGTTGGACATAATAATTCTCTCACATCCACATCAAGGAAATGAGCTATTTCTTGAAGTTGTGTAACTGACGGCTGAATCTTGTTATTACACCATCGCGATATTGTAGTTTCGTTTTTACCAACAGCGACACTAAGCTGTTTGGCTGAAATATGTTTCTCTGCCAATACAGCTTTTATTCGGTTTACCGGTATAGGCTTATCTTCAGTTTTCATTGTGTTACAACTTCTTGTAATAATTTGTAAAGATAATTCAAATATATGAAAGAGCCAAAGAATAGCCTAAAAAACAAGGGAAACAAGGGAATAATACTCATATTGCATACATCAATAAGCCTTCAAAGAAAAAAATAATGTCTGTCTAAGTTTCATATTCTCAATGCCGACATTGTTTGTATCGCTCTCATGTTTCTTTTTGAAGGCCAAATCTTTTTATCAAGCCAGTCGCCGCACGCAAACAAGGGTTAAATATGTTAAATCCCCACCATTTGAACCTATATAGAACCCACACCACCACTTTTCTACCGTATAACGCGCATATTATTGAACATCAACCATTAATGAATGCTCCGGACTGAATGCAACATATTCGTCATTACCCAACAAGAAAACGATTTTTTCATTTACAGGATAAATAGCCTGTACTTCTGGATAGATACCAATCTCTTTTTCATGAGGAAATATTTCTGTAAAAAATTAGTTCTCATTTACATCCTACGGACGTGACGGTTCACAACCTGATAAAGACATTAGTATCATAGCCAACATATTTATAATTAATAACACTTTACTATTCATAACCCTATCTTTATTTTTACTATCAATTTTTCCATATCGGACACCGGAATAGCGAACACATCGCCCGTCGTACATTTTACTTTCTTTGCCATACACTTGATTTTAGAGATATAGTTATTCTAAACACTTCACTTTCTTTCCCAATATCTCTTGCCACCATAATGGAGTATATTCTTTTGCACGTGGGTATTTCTTAAATTCAGCAACAAAATCATCTGAATCTACTAAGTGGTCTTGTGGAATTTGGCTTTTATCGTCATAGACAAATCGGATAGAATACGTCAAGTCAGGATTTAGTTCAATAATGCAATAGAACCATGCACCTTCCACTTTTGCCTGATTGTACATTTCCTTTTTAACATCATCTAATATATAATGTGACTGTAAAGACACTTTTGTACTGTATTTCTGATTTCCCTCAGTCTTATAGCCTTCAAGATTAATTCCTGTGGACATACAGCACCCTAATAGCACTATTTTGTCCCATTCAGCATTACATTGCTCAATATTTAACTCTAATGCATTATTTATGACTTCTTGAATTTTAGATAATATCGCAGGTGGCTGATTAGTCTGTGTTCGTTGTGGAATAGTATTCTGTTCCACCTCTTTTTTCTTTGGGGCATCTATTCGGACCAGCGGCACATCTGATTTACGGCACAGTGTTTCTACTGTATCAAGATACCAGTTCCAGAACTCCCGCCTTTTTCCCGCATCCCCTTCATCCACAAAAGGATTTCCCCCGGCAAAAGCCATCGAAGCGAAAAAGTCCATATTCCAGACCTCGTACTCAAACGCACCATCATTTTCTCCCTCGTATTCATCAATATCCAACATAGCGGCGGCGTGATCCGCTATCGAATAACAAAGTGAGATTACCGCCCATCCTGCCATACTTTCCGTACAGGATTACCCCTCTACATAGTTACGTAGTCTATTCGCTTCTTCGACTAAGGCATCCGCTTTTCCTTTTCCGTGGTAAAGGTATTCGTCCGCCGAACACAGCAGTTTCCGCAACAAGGTATCTTCAATCTCATTTCCCCAAAGAGGATATACCTTTTTGCAGCACTCCGCAAACACTTTGTTCACTATCTCCACGTTACCGATGGACTGTAACAGTTCCACACGGCAGGACAAAGGCAAATGACCGTTACCGCTCTGTTCTATAACCGTCCCTAACTCGCTTATTTCAACTCTTTTGCTTTTCATAAAATGGGAAAGAAGTGTTTTTATATTCATTGTAACTTATCATTAATCTTTCATTATCAATTTTTCCGTATCTCACCCGGACTTGCCCCGAAATTCATCTGACAAAACTCCGTCAGGTACGATTGCGACACAAACCCGCACACCTCTGCCACTTCCACCAGCGGCAAGT
>OGKR01000870.1_pt1 | contig 27059 bp, 20 predicted proteins | sample 1572431 | NCBI WGS metagenome assembly OGKR01 (sample SAMEA2582079, study PRJEB24529) | metagenome | biome: Human gut stool | place: China | collected 2011 | reverse complement strand
TATGATTTCAATGAACTTTCCCCACCTTACTATGCATATATCCGTGATAATTTCCGCATGGAAGCCTTTATCGAAAACACATCCTACAAAGCTTTTGGCACATCGTTTACAGGCGGACACGAAGGCAGGCTTCGGATATATGTCTTCGGCTATGTCGACAGTGTATCTGCTGATTTTGGTTCAATAAAAAAATTTATAAATCCTATATATGATGGCGACCCTGACTTAAAAAACACCGTAATAAATCCCGAAAAAAGGGAATATATATATTTACACAGCTTTTTTATGCCGCTCTACCCTGCCAACTCTACCTACAGCGATACAATAGCTTTCGGTTATAAAGGCAGCTCATGCCAGAAACGCAATGTCATCTATGATGTGAACAGCTCGCTTACAAACAAAATTAAGACCATACTGAAATATAATGCCAGATAATTTAAATTCACACAGTTTTTATAATTTTCCCTATTCCCTTTTTTTCGTTATGTGTTATAATATTGTCAATTTTTACCTTTTAAATATAGTATTGTTTCTTTGATATATTTTAACCTTTTTCAGCAGTTTTTCTATATTTTATATCACCACTTTTCATCATTTTTTTATGCTGTGCAGTAATTTTTCCGTATGCAATATAAAGCATTTTAAAGTCTCCCCTAAGTTTTAACTTTGGGGAGGTTTGTATCTATGGTGCTTAAGCTGCTCGCCTCTTCCCAATTCAAGTTCTTTTTAGATTTTTATAACTTCCGGCAATACTTTAAACAGTTCTAACTCTTTGTCTCTTGTTATGTCCGCATAGTAATTCATGGTTGTCTGTATTTTGGAATGTCCCATCATCTTCTGTACAAGCTTCATGTTAACATCATTTTCACATAACCGTGTACAAAAGCTATGCCGTAGAACGTGACAGGTAAACTTATTAAGCAGCTCTGGTTCTCGTTCTTCCTGCTTTGCCGTCTGCTCCTCATCTCTGTTATATGCGGCACATATTCTTTTAATTGCTAAATTTAAGTTCTGATCAGTATACGGCATGCCATTTCTTGAAGTAAACACAAAATCCTTGTGGCCGTCAACATCTGCTTTGCATCCACCTAAGAGTTCCTGAATATCGAGTTCCTCACGAATTGCATTCTTTACAAAAGTGAACATTGGAATTATTCTATAATCTCCGGCTGGCGTCTTGGTCTCCTCAAAATAAAGTTTATATTTTCCCTCCTTATCTTTTTTATAATATTTTAACGCACCTTTGACGATGATAATATTTTTATCAAAATCTACCGATTCACGTAACAAACCTGTAATTTCACCCTCACGCATTCCTGTTCCTGCCATGACTGCAAAAATATTATACCAGTGTCGATACACTTCGCTGCTTTCAAGATACTTGAAAAAAATCTGTTGTTCTCTCTCAGTAAGCGGCTCTCTCTTCTGACTTTTCCATTTACATTCTCGCTTAATCTCACCATATACTCCATCTATAGGGTTGAAATTAAGCACCCTGTCTCTAACCGCCATTCTGTATGCTGGTCTTAGTATGCTGTCTATAACATTAAGTGTACCAACATCAATATCCCCTTCTTTTATAATTCTATAATAGAGACACTTTACATCTGAATATTTTACATCAAAAGCTCTATATTTGCCAAAGCTTTTTCGTATATGCTTATCATACATGTCCGTGTAAACCATATTGGTTGTACCTCGAAGAGCGAACTTGATTGATATGTATTTGTCGACAACATCATTAACCGTGAGTCTCTTTATAGTTGCGTAGTCAACTCCATCATATTTAAGACCTTTTATCTTATCCTCTTTCTCTCTTAACTCAGCAAGCGTATTCGCATATATGCATGGTCTACTGCCATCTGAAGCTTTATACTGATAACAATAGCTTCCATCTTTTCTTTCGTACTCTCCCTTATATAATGCATACCCCCTTGAATCTTTTCTTCTCCCTGCCATCCATTATGACCTGTCAGCAAATCTATGAATATATCTGTCCATTTCCTCGATGTTAATTAGAACCATTCCCTTAACACGATATACCGCATTTGCCTCCTTAGCCTCTCTCATAAGGGTGTTAGCCCCCATGCTGAATATCTCTTTTGCATCTGCCGGACGTGCGTATAGCTTTTTCTTTTTGCCTAATTCCATTTCAACTGCTTTAGACGCCATTATTAACTCCTTTCAATAAATCTCCATTATCTAAATCTATCCATATCAAAAAAATAAAATGTACAATAAGTATCGTGAGAATAAAAAACCTATGCCACAACAAATGATACTAATACTATCCCATATGGGCTCGTTATACATAAAACCACTCCTTTCATTAGATTTCTGGTGTATCGCTCATTTCACTGATGTGCTGTAATTCCTGTGCCTTAAGTTCATCCCCTATCGCATTTATTAACTTATCTGTGCTGTGCGAACGATATTCATCAGATATTTCTTCAAGTGAAACAATATCGCCTCTGGACTCTAATAACGCTTTGTAATTTTCGATAAGTTTATGTGATAGAACAAAACCATAGTATTTTGCATTACGAAACAATTGTGATATTATCTGTTCCTGCTTGATTTTCTCAACAGCTTCGCTTGTAATCCATTCGGTCAATTCATGAATATTCCCTATATCTGCAACATCCATTCTGGTTACACATTTTACAATCCAGGCACATTCTCTTCTTAGCTCACTTACTAAATCATATACTTTTTTATCATTCATTAATTCATTTGAACAATACACCGACCCTTGCCTATGTTCAAATCCATGTTTTCTACAAAAAAAATCGTATAATTCATTGTACGCTTTTGTGTATGATTTTTCTCCAAATACCTCTTTAAGAGCCTGCGTATTCAAATCAAACGTAAACTCTTTTCTGGCTTCTGTCATAAAATGCCTGCTTTCTCCTTGCATGAAGTAGCAAAATCCTCTGATTCACCATATTCATTATGAAAATTCCATATTTCTACTCTTTTTAAAAAAGCAATCCACCCATTCAAAGCCTCATACACCATTCCAAACCGTGCATAATCATGCTCATCACCATTTCCAATATACACATGATTCCCCTCTTTCTTTGATATTCCACAATCCCTAAATATCCCATCAACTACTTTAATCAGATTATTCAGTGAACGCTGCTCTCTTTCGTTTTCGGCCTTTTTATAGCGTATTTCCATCTTCATAACGGAAAGCTTCGCTTCCTGATACATTGTTTTATCCGGCGCATCCAGCGGCAGTAAGCCTGTATCCTTTTTGCTTTTAGCTCCGCAGTCACATACATCTCCATATTCATCATAGTAAAGCCACTCATCAATATACTTCAATAGACTGACTTCCTGCATAAGAGCTATTGCCGCCTTACCAAATGCAGCATAGTCCCTGTCATCGCCATTACCTATGTACATATCACCATCACGTTTGGTAATTCCTGCTGAATTGAAGGTCTCTTCTATTGCACGCATTACTATATTAAGTGTTCTCTGCTCCTTCGGAGTTTCTGGCGTTTTATAGCTAACCTTCATCTTCATAACAGCTTTCTTTTCATCGTCGATTGAATTTAAGAATGATACCATTTACTAACTCTCCTTTTCCTGTGTTCTGCCATCGATGAAGCTCACTTTCCGCACCGGGCGGAACTCATAGCTGACTGCAAGCATGTTATATATTCTCTCCATCCAGTCAATAACATTATTGCCATTAGTTCCAGGAATCTTTCCTTCCATCGTGAGCTTGTACTCTAAAAGGTCTATAACATAACTCTTCAGGTGATTACGATACCTTGGATTCTTAGCCTCGTATGTCCTATATGTATTCTCCGGAATTCCCGCGAACTCTGCAAACTCCCTAACCGACATTCCTGTCCTTTTCCTTAACAGGATAAGTCTTTCATAGAGCACATCTCTTTCATCCTGTAACATTTTATTCACTAAAACACAATCTGCTGAAACATTCATATATCCGTCCCCCTTCCTTGTGATTTAATGATAGCATATTTGGTGCTAAAGCGCTACAATAATAGTGTCGACATTTATTACAAAATTGTCGACATTCTCGAAAAGCCCCATTTCATGCATGTTTCAGGGCATTTGACATTCATTGTAAAGACTGTCTTATACTGTCTGCGGTTATCATATCCTCTGATGTCTCTTCCTGCTCACTATCATCCGGATAGTTTTTTTCTCCATCGCTGAACGATCTTGGATTAAAGCTGCAGAACGCTGTTATCTCATCCGATGAATCATCATACATATACGCTGTTATTCTCCGGTTCCTGCCGTTCTCACGGTACCGGCAGCAATACTTATCATGTTCATAGTTGTTGTGTTCGGGATAGAATTTTAAATCCTCTGAAAGTCTGTAATATAGGTTTTTATCAAGCCTGCACCCACATCTGAGATACTCCCTCTGCTTTCCCTGCCGGCTGTGCAGTTTCTCTTTATCTTCCTTGTCAAGATATGCCGGGTATATTACAGAACCATCCGACATGATAAATCTGGTGTTATACATTTCACATCCTTTCCGCCGGAAGTGAACTGAGTTCACTTCCGGACTTTCATCTAAGTGAGGTGAACTGAGTTCACCTCACTCATGTTATCTGCACTGCTCCATTTCCTGCAGCTGCAAAGTCTCCTGCGCCTTGAGCTCATTTCCTATGTTATTAACTAATGGGTCTGAGCTGCCCTCAAGATACTCCTTGGAGATTTCCGACAGAGCTGCCGGAGTCTCTCTTCCCCTTTTCTCCATCATATAATAGTAGTTTGACATAAGATATGCCGTTGGCTGATAGCCGTTGACTTCTACATCCTTTTTAAAGGCTTTGTAATACTCCTTTCAAAGCTCAAAATCTTTAACCTTTTCAGGCATAAACTCCCTTAATAGCCCAAAGCATGCCTGCTCATACCCTTCAGGCAGCTTTTCATTAAGCATTGTACCGCCCAACGAACGCCACTTCAGCAAATCAGCTAAGTTTTCTCTTTTTTCATCAAGATATTTATAAAAATTTTTAGTGCTGCTGATATCATTATTTTTTACCATACACTCAATATACTCATTTACTTTATCACCAACTTTCTCTTTTTCTTCAACACTCTTATGCACCTCAACCGGCTTAACCCATGCCATATCGTCAAAACTCAAAAAGTCTCCATCCTTCTGTATATTAAGCAATGCATTTTTTCCACCAAGAGGCATATACGGCATGGTATTTCCGGCAAATGCCAGGTACCCCTTATCAGGGTGCATAAAGCAGTAGCCTTCCGGCATTGTATATCCAACGCTGTCTTTGAATTTAAGTTTTCCTGTAAGCTCGACAATCTTAAGTTCGTTATTAATAACGATGGTTTCGGGTGTCCTCATACTATCCACAGACTGTGTGCTGTTCTCCATCACCTCCTCTACATTATCATTTTCATTCTCATTCACCTTAAGCAGCTCTCCCTTCTCAAGCAGATAATCTGCCGCCTGATCAGCCTGTTTAATTGCATCAAACAGCGTCTCCGGCTTTTTTTCTATCTCACTTATCCAGCTTTGTATATATGCTTTATGGTTCTTAAAGTCTGCATTTTCATATTGCAGCCCTATATCAGCCCCTGTAAAGCAGGCTGATATTTCTGCAATCAATTCCTCCGTAGCATATTCTGGTGTACGCATAGTGCCTGAAAGCGGACGGTCAAGTCTTTCCTTTGCTCCTGTTGCATGCGACAGCTCATGCAGTAGTGTTGAATTATAAGCATAATCATTATCAAATACTTCCTTTGAAGGAAGATGTATTATATCATTTGCCACGCTGTAATATGCCCTGTCCATGCCATCATTCAATACTTTTATTTTCATACCATCAATTATCTTGTTTACTGCCTCATGCTGCGTAATATGATTATTAACTTTCTTAATGGGAGGGATTCCTATAATGTCTTTAGCGTTAAAAACATGGTAATATCTGCTGAGCAAACAATAATCATCCTGGTTTTGAGCCAGTTTATATTCCTCCCACGATACAACTGAATGTATTTTCTTATTATATGGTCGCCAAAACTCAACCTGCACAGATTTTGCACCCTTTTTCAAACGCCAGCCTTTCTCCTGTATCTGCTTAAATGTAGCCCAGCGCATATCTGTACTGTTTCTTTTGACAGCCTCATATGTGAGATAAAATCTATTAATCCCTCTATATTTCGTATGTGTCACACAATTTTCTGGTCGCATCCCTGCTACAGACCACTTTCTCTGCCAATGTTCCGGATTCTCTTTTAACGAATTGACAAACTCATCTGCTATATTTTTTCTGAATTCCTTTGTATCCACCCTGTATTCTCCTCTCTATTAAGCACATTCTCTAATAAACCTTATATTTAAGAATAGTCCTGATGTCGTCTAGGATGCTGCCTGTGACATCATAATTAACATATCTGTACTGGCTGCTTCCTTTTTTATGTCCTATTGCTTTCGTATCATTAAAACTGCTGTCTGTGCAGTAAAGCGGTATTGCAAACTCATGCTCATACATCATTGACAGCTTCCTATCAATATCTGTTCTTATAAGCGTAGGGTCCTTGTCGTATGCTGCATTAAAATAATTCATTAAAGAACCGAAATCCGCCTCAACAGCTTCCACATATCCAAATGTGTATATCCGCAGGGTTCCCCACTGTCCTGCTTTAAACTTTGTTCCTCCGGTGACAGCCTGTATATATGCCTCCACCCGGAAGTTATCTCTTTCATATATAAACTCATCTTCCGCATATATATCCCTGTAGTCTATCTCTTCAGCCTTCACCGGAGCCCCTGTCTGCTTTGTTCCAAAGTCATACTGCGTTATGGGAAGTGTGGCTGTGTTGCCAAGCTTATCCTTTGCAATCACCTGCATGGTGACTTTTTCAACATTTTCGGAGTCATCAAGGCAGTCATACAGTGTGAAACGGCAGGTGTATGTGCCTCCGTCCGGTGTGAATGGGAAGTCGGCGCTGTCAGAGCTGTCGGCTGCATCGCTTATGTGTAGCGTGAAGCTTTCAACACCGGAGATTTCGTCATATGGGTCGTAGATTGTCATGACTGCATAAGGTGTATCTGTTATGTTCTCGTCATACAGACCCAGCATCTCATTATTCTCAACATACTTTACGGTTCCCGCAGGCGCAGTGTTGTCAAAGACGTAGACGCCGTATATATGGCAGGATTTTGCTGTGTCAATGGCTGTCGGGCTTACTGAGCTGTTGCCGGAAGCATCCTTTATCTGCCTTACAAAGAGATAGTAATAACCGTCAAGCGATGCGCCAAGCTCAGGAAGTGTGACGGTAAAGCCTTCCGGAAGAGGGGCATCACAGTAGCTGTTCCATTCTGAAGGGAGCGTATCAGGGGAAAGCGAAAAGCCGTATTCGTATATGTTGTCGGCAGAAAGCCCTGAGCCGTGTTCGGTGACTGTTATGGTAATGTCTATGCTCTTTACGGAATTGTTGTCCGTATCCGGATTTTCCGTGTGCGTAGGTGTTACGTTAATCTCAGGCTCCAATGTATCCTTCCATGACGGATAAAGGTGAACAATGCCGCCGTTTACGGCTGTAAGGTTCCATTTTCTGTTGCCGCCGCTTCCGGCATACACGGTAAGAAGTTCATTTGCATACCAGCCCGATATCTCATATTCATCAAGTGAGTATGTGTCCTGTGGAGCCGGAATGAAGCTTTCACTGTCATATGTGAACATGGCACTGTAGTATTCATTTTCATTCCATGTCCAGTCTGCGGCATTACCACCACTGAGCTTTTTGTTTAACTGGCCTAATGCATGTTCAGGGACGGCACTGTGAAGCCTTACCTCATATGTCACAGGCATCCACTTTGCGGTGGCTGTCATGTCAGATGTGTAATGCCATATGTCGCTGCCGCTTACCGGCATGTCATCTATGTACCAGCCTTCAAATATCCAGCCTTCAAGCTTTGGCTGCGGGAGGCTTCCGATGCTCTTGTCAAATGAAACCGTGCGTGACTTCTCGTCAGCTCCGGTAATCTCATGGGATGCATTTTCCGGCTTGTTGTAATCAAATGCCAGCGTGTATTCCGATGCCTTCCACTGCGCATAAAGAGTTGCTGTTCCTCCCGGAATGAGTGTAAGGTTTACAACCCAGGCCTCATCCTCATAGCAGGTGCCATTGTCTGCTGTTCCGTCAGGGCTTTTGTTCCATCCGGCAAAGGTATATCCTTCACGCACAAATTTATTGGCAGGAAGCTTTTCCCTCACATCGTAGTACATTGTGACATCCTGCATTTCTCCGGATGCGCGTGTGCTTCCGCTGTAATCATCATTCTTTTCGAAATGTACTGTATAGGCGTTTGGTATCCAGTGTGCAAAGAGCCTTACATCACTTAATCCCTTCCAGACTGCGTTATCTGGAATTACATCTCCGTTTTTGTCAATCTTGACAAGGAAAGGCTTCTTAGACGTATTACCGAGCCTGTCGGATACTGTAAGGCAGTAAAGCGATACGCTCTCCGTTCCGAAGTAGAACTGTCTGCTGTCCGTTATGTCACCGCCGTCAACGGCAATACCGTTAAAGTTGGTAAGCTGTGCGGACGCAATGCCAGAATGAGGGTCTGAAATGTCAAAGGCTACTGTTGTTCCTTCGGAAAACCATCCGTATGAGCTGTCCACACGGCTCAGGTCAGGTGCCGTATTGTCAAAGTAGTATGGTCCAAAACGGTGGCAGGAATCTGCTGTAAGCATATTCGCATCTGTTTCTGACTTGTTTCCGGACTTGTCTTCAATGCGTCTTACCCATAAGTAATAGGTTCCTGTAAGACCGCTTCCTATGGTAAAGGCGGAGCCGCTGGCATAATCCGTCCATGCTCCGTCTGAGGATGCGGCATTTCTGTCCGGTTCGGAATCGTTCATTGTGATGCAGTACCGGTATGAGTTTGCCTGAGAGAGTTCATCATTATCTGATACGGTTATTGTTACATCTAAGGATGTGGTGTAGCTGTCTGTAGCAGAAGGTGATACGGTAACTGTCGGCGGTGTGATGTCCTTCCATCCGGCATATGCTGTTACGTCTCCGGCATGTTTCCATACTGCACTGCTTCCGCCGGCAGACCAGTATGAGCCTTTGACTGCATTTCCTGATGCGTCCCATATGTATCCGCTGCCTTCAGGGCTTCCTGATCTCCAGCCGGTAAACTCGTAGCCGGGTCTTGCGGCTGTAATGTCCGGGATGCTGTTTCCGGCAGCCGCATCGAAGGTTACTGTAAGACCTTTTTTTGCATTGCTGCTTATCGTTCCGCCGTTGCCGTCAAAGGCTACGGTGTACTTATTCGGTGTGGCGTTGGCAGTAAGAGTGACATTCTGTGCAGGGATGGAAAATTTGTGCTGCTTGGCTGATTCGGCAAAGGTTCCTGTCCAGCCGCTCCATGTGTAGCCGGTCTTTTCCGCTGCAGCTATTGTTACGTTCGTTCCGTAATCGTATGCTCCGGCTCCTGAGACGGATGAGATGCCTGTGCCTTTTTTCAGCGTGAGGGTGTATTTGTTTATTTTCCACTGTGCATAGAGATTAATGTCGGCGGTCATGACAGGAGTGCTGCCGACAGCATGGGAGGTTCCCTTGCCGTCAGCCTTGGTATTCCACCCGGTAAAGGAGTAGCCTGTCCTTGTAAAGCCGTTCTTTGCAACGGTGGCTTTGGTGTTGTAGTTTACGGTCTGTGACGGTGTGGAGCCGCCCGTGTTCTTGTTGCCGTGGTATGCAAGAGTATATGTGTCCCATACATGGTACACATTGGTGGAATCTGCCTTTGATACGGTCCACGAAGCCTTGTCCGCATGGTCATAGTGGCAGTGGTCAAACGTGACATCATCTGCATGTGATGCCGCACTGAATGTGCTGCCATAGTCTGCCGCATAGGTTTTGCTCTTCTGGAAGACACCGTTCCTGTAAAAGTTCAGTGTCTGCGTGAATTTTTTCTTTGTGTAATAGACATTGGCTGAGCCTGCACCGGATACGGTCCATTTTGATTTGCTGATGCCTGAGTACTCGTATCCTTCGCCGAAGCTTGAATCACCCCTGTGTGAGTATGCGTCAAATTCAGTGCCGTAGGCGGCATCACACGTTACGGTTTTGCTGCTGTCCTTCGTGCCGTCCTTATAAAAATACAGTGTCTGTGTATATTTCTTTCCTGTGTAGTAGACATCGGCTGAGCTGTCAGCGGTCACTATCCAGCTTGTCCCGCTTATGCCTGAATATTCGTACTGATCGCCAAAGGACGAGTCAGCCCTGTGGTCATATGCGTTGAAGGTTGTGTTTTTGTCAACGGAATAGGTCTTTGTCTTTGTGTCGTCCTTTGTGCCGTTTTTGTAAAAATACAGTGTTACCGTAAAGGAGTTCTGTATCCAGTACGCATAAAGTGAGGTGTCCGAGGTTCCCCTCCACACTGCAGTGCCGTCATCCGCAGACCAGTATGCCCCCATGGCTGCCTTGCCGGATGCATCGTAGACTTTTGTGCCTCTGCCGTCTTTCTGGGTGTACCAGCCGCCGAAGGAGTAACCTGCCTTTGCCGGAACGGATGCAGTGTTGTTATCACCGGTATTTACCGTGACAGTCTTTGCAGATGAGCTTTCGCTGTTCCCGGGATAAAAGGTGAGCGTATAGCTGTTGGGAACCCATGCCGTGAAGGTTATCTTCTTTCCTTCATACAGGTTCTCGCCATCGTGCCCCGACCAGCCACAGTCTGTATGGCCGAATGCACATGCACCACAATGGCAGCATTCACTCGTACCGAGCACGTATATTGTCCCATCATCGGATATGCATCCCCAGTATGAGGTATATGCCTTTATATCTGCACCGCAGTTGGAGCATGTGACGTCCTTTACTGTTCTTGTGAGCCTGTAGATTTCCTGTGCAGAGGTTACTTTTGTGTACCCGGCTTCACCCGCGTGGGGCAGGCTGCTGTCGTCAGGTGTACCATGTGCCAGGTCAACATAGTCCGTGAGCGGCCGGCTGCCGAATACATAATCTCCTTCCATGCCGCTTCCGTCAAACCATGCATATACATCCTGTACAATCCCCGGCATTATGCCTGCGGTCAGGAATGCAGTGATGAATGCCAGAAGCAGTGACATGATTCTTATACATACGGCTGTTTTCGGATATGTGGTGATTCTTCTGTATGTGCCGGTTTTATTATGTGGTTTACGGTGTGTGTGGCTTTTATAAGCCCCATCCGTGTTATTTTTCACTGTTGCCATTTTTCCTCCTGTAATATTTTTATATTTAATTTACCGTCTGGTTCTGTTTTAATTATTCAGGCTTTATGATGTTGTTAAATGTGGTTTTCATATTCAGCACGGAGTTAATGTTCAGCTTTGTTTTTCATGCCGTTTTTTTACGAAGGGCACCCTGCATCAGATTATCTATTTCCTGTAATCCCCTGACCAGTACCCGCCGTCAACCGTATTGTATCCGTCCGCATCATATACGCTGTAGCCTGTTCCGTCAGGGTTTGTTGTCCAGCCGCCAAACGTGTAGCCCGGTCTGTAGATGTCGGTGCGTCCGTAAGCTTTGTTGTTCTTCGTGCTGTCGTATGTCACACCGAGCGTCCTGTCGTCCTGTGAATCATCGGATGACCAGCAGCCGCCGTTGGCGTCGAATGTGACATTGAAGTCCTTAGGCGTGAACCGTGCGTACAGGATAAGGCTTGGTCCGATGAAGCGGCTGCTGTCATCCCAGTAAAGCCCCGGCAGCTTGTTATAGCTTCCGTCATATGCGGCGCTGCCGCCTGTGAGTGCGTCATAGTATCCTTCGAATTTATAGCCTGTCTTTGACACCGAAGGGACATCCGTTCCCCAGTATGTGCCGTATTCGCTGCGCTTATTAAAGTCTGTGCTTCCGAATTTAATAAACCTCATTGTCCATTCGCCGTTACCCTGCATGCTGTCTCCATTCATCATTCCGCCGTTTCCGAAGAACACTATCTGCCTGTCGTCACGCTCCCATGCGGCTGTAAGCTTCACGGTTCCCGGGCTGTATCTTAGATTGCCGTACAGCAGGTCTGTTCCTGATGCCTTTCCCGCGCCTTCGCTGAAGCTGCTCTCGGACGTTGTGTTTCCGTTTGGAAGGTAATGGAGTGCGTCATCCATTCCTGTGACTGTCCAGCCGGCAAACGTCCAGCCGCTTCTTTCAGGGTTTGTTATGTTAAATGATGTGTAAGTCTCGGCTGATTCAGGGTAGCTTCCTCCTGCGTAAGCACTGCCGCCGTTAAAATCATACTGTATGGAGTACACAGCATGGCTCCATACTGCCTTAAACCTTACTTTTATTCCGCCGCGGCTTCGCAGGTTCATGAATGATGTGGCTGTAATCCCTGATGCCGTGGTTCCTGTGACAGATGTGGTTCCTATGATATGCGTACAGTCATCGCTCATGTCTGTTATCTCCCAGCCTTCAAACGTGCATCCGTTAAGGACCGGAGCGCCCACGGTAAACGTCCTGTTATATTTTGCCGAGGACGGGTGGCTGGCATTTTCTTCCCATGTGCCGCCGCACAGGTCGTATGCTATCTCATATTCCTCAGGCTTATAGTATGCCGTGTAGGTTCTGTCACCGGTATTTCCGTTCTGAACTGTGACGGTTGGGATTCTTCCCGTTATTCCGGTGCCCTCCCAGCCTGAAAGGGAATATCCCTTCACGGTAGGATTCTTTAGTGTAAAAGTCGGGGTGCTTACCGTGTATGATGAAGGATTTCCAACGTCACTGTCGGGTGTGAGCCTGTCGCCGTTTTCTGCATCCCTGTAGTCGTATGTTATCGGGTACTGTGTATCCTTCCATACTGCGGTGAGTGTTACTGTTCCACTGTCGGCACGCAGTCCCATAATTTTTATCGAGGTCTTTCCTTTTCCTGCCCCGCTTCCTGATGTGACGCCTGTGCCTGTGAGCGTGCCGTCAATCAGGTGCCTGTTTCCGTCCATGCCGGTTATCTCCCAGCCGAGGAAGGTGCTTCCTGCCCTTGCAGGGCTGCAGACCGTAATCTCTTCATAATAGCCTGCCTCAATCGGGTTATTACGGCTTACGCTTCCGCCGTCATAGTCATACCTGATGAAGTAGCTTACCGGCTCCCACTGTGCATAGAGCGTGTCATATGAGCCGTCATAGGCTGTTGCTGCGGTTACGGGTGAACTGACCTGTGTTCCGTCACTTAGGTTCGGCATGGTGGACCATCCGTCAGATAAATTGTTCACGCTCAGCCTGTAGCCTGTGAGCGTGGGTGATGGAAGTGCACCAAGTGGGGCAAAATACTGTACCCGCTTTGATGACGTGCCGTTTCCGGAAAGTGCATATCCGAGGATGCTTTTCTTTGCCGTATCGGGTACGTTGTAGTCAAATGCTATGTCCGTAAAGCCTTTTTCCCATTTTGCATAAAATATGACCTCGATGCTTGTAGCGGATACCGGTATTGATGTCCTGTCCCCTGCGTTTCCTGCAAAATCGGTGCATTCCTTATCCCTGTACCAGCCCCTAAATATATAGCCCCTGCGTGATGTGGAAGGAAGAGTTATGGATGCATCCGTGTAGACGGCTGTGGCGGTGATTACTTCCTTGTTTCCGGCACCGGGTTTTTCATAGTAGAGGTTCTTTCCGTTCTCGCCGTATGCGCTGCCTTCAATGTCCCAGTGCAGGAAAGGGAAGTTTCCGAGCACCGCATTGGGGATGGAAGCAAAGCTTGTGGTATCCGGCTCGACATTCGTGTCAAATGATGCTATGTAGCCGCTTCCGCTATAGATTCTTCCGTCAGCGAGCGTTGTTCCGCCCCCTTCCATGACGGCTGCATCGGCAGGCATTGATACGCTGTTATCGGATTCGCCCTTGTCATAGTGGATTATGTAGTAGTCCTCGCTGTAGTGTGCATAGACTATGATGTCCTCACGGTAATTCCATACCGGGTTTCCGGATTGATCGGCTGTCCAGTATTTTGATGATGCTGTGGCTGCGTTTCCGCTTCCGTCATACACCTGCACGCCGTCCGCGTCATACCAGCCGGCAAAACCGTGGAGGCTGTCTATGGATGCTCCCTTTATTCCGGAGGATACCTTTGCGTTGTACTTTCCGGCTGTGGCATTGATGGTTTTCTGTGACGTGCTGCCATATTTTCCGCATTCATCGCATAAAAACGGGTCGAAGTATATCCGGCTTCCGGATTTTACCCAGTTGGCATAGAATGCCTTGTATACGGAATTGCCGGAGGTTTTGACCGTGTAGGTGCCGCCGGGGTCTCCGACACGGTCCTCTGCCTTGAATGTCCCGGTCTTGGCATTGTACGCACTGTACCAGCCTTCAAGCTCATAGCCGGCACAGAATGCCTGCGGAAGCACTCCTGTAAAGTCATCGTATTTTGCCGCAGCCGTGAATATGCTGCCCTCAGCCGCATCAGCCCTGTAAAATTCAGTCTTTATGTCATCCGATGTGCTTACGCCGTTATATTTTCCTCCTTCAATATCCCAGTATGAAAAGGCGAAGCGGCTTCTTATTGAAGGGATGCTGTCCGGGGATGTGGTGCCGCAGTTTGTCCATGTGATGAAGTCAACCGTGTAATCGCTGCCTTCGATATATGAGCCGTCCGCAACAGGGACCGCACTGCCCAGCGTTGCCGATGTGCTGCCTGGCATGACGGAGTTGCTGTTTGACGCTCCCCTGCTGTAGCGGATGCTGTATGCTCCGATGTACTTCCACCTGGCTGCGGCTGTCACATTGCCCTTGTAAATCCAGCTGCCGTTACTGTCAAAGTAAGGTGATGCCTTGGTATTTCCGCTGCTGTCTGTATAGCTAAGAACTGCCTGACCATTGACATCATAGAGCGGAATGTCTGTAAGCTCCACATTGCCTGACGCATCCTTTACAACCTTGCCATTATCATCTGTCTTTGCAGCATACCAGCCGAGAAATTCGTATCCGGGGCGGGCAGGTGCCTTGACAAAGACATTGCCGTACTGTGTAGATACCTGAGGATTAGAAACGTCGATGTCGGAATACCAAGTACTCTTATCTAAATTGCTATACCATGGGATAACGCGACACTGCTTACTTTCACTATATGTCTGCATTGTATAAACCGAACCCTCATCAAATGTTCCACCATTTGCATCAAAATCCACAGTATTGTAAAAAACTATACCAATGACAGCATTGACATGTTCACCATAGCCTAAAGGTCTGCCATCGTGACTCTGGTCTCTATGATTAAATCCTGGGTCGGCAGATGCGTTCGGTTCACCACTTGAAGTATAAGTCTTATTATATCTTCTTTCAGCCTTATCAACTGTCGACGCATCAGCACTCTTTAGATAATCATAGATACCACCGGTTATATCCAAGAAGCTTCCATCATTCGCATTCACAGTCTTGGTACCCTCAAGAAGATAGATGAACTCCATGCCGTTCTCACCCATCTTCTTGGTAAATACAAATGACTTGTTATTCTGGAAAGCCTCATGGTCACCTACAGTTTCCCAGGTCTGCTGCGATAGTGAAGAATCTATTGATGGGAATGACTCATTCTTAAAATCATACCAGCCAATATCTGTATCATTTTCATCATATCCATTCCCGGTCCACTTACCTGTAACCTCTGTCATGGATTTGTTATAGCTTCCAATCCAGTACATTCTCACATGCTCTTCCCTGAGGTCAGCAGGTCTCTTGCTGTTGTTGTCACTGTAATGGGTAATCTCCGGCTGGGTGATAAGAACATAGTCAACCAGCTCCGACTCCGCATAGGTTAACGAATACTCATAGAAATACTTGTTGGTATCAATGGACTCAAGACCTGCGGCATAATCATTTAAAACTCGAGGTTGTACAGTATCCGTCATAACACATTCTGTCCTGCCACTAGGATTGTTCTTCTTATCAGATTTCCAACTATCCAAGTCTGCCTGAACTGCATCCAGCTTATGTCGCCCCGAAGAATCATAATGTGTACTATACATTGGGTCGCTTGTAGCATTATGATAGCAGTGAATTAACTGAATAGTTATTTTTGCTTCATTCCTTAAGTCACCATAATCTGGAGTATCATTATTCCAGAATGCAGACACATCCTCTATTCCGATACCTGTAATAAATAAAATACAAGTAAGCAGAATAGCAGCAACTTTTGTAAGATAGTTTCTTTTCTTCTTATTCATACATTTCCTCCTTATAAAAAGTTTTATTTAAAATATGAAAGATGCGAATTTTTGCATAATAAAAAGACGTGTGCAATAAAATTCACATACGTCTTTAATAAAATTATATTTAAATGTTTCTGATTACTTATATAGGTAACCATGAACTACAGCACCTTCAGCAAAACGACCAATAATCTCTGTTGCAGTACTATATCCAAAAGCACCACAGCCTGCTTTAGCACTATCCCAATCAAACTGCCCACTTACGAAGTACGCCTCCAGCGTCCCATCATCCTGACATCCCCTAGTCTGATTCAGCGGTATATCCGGATGCTCATCATACCAGCTAGGGAGCGACTTCTTGGTTCCTTCGGCTGTCACTGTCTCGCTTGTGCCGCATACGGAGCAGTATCTTGTCTTGGTTCCGTCAGCATCCTTTGTTGCATCGTTGTTGTATACATAGTCACCGAAGCTGTGTCCTGTTGTCGGGATGCTCTCGGTGTAGCTGTCGCCGCATGAGCAGGTGTATGTTGTCACACCTTCCTCTGCACAGGTGGCTTCCTTCGTCACTGCTGCTGTGTAATTATGTACATGCGCTTCCTTGCTTACCAGGATTCCGGTTGCCTCGTCAAATGTGTACTTGAATCCGTCCATGACGACCTTGCCCTTTGCCATGGTTCCGTAGGTGTAGTCGAAGAAGTATGTGCCGGCTTCGGTTGTCTGCCAGCCCTTTACCATGTGGCCGTCTGCATCGTAGCGGACCCACTTGCCGATGTTTCCCTCGTCATCTGCCTTAGATTCCTGGTATACATCCTTGGAAACTGCCTTTGCACCGTTCTGTACGCAGTCAAGCCAGTACCATGCATTAGAACCCGGGTCATAGATTTCCTTTCCACGGTAGGACGTGTCAAGGCTTCCGTCCGCATTGCAGCGCACGCCCTGACGTATGCCGCCCTCATACCAGTACTCTGTGCCTCCCACCGTGTGCCAGCCGTCTATGGCAAATGAGCAGCCGTTATCATCCGCAGGTGTGCCGCCGTCAAGGATGCCTGTTATCTCATCAAAGTGATATGATACGCCGTCAATTACCTTATCACCCTTGTACATAGTCCCGTAGGTGTAGTCGAAGAAGTACGTGCCGGCTTCGGCTGTCTGCCAGCCCTTTACCATGTGACCGTCCGCATCGTAACGGACCCACTTGCCAATATTCCCCTCGTCATCTGCCTTGGATTCCTGGTACACATCCTTTGAGACTGCCATCCTGCCACCATCAACAGCATCGAGCCAGTACCAGGCATCTGAACCCGGGTCATAGATTTCCTTTCCACGTCCATTTGTTCCCTGCTTCACGCCGTTCTCATACCAGTACGGAACACCGTCCTCGATACGCCATCCACCAGCGTCAGCTGTCGTAGTAAGACTAACAATATACTGTTTCATACTTAGTTCATCGTTTCCGGGTTTCTCTTCCCGGGAATAAGTATCCGCAGATATTACTGCCGGATTATCTGCTGCGTAAGCAGTAACCTCAAACTCACCGGAGCTTAAATTCAGACTCATGCCTAATGCCGCCAACGCTGTCAGCATTGTTCCCTTTACTAATTCTTTCTTTACCATAACTTAATCCTCCTTGTTGCTTTCTATCCATTTTCAAAAAACTCCCTCTGCCGTGCAGGCTGGCTGCTTGGTAACTGTGGCTGTGAAGCATCCTGAGCCTTGGCAGTGCCCTCAGTCGCTGCAGGTTGCTGCGATTGCTGTTGTGATAATTAATCCGGCTGTCATAAGACGGACTGAGTGTGGTTTTCTCATGGTAGAAGTCCTTTCTTTTGTTGTGTGTTAGCTAGTTCATAAATTATCACCGGTATTTATTTTGATAATTGAATTATAGCACATTCATGCATATAAATCTACATAAATAGTGTCGATATTCTGTACATTTTTTAAGGATGAATTTCTGGATGATTCCTGATATGTTCAAATATATTTGTGGCAATGATTTAATTGGTATTATCATCAGCATTATTATAGATAGCTGCGAAATGTTGATTTACAGCTGGACGGTTGTGCAATTTTACTATATTGCAGAATGTCACAATATATGAATTGCAAACATTGAATTTTGCAATTTCCTATCATTATCATTAGTGTATTAAATGAGTACATATTTTTGACGTATATTATAATATTCTGTTTTCAAGGAGCACAGTGCAGATAAATTGCCATAATATATCAGTCTAATAGTATTGAACGCAGAATAAGCAAGTAGCTAAAGCGGATTGCGAATGTCCGCTTTACAAAGCATTGAAGCCGGCATGAGAGTGGATTTTTGCGGGGTTATATGTTATAATAATTGAGTGACTGTCAATATTAATTTCGCCGAATGCGGCAGAATGAGAGGAAATCAAAGTGAGAGCATACGAACGTTTACTTAAATATGTAAGTTATGAAACTACATCCGATGAGAGCAGCGAGAGCTGTCCAAGCTCGCCTAAGGAGCTGGTGCTTGCCAATGTTCTTGTTGAGGAGTTGAAGGAGATTGGTGTTGAGGATGCACATGTTGATAAGGATGGATATGTGTATGGATATATTCCTGCTACAAAGGGGGCGGAAAATGAGAAAGCTATAGGTCTTATTGCACATATGGATACAGCTCCGGCAATGTCGGGAGCGGACATTAGGCCGCGTATCATAAAGGATTATGACGGAGCTGACATTGTGCTTAATGAGAAGCTTGGTGTTGTTATGGATACAGTGACATTTCCTCACCTTAGAAACTATGTTGGACAGGACATAATTGTGACGGATGGAACCACGCTTTTAGGCGCTGACGATAAGGCAGGTGTAGCTGAGATTATGACAGCGGCGGCACAGATTATTGAAGCTGACAAGAGCGCAGGGAAAGGCGCAGGTGAGCAGACTGCTCATGGTAAGATATGCATAGCGTTCACACCTGATGAGGAGATCGGAAGAGGTGCAGACCGTTTTGATGTGGAGCATTTCGGAGCAGATTATGCCTATACGGTTGATGGCGGAATGCTTGGTGAGATAGAGTTCGAGAACTTCAATGCGGCATCTGCGAAGGTTCATATTAAGGGCGAGAATATTCATCCGGGTGAAGCTAAGAATAAGATGAAGAACGCATCTCTTATTGCAATGGAATTCAATTCAATGCTTCCTCCTGCTGAGATTCCCGCACATACGGAAGGCTATGAGGGATTTTTCCATCTTTGCGGCATGAGCGGTGATGAGGAGAACGCTTATCTTGATTATATTGTAAGGGATCACAATATGGATAAATTCATTGCGAGAAAGGCTGTGCTTGAACGCATCAGTTCTTACCTGAATGAGAAATACGGTGATGGTACGGTTGTACTTGACATGAAGGATTCCTATTATAACATGAGGGAAAAAATTGAGTCGGATATGTATATTGTAGATCGTGCTGTGGAGGCTATGAGAGAGAACGGAGTTGAGCCGATTATACAGCCTATCCGCGGAGGTACTGATGGCGCACGTCTCTCATTTATGGGGCTTCCTTGTCCTAATCTTAGCACAGGCGGACACAACTTCCATGGAAAATATGAGTATGTCTGCATCCAGTCAATGGATAAGATGGTAGATATTATAAAGTCAATCGTTGGTAAAATCAATTAGTTATATTTTAAGATAATATAAGCTTACGGAGAATATTTATGGCAAAAATAAGAATTGTAACTGACAGTGCATCGGATATGCCTTATGATTACAGAAAAGATGTGACAGTAGTTCCTCTTCATGTAAGATTCGGAACGAAAGAATATCTTGACGGAGTTAATCTAAGCCACAGAGAGTTTTATGAGAAGCTTATTGAGAATGATGAGCTTCCTACAACGAGCCAGGTGGCTCCGTATGCCTTTGAGGAAGCCTTTGATAAGGCGAAGCAGGCAGGAGAGCAGGTTATAGTTATAACGATATCAGGAAAGCTGTCAGGAACATATCAGAGTGCATGTATTGCGGCGGCAGATTATGAGGATATGGTTCAGGTGATAGACAGTGAAAATGTCACAGTCGGAGAGAGAGCTCTTGTCGAATATGCGATAAGGCTTATGGATAACGGTGCTGATGTGCAGACCATTGTTGATACGATTAACAGTGAGAAGAAGAATATCCATGTTGTTGGTCTTTTAGATACACTCGAATATCTTAAGAAGGGTGGACGTATCTCAAGGACGGTTGCGTTTGTCGGTGGAATGCTGTCGATAAAGCCTGTTATAGCTATCGAAAATGGCGAGGTTGTGATGCTTGGAAAAGCCAGAGGTTCAAAACAGGGAAACAATCTTCTTGTACAGCAGATTGAGAAGGCAGGCGGAATTGATTTTTCAAAGCCTTACTATCTAGGCTATGCGGGTCTTGATGATACACTTCTGCAAAAATATATTGCAGACAGTGCACATCTGTGGAGCGACCATACTGACAGACTTGATATAATGTCTGTCGGTGGTGCCATAGGAACACATGTAGGACCCGGAGCCATTGCAGTGGCATTTTTTGCAGTATAGATTTAGTAGAAACGTGTTATTTTAGTAAAGTCAAGCTCCTCTTCAGCTTCCTGAGCCACACGCTTGTTGGTTATGGCGATATGGTCAAGGTATGTGATAAAGAGGTCAGACACATCAAGGGAATATTCATCAGCAATACGGTTGAGTTCGGGCATCATGATTGTGGTGTCCGGCACACCCGGCTGGTCAGGTCGCTCATTTTCAACAAAATCATCGATTCTTTTCATAAGTGCAAGCTTTGTATTTGTATCAAGTTCTTTCATGGGTATTCCTTTCCGAAAAAATAAATAATATGTTTATGAGGGATATATCTAAACCCTAAAATAATAGTATAACACAAGGCTGTTTAAAGTCAACGAGTATAATATAAGATACTTAAAGCGGCTTTAAACAGTCAATAAATTAATTTATGGAATAATGGTTATGGATAAAAGTAAGTTTATCTGGAATATGCTTGGCAGCGGTATATATTCGCTGGCGACAGTGATATTTGTCATGCTTGCTAAGCGTATTGTGGGCGAAGAGGCGGGAGCAAGGTTCTATATGGCTTTTACAACAGGACAGATGCTCCTCACGATAGGATATTTTGAGATACGTCCGTTTCAGGTGACGGATGTAAGAGGGCAGTATAAGCCGGAGGAATACTTCGGTTTCAGAGTGTTAAGCAGCCTTGCAATGTTATTGTGCGGTGCCGGTGTAGGTGCCGTGTATGCGGCAAATGGCAAGGCGGACGGTGCAGGCTTCGGGCTGATTATGACATTATGCATTTTAAAGATGTTTGATGGCATTGCAGATGTATTTGAAGGTGAATTCCAGCGAAATGACAGAATAGATATATCGGGAATGTCCATGGCATTCAGGACAATGGCAGTAATGGCGGTGTTTTCGTTAGCGGCATGGATTACCAGGAACATATATATCGCATCAATGGCAGCAGCGGTTACAGGCTTTATCGGGGTGTTATGTGTCGGGCTTGTATGGAGCAGAAAGTTTGAGAGATTGTCTGTGTCATTTGCAGCTGACAAGATGAAGTCGCTGTTTGGAAGTACGATTCTTCTTTTTATAGGCTCTGCAATGTGTATGTGGCTGTGGAATGGCACGAAATATGTCGTAGAATGGACACTTACGGACAAGGAGACGCTGGTGTACGGAATAGTATTTATGCCGACCATGGTTATAAATCTTGGCAGCAGCTTTGTGTTCAAGCCGATGCTGACGACTCTTGCAAGGCATTATGAAAATGGCGAGGATAAAAAATTTGCCGGTCTTGTAGGAATACTTGTTGCAATAGCATGCGGGCTTACACTTGTGACATTTGCGGCGGGGGCATGGCTTGGAATACCGATTCTTTCATGGCTCTACGATATAGACCTTTCAGGCTACAAGACGGTTATGCTTGTGCTCATTGTGGCAGGCGGATTCAATGCGGTGAGTATGCTTTTTTACTATGCACTGACGGTTATGAGACTTCAAAAAGAGATTTTTGCGGGCTATACGATAACATTTGTTGTCTCGATAGTGCTTCCTGTAGTTATGGTAAAACAGATGGGAATTGTCGGAGCCGGATGGGCGTACCTGATTGTGATGTCTGTTTTGACGGCGTTATTTGCCGGGATGCTCTATATATGCCTGTTAAGGAAAAGATACAGTGATAGAGCGGTATGAAATAGTGAATAGTATTGCGGATTATAAAATGCCGTAAAAAGGAGGAGCCCTGATATATTATATCAGGGCTTATTATGAAAAAAATTCTTAAGTACTTGTGTCCTTAATCATTTATCTTTATGTCACTTATTATATTTGTGATAAGTGAAGAAAACGTGTTAATCCTGTGAAGGTTTATTTAAATATAAATGAACGAATTGTGAACACGGAATTTGTTAATTTACGTGTTGTATACTTTTCATCCTCCTGTAAAATGCCTGAAATTATATCTGAATAAAAGATATCAGACTGTCTCAGGCTCCGGATATTCGACTCCGAATGTGTCAACTGTTACCGATTCAATGCGCTGTTCCTCCATTGGGCGGTCACTCCAGTCGGTTGGTGTCTCGGCGATGGCATTGACAACATCCTGTCCTTCGATGACTTTGCCGAATGCGGCATATGCACCGTCAAGATGAGGAGCTGCGGCATGCATGATGAAGAATTGTGAACCTGCTGAATCAGGATCCATTGCTCTTGCCATAGAAAGAACACCCGGTGTGTGCTTTAAGCTGTTCTCAAAACCATTCTGTGAGAATTCACCCTTTATAGAATAGCCGGGACCGCCCATTCCGGTTCCTTCTGGGCAGCCTCCCTGAATCATGAATCCGCTTATGATGCGGTGGAAGATAAGTCCGTCATAAAAACCCTTGTTGACAAGGCTTATGAAGTTGTTGACAGTGTTAGGTGCTGTCTTTGGGTAGAGCTCAGCCTTGATTGTGCCGCGTCCTGCGACTGTAAATGTAACTATTGGATTCTGTGCCATTGTAATATTCCTTTCTGCGATTTATCATAATGGTGTCAGTGTAAAAGCTTCCGACACTTATGTGTCTTATTATAACTTTTCAGAGGTGTTTTAGTCAATGGACAAGTCAAAGGATAGCATTCATTTGTTTGATACGGTTATTTTAATTCTTAACAGAACGAATGAGGATGTAAAAAAATATATTGAAGCTTCACTTGATGAGGGACTTAAGGTGGAGCTGTTTGTGAGAGAAGACAGTGAGAAAAAGGAAAACAGCGATGCGGATATAGACGCTTTGGTAAAACACAAGCTGAGTGAATGTGTGAGCTGTGCGGAGGGGCTTCTTGTGATAACTGATGATGATTTAGCGGCATGTGTGCTGGATAAAAAGGGTGTGGCAGTTGTCGGTTATCGTGCGCCGGGCTGTGAATACAAGGGCTTTTTTACGAAGTATGTTGTGGAGGAGCTGCCTATGGTGGAAGACGATTATTTTAACCTTGTATATATGAGAGCAAGGCATATTCCGGTGGTCATAGCACAGACAGAGAGAACAGTTATAAGGGAAATGACGGAGAATGACCTTATGGCAATGTATGAGCTGTATGCCGACCCGGCTGTGGCAGAGTGGACGGAGCCGTTGTATGAGTATGACGAGGAGCTTGAATTTACCAGAGCATATATAGAGAATATGTATGTTTTTTACGGATATGGCATGTGGCTTGTCTTTGATAGGAAAAGCGGCGAGCTGATAGGGAGAGCAGGTCTTAGCAACCGTGAGATAGACGGAAAGTCGTGTTGTGAGCTGGGATACATTATAAAAGGAGACAGACAGAGACAGGGCTTAGGCTATGAAGTGGGCAGTGCTGTTACAGAATATGCCTTTCATGAGCTTGGCATGAGCAGTCTTTGGCTGTGTACCGAGAAGGATAATGTGGCATCAATCGCACTTGCAAAGAAGCTTGGCTTCAGCTTGTGGGGAAGCAGCGTATGTAATACTGGACGAGGAGAAGAAAAAGAGTGTTATATATACAAAAAAAGTCCGATTTAACTTAAAAACCGGACTTTTAAGGGCTGTGGCTATTCTTCGTAGTCAATTATATGCTCAAGAAATGTTATGCAGTTCTGAGGATTTGGAGCGTTTGCGACAACAGAGAATATCGGATTCTCATTTCCGAATATGAGAACATCCGTGATGTATGGAAGTCCTCCAAGGTCAATGCCGAGAGCTTTTTTCTCCCCGGTCTCGCCGTCAACGTAGTATACAAGGCGGTCTTTGACTTTGTCTAACAGCTCATCCGGAAGAAACTGTGTAAAATCCACAAGATATCCGGAGTTAGCCCATGTCTTTGTGAAAATATCATCTCCGATATAGCAGTCGCTGTTCTTTGCTACAATCATGACGCTTAGCTTCTGCATGGAAGCGTAGGATTCCTCAGTCACAAGGTCAGGATTAATCTGGTAATAGCCGTCAACGCTGACACGGTTTTCCTCGCCGTCAATGCCAAGCCACTGTGTGAGATTGCGGTCAAGAATTTTTGTTCCGTCTCTTAAATCGATAGATATGCAGTTGACATATGTCACATACAGACTGGTGTTGTAGTTGTTGGCAAGCATCGAGCGCGTGATGGATATAACTGCGGCAATGATAGCTATGATTGATATTATGGGAACCTTGTAGTAGTCCCAGATGTAGGAGGCTTTTGCTTTAAAGCCTTTCTGGTTTTTGATTTTTTCTCTTTCTTTCTTTACGCGGACAGAAAACTTGTCTGTGAAGCCTGAAGCCATATTATTATCTCCATTCCTGCTTTGCAGCTTAGCATTAGATATTTTGTATATAAAGCATAAATATTTAAAGATTATAACATAAGAAAAAATGTTTGTAAGTGCTTTTATGAAAATTTAATAATGATTAATTTGCTTTTTACATAGCCATACAGTATAATGTTTTTTAGGCTTTTTTGCCGGATTTTATTACAAAGTGAGGTAGAACATGAGCAGGATTTTTGATGCGGATAATGCTTTTTTCCGCTTTATGAGCAGGGTGGCAGATGCACTTATACTGAATTTATTCTTTTTAATTACGTCTATTCCGATAGTTACTATAGGAGCTTCCTACACTGCGATGTATTATTATTGCACTAAGGCGGTAGGCAATGAGGAAGGATATCTTTGGAAGAGCTACTGGAAGTCATTTAAGACTAATTTTGTACAGGGCTTTTTGATGGAACTGTTTTTTGTGGTGGTAGGTGTTATATTGTATGTTGACCTCAAATACCTTTATGGAAATGCATTTAACGGCGGCGGCTTTGGCTGGAGACTGTTATTCTTTATAGTAGTAGGTATGGCTATTCTTGCTGCAGTTACATTCCTGTATGCGTTTCCGCTCCTTTCAAGATTCGACAATACGACATTCCATATTATAAGAAATGCAGCATTCATGTCTTTGCGTCATCTTCCTCAGACAGTTCCGCTTATTCTTATATTCGGACTTGCAGCCTTTATCGGATGGGCAATGTTCCCTGTATCGATATTCTTTATAGTTGGTGCATGGGTATATGTAAGCTCCATATTCTTCTACAAGATACTTGACCGTTACATGCCAAAGGATGAGCACTATGACGAGGATTATTATCTTGGAGCCGAAGATAACAGTGCGGACGGTGTTCTAAATGCGGATACATTAGCAGGTAGTGTGGCAGCAGGAGATGAGACAGCTTCTGATGCGGATACAGAGAAAGATGCTGTTTTAAGTGATAATGGTTCTGATGAGCAGGCAGGTGGTTCTGCCGACAGTAAGGCAGTAGTGCTTGAGAAAGCCTCGGAGGAAGACGATAAGCATTCCGATGACAATTAAGCTTTACAGAACGATAATTAAAAAAATATAAAAATTATAAAATTTCGTGTTGACAATAAAATGCTTAGGTGATATACTCCATCACATCAAGCAAAGGCGCTTTGGGTTGAACCCAAGGTGCCTTTTTTCGTTGCAGATTCACACCGGTTACTGCATGCGGAAAATTCATTTGCAGAATGGAGGAAGAGTGTATGGAAGAAGTATTAAGTGAATTATATGGCGTGTGGTTCCTAATCGGTGCTGCACTGGTGTTCTGGATGCAGGCAGGTTTCGCAATGGTCGAGACAGGTTTTACCAGAGCAAAGAATGCCGGAAACATTCTTATGAAAAATCTTATGGATTTCTGTATAGGTACAGTTGTATTCATTCTCATCGGATTCAGTCTTCTCTTGGGCGAGGATTTGGTCGGACTTATCGGAAAGCCGGGATTTGATATCTTTACATCATATGAGAATTTTGACTGGTCCAATTTTGTATTTAACCTTGTATTCTGTGCGACAACAGCGACAATCGTATCGGGAGCAATGGCAGAGAGAACGAAGTTCCTTTCGTACTGTGTATATTCGGCAGTAATATCCGCACTCATATATCCTATTGAAGCGCATTGGGTATGGGGCGGCGGCTGGCTTGCCAAGATGGGCTTCCATGATTTCGCAGGTTCGACATGTATTCACATGGTAGGTGGTACAGCGGCAATAATCGGTGCGAAGATTCTTGGACCTCGTATTGGCAAGTTTACTAAGAATGAAAAGGGTGAGATTGTCAAGGTTAATGCTTTTCCGGGACACAATCTTCCTATCGGCGCACTTGGCGTATTCATCCTATGGCTTGGCTGGTATGGATTTAACGGTGCGGCTGCTACATCGGTTGCAGAGCTTGGCTCAATATTCGTCACAACAACGATTGCTCCGGCTATTGCGACAGTTGTATGTATGATTTTTACATGGGTTAAATATGGCAAGCCGGATGTATCGATGTGTCTTAATGCTTCACTTGCCGGTCTTGTAGCAGTCACGGCGGGGTGTGATGTTACGGATGCACTTGGAGCAATAATAATCGGTGCTGTATCA